>Ga0209087_1000968_pt1 | contig 17327 bp, 17 predicted proteins | sample S_130805_EF_Meta_FD_187321 | JGI IMG/M metagenome (GOLD analysis project Ga0209087, IMG submission 187321) | Freshwater microbial communities from Lake Simoncouche, Canada to study carbon cycling - S_130805_EF_MetaG (SPAdes) (version 2) | ecosystem: Environmental > Aquatic > Freshwater > Lake ... | reverse complement strand
ATGGCGGTCGCGATCCGCATCGCGCCGACATGGGGAGGTCCTTCGTAGGTCCAGACCGCGAGCTGCATCGGCTAGACCTTCAGCCTGGCACGCCGGTTCAGCGGTCGCGCGAAGAGCTCGGCGAGGTCACCGGCCTGGTCGTATCCCTGGATCGGGGTGAAGACCAACTCGATGGACCATTTCGTCGCGAAGCCCTCCTGCTCCAGCGGATTGGCAAGCCCGAGCCCGCACACCACCAGGTCGGGCTTCGCGTCCCGGCATCGATCGAGCTGGCGATCGACATGCTGCCCCTCGCTCAGCACCGTTCCGGCAGGCAGCAGGGCCAGCTCCTCGGCGAGATGCTGGCGATGCAGATAGGGCGTCCCGACCTCGACCGGCTGCATCCCCACTTCGCGCGCCAGGAAGCGGGCGAGCGGGATCTCGAGCTGGCTGTCGGGGAAGAAGAAGATGCGCTTGCCGGAGAGCTTCTCGGCATGGCGCGCGATGGCGGCGCGCGCCCGCACCTCGCCGGCCTCGGTCACCGCGGCGAACTTCGCGGGATCGACGCCCCAGACCTCGGCCGCGGCGCGCAGCCAGGCGGTGGTGCCCTCGGCGCCAAGCGGCATCGGCGCCGGCAGCCGCACCGCGCCGCGCGCCTCCAGCAGCCGCGCGGTCTCGGCAAGGAAAGGCTGCGCCAGCAGCATGCGCGTGTTCGGCCCGACCGGCGGCAGCTCGGCCGCACGGCGCGGCGGCAGGAAGCCGACCGGGCCGATGCCGAGCGCATCGAAGAGCCGGCGCATCTGGTCCTCGACCACCTCGGCAAGCGAGCCCACCACCAGCAGCGACGGCGCGGCATGCGCGGGGGCGGCCGGCATCTCCGGCACCAGCGCGGCGAGGCAGGCATCCTCGCCCTGGGTGAAGGTCGTCTCGATGCCGCTGCCGCTGTAGTTCAGCACGCGCACGTCGCCATGCGTGCGATCGAGCCGCTGCGCGGCGCGGGACAGGTCGAGCTTGATCACCTCGGACGGGCAGGAGCCGACGAGGAACAGCAGCTTGATGTCAGGCCGCCGCGCCAGCAGCTGGCCGACCACCCGATCCAGCTCCTCGTTCGCGTCCGCCAGCCCCGCCAGGTCGCGCTCGTCGATGATCGCGGTGGCGAAGCGCGGCTCGGCGAAGATCATCACGCCGGCGGCCGACTGCATCAGGTGCGCGCAGGTGCGGCTGCCGACGATCAGGAAGAACGCATCCTGGATCTTCCGGTGCAGCCAGATGATGCCGGTCAGCCCGCAGAAGACCTCGCGCTGCCCGCGCTCCTTGAGCACGGGCGCATCGCTGCATCCGCTGTCCAGGACTTGCCGATCGAGCGCGGCAGCCTCGCTCACTTGGAAAAGCCGAGCGCGCCGGTATCGCCGTCCCAGCCGCCACGCTGGCGCTGTTCGTCCAGCCGCGCGGCCCGCAGCTTCATCACGAACTGCGCGGCGTTCACGACGTAGGCAGCATAGGCCGCGAGCGCGAGCCAGAGCTGGAACTGCGCATCGCCGATGCCGGCCAGCACCACGGCGACATAGGCCGTATGCAGCCCGATCACCAGCATGGAGAAGACGTCTTCCCAGTAGAAGGCGGGCGCGAAGAGGTAGCGGCCGAAGACCACCTTCTCCCAGATGGCACCGGTCACCATAATTGTGTACAATACACCGGTCTTGACGATTACCGAGATGGTGGCGGCCTCGTAGCCCTCGCCGGTCGACAGCGTGCGGAGCACCAGCGTGAGGCTGACCAGGAAGACCACGAACTGCACCGGGGCGAGGATCCCCTGCACGAGCGTCCACGGGGTGCTGTCACGACGCCGCCGTTCATCGGGCGTGTAGAGCGGACGCGGCGGCTCGACGTGATGCGTGCGGCCCGTCGCCGAGCCCCAGGGGCTGGCATCGAGCTTGTCAATGACCTTCGCCAGCACGTCGAATGTAAGCATCGCTTGACAGCCCTCGACCAACGGGCGTCCGCTGCAGGTCGGGGCCGGGATGCGGTCGACGTAGCGTCTGGTTCCCTTCACGAGATCGCCAGTGCCTGCCTTCCGAAACCTGGCTGCCGCTTCTCCCTCAGGGACTTCCCTCTGTCGAAGAGGCTATTTCGGCCGGACCAAGAGTGTCAAGCACGATTGACGTAAGGATAGATTGACACATCCCGTCGCCAAGGCGGATAAAGTCAATCGAGAAAGGGGGCTCCAAGATGGTCGCCAGCGCGCAGCGTGCCGTCCCGCAGACCATCGGTGAGAATGAGGTCGCCCAGCCCATGCGCCGGCGACAGGCCGCCGACCGCTCCGGCGTCCAGGATCGCCTCGCCCATGCGATCGAGGCCCAGGTGGTCCCGCGGCTCCTGCTCTCCCGCCTGCACGGCCAGGTCTGCGGCGATTACGGCCTGCTCGCCGGCGCCGGCCCCAAGGAAGCCGAGGTGGTGACGCTCGCCGAACGGCTGCTGGTCGACGACGTCGCCGGCGCCCACGCCATGATCGAGGCGATGTTCGCCCGCGGCGCGACGCATGAGGAGATCTTCCTCGAGCTCTTCGCCCCCACCGCCAGGCTGCTCGGCCTCTGGTGGGAGGAGGACCGCTGCGATTTCGGCATCGTCACGCTTGGCCTGCTGCGGCTGCGGCAGTTCCTCCGCACCTACGGCGCGAGCTTCGAGGCCGCGGCGCCGCTGCGCGATCCGCGCCGGCGCATCGTCATCGCCTCGCCGCCGGATGAGCAGCACAGCTTCGGCCGCGACATGCTCGCCGCCTTCTTCCGCCGCGCCGGCTGGGATGTCTGGGAATGCCCGCCGCAGGCGGTCGGCGACATCGCCGCGCTGGTCCGGCGCGAGTGGTTCGCCCTGGTCGGCATCTCCGCCAGCGGCGCCGACCGCATCGAAGGCATCGCCACCACCATCCGCAGCATCCGCTCCGCCTCGCGCAACAGCGGCATCGGCATCATGGTCGGCGGCCCGGTCTTCAGCCGGCACCCGGATTGCGTCGCGCTGGTCGGCGCCGACGCCACCGCGATCGACGGCAAGCAGGCCACCTTGCAGGCCGAGCGCCTGCTCGATCTTCTCGCCCGCCGGGACTGACAGCCTGATGGGCAAACCACCGGACGCGTCAAAGGGAGAACGCTGCCGCCGCGACGAGGAAAGCGATACCCCGTGAAGGCCTTCACCACCCCCAAGACGTCCCTCGGCGACCTCGATGCTGAATCGGCGGCCACCCTGGTTACCGCCGCTGCCGACATCGCCCTGATCCTCGAGCCCAATGGGCTCGTGCGGGACGTGGCCTTCAGCAACGACTCGCTGGCCGAGGAGCTGGACGGCGAGGAGGCCTGGGCCGGCCGCGCCTGGGCCGACACCGTCGCCCCCGACAGCCGCGGCAAGGTCGCCGAGATCCTCGCCGACGTCGCCAGCGCCTCGCGTCGGATCTGGCGCCACGTCAATCAGCTCTCGGTCGGCGGCGCCTCGGTGCCGATCCTGTTCTCGGCGGCGCAGATCGGCGAGGGCGGCCGGCTCGTCGCCTTCGGCCGCGACCTCCGCCCGCTCTCGACCCTGCAGCAGCGCCTGCTGGAAGCCCAGCAATCGCTCGACCGCGACTACACCAGGCTGCGCAGCGCCGAGACCCGCTTCCGGCTGCTCTTCCAGCTCTGGAACGAGCCCGTCCTGATCCTCGACACCTCCAGCCAGCGCATCACCGAGACCAACCAGGCTGCCGACCGGCTGCTCGAGAAATCCGGCAAGCGCCCGGCCGGCCGCGACCTGCTCGAGCTGTTCGACGCCCCGGGCCGCGAGGCGGTCGAGCTCATGCTGGCCAATGTCCGCGCCACCGGCCGCTCGGACGAGGTGCGGGCGCGGCTCGCCCCAGGGGGGGATCAGGGCGGCGCGGAGCTCGGCGTCAGCGCCTCGCCCTTCCGCGAGGACCAGGCGACCCATCTGCTGATCCGGCTGCGCCCCGGCGCCACGGCCGAGATCATCGCCCTGCCCCAGGCGAAAACGAAGCTGCTGAAGATCGTCGAGCAGGTGCCGGACGCCTTCGTGGTCACCGGCCAGGATGGCCGCATCATCACGGCCAACGCCGCCTTCCTCGACATGGCGCAGCTCGCGACCCTCGAATTGGCCGAAGGCGAACCGCTCGAGCGCTGGCTCGGTCAGCCCGGCGTCGAGCTCGAGGTGCTGACCGCCAGCCTCAGGCAGCGCGGGCCGGTCCGGCTCTTCGCCACCACCATGCGCGGCGCATTCGGCGCGACCACCAATGTCGAGATCTCCGCCGTCTCGGTGATGAACGGCACCGGCCCCTGCTTCGGCTTCGCGATCCGCGACGTCGGCCCGCGCGTCAGCCCGATGACGCGCACCGCGCCGCGCACCGCGCGCTCGGTCGAGCAGCTGACCGAGCTGATCGGCCAGGTGCCGCTCAAGGACCTGGTGCGGGAAGCCACCGACGTGATCGAGCGGCTCTGCATCGAGGCCGCGCTGGAACTCACCGGCGACAACCGCGCCTCGGCGGCCGAGATGCTCGGGCTCTCGCGGCAGAGCCTCTACGTGAAGATGCGCCGCTTCGGCCTGGGCGATCTGCCGGGCGACAGCGGCGCCGAGGGTGCCTGACACGATGAGCGACGTGACCGCCGCACCCCGCTACCCGCAGCCCAGCGCGATGCTGGAGCTGCTGAAGCCGGTCACCTGGTTCGCGCCGATCTGGGCCTTCTCCTGCGGCATCGTCTCGACCGGGTTGGGCGGCGAGGGCCGCTGGCACATCGTCATCGCCGGTCTGCTGGTGGCGGGGCCGCTGGTCTGCGGCACCAGCCAGGCGATCAACGACTGGTACGACCGGCATGTCGACGCGATCAACGAGCCGCATCGGCCGATTCCCTCGGGGCGCATCCCCGGCGAATGGGGCTTCTGGATCGCCTGCCTCTGGACCTGCGTCTCGCTCGCGGTCGCCACCATCCTCGGGCCCTGGGGCTTCGCGGCGACGGTCCTTGGCCTGGTGCTGGCCTGGATGTATTCCGCGCCGCCCTTCCGGCTGAAGCGCGACGGCTGGCTCGGCGGCACCGCCTGCGCCGCCTGCTACGAAGGCCTGCCCTGGATCACCGGTGCGGCGGTGATGAGCGCGGGCGCGCCGGACGGGCGGGTGCTGGCGATGGCCGGCCTCTACAGCTTCGGCGCCATCGGCATCATGACCCTGAACGACTTCAAGGCGGTGGAGGGCGACCGCCGCACCGGCATCCTGTCGCTGCCGGTGCGCTACGGCGAGGATCGCGCCGCGATGCTCGCCTGCCTGCTGATGGCGGCCCCCCAGGTCGTGGTGGTGGCGCTGCTGCTGGTCTGGGGCGCGCCTTGGCACGCCGCGGCAATCGCGCTGTCGCTGCTGGCGCAGCTGGTCCTGATGAAGAAGCTGCTGGCCGACCCGAAGGCCAAGGCGCCCTGGTACAACGGCACCGGCACCACTCTCTATGTACTGGGCATGCTGGTGACGGCCTTCGCCTTGAGGCCCGACCTATGAACACGCTCGGTTGGCTCGGCATCCTGCGGCTGGGGCTGGTGCAGACGGCGCTCGGCTCGATCGTCGTGCTGACGACCTCGGCGATCAACCGGGTGATGGTGGTCGAGCTGGCGCTGCCCGCGACCATCCCGGGCCTGCTGGTCGGGCTGCACTACGCGGTGCAGTTGTCGCGGCCGGCGATGGGGTTCGGCTCGGATGCCGGTGGGCGGCGGACGCCCTGGATCCTCGGCGGGATGGTCGTGCTGTGCATGGGGGGCATCGGCGCCGCGGCGGCAACCGCCTTGCTGGCGGAAAGCCGGGTCGCAGGCCTGGCGCTGGCCACACTTGCCTTCATCCTGATCGGCTTCGGTGTCGCCGCGACCGGCACCTCGCTGCTGGCCCTGCTGGCGACCCGCGTGGCGCCGCGTCGGCGCGCGCCGGCAGCGACCATCGTCTGGCTGATGATGATCGCGGGCTTCGTGGTGACGACCGCGGTCGGCGGCCGCTTCCTCGACCCCTATTCACCGGAGCGGCTGCTGGCGGTCACGCTGACCATCGCCGGCATCGCGCTGACCGTGACCGTGCTCGCACTGATCGGCATGGAGAAGCGCGGCGCTGCCTTCATCGCCGAGGAGAAGCCGCAGGGCAGCTTCCGCGACGCGCTGGCCGCGATCTGGGACGAGCCGCCGGCGCGCCGCTTCACCATCTTCGTCTTCGTCTCGATGCTGGCCTATTCGGCCCAGGACCTGATCCTCGAGCCCTTCGGCGGCCAGGTCTTCGGCATGACGCTGGGCGAGACGACGAAGCTGGCTTCGCTGCAGCACATGGGCGTCTTCGTCGGCATGATCCTGGCCGCGCTCGCGGGCGGCATCGGCAATGGCCGGTTCGGCTCGCTGCGGGCCTGGATGATCGGCGGGTGCCTGGCCTCGGCTGCGGCGCTGGCAGCCCTTGCGTCCGCGGGTGCGGTCGGGCCCGGCTTCCCGCTGCGCACCGCCTATGTCGCGCTCGGCCTGGCCAATGGCGCCTTCGCGGCCGCCGCCATCGCCAGCATGATGCAGCTTGCCGGCGAGGGGCGCGACCGTCGCGCGGGGCTCCGCGTCGGCCTCTGGGGCGCGGCGCAGGCGATCGCCTTCGGCCTTGGTGGGCTTGCCGGCGCCGCGGCCTCGGATCTCGCGCGCAGCCTGATCGCCTCTCCTGGCGCCGCCTATGGCACGGTCTTCGCCGCGGAAGCGGTACTGTTCCTCGTCTCGGCCGTCCTCGCCGCCCGCATCGCGGCGCGGCCGGCGACCGATTTCCCCCCCAATCTCGTCCTGTCCCGCAGCTGAAGGGAGCCCGCCATGGCGCAAGCGATCTATGATGTGGTGGTGGTGGGCGGCGGCCCCTCGGGTGCCACCGCCGCGCATGACCTGGCCCGCGCCGGGAAAAACGTCGCCCTGCTCGACCGCGCCGGCCGCATCAAGCCCTGCGGCGGCGCCATCCCGCCACGCTGCGTGAAGGATTTCGAGATCCCGGAGAGCGTGATCTGCACCCGCGTCAACAGCGCACGGATGATCGCCCCCTCCAACCGCACCGTCGACATGCCGATCGACGGCAATGGCTATGTCGCCATGGTCGACCGCGACCACTTCGACGAATTTCTGCGCGTTCGTGCCGCCGAGGCCGGCGCCGACCGCTTCACCGGGACCTTCGAGCGCATCGAGCGCGACGCCGCCGGCACCCATGTGGTCTTCGCCACCAAGGACGGCGCCGAGCAGCGCCTGACCACCCGCCTGGTCATCGGCGCCGATGGCGCGAAGTCGAAGGTCGCCAAGCAGGAGGTGCCCGCCGCGGCCAACCTGCCCTTCGTCTTCGCCTATCACGAGATCATCGAGGCGCCCGCCCCGGGGACGGGTTCAGGCGACTACGACCCGAAGCGCTGCGACGTCTTCTACCAGGGCAAGCACTCGCCGGATTTCTACAGCTGGATCTTCCCGCACGGCGCGACCGCCTCGATCGGCACCGGCTCGGCGCAGAAGGGCTTCGGCCTGCGGCCCTCGATCGCCGAACTGCGCAAGACCGTCGGGCTCGAGGGTGCGAAGACCCTTCGGCACGAGGGCGCGCCGATCCCGATGAAGCCCGCCAAGCGCTGGGACAATGGCCGCGACGTGGTGCTGGCCGGCGATGCCGCCGGCGTCGTCGCGCCGGCCTCGGGCGAGGGCATCTACTACGCCATGCTCGGCGGCCGGCTGGCCGGCGAGGCGGCGGCGGAATGCCTCAAGACCAAGGACGCCCGCAGCTTGAAGCTGGCCCGCAAGCGCTTCATGAAGGACCACGGCCGGGTCTTCTTCATCCTCGGGATCATGCAGTACTTCTGGTACGGCTCCGAGAAGCGGCGTGAGGCCTTCGTCAAGATCTGCGCGGACAAGGATGTCCAGCGCCTCACCTGGGAATCATACATGAACAAGGAGCTCACGCGCCGCGATCCGATGGCGCATGTTCGCATCTTCTTCAAGGATCTCGCCCACCTCTTCGGCCTGGCGCGCGCCTGACCGCCGAAATCCCTGCGCCCTCGCCCGGAGCACGCTAGACCATGTCTCGCCTGAGCACGCTCGATACCGACATGCCCACCCGCCACGGCCGCGCCACCACCCTGCCGCTTCGCGTCGGCACCCGCGGCTCGCCGCTGGCACTCTGGCAGACCCGGCACTTCCTCTCGCTGATCCGGCGGGTCTGCCCGGTCCTGAACGCCGACGCCTTCCAGGAGCACATCATCTCCACCGAGGGCGACAGGGTGCAGGACAAGCGCCTGGCCGATATCGGCGGCAAGGGGTTGTTCGCCAAGGAGATCCACGAGGCGCTGCTGGACGGCCAGATCGACTTCGCGGTGCATTCGCTGAAGGACCTCGAGACCGAGCTTCCGCCCGGCATCACGCTGGCCTGCCTGCTCGAGCGCGAGGATCCGCGCGACGCCGTCATCCTCGGCCCGGTCTGCGGCGCGCCAGATGCGGCCGATCCGCTGGCCTGCATTCCGCATGGCGCGCTGGTCGGGACCGCCTCGGTCCGGCGGCAGTCGCAGCTGCTGGCGCTGCGGCCGGACCTCCGCGTCGAGATCATCCGCGGCAATGTCCAGACCCGACTCGGGCGCGTACGCAACGGCGATTTCGCGGCGAGCTTCCTGGCCCTTGCCGGCCTGCGCCGCCTCGGGCTTGAGCTCGAGGCAGGCGTGCTGCTCGACCCGACGCTGATGGTCCCGGCCGCCGGCCAGGGCATCGTCGGCGTCACGGTGCGCACGGCGGACGAGGAGCTGCACGAGCTGCTCTCGGCCATCGAATGCCGCACCGCGCGCGCCGCCGCGAACGCTGAGCGCGCCATGCTCGGCGCGCTGGACGGCTCCTGCCGCACGCCGATCGGGGCGCATGCGGTGCTGCGCGACGGCACGCTGGAACTCACCGGGCTGATCGCGCGGGCGGATGGCAGCTTCGTGCTGAAGGACGCGATAAGCGGGTCGCCGAAGGATGCGGCGCGGCTCGGGCTCGCGCTCGGCGACCGGCTGCGGGCGCAGGCGCCGGCGGATGTGCTGAGCTGACGTCAGGTCGCGATTGACCTGACGTTAGTACGCGTGTTAGAACTCGTGCATGAGCGTCGTTACCCGCAGCAAGCTGACCAAGCTCGGCAACAGCACCGGCCTGACCCTCTCGCGCGAGGTGCTGGATGCCGCTGGCGCCGGGCGCGGCACCGAGGTCCGCATCGAGGCCTCGCCCGGCCGCATCGTCGTGACGCCGGTCGAGGGCCCCGATGCGCGCGCGATGGATCTCTTCGAACAGTCGCTGACCCGCTACGGCCGCACCTACCGCATCCTTGCCAGGTAGCGTCGTCCTGCCGAGCGCCGCGACGCTGCCGGACATCCATGCCCGCCTGCTCGCCCGTGACGGCGGCGCCCCCGGCCTGCGTGATCCGGACGCGGTCGAGGCCGCAATCGCACGGCCGCAGCACTTGGCGGACTACGCCGAGGGCTCGCCCGACGTCCCACGGCTTGCCGCCGCACTGGCCTATGCGATCTGCCGCATCCGCCACCCCTTCGTAGACGGCAACAAGCGCGTCGCCTTCGCCGCCCTGCTGGTGACGCTCGGGCTGAACGAGCTGGCGCTGGACGCGGCGGAGACCGAGGCGGCCCAGGTCATCATCAAGGTTGCCGGCGGCGAGATGGCCGAGGCCGCCTTCGGCGAATGGGTCGCGGCGCACACGGTCGCCGCGGAGACGTGATTACGGCTTCGGCGCGGGCGCCGGCCCCTGGCCGTCATGCCGCGGCAGCGCCTGGTCGAAGCACACCCAGCCCGGCGCCGAATCCTGCCAGATCACCATCTCCGGCCGCAGCCGCGCCGTATCGTCCAGCGTGCCGATCCGGATCACCTTGAAGCCCGGCCGCACCGCCGCCTCCGAGTACAGCGGCGTCCCGCAGACCGGGCAGAAATGCCGCTTCAGGACGTTGCCGCTGTCGGCCGTGCTCTCATAGGCGGTGGTCGCGCCGGTCACCTCGGCGCCCTCGGTCGAGAACACCGCGTTCACTGTCGCGCTGCCGGCCGCGAAATACTGGCAGTCCCGGCACCAGCACATGCGGGTCACGATCGGCGCGGCGGGGAAGCTGAACCGCACCGCCCCGCAGCGGCAGCCGCCGGTGAAGGGCGCGCTCAAAGCACCCCCCCACCCTGCCCGCGATACCACTCCAGCATCTGCTCGCCATTCCAGTGCAGCACGCCCGGCTTGGTCGCGACGTAGTCGTAGAACTTCTCGAGGTACTTGATCCGGTGCGGCTGGCCCGAGATGTAGGGGTGGATCGCCAGCGACATGACCTTGGCCCGATCGGCGCCTTCCTCGTACAGCCGGTCGAACTGGTCGATCGCGCGCTTCAGCAGATAGTCGCTCTCGTGGTGCTGCACGATCATCATCGGGATGTCGTTCAGCTCGACGGTGTAGGGCAGCGTCACCAGCGGCCCCTTCTCGGTCCGGATGGTGGTCGGCTCGTCGTCATAGACCCAGTCGCCGATGTACTGCACGCCGGCCTCGACCAGCAGTTCCGGCGTCTCGAAGGTCTGGGTCAGCCCAGGGCCGAGCCACCCGACCGGGCGCTTGCCGGTGAACTTCTCCAGCCGGTCCTGGGCGCGCCAGATCATCGCCTTCTGGTCGGGCTCCTTGTGGATCGGCCCCTGCTCCCAGCTATGGCCCATGAACTCCCAGCCGGCGTCGCGCGCCTGGGCCGCCACGCGCTCGTAATCCTCGACCACGCGGGCATTGATCGAGAGCGTGGGGCGGATGCCCCAGCACTCGTAGAGCTTGAAGAAGCGCCAGACGCCGACCCGCATGCCGTATTCATGCCAGGACCAGTTCGGCACGTCCGGCAGCAGCACCTGGCCGGTCGGCGCCGGAATCACCTGGCGGGCCATCGGCTTGCCGATGTCCCAGACCTCGAGGTTGACGATCGACCAGAGGACGATGCGGGCATCGCCCGGCAGCCGCAGCGGCGGACGGTCGACGATGGCGGAAAAGGCGACGCGGTCAGTGGGCTTCATCGACATCGGGCGGGGCTTCTCCGGCTGGGCAGGGTGCCTACCATGCCAAGCGCGGGGCGGCGCGCAAGGGACCCCGTGGCGGTTTCCGCTGGACATCGGCGCCGGGCAGTGTTAGGATTTAAATCCGTTCATTGAAACCATCCATCCGTCGCCATCCCGCCCCGGGCCAGGACCGCCATGCGCGATCGAGACCCATCCGGACCCGCCGGAACCGGTTTAGGGCTTTAATTGCTAAACCCGATTCTGCCGAGACCCACGAATTTCGAGGCTTTCGCCGAATCAGGACCGGTTCGGCCTCAAGAAATTGAAGCCGGCCAGCCGGCCGCGCATGGGTTGTCCGAAAACCCGCATTGCCCGTCGCCGCGCGCCGCGTTCGCCCTCCCGCCAGGGTCGTGTCCGAAAGCAATTCCAAGCACTTGCGGCCCATCTTCCGCCCCGCCCGCCACGCGCGCAGACTGCCCGCCGATCGAAAGGGGATCCGCCCATGTAGACACTCTACATCTCGCCCGGCAGTTGCTCGCTGGCCAGCCACATCGCCCTCGCCGAGGCCGGCGCCGACTACCGCGCGCAGCGCGTGAACTTCGGCGCCAACGAGCAGCGGACCCCCGCCTACCTGGCGGTGAACCCGAAGGGCCGCGTGCCCGCACTCGCCACCGAGCCCGGCATCCTGACCGAGACCCCGGCGATCCTCGCCTTCATCGCCCAGACCCACGCGAAGGCCGGCCTCGCGCCGGAGGACGCTTACGCCTTCGCCCAGGCGCAGAGCTTCAACGCCTATCTCTGCGCGACCGTCCATGTGAACCACGCCCATGGCCGCCGGGCCTCGCGCTGGACCGATGACGAGGCCGCGCAGGCCGCCATGGCCCGCCACGTCCCCACCACCATGGCCGCCTGCTTCGCGCTGATCGAGCAGGGCATGCTGGCCGGCCCCTGGGTGCTCGGCGAGCGCTACTCGATCTGCGATCCCTACCTCTTCACCCTCGCCGGCTGGCTCGAGGGCGACGGGGTGCCGTTGGCCTCGCTGCCGCGGGTCGCCGCGCATCATGCGCGGATGCAGGAGCGGCCCGCGGTGCAGCACGCGCTGGCCGAGGCCGCTGCCGCCTGATCACCGCTTGGTCAGCGAGCCGAGGATTCCCCGCGAGAGCGCCTTGCCGATCTCGCGCGCCGCGGTCTTCGCCATGGCCTCGGCCGGGCTCTGCCGCTTGCCGTCGCCGAGCAGGATCGAGTTGAGGATCCCGCCGAGGCTGCCATCGGGCTCCGGCTGCGCTGCGCCCCGCGTGGTGCGCGGCCGCGGCGCCGGCGCCGGCGGGGGGAAGTTCCGCTGCGGCATCAGGATCCCGCCCCAGGGATCGTCGCTCCGCACCGGCGCCGGCCCGGTCTGCCGCGGGCCGGACGCCGTCGGCCCCTGCACCCGGCCGTTGAGCCGCTCGAAGGCGCTCTCGCGGTCGATATCGAGGTCGTAGTGCCCGGCGATCGGGCTTTTTGCCAGGATCGCCGCCCGCTCCTCCCTGGTGATCGCGCCGATCCGGCCGCGCGGCGGCGCGATTCGGGCCTGCTCCACCGGGCTCGGCGCGCCATCCTCCTGCAGGGTCGAGACCAGCGCCTCGCCCACACCCAGCATGGTGATCGCCTCCTCGACCTTCACGCGAGGGTTCGGCCGGAAGGTCTGCGCCGCCGCCTTCACCGCCTGCTGCTCGAGCGGCGTGTACGCGCGCAGCGCATGCTGCACCCTGTTGCCGAGCTGGCCGAGCACCGTCGCCGGCAGGTCGAGCGGGCTCTGCGTCACGAAGTAGACGCCGACCCCCTTCGAGCGGATCAGCCGCACCACCTGCTCGACCTTGTCGATCAGCGCCTTCGGGGCATCCTTGAAGAGCAGGTGCGCCTCGTCGAAGAAGAAGACGAGCTTCGGCTTCTCGAGATCGCCCACCTCCGGCAGTTCCTCGAACAGCTCCGACAGCAGCCAGAGCAGGAAGGTCGCGTAGAGCCGCGGCGACTGCACCAGCTTGTCGGCCGCCAGCACGTTGACCGCGCCGCGGCCATTCGGCGTGACGAGCATCAGGTCCTGCAGCGCGAGCGCGGGCTCGCCGAAGAGATGCTCGCCGCCCTGCTGTTCCAGCACCAGCAGCCGCCGCTGGATCGTGCCGATGCTCTGCTTGCTGACCTGGCCGTAGGTCGATTGCAGGTCGGCGGCCCGCTCGCCGACATAGGTCAGGATCGCCCGCAAATCCTTGAAGTCGAGCAGCAGCAGGCCCTCGTCATCGGCCAGCTTGAAGGCGATGTTCAGCACGCCCTCCTGGGTGTCGTTCAGCTCGAGCATGCGGGACAGCAACATCGGCCCCATCTCGGCCACCGTCGCCCGCAGCCGGTGCCCCTGCTCGCCGAAGACGTCCCAGAATACGACGGGCGAGGCTTCGTAGGCGAAGTCGGCGATGCCCATCTCCGCCGCCCGCGCCTCGATCTTCGGGTTGGGCTTGCCGGGCTGGCTGATCCCCGACAGGTCGCCCTTGATGTCGGCGCAGAACACCGGAACCCCGGCGCGGGAGAACTCCTCGGCCAGCACCTGCAGGGTCACCGTCTTGCCGGTGCCCGTCGCCCCCGCCACCAGGCCGTGGCGGTTGGCGCGGGAGAGCAGCAGGGTACAGGGGCGCTCGCCCCGGCCGATCAGGATGCTGTCGGGCATGCTCTGCGAATCCTACCTAGGCTCGCGTATGATCTATGGGCTCCGCCGGCAGCGGCCAAGCGGTTTCCCCTTGCCGCCCGCGACCCCGCTGGCTATACGGCCGCCTTCGCGCGCGGTGGGTCTCCTGCCGCGCGCATTCTGTCGCGCGACGGGCCTGATGGGCATGCCCGGCCGCGACACCCCCGAGCCCCCGCATTCCGCGGCGCGGCCGGGTCCGGCCCCCGAAGGAGGTCCAAATGCCCAAGATGAAGACGAAGTCTTCTGTCAAGAAGCGCTTCAAGATCACCGCCACCGGCAAGGTGCTCGGCGGCCCCGGCAAGAAGCGCCACAACCTCTCTGCCCGCTCCTCCAAGGTGAAGCGGCAGAACACCGGCAACCAGGTGCTCCGCCACCAGGATGGCCTGACGGTCCTGCAGTGGACCCCCTACGGGCTCGATCGGTAAGGAGGCGCAGCCATGGCACGCGTGAAGCGGGGCGTCACGGCGCACGCCCGTCACAAGAAGATCCTCAAGCTCGCCAAGGGCTATGTCGGCCGGTCCGGCACGAATTACCGCCCGGCGCTCGAGCGGGTCGAGAAGGCGCTGCAATACGCCTATCGCGACCGCCGCAACAAGAAGCGCGAGTTCCGCGGCCTCTGGATCCAGCGGATCAACGCGGCGACGCGCGAGCATGGGATGACCTATTCCCAGTTCATCGCCGGCGTGAAGAAGGCCGGCATCGGGCTCGACCGCAAGGTGATGGCCGCCATCGCCTTCGACGATCCCGCGAGCTTTGCGACGCTGGTCGAGAAGGCCCGCGCCGCGCGCAGCTGAGCCGCCATTCAGCCTAACGCGAGCAACAGGGCCGCTCCCGCCAGGGTGCGGCCTTTTGCTTGATCGGATGGACCGATGACCGACGACCTTGCCGCACTTGCCGCCGAGACCGAGGCACAACTCGCCGCCGCCGCCGATTTGCGCGCCTGGGACGCGGTGCGCGTCGGCGTGCTCGGCCGCAGCGGCAGCCTGACCGGGCTGCTGAAGGGCCTCGGCCAGGTGCCGGCCGAGCAACGCAAGGAGCGCGGCGCCGCGCTGAACCGGCTGAAGGCGCAGCTGGAGGCATCGATCGAGGCGCGCCGCGTGGCGCTCGATGCCGCGGCGCTCGATGCCCGGCTTGCCGCCGAGCGGATGGACGTCTCGCTGCCGCCACGCCCGGGCCTGCCCGGTGGCGAGGGCGGCATCCACCCGATCAGCCGCACCATGGAGGAACTCACCGCACTGTTCGGCGCCATGGGCTTCTCAGTCGCCGAGGGCCCGGACATCGAGAGCGACTGGCTGAACTTCTCCGCGCTCAACATCCCCGAGCACCACCCGGCCCGGCAGGACCACGACACCTTCTACCTGCCCGCCGGCGCCGATGGCCGCCGCCCGGTGCTGCGCACCCACACCTCGCCGGTGCAGGCGCGGACCATGCTGGGGCAGGAGCCGCCGATCCGCGTCATCGTCCCCGGCCGCACCTACCGCGCCGACCACGACGCGACCCATTCGCCGATGTTCCACCAGGTGGAGGGCCTGGTGATCGACCGCGGCATCACGCTCGGCCACCTCAAGGGGTGCCTGGTCGATTTCCTGCGCGCCTTCTTCGGCATCGCCGACCTGCCAGTGCGCTTCCGCGCCAGCTACTTCCCCTTCACCGAGCCCTCGATGGAGGTCGATATCGGCTGGTCCCGCAAGACCGGCGAGCTCGGCAAAGGCGGCGACTGGCTGGAGATCCTGGGCAGCGGCATGGTGCATCCGCGCGTGCTGGCGAATTGCGGCATCGACCCGCGGGAGTGGCAGGGCTTCGCCTTCGGCATGGGCATCGAGCGCATCACCATGCTGAAGCACGGCATGCCGGACCTGCGGCCGTTCTACGAGAGCGACATCCGCTGGCTGCGGCACTGGGCGACCTCGCCGCTGTCGCCGCCCTCGCTGGCGGAGGGCGTGTAATGCGGCCCGCGTGCGGGCCGAGCGCGCTTCTGCGCGCCGCGCGGACGGGTGCCCATCGGCATTGCAGCGCAATGCCGATGGGGTCCCGGAGTCGCGCGACAGCCAAGGGCGCGGGTGCGCCCGCCCGGCGTTTGAGGGCATAGAAAAGCGATGAAGTTCACCCTCAACTGGCTGAAGGCGCACCTCGAGACCGAGGCGCCGCTCGATGAAATCCTCGCCACCCTCAACCGCATCGGCCTCGAGGTTGAGGGCGTCGAGGATCGCGCCGCCGCGCTCGCCGGCTTCCGCGTCGCCCATGTGGTCGAGGCGGTGCAGCACCCGAATGCCGACCGGCTGCGCGCGCTGAAGGTCGATCCCGGCGACGGCACGCTGCTCTCAGTCGTCTGCGGCGCGCCCAATGCGCGGGCCGGCATGAAGGGCGTGCTCGCGCTGCCCGGCGCCTTCATCCCCGGCACCGGCATCACGCTGAAGAAGGGCGAGATCCGCGGCGTGGCGTCGGAGGCGATGATGCTCTCGGCGCGCGAGATGGGCCTCGGCGACGACCACTCCGGGATCGTCGACCTGCCGGCCGACGCGCCGCTCGGCGAGAGCTACGTGAAGTATGCCGGGCTCGACGACCCGATCATCGAGATCAGCGTCACGCCGAACCGCGGCGACGCGCTCGGCGTGCAGGGCGTCGCGCGCGACCTGGCCGCCGCCGGCCTCGGTCGCCTCAAGCCGCTCGCCGAGCCGAAGATCGAGTCCCGCTATCCCTCGCCGCTGCGCTGGGAGATCGCCGATCCGCGCGCCTGCACCTGGGTGCTGGGCCGCGCAGTGCGCAACGTGAAGAACGGGCCGAGCCCGAAGTGGCTGCAGGACCTGCTGGTGGCGATCGGGCTCCGGCCGATCAACGCGCTGGTCGATGTGACGAACCTCTACACCTACGGCCTCGGCCGCCCGCTGCATGTCTTCGACGTCGCCAAGGTGAAGGGCAGCACGCTGACCATGCGCATGGCGCGCGCCGGCGAGGAGATCCTCGCGCTGAACGGCAAGACCTATGCGCTGACGGATGAGGACGGCGTCATCGCCGATGCCGCGGGGCCCGAGGCGCTCGGCGGCATCATCGGCGGCGAGCACTCCGGCTGCGACGAGAACACCACCGAGTGCTTCATCGAATGCGCGCTGTTCGATCCCGTGCGCATCGCGCGCTCCGGCCGCCGCCACGACGTGCGCACCGATGCCCGCCAGCGCTTCGAGCGCGGCATCGACCAGGCGATCCTGCCGCATGCCCTCGACCTCGCCACCTGGACGATCCAGGAGCTCTGCGGCGGCGAGGCGAGCGAGGTCTCCGTCGCCGGCACGCCGCCCGCCTGGCAGCGCGACGCGACCCTGCGGTTCGAGCGGTTGGCCGGTCTCGGCGGCGCCGAGGTGCCGCCAGATGAGGCGGTGGCGATCCTCGAGCGCCTCGGCTTCGCGGTGAAGGCGCGCGACGCGGCGCAGGTGACAGTCGCGGTGCCGCCCTGGCGCAACGATGTGGCGCAGGCGGTCGTGCTCGACCAGGCACCCTCGCTCGATCCCGCCCGCGCCCGCGCCGCGGCTGAAGGCTGCGCGGCGATCGAGGCAGAATGCGACCTGGTCGAGGAGGTGCTGCGCATCCGCGGCCTCGACAATGTCCCGCCGGTCTC
>Ga0209087_1000967_pt1 | contig 17331 bp, 17 predicted proteins | sample S_130805_EF_Meta_FD_187321 | JGI IMG/M metagenome (GOLD analysis project Ga0209087, IMG submission 187321) | Freshwater microbial communities from Lake Simoncouche, Canada to study carbon cycling - S_130805_EF_MetaG (SPAdes) (version 2) | ecosystem: Environmental > Aquatic > Freshwater > Lake ... | reverse complement strand
CCCTTTAATCCGGCATTTATGAAGCGATCAAAATTCTTGCTTGAAAAGAAATCTTGGTTTTCATCTACAAACTTTTCAGCCGCAGCAGATGAAACTTCCTGAAGGGCTTCTGTTCCACCCTCCGTAACAAATCCTTTAGCGGCGCCCTTACCCGCACGCTTGTACCACGCTGCCGCAATTTCTTCTGGACCCAAGCCAGACTTCTGCATCTTGCGTAATACGTTAAACGGTGTGATTGCATCTAATGCTGCGTTAAACGAACCAAATGCAATCGCCGCACCCAGATCCTGTTGGCCCGTTGTTTCGTATATGTTTTGATACACATCGGGTATGTTTTGTACAGCCGATCCAGCTAAAGCACCAGCGGCTTGTTGTTTGAGCACAGATTGCTGAGCGGCTTTAGCGCCAGCTTGAATTGCTTTTTCTTTAATTTCATCACGCAATTCTTTTGTCAAAGTTCCTTTAGCCGTAGCTTCAAGAAGTTCGCGCCTAGCCAAAGCTGTACCGGCTTGTTGTGCGGCAGCGGTAGCTCCACGCCCTAATACGGCAGCAGCGCCACCGGTAAATATACTCGGCACAATAGATGGAACCGCTTCACCAATAGCTTCTTTGACATACGTTAGGAATGATCCTACGTCCTTGATGTCTTTATATGATGCCACTTCAGCGGGGTAAAGTTGCTCAGTCTGCTGCTGATACTTTGCTGCTTCCTGCATCTTCCTATTAGCAAACTCTTCAGCGCCAACTGCTTTACCCGCCATAGCCGGAATTACATCTGTTGCAAGCGAAGCAAGGCCACGCCCGCCACGGTATACGGATGGGAGGAAACCAGTCTCGCCTTTTACAGCGGGCGGTTCTGATGCACCTAAATGCCCAATAATTTCCGAAGGAGAATACCCAGCTTTTATTGCAGCCGGTGTATCAAAGTTTTTTTGTTGCCCCAAAAACTCTGCAATTTCTATATCAGAATATCCGGCTTGCTTGGCACCTACAACATCAAAAGCCATATAGTTACCTTTGGAATGAACTTAATGGGGCGCGGTTTCCGGAACTTTTTGTGCCGGGGGCCTCTGGAATTTTAGCATCATCCAAGTCCTTAATTCCATATCGACCGTAAACCTCCTTCATAATTTGAGATTGCCTATCGGATATGTCTTTCATTATTTGCTTTGCCTCTATCGCATTTTCTTTTGTTGGCATATCTCCAAGTTTCTTCAGACGCTCTTGTAATGTGTTAATTACCTCATCTGATCTAACTCTATTGGTTACGGCGGCATCAGCCTTTGAAAGATTTAAAATAGCATCATCGCTTTTCCTGCTGGCCGCGTTAATGTTTGCAACTCTAAGAGCATTTTCATTTCTGTCTTTTGCAATTTGTTCTTCGCTCTTTCTCCTTGCCGCATATTCTGCCGCGTCTTGCGCCAATTTGGCTGCATCACTATCGCTCTTATCTTGTGCTTTAGCTGCTTCAAATGTATTCTTATACACATCTTTGTAGGTGGTTTGATACAAGTCAAACAAGTCTTTCTTGTAAGCACGCTCTCCTGTGCTGATGACTTTCTGCTGACCAAGGATTTCCTTGAGCATATCCATGTTCTGCTGTTCTCTCTGCATTTGCATAGCGCGAGCGTTACGCACACCTTCTGCGCCCTGAGAAAGAATCCCTCCACGGCCCGGAGCAGATGTGGCTATGCCCTCCAAAAGATCCATTAGAGGATTCGTACCCTTACCAATATTTGCACGACGTGCTTGAAGCTCTTTAATTAATTCACGCTCTTCGTTAAATCCTTGAGGCCCAACATCTGTCGTAAATTTAGTTGCCATAGCTCTTGCGGCTTGCTCAGGATCTTCCGCCATACGTGCTGCAAATATTTTTTGCGCTGCTGTTGGTTTATTTATTTCACCAACGGCGGGTTTCTCGGCTTCAGGTGAAGCGGTTGGCTTTGCTGCGGGCAAAGCAGCAATTCCAGTTGGCCTTGGTGCTGGTGCCAATAGCTTTTGTGGCGCTTCTTTGTAGCTTTCCCTACGTGTCGCAGTGCTAGCATCGTAAGGGGTTTCAGATTGCTGCATTATTTTTTCGAGCTCTTGGTATTTCTTGGGCTCTTGTCCAGCAAGTCTTGGGGGACTGCGATAACCAATGTACGGTTTACTTGCGGCCTCAATTTCTTCTGCGGTTGGAGCATTACCATCATCTTTTCGATTGTTAGAAACAGATTCTGATTTTGGAGAACCCCTGTGGAATGCTTCGCTCAACAAAGCCAAAGCCTGACGCGGGGCAGTAGCAAGTCTAGAGATGCTTGCGCCACTAGCCAGTATGGTGTTTCTAATGTTTCTTTCTAGTTCCGAGCTATCAATATTTTCGCCTTCTGGGGCGACGTAATCTGACTGGCCGGGAATTTTTTCTACCAAATCACCTTCTTTAAACGCCACGATACCACCACCATAGTACTCGCCCAAGTTAGATTGGATCTGGTCTAGTCCCATCTCTGGCTGACGCTGCGGTTGGGGTAGTCCTTGAGGTAAACCCATCTGTCCCTCTTTAGCCATCTGCATTTGCTGGGCTTGTACCTGACGAGCCATCAACGCCTGTTTAGCTGCTTGCTGTAGGCTCTGAGCTACGGTGGGCTGGTTCTGTGGGTTCTGTAAAGCCTGTTGCTGCTGAGATGCCTGAAGCTGTTCTTGGATCTGCTGGAGGGCGAGCAGTTCTTTCAAGTCAGGAGGAATCCCCGGCTTGGCCTGTTGCTCTTTCTGGATCCTATTCTGAAGCGCACCGGGGTTCCCCATGAACAAAGATGCAATGTCGTTAACTGTAGTTTGCATAATATATCCTTAAGTCTTTCCAGCGGATGTTGTGCTTGTTTGACCAGATGAAAGTCCAAGTGTTTTAAGTATGGCGTCCAAACTATTGGCTCCAAAAGTAGCGCCCTGAGCCAAACTCTGTAGCCAGCTAGGCTGAGCCGTATTGTAAGTCTGTGCCGCCAAAGGTAGCCCGCTAAGCAGCGATTGCTGGAACTGAACCATCTTGTAGGGATTAAGTCTTTCTTCTTCAAACTGAGCTTTTTCTGCGGCAACAGCTTCGGATTCAATTCCTCGTTGAGCCTGACCCAAACCAGCTTGTTGGCCGAGCACGTTAAGACCGTACTGGTTGGTAAGGTTCTGAGCTTGTTGAGCGGCTTGCTGTTCTGTGTTGAACTGCTGCATGGCTTTGTCGTAGGCATTCATGTAGCCCTTACCAGTAATGTCTGCGAGATTAGTTGCGAGATTCCTTTGTGTCTCGGCATCCATAATAGCCTGTCGTCCACCGCCGTAAGCACCTGCGCCAGTTAACTTAGCCGCGTTCTGCGTCTGCGTGATCTGAGACTGCCTACGAGCCTCGGCCAACTGTGGATCCAGAGCCGCTTGTAAGTAAGGATTCATGTACTGCTGTGCCGTACCTTGACCCGTAAAGGACTGAGCGTTAAACCCGCCCATGTTGGTGGGAGTGGACAGACCCTGAGCGCCTTGGAACGCTTGCTGCTGGAGCGGAGAAGTACCCGCTGTAAGTTGACCCGCGTACGCTTGATACGGCTGATTAGCTATGGCTTGACCCTGACCCAGCATGTTTGTTACATATGGACCAGCCCAGTTAGAAAGGTTTGATTCCGAACCCGTAAGACCACCAGCTAAAGCAGTTCCTGATGGTACGTTAGAGGTCAATCCACCATCTGCAAATGTTGCTATTCCGCCTTCAGCATAGCCGACTTTACCGCCGGGCATGAAGTTATCTGGGTTGATTTCTTTACCCTGCTTCTTCGTTCCGGTACGAGCCACGCGAATACGGTCCATCATCTGATACAGTTTCTTCGCACCGGCGTCAGAGTTGCCGTTACCCAAGTGAGACACCACGTCTGCGGGCACCACAAACTCCCCATGACTTAACTTGGCGGGCTGTTTGCCCTCGATAGAAGTGTTGAGTTCGTCAGCCATACCATCGGTAGACCCACGTAGATAAGTTCCTTTAGCGGCCATAAGCCCTCCGTGTGCAGCATAAACCGCAGAAGAATTTTCCATTTTTGGCTTTTCTCCGGAGGCAATATAAGCGGAAACTGCCGCTGGATCTGGCCTATATTGATTATCAATTGTCATTCCATTATCCCCCAGTGCAGCGCCCTGAGCGGCTTGTTTCTGAGCAATAGCATTACCTTGGTTTAATTGATTTTGCAAAGTTGTCGCAGCTTGAGCGGGAGCCACGTATTGTGTATCTGTGAAATACCTACGGCCCATAGCTGGCTGTCCGGTATAAGGTGTACGAGCCTGTTGAGGAAGCGCGGCACGCACAGCAGTTAATTGTGGAATCCCACCCTGATAGCCAGACGGAGTAGTCGTAGGCTTATTAGCACCAAGAAGGCCAGCCGCCGCTCCAGCTACTCCACCACCAGCGGTCAGAATTTTACCAATGTCGTATTCGCCCGGAATTGGTTTACCGTTTGCATCTTTTTTAAGAAAAACGTTTTTAGCCGCACCCGATAATTGATCCCACCAACTGCTAGGAATGCTTGCACCTCCAGTAGCGCTTGAGCCCGGAACTCCACCAAGGTCATTTTCCGCGTTAGATTGTGCCGTAATTAAGGCCAACTCTTCTGCTGTAAGTGGAATTCCATATATATTGTCTGTATATACTGGAGATGTATTTGTAAGTTCCGGAATAATTTCCGATCCGGGATAGTCTCCAATTACGTAATCACTATCAAGCCCGGGGTAATCTGTGTAGTCTGGTATAGCCATATCTTAACTCCTCAATAAGTGTAGTAGCGCTTCAATTTCTCCGCCACTAGAGTATTTCTTTGTGCCCTCTGGACGGGGCGTAATAAAATTAGTACCAAATATATCTTCCATCAATTTTACATCAGCACCCTGAACTGGCTGTTGTATTTGTGGCTGTTGTTGCGGTTGCAGCAAACTTAATAGCGCCAGCATATTTGCCGAATTGTTCTGCTGTGTCGCCGGAGCAGGAGTAGTCGGCGCTGGAGTAGTTGGAACAGGAGTCGGTTTAGGGGTTGGAGTCGGAGCAGGTGGTTTAGGCGTACCCGTTCCCGGCTTTGGTACTTGTTTAGGATTTGTATAAGTACCGTTCAGGATATCCTGTAATTCTTTTTCTGTAATTGTCGTGCCGCCATCGGTGTAAATCGTGCCGGGTGGAACGCCAGCCAGTTCATCTAACTCGGCCCAAGTCTTATAACTACCATCTGGCATCATGACGCCAGATTTACTCAAGTCCGCTGGGGCTTCTTCGCCGGGGCTAGTCGTTACGGGTTGTCCACCTATAGTAGCTATGTCTTGAACCGTAGGAGGAGTTTCCTGCATTCCAGCATTAACTAGCTGGTCAACCACATCCGTCGTAGCCGGAGCAGTATCCTTAACCGTATCAGGATTTATGCCTATAGAATCATAGAAGTCATTCTGCGCTTGCTCCGCATTGACTTTATCTACAGCACCTTGATTGACACCAAAGTCCATATCGTCGTACTTGGCGTATTTTATTTCATCCTGTACTTTTTCTTTGCCAATATTTATGGCGCCCTGAATTAAAGCGGCAGTAGGGTCTTTGCCTTGAAGTTCCGCAGATACGGCAGCAGATACTGCCTTCTGTTGAGTTGGGGTAAGGTCGCTGTATCCGTCTACTTGCCCTAGCACTTCGTTTGTTCCGGCAGTAACACCACCAGATATAGCGGCGTTCAAGGCGGCTTGGATTGGATCTCTGCCAGTAACCGCAGCGGTTGTAGCGGAACCAGCGGCTTGTCCGGCAACTGTGCCAGCAGTTGGGCTTCCCGTCATACTAGAAACTTCTGGAGCAACTTGTTGCGCCACTTCAGAAGCAACTCCAGCCAAAACCATATTTCTTGCAATAACTTCTGGGGGCGCTCCAGCATTTGCAGAAACAAGCGCAGCAGCCGCAGGAGCACCAATATATGGTGTTAACGCAATTACAGCGGCAGTGCTAAGAATTGGGCTTTTGGCTACCGTTGTTCCGATATCATGGATAGCATCTGATACGGGGTCTAATACTGGAGCAGTTACTTGATGCAAAGTGTCAGATGCGCCTTTAACAATATTAGAGGCTGTGTCGACAAGAGTTCCAAGAGGGTTTCCCCAAAATCCCCCACCGCCGCCGCCCCCATATACTTTTGGTATAATATTTAGATTACTATCAATATTTGGTATGGCATCTACAACGGCTTGAATTTCATTGCTAACGGCTTGAATTGGATTGCTGAAAAAATTATTTGCCCAACTCATTATGCACCCCCCTCTGTTTTCATTTGATCCATGTGCACAATTGCAATATATTTACCATTTTCATCATTGACCTCTTGAACTTCATCAAATGGTTGATCAAATAAACTAGCAACGGCGGGACTGTCAAAATATGTAATGGCTTTTTGAAACCCTTGATCTTTTTTATAAATATAAAATATTATTGCAGCATGGTTTAATGCTTTAACATTGTCTGCGCTTACCGTGTGAAAAAGAATTGTTTGCTTATCAACCGGTTTGTTTATAAAAACAGTATTCCCGACTCTTTCCAAAGCAAATCCTTCAGACAAGTACCGCTCCAAAAGTTTTAAACCTTGAGCAGCAGTTATATCTTGTCCAGAATAGTTTCTTTCCAAATCTATTTCAACTATTTTTTCTATTGGCAATTTTTCTTTACCGCCCGGAATCATTCTTTTGTTCATGCTGTCACCATATAAATTGAGTCATTTTGATTGTCGGGATGAAAATTGCTTGAGTAAACTTTAAATGACGGAACAAATATTCCCCAAAAAACAATAAATCCAACCACAAAAATTTCAAACCAAACAAATGAATTCAATAATAGCTTTTCTTCTTTTAGTTTCTTATAAACGTACAAAAGCACAAAACTCCATATAAATTTCTGGTTTGCTATCAGCGCTGTTCTTAATGTTTTTCTGTCATGGCCCAAGGATGTCCACAAGTCCATAGCCAAACTTTTATGTTCTAGCTCTTCCCTTGCGTGCCAAGCAAAAAGTTTAAATTCTCTTTCCTCTCTATGCCCGTACAACTTCAAAAAAGTTCTAGAGCAACAAGCCGCTAAGTGTTCAATAGATACCATAGTAGCAAGCCACATGGGATGCCCTAATTTTCTCATGGCAACCTGCGCCCTGCGCTCTTGTTGCTTCTCTAGTTCTGTTATTTCTGACCGCTCGTTGTGTTTGTGGTGGGCGTTGGCATGAGCAGTTTCTTGGTCAACAAACTTTTCAATTCTCTTTACCAAGCTCAAGTCATCAATATTTGGTTTGTAATGATTTGCTACAGCAGCAAACACTTTCTCCCAAGCGGGGAAAAGAATGCTCCACGCATTTAAGAAATGCGTTCTTACTGGGGAATTATCACACCAATATTTCATCCCACTCTCCAATTGGTTCCGTCTGAATACACGGGTACTTTAACTGCTCCGCCTGTTACGACTATAGACCCAAACACGGGTAATAAAGCATCCGATACAAAGGCCCTAGTTCCAGCCCCAGATGTGGAGGCACTCGGTAGGGTCGCTACGGTATAGACCGTAAAAAATTCGTTGTCCGACTGAAGCTGTTTTAAGATTCCATCTACTTGGTTAAAATATAGGCGTAAAACGTTGTTTAACGCGTCTATGTGTTTTTGCTCGTACTGGATAGGGGCGTTGGGTAAACGAGGCGCTACGACCTGATTTAGTGGTCTTGTTGAGGTGATCATGTACGTCATGAATTACCCCTTCTGCCATCAGACTTGATGTCAATTCTAGGAGCGCCCAACTGCCATGTCGTCCCCAGTTGATTGGACTCAATCTTAAATACAAGTTGTCTTCCTCGGACCCTTATAAATACTTGTCCTGTAAATTGCTCTACTGGCACGGTGGCTATTCTTTGAACTGATGCGCTACTACTGCCGCCTTCGGATTGAGGTATGTTATACCCCGCACCAGAGTTAGCCAGAGGGATCAGTGTCATGGTTACTTGCGGAGTCGGGCTACTTGCAGATCCCCTGAAGGTCAAGTCTGGCAGCATCCTGTAAATAAACCCAAAGTTATGCCCGTCGTCGATATCGAACTCAGAAGATTGGATATTAGCTGCAATAGCCACGGGTGTGCCATTTATATTGTCGTCCACTCCGACTTCGTGGTTTACCATCGTATTCGCATAAGTCGTGGCAATAGGGTTGTCCAAGATTCCAGAGTCTAACCATGCAGTACGAGCCATCGTACCGTAGTACCACACATCTTCTAGGTAGTTATAGACCACGTACTTATCTACAGTAGTTGAATTGGCAGAGCAGTAGAACCACCAGACCTCATTAAATCCTTCATTGGTTCCGGAGAATACCTGTTGGTTCTGTTGAAGGTTAATATCGGAATAAATATACTGTCTTAAATCGCAACGTAGTGTATTGACACGTCCGTCGTATTTGTAGAACTTATCTACGCCCATCCAATAAGTTACACCAGAGGCCAGAGAAACAGCGTTCTCCGACAAGATGGAAATGTTATCCCCCAAGATTTGACTGCCCCAAACCACTGGAGGGCCAAGATACTGTAGGGCATAAAGAGACGAATCCGTCCAAACTAATATCTCTTGGCGGGATTGAAGCGCCGTAATGATCTGAGAGCCGTGAGACAGTCTTAAACTGCCCGCCTGATTGGTCGCAGATGGCGTCCAGTCCGTAGTAGATTCTTGGTCTGACCACCTAATTAACATGGGGTCTTGAGCAAAACTTCCGTAATCATTCACGCCAAACGCCATTATAAATCGACTGGCATCCGACACCATTAAATAGTTCTGAACGCTAGGCGTATCCCCAGTGGTCAAAGTAGAAGCACGAGTCCCCACTCCAAGTGAATTTTGCCAGTAGAAAATAGGTCCGCCGCGATATCCAAAAATTAAGTTCTCTCCAAAGTTAGACTGACTCCACAGCCTCATGGAAGAAGAAGCGGATTGACCGTTCCCCCACGTACCATATCCCCAAAGACCAGCACCCCAGCCCGTAAGAGGTACTTGGAATTCTGGCCCTACGTTGTATTGATACGCCGCTGAAACTGTTCCGCCGTTACCCGTGTCCGACGTATTTGCGGTAGCCGTAGCCACGAACGTGTAAGTGTTTACATCTACTACTGTAATCTGATACTCTCGATTCAAGACCGCAGCAGTGATATTTCCTCCAAGACCTGTAGCCCCAGAGAACGTTACATAAGTACCTGTGACAGCGCCATGAGCCGTGGCGGCTACTGTAATAGTAGAAGAAAGATTAGTTGCAGTAAAAGGATTGGTCAGGGTAACCGTTACCCGAACGGGTGTGATGTCGTAGTAAACACCGCCCCGCATGATGTAGTACTTAAGATTCGTCCCTACGGAAACGAGCTTAGTCCCGTCTAGGGTAGCCCACGCCCATAAAGCCCTACACTTACCTAAGAACGTATTAAGTGTTGCAGGAACCCACCCCCCGATCTTCTCGGGAGTGCCAGCCCTAAATCTAACTTTGTCGCATTCATACCACCCGCCTACCGTCTGAGTAGGCGAGTTTACAGGGCCAATTGTCTCGGAAGCGTATCTTGTGTTCTCCCTTGACACGCCCGGACGAAATAGGATCTTCTTAAGCATGAATCATTTTCTCACTTGTCTCTTACGAAAGCAACGGGAAAAGACTACTTTGCTTGTAGATAGACCCCGATGTTGGCCAAAGCGTATCCAAGAAACATAATACTTGTTCCCGTCCCGCCCTTGATATATTGATCTACAGCAATCACGGCGTAAATTAAGCCTGTGACGATAATAAGAGATTGACTCATACAGAGTATACCTCTTTTGGCTTGACTATTTTACCAGATGCGTTGGTAAGTCTAGCACGAATTTCTTGAATTGGAAGTAAGCGTCTACCAACTTCTCCGTAAGTCTTGCTTCTAAGTATGATTGTAATAGATTTTCGGTTCCTGTAACCAAAATCGTGCGCCCATTTATCCAATCCGGCGAGGTGGTTAAACGACTCCACAAAAACCGATGGATGTTCTTTCATGACCATTCCGTGATGGACGTGGCCGATGTCTATATAGTGGTGTTCTGTTTCCCCAAAGTCTTTCCTAAAGTCTGAGGTCATGACGTTCACTAAATCTTTAGGCTTGCATTTGTCGGAGTGGTGAGTCATTACTAACGTATTCCCCATGCGATAGGCTATGAACACGCTCTCGTTGTTGAGGATATTCACCCGACCAGATTCGCCGTAAGCTACGCGCAAGAGTTCAGCCATCCAGATATCGTTGGTCCTAGAATGGTTTCCTTGGTTCACGATCACGTCTACGAATTTAGACTTCTCTAAACACTTATCAACGATAAACCTCATCACCCGGCTGTAGGTTTTAATCATCTTGGGAAAACGCGTATCGCAGTCTAGTGCGTGTCCGCTGGCTTCTGTAGTCCCTGTATAGTTTTCGTAGTGGGTAAAGTCCCCCAGATCGTTGATGACCATCCTCTCGCACGGGGGGAGTTCGTCAATCAAAATAGAGATAGCTCCGCACAATTCCTGTTCCGCAATCTTGAGGTCAAAGTTCTCCCCCACTTCAGCGGCGTGAGCTAACATACCTAGGTGAGCGTCTCCAATCTGTAGCCAAGGGATTACATCGGAGTTAAACTTCTTCGGGGCTTGAGCCACTGGTAGACTGGGCACGTCTTCAATAAACGCGGCTACGGCTTCTTTAACGGCCTCTAAGTGGGCACCTTGTTTGATGTCTGCTTTAACCCAAGTAGCGGTAGGTTTTCCCTCTTCGTTGTAATAAGTACTGACCCCTCTAGCGATATGGGTACTTGGAACGGGGTGAGTCCAATCATGCTCTGGAGAAAATCCTTGTAAAGCGGCTTTCTTCTTTACGGAAGCAACGGCTTCGTTGATGGTGTTTTTGTTAACCCCAAATTGTTTGGCTGCGGCTCTTGCGCTTCCGTGTTCTTCAATAGCCTGTAAATATTCCAGTTGGCGGACGGTACAAAATTGGTAGTAATCAGAGTAGTTCATGGCCTTAGTTTGTAGGTACGTACCGGGACTCTCGACCCAGCATCATGCTTGCACACAAGTTTCACTGCTGCCTCGGGTTTTTGAAACCCCATCGCCTCGTAAGCACAGATGGCTGCTTTAGCCCCCGTACCTATCGCCTCGATTCCGCTCTTAATTGGCTGACCTATACATGAAGCGCCAAAATAAAAAAGCCCTGCGTCGTTCATTACGAGGGCATGAGAATTGGAAAATCTAGGATGCTTGTCCTTTAGTCCTTTTTTGTACCAGACTAAAAATCCTATGGCTTCATCTATGTTTCCCGAGAAGCCTAGTAGAGTTCCCTTGAATCTAAATACTTTCCTGCCGCTCCATACGCGGTCCCCGTCGCTGATACTTGAGTCAGCAACCATCACCCCAAGTTTTAAATCAGCCAGTATGGTGGTCATGCTAAGAGAGTGCTTTTGTTCTCTACTTCGGCAACCCTAGATGTCCAACCTTTTCCAAACGTACCAAACGTGGGAAGTGCTTCTAAAAACTTCTGCCGCGCAGCAGAAAACTTGTCAATCAAATCTTTAGTAGTGTGCTTCTTACAAGCGTCTAGAGTCTTTGGACCGATACTTCCGTCTTGAGTCAGACCTAAAACTCCTTGTAGCATCTTGGCCGCTCTACCAACTCCTGAATTTACCGCACAGTCAAACACACATATATCCAAGCCAGAAGGCAGACTATCGCCATTGATTGCATCCCAATACTTACGCTTATACAGAGGAGCCACTTGAGCCGGAGTTAGTGCCCTCATTTCCTTTTCGGAAGATGGTCGTCCTACGTAGGATTCCCACACGGCTCTCGTAACGCCAAGGTTGGTCATACCACCCGGGTCGAGTTTATGATTAACGTAGCCACCCTCATGCTTGAGGAGTTGGGTCAAAGCCAGATCAAAATTACTTTTCATTTGATGAGCCAAAATAGTAGGAAAGAACCAACATCAAAGCACCATCCATCGTGCCTAGTACGCGGATGACAAGTTCTCTCATCTCTGTAGAAACGGTGTTATTTAATAGGAACCACTGGATCAACCCCCATACAGAGACTATGACCAGCGCCAAGATGGGAGTGATGATCTTGCTTACAAAGGGAGCCGCGCTAACCGCAATAGTTGACTCTCGCTCACGAGCCGATGCGCGATCTTGGAATGTCAGCTTAGCGTACTCCAGTTCCAGTTCCTTAATCTTGGCGAAGGCTTCTGGATCATTCTGGATAGTGGAGGAAATCTGTTCTGGTGGAACGCCAAGTTTATTGGCAATAGCCGCAACGGCCATTCCGCCTAGAGGCCCGGCAATCACGTTAGCTAAAACGGGAGCGGCACCCTTGAGTAAATTAAACAACTCATTCATCTCGGCTCCAAACAGGGGGGAACGAATCCCCCCATTATACCAACTAATGTGTCAGTTTACCAAGTTACGGGTTGATTTGTAATCTTACGCAGACCAAGGTTGATTGCTGTAAGCGCTAGAGCTTGCAGTTCAGCACCGATCACAAAGCCATAACGCATCTGAAGACCAAGCGCGGCGGCGCAGACTACGTTCACCCAAAATGTCTTGGAAAGATAGAACTTCTTACCAGTCACTTGGCTGACCAAAGCCTCCGATGCCGCTGCGGCAATAGCTGAATTTACATCGCTCATTCTTTTACCTCTGCTTCGGCAGGTTGCTCTTTCAATGCTTCTTTCAACATAGCCAAGAAAGCATCCTTACCGACATTCAGTTGTTGCAGTTGGAATTGAGTCGATGCAATCTTACGATCCAAGTCTGCTGTGTGGTTCAGCAGGAGAAGTTGGTTCTCGTTGAAGTCGTTAACGTCGAAATCAACTCCGTCTATTGTCACGATTTGGGGCTGTTTGTTTGCCATATCGTATTTCCTTTCAATGTGCCGCCAAGGTCGGGTGGCGGCTTCCCGTTATTTAATCGCAGCCTTTAGGGGTGCAAGGTCTTGGTCTTGCATGAAGTCTTTAGCGACCATAATTTTTAAATGATCGACGTTCCGCTCCAAGCAGTCTGCCCACTCAGCATCTTCCATGCCTTCGGGTTGACCTGCATTGATGAGGTTTACGGAGTCCATAGCTGCGCTGTAGTGGCGAGCAATTTCTTCAGCGGTGATTTGTTCGATGATTTCAGACATGATTAAGCTCCTTTAAGTTGAGATTTGAGGCTGTCCACCTCGGCTTTGAGTTCCTTGACGGCGTTGATTAAGTACCAAGTCAAGTTGTCGGTATCTACAGACATAACACCTGTGGATTCAGTCTTAACGCAGTCAGGCAATACCTGTTGTAGTTCTTGGGCAATCGCACCCAATTGCACACCTTCTTTTTGGATGGCATCGGTTGGCTTGAGTTCTGCATCCACCTCTTCAGGCAAGCGGTACTCAAAGTTACGCACTTGAATGGCAGCAATCTTTTCCAAACCGCTGTTGTTGTCAACAATGTTTTTCTTCAAACGGCGGTCAGAAGTTATAGACCATGTTGCTGAGTTGTTGCCTTGGTAAACGCCACCACCATTTGGTGAAATAAATCCTGTATTTGAACCTTTGCCTAAATGATTATTTGTTCCAACAACAATGGTGTTGCTATCAGTAGCATTTCCAACAGAACAGTTATAACCAAGAATCGTGTTATTTGAACCACTTGTTATGGACACACCACCTTGCCCAGCTTGCCAACCAAGACAAGTATTGTAGTTTCCTGATGTGATACTAAATCCAGCGGCACGACCAATAGCAGTGTTTTGAGTGCCTGTTGTACAGGTATACAATGCACTTTCCCCAAAAGCAGCTTGTGCAGAACCAGTAGTATTGCTATACCCTGCCTGATAGCCTACAGCAGTGTTGTATGAGGCTGTAGTGTTCCTCAAAGCATCTCTTCCAATAGCTATGGAATATGAACTTCCGTCTGCTTGGCTAATTGCACCACGACCAATTGCAATATTTGATGTTCCTGTTGTTACAGCAGATAGAGCAAATGGACCAATAGCAACGCTACTATCACCAGTTGTATTGCTATACCCCGCCTGATAACCTACAGCAGTGTTGTATGAGGCTGTGGTGTTGTTAACTAAGGAACTATGACCAAGCGCAGTATTGTAATTTCCAGTTGTGTTTGTAAATAAAGAATCACCACCAACCGCAATGTTAAATTCACCAGTTGTGTTAGAAAAAAGTGCCGCAGTTCCAACAGCAGTTATATTTGTGCCAGTTGTATTGCTTTTTGCGGCATATCTTCCAACAGCAGTGATGTTTGATCCAGTAGTGTTACTGTAAGCGGCTTGATAACCTACAGCAGTATTGTTAGATGCTGTGGTGTTGGAGTACAGGGCTGTTTCGCCCATAGCTGTATTGTTTGAGCCTGTGGTCGTGCTACGCATTGCTTGATTACCAAATGCGCTATTACCACCACCAGTTGTTTGAGCAAAAGACGCTTGATTACCAAATGCTGTGACAAATCCTGTTGTATTGCTGTATCCCGCTTGGTAACCAACGGCGACTTGACCTTGACTACCTGTGCCGTTGCTGGTGTACAAAGATTGATAACCTACAGCAGTATTGTTAGATGCTGTGGTGTTTGCAGATAGCGCATTTTGTCCGATAGCGGTATTAAAACTTCCTGTTGTATTGCTAAACAAAGATGCGTAACCCAAACTTGCATTACTTGCGCCAGTTGTATTTGAGTATGACGCTTGGTAGCCAACCGCAGTATTATTTGATGCTGTTGTATTTAACTGTAAAGCACCAACACCCAATCCTGTATTTGATGCACCTGTACTATTTGTTTGTAATGCGTTTAAACCTAATGCAGAATTACTACTACCTGTCGTATTTCCATATAAAGCACCATAACCAATAGCAGTTAAATTTGTTCCCGTACTATTTGTATAAGCCGCCTGATACCCTACCGCCGTGTTGCCAGTTGCTGTGGTGTTGGCTTGGAGAGCTTCTTTGCCCATAGCCGTGTTGTAACTACCTGTTGTGTTGGCTTGGAGGGCTAGTTGCCCCACAGCCACGTTGCCGCCACCAGTTGTGTTGTAGTACATAGCTGTGTGACCCACAGCAGTATTAAGTGCTCCTGAAGTGTTAGAAGCCAAAGCTCCGTTACCAAAAGCGCTGTTGTTGTACCCTGTCGTGTTAGCTTGCATTGCGGAAGCTACATAAGTACCCGCTCCACCAAATGCGGAATTTCCATATCCCGTAGTGTTTTGACGAAAAACATTGTACCCAAACGCATTATTATCGGTGCCAGTAGTGTTGCTTAACGCCGCCAGAGACCCAACAGCAGTGTTGTAAGATGCTGTGGTGTTGAACTGGAGAGCTTGGCTTCCAACTGCTACGTTATTAGCGCCACTAGTGTTGTTAAAAAGTGCGCGATAGCCAAAAGCCTCAATATTTGAACCTGTGACGGCAGCGTTGTTTAGCGCTTGATAACCAACCGCAGTTAGATAATTGCCAGTAGTCGCAGAATAACCAGCCTCTGCACCAACGAACGAACTACCTGTTCCAGCATAGGTTCTTCCCGATAAGTTACCGATTGCCGTGTTGTTTGCGCTAGTCGTATTTGTGTAAAGAGACTGATAACCCACAGCAGTGTTGTTAGATGCTGTGGTGTTTTTAGAAAGAGCCTGAGAGCCAATCGCTGTGTTTTGACTGCCTGTTGTAACAGACCCTCCGGCAGCCTCAGAAGCATTTTGCCCCCCACCAAAAAAGGCATTACTCGCCCCACTTGTGATAGCTGCACCAGTATTAGCGCCAACAATAGTGTTTGCTCGTCCTGTATTTGATGCGCTTCCAGCAGCGGCTCCAACAAATGTGTTCCAAGCGTCTGATGAATTACCCGCAGAAGCGCCGACGCGAAGATTAGAGTTAGAGACACTAGTACCTACTGTAATTAGGTTAATTGTTCCTGTTGTGGTAAGCGTAGTAAACGCGCCAGTGCTTGCAGTTGTAGCGCCGATAGAGCCGTTCAGTGCGCCGCCTGTGCTATTCAGAGTAGTAAACGAACCAGCGGCTGCTGCTGTGCCGCCGATAGCTGGAGGAGATGCCAAGTAAGTGCTGAAGCCTGTACCAGAAACGGTAGAGGAAGCCGACAGGGTTGTAAACGCACCAGTGTTAGCAGTAGTAGCACCCACAGTACCGTTCAATGGGCCAGCAAAGCCCGAAGAGGTCAATACTGTGCCGCTCCATGTCAGAGAAGCAGAGCCACCCAAAACACCAGCGTTGTTGAACTGGACTTGGGTAGTAGAACCACCAATAGCGCCAGTGGCTTTAGAGGCCATAGTCTGAACAACGCCAGAACTGTCCTTGTAGAAAAGACGTCCATCTGCGGTGTTAATCGCTAACTCTGCACCGTTGGTGTTATCAAGGTTAGCTGCAAGCGGGACACTAGAAGCAGTCGAGCTAGCGTAAATTTTTATAGGGGTAAATCCTGTGGCGGCCATGTTTAAACCTTTCTTTCGTTTAGTTTCTTAGCTGCGATAGTAGCTAATCTTGATGCAATCCGTTTGCTAATTTGCTCCGGGCTTTGTTTTTTGCCTTTATGAGTGGCAGAAATAATAGCTCTGTGTTCGTCTGACATTTTTCTTCCCAATGCTTTTTGTCGAATCTTATCTTTCGCTTCTTCGCTTAATTTTTTACCTTTTCCCGCCGCAGATATTTTAGACCTTTGTTCGTCAGTAAGAACTCTTTCAAGATTTATTTTTCTCAAATAATCTTTTGTTTCTTGCGTATGTTTTTTACCCGTGTTTGCAAGTCTAATTTTTTCAATCTGTTCTTGCGGCATTTTCCTGCCCGTATTTAGGCGGGAAATTCTTTTCTTAACTTCATCTGTATGACGCATTCCCACACAGCCCTCACCACCATCGGTAACATTTGCCAAAACAAATCCCATGTCCCTAAAAGATGCAATTAACAATTTTTCATGATCAAATGCTTCTTTCTCTGTTTCCCAGTACGCCAATACCTCTACATCAGGTTTTCCATATTTATTTACAATACGTACCCAATGTGGGTTTCTTTTGTTTGTATTGTACGCACGATTACCTTGGCCTTTTCCTATGTAGAACAGGCCGCCTTGTTCTGGCTTGTAATGTGCGTACGTATAAAACTGCATGATAAAACTGTATCAGAATGTTCCACCAGCAACGGCAGTAACTCCGTATCCCGATAGTGTAGTGGGTTTGCTTGTTAAATCTGCAAATGAACCAGAAAAAAGTGTAGGCTTGTTAGACAAGTCTGCATAAGAACCAGAGGTTGCAACGGTTGCTAGGCTCGATG
>Ga0209087_1000965_pt1 | contig 17338 bp, 20 predicted proteins | sample S_130805_EF_Meta_FD_187321 | JGI IMG/M metagenome (GOLD analysis project Ga0209087, IMG submission 187321) | Freshwater microbial communities from Lake Simoncouche, Canada to study carbon cycling - S_130805_EF_MetaG (SPAdes) (version 2) | ecosystem: Environmental > Aquatic > Freshwater > Lake ... | reverse complement strand
AAACTGTAAAATACAAGAAAAAAGAAACTAATGAAAATTTACAAAAATTCATAGAAAATACTATAGTAGAAATGCTAGAAAAAGAGGTGGATGCAAGAATGTCAAAAAAAGATTTATTAGAGGCAATTAAAAAAACAAAAAAAAAGAATGATTCATTTGTTATTCGTAAACCTAAAAAAGTTACTATGTTTTCTGATGAGGCCCCTATGGAATTACCAATCGGTCAATTGTTTTCTATAGGAAAATCTAAAAAATAAAAAAACTATATGGCTCTGTCCAAAGAACAAGTAATGATCGAATATGTGAAGTGTATGAACGACACTCCATATGCTCTTAGAACTTACTTACAAACATACGACAACACGGTTTCAAAATACGTTCCGTTAGAATTATTTCCCGATCAGGTTTCACTTTTACAAGACTATGAAGATCACGAAGAAAACATCGCTTTGAAGTACCGTCAAGCAGGTGTATCTACCGTAACCGCAGCGTGGGTATCAAAACGATTAGTTTTCGCAAAAAAAACTCAACCTGAAAAAATTCTAATAATTGCCAACAAACTTGATACATCAATGGAGATGGCAAATAAAATTAGAGCCTTTGTTGATCAATGGCCTAATTGGGTTGGTGCGGGATTTGCTGCTGAAAAAAACTCACAAAGACATTACAAACTAAATAACGGATCTGAAGTCAAGGCGGTTGCAACATCAAAAGATGCCCTTCGTGGATTTACCCCCACGATACTTGTATTTGATGAGGCGGCGTTTATCGAGGCCGATAGTGATTTCTGGGCTGCTTGTATGGCATCCCTATCTACGGGTGGTAAGGTAATCGTTGTATCTACACCAAACGGATATGACCAAATTTATTATGAAATATACGATCAGTCATTAAAAGGGATGAATAACTTTAAAATCTCTGAAATGTATTGGTACAGAGACCCAAGATATGCAAAAGACCTTTATCTTGTACCAACTGACGATCTTATTCATTATTTACTTAATATTGATGATTTTGATACCTCAAAGAATATTTCTTTTGCACATGTTGATCCATATGAAAGGGATTATCAAGAACTACAACACTTTTTTAATCAAGGATACAAACCATGCTCCACTTGGTATGAAAAAATGGTTAAAAAACTTAAATATGATAAAAGAAAAATTAACCAAGAGTTAAATTGTGAGTTTTTAGGTTCAGGTGATAATGTTTTTGATAATAAACAACTTGAAGAAATTAAAAATAATTCTTTACAAGATCCCCCATCTAAATTAATGGGTAATTCTCTTTGGATTTGGAAAGAACCTATTGAAGGTCATAAATACATTATGGGTGTCGATGTATCCCGTGGTGATAGTGAAGACTTTTCATCAATTCAGATTATAGATTTTGATGAAAGAGAACAGGTATTGGAATATGTTGGGAAAATACCTCCTGATACATTGGCAGAAATTGCTTATAAGTGGGGTATGATGTATAGTTCATTTGTTGTTGTCGATATCACGGGTGGTATGGGAATAACCACAGTTAGAAAGATGCAAGAACTTGGTTATAAAAATATGTATATTGATGGTGTTGATACAACAAATATATGGTCGTATAACCCAAAGGCCGCTGACAAGATACCAGGAATTAATTTTAATAATAAAAGGGTTCAAATAATTGCGGCATTCGAAGAAGCCGTAAGACATAAGTTTAAAATTAAAAGTGTTAGATTATATAACGAAATGAACACTTTCGTTTATATAAATGGAAGACCCGATCACCAAAAAGGACAACATGACGATTTAATTATGGGTATATCCATGGCGATATATGTTGGGGAATCATCATTTTCAAAATTAGAAAAAGCCACAGAACACACAAAAGTTATGATCGAATCTTGGTCAATGGTATCAAATGAAAACGTTGGAAAACAAATGTATTTTGATCCGACAATACCAAATACAAATGTCGTTAACGACAGATATAGAGCAAATAGTGGTCCAAGCAAAGATGATTATATGAAATATTCTTGGTTATTTGGAACTAAAAGATAATTATATGTATGGGTTTAGATTTCAGAAAACGTAGTGGTAGGATTGCCAATGGGTCTTTACTAATTGTACCAGGTCAAACGATTAATGGTGTAAAAGTATATCAAACAACATTTTCTCAAAAAAAATCACAAAACGATAAACCTATGGGTCCTGAAATCCCATTACCAACACCTACACCAACTAATACATCTACACCATTACCAACTCCAACATCTACACCAATACCATCAGTAACTCCCGAACCAACTCCAACATCTACACCAATACCTACAAATACGCCAACAACAACACCGACTCAAACACCAACCCCAACCCCAACATCGACAGTAGAATCATTATTAAATGCAATAATAACCAATTCTTATGAATATATTATTGTAGGATCAAATGAGTACTTGGAGTACTAATATTTAAATGACATTTAAATCAAACTATTTAGATATTTATATCTGTATTTAATTTTTTATACATGGAAAATAATAATCAAAATCTAACGGTATGGCAAAGGTTAACGCAAACATTTGGTCCAAACTCAACATTGGGTATGGGTCAACCAACCTATAAGTTAGACAAACAAGAACTTTTAAAAACTCAAGATAAGTCTCAATTCGAAAAAGAGAAACTCCAACAACAACAATCGTTATATCTTAGTAATCAGTGGGGTAAAATAGAAAATAATTTATATACTCAGGCGGTATATTATGAACCAACACGAATAGCTGCGTTCTACGATTACGAATCAATGGAATATACACCAGAAATTTCAACCGCTTTAGATATCTACGCTGAAGAATCTACAACACCAAATCAAGATGGTTATGTCTTACAAGTTTATTCTGAATCAAAAAGAATCAAATCTATATTAGTCGATTTATTTATTAATAAATTAGATATAAACACCAATTTACCGATGTGGATTAGAAACATGTGTAAATATGGTGACAATTTTGTTTATTTAAAATTAAGTGACGAAAGGGGTGTTATCGGATGTTTGCAATTACCAAATATTGAAATTGAAAGACTTGAAAGGGGTATGGAAACCAGAACTTATTCTGCGGTTCCAAACATCAAACAAAAATCATTAAAATTTACTTGGAAAGAAAAAAATACCGAGTTTAACACATGGGAAATTGCTCACTTTAGATTATTGGGTGACGATAGAAAACTTCCTTATGGAACTTCAATGTTAGAAAAAGCTCGTAGGATTTGGAAACAATTGGTATTGGCAGAGGATGCGATGTTGATATATAGAACTTCACGGGCACCTGAAAGAAGAATATTTAAAGTTTATGTTGGTAACATGGACGATAAAGATGTTGAAGCTTATGTACAAAGGGTCGCCAATAAATTTAAAAGAGATCAGGTTGTAGATAATAAAACAGGAAATGTTGATTTAAGATTTAACCAAATGGCGGTAGATCAAGATTACTTTGTTCCAATTAGAGATCAATCAGCACCTGAACCAATTACAACACTTCCTGGTGGTACAAACTTATCAGAAATTGCAGATATCGAGTATATTCAAAAGAAACTTGTAACAGCACTTAGAATTCCTAAGGCTTATTTAGGGTTTGAAGAAGTTGTTGGAGATGGAAAAAATTTATCATTATTGGATATTAGATTTGCAAGAACAATCAATAAAATACAAAAATCGGTAATTGCAGAATTAAATAAGATTGCAATTATACATTTGTTTTTGATGGGATTTGAAGATGAGTTAGAAAATTTTACTCTTCAATTAACAAACCCCTCCAAACAAGCAGATCTATTAATGATTGATGTATGGAAAGAAAAAGTTTTGTTATATAAGGATTTAGTGGCTGAAATTCCAAAGTCAATTCAAGCAACCTCAGCAACTTGGGCTAAAAAACATATTTTTGGATTTTCTGATGAGGAAATTAAACTTGACGTTCAACAAATAAGAATGGAAAGAGCCGTTTCTGCTGAGTTGGATAATACCGCAACTATTATTACCCATACAGGATTATTTGATCAAGTAGATAAATTGTATGGTACCGTCACAGGATCAACTGAAGCTCCTCCATCAGGAGAAGAAGGAGGAATGGGGTCATCACCGATGGCCGGAGGAGGGGGATCTGCACCTCCACCACCTCCAGAGCCAGCAGGTGGTTCAGAACCACCAATACCTGAAGGTGTTGTCCATAAAAATTTGAAGATACTTACAGAATCAAAGGATGAAGACGAGTATTGGGATTTTAACAAAAGTTCTCAATCTTTTGGTGATTTAGATGAAAGATTATCTAAACTTCTTGGTGACTAATATTTATAGATATGAGTAAATTAGAAAAATTACCAGAAAAAAATTTTAAATTCATTCTAAAACGAATGTATGACGATATTGATCGATTTGGTCGAAATGGAGATTTAATTTCGCATGCTAATCAAAAAATAATAAAAGATATTTTTGATGATATTGGTATATCAATCGATCAAGATGATTTAGGATTTATTTTGGCATTATACAAGTTAAACCCTAATTTTGCCACTGAAAAAATAAAAATTCCCGAACTTCACACATATGAAGTAATAACTAAAAGATATGCTAACGTTAGTATTAGAGAATATTGGAAAAATGAAGTTAATAGTTATTTTGAAGACGAAGATGATGTTAATGATTTTATTTCTTGGTTTGGTGATGATTGGTGGGAAGGTGAAATGATTGATAGAGAAGATTATGATGAAGAAACAACAGATACCGATATTGATAAAATAAATAAATTAACTTGATATTTATTATAAAACAAAAAAAATGAAATTTGGTGAATTAAAATCTAAGATAGAAAAATGTTTGGCGGAATCTTATGCTAAAGACTCAGTTAAAAAAGATTTATTCGTGTTCAGTGAAATGGTCCTGAAAAATAAAAACGTGTCAAAACTATTTTACTTGTATGATGAATTATCATCAAAAAAAGGTTTAAATGAAGACGTTGCAAACGAATATATAAATCAATCTATCATTATTTACGAAAACACAATAAATAAAATCCCAACCAAAACTTTTTCTGAATTAAAAATGTGGATTGGTCATATTAAAGCAGAAAATGATTACAAAAACATCGACAATCTATTTTCTAACGGACTTTTGACTTTGGAAGATAAAATTAAAAGTAAAAAACTTATTTCAGAAAATTTACAAAAAAGTGTTATTGTGGAAAATAAAGAAACTATCAATGTACCTTTAAAATCTATGTTGAGTGTTGCAAACAAAAATGTGAAATCATTTTTATCGTCTTTAAATGAGTCCGAGAAAAAAGAGGTTATGAAGATTTTATCCACACCAAAATCAGAATTGATAGAATCTTATAATAAAATTAAAGAGGAAGTTTTAGAGAAACTTGAAGATAAATTATCTGAAAGTGATCAAGAAACAAATCAAACCATAGACCAAGTAATAAATAAACTTACCACCGAATCTTTTAACGAAATCAACTACTTTAAATTGAAAAATCTTTCAGAAGGAATTTAATTATTGTTTCTGAGTTTTTGTACATAAGTTGCTTTTTGAATAGATCTTCTTCTTTTAACAGAATCTTTTTCAAACTCTTTGTTTTCAAACAAAATTTTGTTTTGTTTAGTTTTAATAACCTTACTTTTTAAATCCTTTAACGATTTTTCAATATTACCTTTTTTTACTTCTACTATTAGCATAAATTTTTAACTTTGTTGATATAAATATAAATATTTCATATAATTAATCAAAATAAACGATAAGAGTATGATAAAAATTTATGAAAAAAGGTAAAACAAGTAAGATCAATGGGTTTAGAACATTAAAATCACAGTATGGGACCATTGATTCTCAAAATCTCAAATCAATTTACGTCAACATTCAAACGTGGGTAGAACCTAAAGATGAGGTTGAAAATTGGGACAGAGTTGTTTTGAACATGACAAGATCAGTTAAACATTCTATATATGAGAATATAGATAAAGAAATTTTTGACGACAAATTTATCGTCGATTTGGATTTAAGAACAAGTGGAATCCAATTAAAAAAGAAATCTTTTATGAATATAGAAACAAATTTATATTTAAAACAACATATGGATTTTAAATCACCAAAATTAAAAAAAGTTGTAAAAAATCTCGTTAAAGATATATACGGTGATGTGTTAAATAAAAACAAATACTTCAAATTTTATTTAACTAAAAACGGAAATCAAAAACCCATAAAGAAAGAAACTGAAACTATTTAGTATTTATAAAGAAAATATTAAATGGACAATTTAAAAATATTAGGACCAAGAGATTCAGGTCGTGGGATTCTTGTTGAGTATGATGCGGGTTATATCGATCCAAATGAACGAAGAAACTTATCTATGATAAGAGAAAATCGTAATATGTTAGATCATTCAAAACCTTTTGAGTTTTATGCCGTATTACAAAAATACGACACCCCAAATAGAAACGGAAGAATTTACCCTGAAAATATTTTAAAAAGAGAAGCCGAGAATTATAAAAAAATGATTCAAAAAGGAACCGCTCTTTCAGAATTAAACCACCCTGAGTCTTCTCTAATAGATTTAGATAGAGTTTCCCATATGATTACTGATATATGGTGGGAAGGTCCTGTATTGTTAGGTAAATTGAAATTACTAACAAGTCCTGGATTTCATGAAAGAGGTGTTGTTTCTACTAAAGGTGATTTAGCAGCAAACTATCTTCGTCAGGGAGTTACTTTAGGTATTTCTTCTCGTGGGGTTGGGTCATTAAAAAAAGTTGGTGAGCAAAACGAAGTTCAGGAAGATTTTGAATTAATTTGTTTTGACCTTGTATCTTCACCTTCTACACCGGGAGCTTATTTGTTTTTAGATAAAGATGATAGATTACAATTTGAAGAAAACTTAGAAGAGGAAAATAAAAGAAAAGTTGAGTTAAATGTTGGTCCTACAGGAAATGCTTCTCTTGACTTAATGAAAAGATTATCCGATTATTTGGATAAATAAAAAAATTATGGACGAAAAGTATTTTATCGCAAGAATCACAACTGATATGGTTGATGAGAACACAGGAAAAATTAAAAAAATGAAAGAGGAGAAATTGGTTAAGGGTTATTCACCTACCGATGTTGAGGCGAAAGTAACAAAAGTTTATGAAAATTATTCTATGGATTGGCGAATTACCGCAATTGTGGAATCAAAAATCGATGAGGTTATCGAAGAATAATAATCATTAAAATAATGGAAAATGGGAGGAGATTAAGTTCTTTTCCCATTTTTTTTTGCCTACAAGTGTCAAAAATCAAATTTTTTTTAAAAACAAAGATATTTATTTGATAAACTATTGAAAAATAATATGTCAAAAAACAAAAATGTAGTAGAGGATGCTCTTTTCCAAATTAAAAATTTGGAGGAAGCCCTACAAGAAAATGCAAAAGGAATACTTCATTCTACAATGAAAGAAGAAATCAGACAATTAGTAAAAGAGTCTTTGAAAGAACAAGATGAGACTGAAGATGATGTCGAAGTTAGCGGTGATGAAGAAATTATGATGGGTGATGAAATACCATCAATTGATGATCAAGATGACGAAGACGAAATAATGATGGATGATAAAATGCCAAACATGAATGACGAAATGCCAAACATGGATGATACCATCGATATGACCGACGCAAGCGATGATGAGGTCTTAAGAGTTTTCAAAGCTATGAGTGATGAAGATGGAATAATCGTTAAAAAAGAAAATGGTATGTTAAATTTAAAAGACGGCGAAGACGAGTACATGATCCAATTAGGAGAATCAGAAGAAGATTTCATGGGTATGTTTGATTCAGATGAAGATGATTCAGATGAAGATGATTCAGATGAAGATAATTTTTCATTCGAAATGGGTGAAGAATATTCTGAAGATGATTTCGAAGAAAAAGACGAAATTATTTTTGAATTAGAACTTGATGATAAACTTCCTATGGAAGAAGAAGATATGAATATGTTTTCTATAGAAGAAGAAGACGATGATGATATCGACTTAGGCCCAATGGAAGAAGAAGAAACTGATATGATGGGTTATGAAAAAATGTCAATCGACGACGAAATCATGGAATCAATTAAAAAATCAATGAAACCAAAAGGTGTTGGGTTAGGGAAAGGTCCTAAATTCGGTTACGATAAAAAACCTAACATGAATGGAGGTTTTAATACTAAAAGAAAAGAAGCGTTTGGTAAAGGAACAAAGGCTGTTGGTACAGGTAAGGCCAAATTCGAATACAAAGAAGGATTTGATAAAGTAACTTTAGGTGGAAACAAAGGTGATAAATCAAAAACACATCCAGGTAAAAAAGATTACATGGATACAAAAATGATGATGAAACCTAAAAAAATGGAAACCAAAGAAGCGTCTCGTACTTACGGTAACGGATCTAAAGAAGGAAGAGGTTTAAGAAAAGGTATCACACCTAACAGAAACCTAACATTTGAATCCGTAGATAGGAGCGAATTAAAATTGTTAAGAGAAAAGAATAACGAATACAGACAAGCACTTGACGTATTTAGAACTAAACTAAATGAAACTGCGGTATTCAACTCAAACTTAGCATACGCAACTCGTTTGTTCACTGAACATTCAACAACAAAACAAGAAAAAATCAATATCCTAAGAAGATTCGATTCTGTTGAGAGTTTGAAAGAATCTAAAGCGCTATATCAAACAATCAAAAATGAATTGGGATCAACAACAAAGGGTAGTGAATCAACAATTGTAGAATCAATTGAAAGAAATGTCGTTAAAACACCTTCAACAGGATCGGCAGTAAATTTAATTGAATCTAAAACGTATGAAAATCCTCAATTTATGAGAATGAAGGATTTGATGGCGAAAATAAAATAAACATAAACAAAAAATAAAAAACCAAAAAAATGGGAGCATTATTAGAATCAGGTCTTGTTGGTAACATCGGTCTTAAGCACCTTAAAGTTATCAAAGAAGATACAATTAACAAATGGGACAGATTAGGGTTCCTTGAAGGTCTTAGAGGCCACCTAAAAGAAAACGTAGCTCAGTTATATGAAAACCAAGCTTCTTTCTTGATTAACGAAGCAACTGCTGATGGAGGTTCTAACGGAGCTTTCGAAACTGTTGTTTTCCCAATCGTAAGAAGAGTTTTCTCTAAATTGTTGGCTAACGACATCGTTTCTGTACAAGCAATGAACTTACCTATCGGTAAATTGTTCTATTTTGTACCACGTATCCAAGGATACCAAGAAACAGCACCTACAACTCATTATCCACCAATTGGATCTCCTGAGGCAGTGAACGGAAACATTAACGATCCTAACCAAGGATATCCTAACAACCCTAACGCTTACTCTAAAAACCTTTATGACTTGTTCTACGAAGGAAATGAGGCGGCATTAGATCCTCCAGGATTATTTGATTACTCAAAAGGAAGATATACTGCTTGTACATCTAACACAACAGTTCAAAAATGGGTTGGTGATCAATTAGTAAACGCTAGTAATAATGATCCAGTTTATATTGGAAACCATAGAAAAGTTTTAATGAAACTTTGTGGATTTACAAACGTTGGAGCTGGAAAACTTATCGGTCCTGATGGTCAAGAAATGGATACAGAATCTTTCTTATCTGATTTGACAATTACTAAAGGTAATGGTTTAGGTTTAGATGCTAGTACTCCATGTCCAGTTGGAACTGGTCCTCTATTATTTAGAGTTGTTACTCAAATCTACGGAAAAGGTATCGTACAATACGGAAACCAAAGAAAAACTAACTTTAATTCATTTACAGGAGCTGCGGCGACTTTGAATGATTCAGGTAACGGAGGTTCTTTCTATGATATCTGTGATACAGAAGGATGTATCTATTTAGAAGTTGATTTATCTTGTCCAGCATGTCCTACATGTGGTGACGATAGTTTAGATGGTTACACAGGAACTACAATCACTGGAATTACATCAGGTACTTCATTCAGCGCAACTTGGAGACGTTACGAAGAGTTAGAGTTTGAAGACAAAATTGGTGAGGTTTCTTTTGACCTTGAGTCAGTAACTGTATCTGTTACAGAAAGAAAACTAAGAGCACAATGGTCTCCTGAATTAGCTCAAGACGTTGCGGCGTTCCACAACATCGATGCTGAAGCTGAATTGACAGCATTGTTGTCAGAGCAAGTAGCTGCTGAGATCGACCGTGAAATTTTACGTGACTTACGTAAAGGTGCGGCTTGGAACTTACGTTGGGACTACAACGGATGGAGAAGAATTGGTGCTACCACTTCTTACACTCAAAAAGACTGGAACCAAACTTTGATTACAGCAATCAACCAATTGTCAGCACAAATCCACAAATCTACTTTGAGAGGTGGTGCTAACTGGATCGTTGTATCTTCTGAGGTTTCTGCCATCTTTGACGATTTAGAATACTTCCACGTATCTAACGCGGCTCCTGAGCAAGACCAATACAACATGGGTATTGAAAGAGTTGGTACATTAGCAGGTCGTTACCAAGTTTACCGTGATCCTTACTTCCCACCAAACCAAGTTTTGATCGGACACAAAGGAACTTCATTGTTAGACACAGGTTACATTTACGCACCGTATGTTCCTCTACAATTAACACCTACAATGTATAACCCATTCAACTTTACGCCAATCAAAGGTATTATGACCAGATACGCGAAAAAGATGGTAAATAATCGCTTTTATGGCCGCATTACCGTTGATGGTGTTAGAACATTCGATTTAAGAGAATTGAGATAATCATAATCTTAAAGAATAACACTAAAGGGACAAGAAATTGTCCCTTTTTTTTATGTTTTTATATATAACTATATGTTTTTTGGATTAATACCCTATATTTATATATATGAAAAAATATGTCCCATCAGAAGAAGAAATTAAAACTATCCTTAAGATGTATAATGAGGATTTAATTGGGAGTCAAACAATTTCGGAAAAAATAGGATTAAATAAACAACAAGTGTTAAGAATACTTAAAGAAAATGGTGTTAAATTAGGTCCATCAGGTAGAAGAAATATTGGTGGTAAAAAAGTTGCGGATAAAAAATGGAGAGATTCTAATAAAGAATATTTATCTAATAAATCCAAAACTTGGTATGAAAATAACAAAGAACACAGAAAACAATATCTTAAAGAATACCGTGAAAAGAATGTTGATAAGATTAAACAAATAAAACGTGATTACGAAAGAAATCGTAAAGCGAGAGACCCCCTCTATAAACTAATCAGTAATTTCAGAACCGCAATTTATCAAGTATTAAAAGAAAATAACGTTAAAAAAAACGGACATTATTTTGATATTTTAAAATACACTCCCCAACAATTAATAGAACATTTAGAAAAACAATTTAGTGATGAAATGACTTGGGATAATTATGGTTTATGGCATGTCGATCACAAACACCCAATCTCATTATACAATATTAAAGAAATTGGTGATGATGAATTTTTAAAATGTTGGTCTTTAGATAATTTACAACCAATGTGGGGTTGTGAAAATATTAAAAAATCTAATAAATTATTTTAATAAAACTCTAATTGCTTTTGAAATAACTTCTGTTTCCCCAATTGTGAAAGCGCTTTTTCTATGTGCAGATTTTACAGACTCAATTATATAATATAAAGCGTGTTCATTATCCATTGTGGATAAAATAATCTCTAAATGTTCTTCAGATAACAAATCTATTGTTCCAAAAAGATTTCCGTATTTTTGTTGTTCCATAACTAAAATATAAGATATTTATATTTATAATCAAATGAATAAGTTAGATCAAATAATTAGAAAAGTCATTAGGGAGGCAACTGGTGATAGCACGAATTCAAGAGGATCTTATATTTTACCGTTACAACCTGGTTTTAGACCGTGGAGTAAATCTTCTTTAGGTCCATTTACCGATAAAGTTTCTGATTTTGATAGTCCTTTATTAGATTATGATAGTTATGATGGTTCTTTAGATGAAAGACTCGATGATATTAAAAAAATAGAAACGACGGCAAGAAAGGTGACTAATTTTATAAAAAATCATCCATACGCCACTTTTTCTGATGATGACGGTAATGTTATAAATCCCTTTATGACAAAAGAAGGACAACCTTCTTTTTCAGAAAAAATGAGTCCGTTTACAGAAAAAGTTCCATTTAATGAGTGGGTTGAAGTTGCCGATAAAGGTGTTTTAAATGAAGATTTAGCCGTTTGGTTTGGGACAAAGAAGAAACCTAAGGGGTCTTCTCAACCAAAAGGTCCTTGGGTAGATATTTGTCGTAAAGTCGATGGAAAACACCCTCCCTGTGGACGACAAGACACATCTAAAGGTTCATACCCAAAATGTCGAGCTGCAGGTGTTGCCGGTAAAATGAGCGATTCGCAAAAAAGATCTGCTTGTCAACAAAAAAGAACAGCAGAAAAAAAAGATACTCAAACAGGTAAAGGTCAAAAACCTGTTATGACAAGTTATAAACCAAGAAAAAAATAAAGATTATGAATACAAATAGATTTAAACAACTTTTAGAATCTCACATGGGTAATGTAAGGCCACTATTAGTCGAACAAGTAACAACAGGTAGTAATTTAGGACCTATTAATTGTTATAAATTAATTGACATTAGAAAAATGAGTGAAGGAACTCCATCGATCGAAATAGGGTCCTCGGTTGTAAATAACATTACTCAAGAAGAACCTGGACTTTGGAGTGTTGTGGTTAAAGTTCAAAACCCATCTATGATTCCTGACAGTCCTGTAGGTGAAGTTCAAACAGAATATGAATTAGATATTGTTCCTTTATCAAGATTTTTTAAAAGTCAATTAAATGCTGAAAATCCTGTAGATTCTAAAGAAATGATTGTGTTAACTTATGATTCTACAGGACAAAAACATTTTTGTAAGGCTAAAGACCCAAATGATCAATCAAATATAGTAGCTGTAAATCCTGCTAGTGGAGGATAGTTATTTTAATTTTAGACCTAATTTTTGATCTAATTCTTCATAAGAAAAAACAAAATTTTGGTAAAAATAATTTCTTTCTTCTTGAGTCCAAGTTGAGATTATCAACGCATCTTCATCCAAACTTTTTTGTATTTTTTGAAGTTTAGTTAAGGTATCTGAATTATTAATTGAATTTAAAGAATAAGCATCACAACCTGCATTTTTAGAAGTTTTACAACTAAGTAATGTTAGTGACAAAATAGTTACAATTATTAGACTTTTCATTTTTATTGGTTTTTTTGGGTTTCTTTAATTATTGCTTCATATACTTTATCTAACGTATTTTTTACATTAGACTTAATTGTAATTTCGGTGTTTGATCTTCTTTTTTCAGTTTCTGTATCATATAAATATGTAATTCTTTCGTAATCTCTATTAGAAAGTCTAACATCATAATGAAAAACGTGATTTGTTATTTCGACTCTACCATAATCAATTAAGATGAAAAGATTTAACTTTTCATTAATTATAAATCTTTTTTGAGACATGGGTGCGATCATAAAATCTGAATCTTTATCAGAAATCAATTTTACACAAATTTTAAATGCTGTTTTTTCATGTAACTCGACTTCTTCATAAGTCTTCATTGATGAAGATCTACCAATCTTATTTAATCTTACTTTAAATCGTTTGTAGAACCTGTTGAATAATTTTTTCATACGTTTGTTTTATTGTTCTACAAATATATGAATTAATTAGATTAAAAAAAATTTTTGGAAAAAAAATTCTTAAAAAAGTGGTTTTATTTTTTTTAACAATAAGGTGGGGAACATTTTTTATTTCCGTCTAATCCTTTGATTTTACCTTTACATACTTGAATAGCGTGGCCATTCGCATAAGCTGAAGGGTACACGTCATATTTTGCTTTAGCCGATGCCTTTCCTCTAGCACATAACTTTGTTCCTGTTTTTTTTCTACCTTCCATCATAACCATATCTCTATCATCAATGTTCATAGAGAGTTCCATACCATCTTTTTTTGATTCATTCATTAAAAAATCAAATACTTGATCCATGTTGTTTTTTGCTTCACTAATATGATCTTGTGCCCAATCATGTCCATTTTCTAATACAGATTCGATCATCCCATGATCCAAATCTAATAATAAATCACATTGTCTTCTCATTTGTTCTAAATTTGAAAAGAACATATATCTCGAAGATCTTTCTTCGTGAGTTTCTCTAATAACTTTTTTAATGATTGAGTTTAAATTTTTCATATATTAGTTGTTTAATCCGTCAGGTCCTCCGAGAGTAACCGCATTTTGTTGTACTACATTCATACCATAATTTGTTGTCCAAACAGGATGAGGTAATATTAATTCTGTGGTTCCGCCAGAACAATTAGGAGCACATAATGTGTATTCGTAATTAACATCTATTGTGTTATCATCCATACATTCAGAACAACCCCCAAAATACGCTGAAATTCCCGTGTAATTTGATGTTGGTGATTCACTATCATCTAAAACTTCACCACATAGGACAATCCCATTTTCTCCACTAAAGGAAAATGATATTCCAGGTAATACTGAACCATCTATTTCAACATCAACAAGTCCTCCTGATGTACAAAGTTGTAATACATAAATTGCTGCCATTTTCTTTTTTTATTATAAATACTTCTATTTTTTATTTACGATTTGAAATTGTATTTGTTTTTTATACGTATTGATCTGACCTGTCGATTTTACTTGAATATCTATAAAATATTCATTAGGTATTTTATCTCTCGTATCGAACATAAAATAATATTCATTAGGTGTTCTATTAATTTTAGTCCAATCTTGAACAATAACTTCAGTTTGACCTTCTCTAACATAAACACGATAGGACGCATCTACATTTGGTAATAATTTGTTTGTCGTATATGCCTCTTTAATTATAACACCAACTTTTCTTAAATCTGAATTAAGAATTTTTTCATTTTGTAAAATACCATAATAATCAAATCCAAATTGTTGTGGATTATTTACAGAAGTTCCAATTTGAATTGATTTCTTTGTTGGGTATATTGTAAAATCGTTAATTACATTTGGTAATTGTATCCCATTTAAAAATATATTTGACCATGTATCAGTAAAAATACAAGGGGTCTTGTAACCTAAAAGAGGTGGTATTGTTATCTCATACACACCTTGAGTTCTTTTACAACTTGGTAAATTTATTAACCCTTGAATTGGGGTTCCATTTGAATCACTTATGGTAACCAATGGATTTTGATCTAAATTCATAAAACTGCCATCTTCAAAAACATACAAATATAACTTGTTTGTTTTACCCAATGTAAAATAATTTCTGTCGTCTTGAATTAGATCGTCATAAGTAGTTTCTAAAAATGGTTCATAAAAAGTTTGTGTATGTCGAGTAAAAAACCCTACAGAATAACTTCCTTCAGTTCCTGTTAATAACTCAACTTGAGGTAGATATGCAATCCCCCAACCTACATGGTTAGGTATTCCACCATTAAGAAGACTATTGATCTCGTTTGTCATATCAAATTCGATATTTTCATCCCCAAACTGAAAATGTTGTACATCGACAATGGTTAATGCTGAAAATGGATAACCCCCCAAATTTAAATTATTATAAATTCCAGGTGCCCCCCATTTTCCTAATGTTGTAGTTTGATACCAATTTGATGGTCTATTGGAATAATTTCGATCACTTTCAATCGGGTCTTTGACATCGTAATAATCATAACCAACCCCTTCGTCCCAATATTGAGGTTTTGATGGATCATCATTCAAATAAGGTATTCTAAATAAAATTAAATCAAACGAAGTTGCTCTAAATCTACCATCAGGAGTTGTTGTATTCAATAACTCTTTGTTGAAATAAGAGGTATTAGTCATTTTTAACTTATGGACCATACCTGAAATACTACAATTCGTTGAGATAACTCCTGTTGTAATTTTTTGTTTTAAAAGTTCTAAATCTAAATCAAAAATAAATCTAGAATATCCCGTAGGATCACTTATACCACCATTTCCATAGAATAACTCCATAACAGGGTTTCTTCCTGTATTAACGTAACTATTAGAAACTATAGTATTATTTTTACTAAAGTAAGAATTATTTATCGACATTTACTTTTATTTATAAATATCAATTAATTCGAATATTTTGATTAAGAATTGTGTTATCGGCATCCTGTATTAATTTTCTAATATCATCAATACTTGTTCCGTCCGTTCCGATTGGTATTGGAGCTTTATTTATGTTATGTACGTGAGACCCTAAAAAATTCACAATAACATTTAATAATTTCATAAGTTGGTCACCTCTAACCATTGGATCTGTTCTATCTACAATTTCTTCAGTAAATTGAAGTTGATCAATTCCGTATAAAGAATCTTGTAAATTTATTTTTTGACCTTTTGCTTTTGTTGGTATTTGAGTTTTATGTGATAACAAATAAACATTATCACTACCTAAAACACTATATGATGTTGGATTTGGTCTGTATTCACTAACCTCAATATCTATTTTTTTAATTTCATTTTGTTGTCCAATAACCCCTCGAGACCAAACTAAAAAACTACCACTAAAAATATCATAAGGATTTAGTTTTATTTTTTTATTAAACAAAGACACCATTGGAAAATCTGTGGTTCCTGAAGAAATTAATGTATCTGCATTTTTTTTACTAGGTCTAACATAAAAAGGAAATTGATTTTCTAACATTAGATCTGGTTGTGGTGGATACATGGGATATCCATCTATTTTAATTTTTCCATCATTTACGTTATCGATAAATGTGTTTATCAAGTTGGATGCTAAATCAAAAGTTAAACCAGTAAAAAAGATTTCATAATCTACAGAACTTTTATAATTGTCTAAGTCCGACAAACCATTCACGTTTATTGTTGTTGTTTGTGGATTGCTAACTAATGTGAATAACTTTACATTACCATTGTAAAAAGTGTCACCTGTTGATCCACCACCAATTGTTTGTCCGCTAATAACAACACTATTAGTTAATTCCCACTCTATTAGTCTTTTTACTTGTAGAGACTTTGTTTGAGTAACATCTGCAGTTTCTTTGGGTAATTTTGTTCTTTCTAAATCAAAGTTTGAAATTTGTAAAAAACCCCAATTTGAATTTTTTGTTGGAAATGGGGACTCAAGAGTCGGAGGAGAACTTACTCCTGATCTAACTAAAACCGAATCTTGTTTAACAATAACATCTGACGCACCTCTCCCTAAAAGTGCATTGTCTTCAGGTTCTGGATAAATACCGAATACTTTAGGTATGGTTTTACCTTCATTATCTTTTAACGGGGCGGCTTGTTTCATATACTCACCACTAGACAACATACT
>Ga0209087_1000964_pt1 | contig 17344 bp, 16 predicted proteins | sample S_130805_EF_Meta_FD_187321 | JGI IMG/M metagenome (GOLD analysis project Ga0209087, IMG submission 187321) | Freshwater microbial communities from Lake Simoncouche, Canada to study carbon cycling - S_130805_EF_MetaG (SPAdes) (version 2) | ecosystem: Environmental > Aquatic > Freshwater > Lake ... | reverse complement strand
CAGCGGCTCGGGCGCATCTCTCCCCGTGAACTAGCGCCGTTTGCCGCCCTTTTTCGCACGCTTCTCCCGCTTCGCCGCCTTCGGGGGGATCCGTCCACCCGCGTGCTTGCCAGGGAGGCCCGCCCCGCCGCCCATCAGCCTGCTCGGGTCGCCGCCGCCAGCGCGTCGCATCAGGGTGCGCATCTCCTCGAGGCGCTTTACCAGCCGATTGACCTCCTCAATGGCTCGGCCGGCCCCTGCGGCAATGCGCCGACGTCGTGGCAGGGTCAAGAGGGCCGGGTCACGCCGTTCGGCGGGGGTCATCGAGAGGATGATCGCCTCTGTTCGCTTCAGCTCGCCGCTGGCAACGGCGGCTTCGGCCTGCTCTGCCATGCCGCCCATACCCGGAATCATCTTGACCACCTGGCTGATCGGTCCAAGCGACGACATCTGACGGAGTTGGCCGAGAAGGTCGTCGAAGGTCATCCCGCCACGCAGTGCGCGAGCCTCTGCCGCCTTCGCGCGGATCTCTGCATCTGGGGCCGCGAGTGGTCCAACCTCGGCGTCGCGAACGCGCTCCGCAAGCGTTGCAAGGTCGCCCATGTCGAGAATGCGGTTGGCGATGCGCTCGGGATAGAAACGCTCCAGCGCATCGGAGCGCTCGCCGGTGCCCACATAGACGACGGGAATCCCTGCCCCACCGGCAATGGAGAGTGCGGCACCGCCACGCGCATCGCCGTCGAGCTTGGAGAGAATCAGCCCGGTTGGCTCGGCCACCGCCTTGAAGCCTTCGGCGATCGTCAGTGCTGACTGGCCAGTCGCCGCGTCAAGCACCAGGAGTCGCTCCCGTGGCTTTGTCACATCGCGAAGGTCGCGCAACTCCTCCAGGAGCTCGTCGTCGAGAGTGGTGCGCCCTGAACTGTCGATGATGACAACGTCAAGGCCGAGGCGCCGGGCCGCAGCGAGGGCACGCGTTCCGATCTCTGCCACTGGGGTACCGAGCGGTTCACGATGCATTGGCACCTTGATTGCGGCGGCCAAGGTGGCGAGCTGCTCTGCTGCGGCCGGACGACGTGGGTCGGCGGCAACGAGCAGCGGTCGTCGACCATCTTTCGCCAAGCGGTAGGCAAGCTTTGCTGCTGTTGTTGTTTTGCCCGCACCTTGCAAGCCGAGCAGCAGGATGGTCGCTGGTCGCTCGCGCAGGTCGAGGTCGCGACCAGATCCGCCTAGCGTTTCCGTCAGCGCACTGTGCAGGATTCCCAGCATGCGCTCACCAGCGCCGAGGCCGCCAACGATCTCACTCGCGCGCGCCCGCTCGCCGATCCGCTCCAGCAACTGCGCAACGACTGGCATCGCAACATCTGCGCCGACCAGGGAGGTGCGAATATCGGCAAGGCCGGCCTCAAGGTCGGCGGCACTGATGCGCCCACTCCCCGTAAGCCGGCGGAGTGAGGCCCGAAGACTGCTACCGAGCGCGTCAAACATGCCCAGAGTGTACGCTCGCGCGATGACAGCTCGAAAAAGTTCGCCCAAGAGGCGGGGTGGTCTCCAGGATCTAACCCCGCTCGTGCGGAGCGACGTCAACGTACTGATCAGTGCGCAGGCCGTCTCCACCTACGGCTCGTTCATCACCAGGGCTGCCCTCCCCCTCCTCGCCATTCTCGGCCTTGGCATCAACGCCGCTGAAGCGGCCGCGCTCGCCGCTGTCGACCTGGTTGCGGGCGCGGTCGTGAGCCAGTTCGCAGGAGTGTGGATCGACCGTCTCCCACGCAAGCCCGTCCTCATCGGCACCGACCTGCTGCGCGCGCTGCTGCTCGGATCAATCCCGCTCGCTGCTGGTCTCTTCGGCGGGGTAACCCTCCCCCACCTCATTGCGGTGAGCGCACTCAGTGGCATGTGCACCACAACGTTTGATATTGCCGAACGCAGTTACGTTGCTGGACTCGTGAACTCGCCCTCGCTGCGCGCTGTCCTTGCGCGCACGATGGCCATCCGTGGTGCCGCTGAGTTCTTCGGATTTGGTTCGGCGGGACTCCTGATCGGTGCGTTCGGAGGGCCGGCCGCCATCGGCATTGATGCTGCGACCTACATCGTCTCGGCGGTGCTGATTGGGTTCCTCCGTGTGGCAGAGCCAAAACTGCCGCCAGTATCTGCGCGGCTGAGCTTCCGCCGCGAACTCTTTGATGGCCTGCAGAAAACGTGGTCCGTGGTGCTCATGCGACCGCTCCTTATCGCGACGTTTGTGATCGGCCTCTACTTCGGACTCTTCCGCTCCTCATACCTGCTCTACGTCACGAATGGGCTTGGGCTCGGTCCAGAGGCGATCGGCCTGGTGATCGCAACCGGTGGTATCGCCGCCTTCCTCGGCGGAGCGCTCACCGAACGGATCTCTCGACTCCTCGGCGTTGGGCGAGCGATCTCCGTCAGCTTGGCGATCGTGGGCTTTGGTTTGATCCTTGTGCCGCTCGCGCCTGGACCAACCCTCATCGGCTTCACGATGCTCATCGGCCACCAGCTCCTGAGCGACGGGTTTGAGACGGTCTGGGAGGCAAACCAGGCGGCCATCCGTGGGCGAGTTCTACCAGCCGCCTTCCAGGGGCGCGCCAATGCCGCGAATGATGGCATCGGAATCCTCGGTCGCCTGCTGGGGATCGTTATCGGTGGCGTGATCGGCAGCTCCGTCGCCGGGAGTGGCGCTGCGCTCGTCGTTGGCGGCGGTGCCTCTATGGCCGTCGGCCTCTTTGTCGCTACCTCTCGCCTCGGCAGGATCCAGTCGCTCTCGCAGATTCCTGTCTCAGGGGTTCGTCGGCGCTCCTAGCAGCCCATCGACATACGCCTCGGCGGCGAATGGAACCAGATCGGTTGCGCGCTCCCCCGTTCCAATCCAACGAATCGGCAGACCAAGCTCGCGTCGAACCGCCAGCGCCACACCGCCGCGAGCACCGCTATCGAGCTTCGTCAAGACGATGCCATCGATCCCCGCCGACGCATCAAAACCACGCGCCTGGGCAAGGCCATTCTGCCCAGCGGTGCCATCCAAGACGAGCAACACCTCAACCGTGCGTGTGGGGGCGACTTTCGTCACCACTCGGCGAATCTTGGTGAGCTCATCCATCAGCCCGGTTCGTGTTTGCATACGGCCCGCGGTGTCGATGATCACGGGGGTGAAGCCCCGCGCCGCGGCAAGGGTCAGCGCATCGTGAATTGCGGCGGCGGGATCGCCACCTGGCCGCCCCTCGACCACCTCAACCCCTTCGCGTACGCCGAGCGCGCGTAGCTGGTCAATCGCCGCTGCGCGGAAGGTATCTGCAGCAACGAGGAGGGGTGTGAGCCCAGCCCCTTTCGCCCGAGCGGCGAGCTTCGCGGCGGTGGTTGTTTTCCCTACCCCGTTGACTCCAACCAGCAGCACCACGTCAGCCTCATCGTGCTGGTTGGCCGAATCGTCGCCGAGTAGGCTGAGTGCGGCCGCTCGCACCCGAGCACGCCCACCGGCCCCATCGCCATCACGCGCCGCTTGAATGAGTGCGGTGGTCGCTACGAGCCCCACGTCGCTGGCGAGGAGTGCCTCTTCAATCTCGCGCCAGTCAGGTTCTGGAGCAGTAAATCGGCGGAGCACTTTTGCCAGAGGATTTGAGGTTGGGGTGGTGGTCTCAGCCACACGCTTCTCATCCTCAGGTGAACTCTTTCGCCAAAAGGCGAGTTTCAACGCGCCACCTCGCGCTCAGCGCGCGCCTGATCCGCAATGCGCTTCGCTTCATCAAGTCGTAACCCGAAGACACGACTTGTGGCATCTTCACCGACCGTCACGCCCCAGAGGCTGTCGGCCACTTCGACCGTGCCACGGTTATGCGTAATCACCACAACCTGGGTGCGCTCACTCAGCTCGCGAATCGCGTCGCCGAAGCGGGTCACATTGGCCTCGTCGAGCGCGGCATCAACCTCATCGAGGACGACGAATGGAAGTGGTCGCACCGCCAACATCCCCAACAGGAGCGCCACGCCGGTGAGCGCGCGCTCTCCACCTGAGAGCAGTGAAAGCTGCTGACGACGCTTGAGGGGTGGGCGTGCATCAATTTCCACTCCGGGTCGGCGTGACTCGCCATCATCGGCAAGGCGCAACTGTGCGTCTCCACCGCCGAAGAGGAGTTGGAAATTCGACGCGAACGTGGTCTGCAGTGCCGCGAACTGCTCCGTAAAGGTTGACTCAACCAGCTGATCAAGCTCACGCATCAGGGTTGCGGCCTTCTCGATCGCACCATCAAGATCGCGCGTCTGCACCTCGAGGGATTCGAGTCGAGCGCGAAGCTCCTGGTGCTCCATCACAATGCTGGCACCGCCAGCCTCAAGTGGGCCGATCTTGCGTCGCAGGCGCTCCAGGGCGCGCAACTCTTCAGGGTCCGGCGCAACGAGTGGTACGGAGGAGTGCTGCCCCTCCCAGTAGACGGCAAGGGCTGCCGCCTGATGGCGTGCGAGCCCTTCACGAGCAGCGGTGTCTCCCTCGGCAGGAATCTCAGCATCATCGGCTGGCGCACTGGTGCGGAGTGCAGCCGGGATTCCGGCGGCCAGGCGAGCATCTTCAGAGAGGCGGCGACCAAATGCGGCGAGGTCACCACTCAACTCCTCAATGAACCGCTCACGCTCAAACTCAACCGCCTGAGCATCGCGCTCGAGCGGGCGCAGAGCCTCATCGAGATGCTGCTCGCGGGAGCGGAGGCCGCGCTTCGCCTCTTCGTCTGTCGCGATCTCGCTCTCGATTTCAACCTGCAGGGCCGCCTTGGCCTGCACCCCCTCTTCACGCTGCGTTGCGGCGGCGCGGGCTGCGGTGGCGAGGCCAGACTGTTCGGCAAGCTGGGCGCGCAGATTCGCGACGCGCGTCTCAAGCGCACCACGCTCCTCTGCGGCTCGGGTGATCCGCGCAGATGCGCTGGCAACGGTGGCATCTCCACGTGCGCGCGCCAGCTCCCAGGTGCGCAGCGCCGCTCGGTCTGTCTCGACGGCGGTGGCCAGATCGGCGCGGCGGGCGGTCAGCTCTTCAACGCGGGATCGCCACTGCGTCGCAGCGTCGGTGACAACCGCTTGCTCCGGGGTGAGGGCAATCTCATTCAGCCTCGCCTGTGCTGCCGTCACGGCGGCGTCGAGCCTGCCGATACGCTCGGCCCGCTCCGAAGTGCTTCGGCGGACCGCATCGCGGAGGCGCTCAGCCTCTGCGCGTGCCGATTCGGCAGCCCGAAGCGCTGCACGTGTGCTCACCTCGGCGTCGCGCCCCTGCGTGAGTCGTGACTCCGCTGACGTGAGGGTGCCCGCCCCCACGGTGGCCTCACTTCGCAGGGCTGCCGCTGTGGCGCGCAGCCGCTCCGTTGCGGCGGCGGCACGACTGATCTCTGAGTCAACGAGGGCATCCTCTGGCTCCGTCTCACGAATGACGACACCACCGTGGCGCACCACGGCGCCAGCGCGCGTCACGATCGTGCCGCCGAGCGGAAGATCGGCGAGGGCGCTCAGTGCAGCGGCAACGCTTGGTGCAACAAAGACACTGGCGAGGAGTCGCCCAAGTAGTCCATCTGGATCGCTGACAAGTTCGCTGCTGAGAGATGGAAGCGTTGGGTGTGCCGTTGCGCCAATCGCATCAGCGCCATCAATAAGGAGTGCCCCCTGCTCATCATCAAGCAGGCTTGCACCGCGCTGATCAACAACGAAGCCTCGTGCCAACGCACCAAGGGCGGCGAGGACTGCGGTGCGCCCCTCTTCACGAAGTTCAACACCCGCGAGCAGGCTTCGACCACCAATGGCATGCGCCGCCTTGGAGAGTGCGCGCTCTTGCAGCGCTGCTCGACGCGTCTCCAGTGCGGTGAGTCGACCGGAGAGTGAGGCGGCCTCCGCCTCTGCGGCGCGAGCGGCACGTTCGCTCTCGCCAACGGTTGCACGGGCGGCGGCGGCGCCTGACTCTGCTTCAGCAAGTTCACGGGACGCAGCGGCGAGACGGGCCGCGGCATCGCTCGCGGCAGTCGCGGCGAGGATGAGAACGCTCTCGGCAGCGGATGGATCTTCGCTTGCGCCATCTGCGGTAACGGCCGTGCGTTCAGCTTGCAGTCGTTCAAGACGGGCGGTGAGATCGGCGCGCTCCACCTCTCGTGAGCGCTGGGCGCGCACCGCTGAATCGCTCCCACTTGCCCCGGTGCCGTCGGTGAGCGCCTCAAGCTCGCGGCGTGCAGCAGAGAGGTCGGCATCTAAGATTTCGAGTGCGGCAACCGCTTCAGCATCAACGGCGGGTGCCGCGGCGGCACGCAGTGCTTCAACTGATGCGATCTCCGACTCAGCGACGGCAACCTCCGACGCAATGCGTTCCACATCACGCGACAGGGCGGTCGACTCGGCCTCAACGCGCGCATGGGCACGCTCAGCAGATTCACGCGCCTCGCGGGCTGCTTCAAGGGCACGACGAGCCACGTCAAGATCGGTGCGGGCAAGCCCGAGGCGCTCGCGGCGACGGTGGGCCTCTTCGTCGGCGTTGCGCAGCTGCTCGCGAATGGACTGCAGCTCGCTCGTCACCGTTGAGAGCTGGCCGCCGATGCGTACTCGTCGCGAGGCGATCCAGGCGCCGCGTGCCGCACCCAGCGCAGCGATGCGCTCGACCGCTTCGGTCAGCAGCTCTTCACGACCGGCCTCCTGCTTTGCGAGCGTTGCGAGGCGGCGCTCCTGTGGGCGGAGGGTGCCAAGGATCTCTTCGACACGGGCGCGATTATCGATCGCCTCTTTCATCTCGGTTTCGGCTCGTGCACGGCGTCGCTCGTGGCGCGCGGTCCCGGCGAACTCTTCGACGAGCGCGCGGCGCTCCTCCGCCTTGAGGCTCAGCGCCTGGTCAACGGCACCCTGGCCGATGAAGAGGAGGCCGTTCTCGGCGAGGCCAGCACCATCGAGGAGCTCGTTGAGATCGCGAAGGCGAATCTTCTCGCGATTGAGCAGGTATTCCTGGCCGCCGCCACGATCGGCGCGGCGGGCGATCTCAATCTCGGTGAATGGGAGATCAAAGAGCCCATCCTCATTAGCGATGGAGAGTGATACCTCGGCGAGGCCGAGAGGGCGGCGCTTCTCTGAACCCGCAAAGATGACCTCTTCCACACGCTTCGAACGAATACCGCGGCCCGCCTCACCGAGCGCCCAGCGCAGGGCATCGACGACGTTGGACTTGCCGCTCCCGTTTGGTCCAACGATTGCGGTGATCCCTGGGGTGAAGGCGATGGTCGTCTTGTCGGCGAAGGTCTTGAAGCCGCTCAATCGCACCTCGCGGAGTCGTAGTCGGCTCACTTTGTGCCTCCGGCGGTGATGCCGAGCAGGTCAATAGCGGCTTCGGCAGCGGCGGCTTCGGCGGCACGACGGCTTGGCCCCGATCCGCGCGCTACCTCGCTGCCGTCGACGCGCACGACACATTCATAGGTGCGGTCGTGTTCGGGACCTGTGGTGGCAACGACGTCGTATCGCGGAAGTGAGCCGTTACGTGCCTGGGTCCACTCCTGCAGCAGGGTCTTGATCCCCTTGCCGAGCGCTGCGCGCGGCGCTGCAAGCTCAGCACTCATGTGCCGTTCAATGAATGTTGTGGCAGCGGCGAAACCGTGGCTCAGGTAGATCGCGCCGATCAGTGCCTCAAACGCCGCGGCGAGTGCCGCTGGTCGACGTGCCCCGCCGCGCGATGCCTCGCCCTCGCCGAGCATCAGCACCTCGTCGATGCCGATGCGCAGGGCAACCTCTGCCAGTGCGGTGCGTGAGACGACGGCGGCGCGGCGCTCAGAGAGGTCCCCCTCCTCAGCTGCGGCGTCGTCGGCATAGAGTCGGTCGGCGACGACGGCGCCGAGGATGGCATCGCCGAGAAACTCAAGGCGCTCATTGTCGACGCCCGCCCCACCTTGGTGGCGGCGCGAAGGGTGTGTGAGGGCCAACTCTACGAGCGCCTCACCCCCTGGCGGGATGTCGAGGCGTTCACGTTGTGCTGGGGTCATCGACAGTGGCGCCACTACGAGCGTCATCGTGGTGAGTGGTGGCTCGCCCCACTGGCTGCACCGCGCAAGGCTCGCGCCTCACGCCGGCGGCCAAGGGGCCGCCCCATCTCAGGCCTTTTTCTCGATGATGGCGTCGACAGCGTCCTGAACGGTTTTGATCTTGCCGAGCTCTTCGTCAGCAATGGTCACGCCGAACTTCTCTTCGAGACCCATCGCAAACTCAACAAGGTCGAGGGAGTCTGCATTGAGGTCTTCGATGAAGGCGGCCTCAGGCTTTACCTTCTCCTTCTCAACGCCGAGCTGCTCAACGATGTAGCTCTGGAGCTCCTGGAAGATCTGATCCTTGTCGCTCATGAGTTACTCCCTCCGTCTATCTCCGCCGTAGCGGCAACCTCGCGAAGCGCGGTGCCGAGTACGCCGTTGACCAGTTTGCGGGCCGGTTCGCCGCTATACGTGCGGGCGAGTGAGGTCCACGCAGCGATCGCCTCGGTCGGCGCCGCCGTGCGGGAGTGTATCACCTCCCCTAGGCCGCACCGGAGGAGAGAACGGTCAATTCGGGCCATGGTGGCAAGGGGGAAGGCGGTGGCGAGGCGCTCAATTGCGGCATCGATCTGCGGGCGATTCGCCTCCACGACCTCGAGAAGTGGTCGGGACCAGACGAGGGTCTCCTCGGCCATATCCCCTGCCGCGACGCGACGCTCCAGTACCGCCAGCGCCGTACGCATCCCAAAGTCCGACTCATAGAGGGCGGTGAGCGCATCGCGTCGACCCGCCGTATGGGCACGCGCCGCTGCATCCTTTGGCGCAGCTGGAGCTCGTCGGGTTGCCACCTTACGCCGGTCCGACAGGGAGACCGTCGGGGGCGGCAATCGCGTTCTCCGCGATCGACGAAGCGATCTGCTCGGTGACACGCTCGCGCACCGCTCGTGCCGCCGTTGCGCAGGCGAAATAGACCATGCGCGAACGGGCGCGACCATGCGTGATCGCCACGGTGCCCTGCACTCCTAAGAGGATTGCTGCGCCAACCCGTTCGTAGTCGAGCTGAGTGCGAATGCGGGCGATGGAGCCGCGCATTAGCAGTGCGGCGATGGGGCCGAATGGGAGGCGGCGAAATTCTGCGCGGAACATATCGGTGATGGTGGTCGTTACCCCTTCAACGAGTTTGATCGCGACGTTACCGAGCACGGCATCGCAGACCACCACATCGGCCTCATCGGCGGCAAGGTGGCGACCCTCAACATTTCCCGTGAAGTTGAGCGACGACTGATCGAGGAGCTCGGTGGCGCGTTGAATACGCAGATCGCCCTTCCCCTTCTCCTCGCCGATAGAGAGGAGTGCCACGCGCGGATTAACAACGCCAAGGACGCGCTCCGAGAAGATCTGGCCCATATGCGCGTACTGATACAGATTCTCTGGGGTTGAGTCTGGGTTCGCGCCGACATCGAGCAGCAGGAGCGGCTTCTCGCGCAAGAGGAACTGCACGGCGATGGCCGGTCGGATCACCCCTTTGATGCGGCCGATGATCAACACGCCTGCAGCCATGCCAGCGCCGGTGTGGCCCGCGGTGACGACGGCGTCGGCGAGCTTGTCGCGTACGAGTGTTGCCGCGACGACCATCGATGCGTCCTTACGTTCGCGTACAGCGTTCGCAGGGTTCTCTTCCATGGTGATCACGCCTGGGCCGTGAACGATGGAGACGTTGGCGGGTAGTTCACCGCCAGCAATGGTGCGAATGACCTGCTCATCACCGACGAGGGTGAGGTGGTCGGTGGGATTCTCTTTGGCCCATCGCAGGCCGCCAGGAACAACTTCGGTGGGACCGTGGTCGCCACCCATTGCATCGAGGGCGAGGCGGACAGTGCCGCCCGACGCGCTCATTGCGAGTTAGGCGTCGGCGACGTCCGCGTCCGGCGCAGGTCGGCGGATGACCTCGCGGCCGCGATAGGTTCCGCACTCTAGGCAGGCATGGTGCGCACGCTTGACGGCGTTGCACTGTGGGCAGCGATCCATGGATGGGAGCGTCAAGGCATGGTGCGAACGTCGGTCACCCTGACGTGCGTGCGACTTCTTCCGTTTAGGTACGCCCATGTTTTTTGACCTCGCTCGTTGGCGCCCGACCGGGCGCGCCTTGGAGGGGAATCCTACCCGATCGGCGCGCCTTCGTCCCCTTCAGGGGGGAGGAGGGCCGCAAGGCCAGCCAAACGAGGGTCCAGTCCCCTCTCGGGGCAGGCGCTGGCGGGGTGGTCCGCACCGCAAAGACCGCAGCGCTCTGGGCAGGGCGGCGTACAGAGCAGCACCAGGCGACGGGTCAGGTCGAGCGCCTCCATCGCGAGGCGGCCAACGTCGACGCTGTTCCCCTTGCCGATCAGAAGAGCCCCCTCCGTCGCATGCCGGGACTCGAGCGCCTCCTCGTCGATTGGGGCGCTCAGCTGCGCTGTTGCGGGGGCGAGGCAGCGCCCGCAGGCTCCCTCCTGGATCCCCCGCACGGTTCCAACAATGCGCACGCCGCGATTCGTTCGGTCAATTCGAACCTGGACTGCAGCCTTGAAGTGCTCATCGCCGAGCCGATCCTCGACCGTAAATAGTTCCAGGGTGAAGGTACCCCCCGACGATTCGGCGAGGAGTGGCGAGAGATCAACGGGATAGAGGTGCGGCACCAACGCCGCCGAATCGCTCTCCACCGGTTACGCCTTTGACGTTCGTCGTCGTGCAGCGGCAGTGAGAACCGGGACCACGGCGGCGGGCACCAGTCGGTCGAGCGGTCCGCCATAGCGCGCCACCTCGCGAACGAGACGGCTTGAGGTTGAGGCGTGTTCAGGCGCCGTCATCAAGAAGGCGGTTTCGATCTCTGGCGCGAGCAGTCGGTTCGCGTGCGCCATACGGAGTTCGGCCTCAAAGTCGGAGCCGGCGCGGAGACCACGAATGATCAGGGTTGCACCGGCATCGGCAGCCACACGAACGGCGAGATTCGATGCGGAGAGAATCTGGACCCGTGGGCTTGCAGCGCCGAGCTCCGCGTCGATCACGCTCCGTAGGAGAGCGGTGCGCTCCTCAAGGGTGAGGAGTGCCTCTTTATCGGAGTTCGGCAGGATCGCAACGACGAGGCGATCAGCGATCGCCAGGCTGCGACGGATCAGGTCGATGTGGCCAAACGTCACAGGATCGAAACTGCCCGGGTAGAGCGCCACTCGTTCACTCATTGCCAACCTCCGATCACGTTGTGCTGATGTGTTCCAACAGATCTACGCAGCTGTCGCCGTAGATCAGCGTTCGCACACATCGTAGTCCCTCAGGGAGCGCTCGGGGTAGGTCACCCGGTCGTGTGCGCCCAGTGAGCGCAAGGAGCCCCTCGTCGGCGAGCGGGCCACCAGGCGCTGCGCAGCGTGCCAGAATCCCCTCCGCCAGCGCGGCATCGTCGTAGGGGGGATCGGCAACGATCAGATCGAAGGTGGCGCCTGGTGCCTCAAGGGCGACCAGGGCATCGGCGCCCTGGAGGGTTGCTCGTTCTGTCAGCTTGAGCCTTGCCAGATTCGCTTGAATGATTGCCACGGCATCGCGTGAGCGCTCAACGAACAGCGCGTGAACAGCGCCACGGCTCAGCGCCTCAATGCCGACCGCACCACTTCCCGCGCAAAGATCGGCGAATCTCGCCCCAACGATTCGCGGCTCAAGCACCGCAAAGAGTGACTCGCGCACTCGGTCAGTCATCGGTCGGGTACCGGCTGGAGGTACCGCAATGCGTCGGCCACGATGGTCGCCCGCAATGATTCGGAGGGTGCCTCCCTGGGCGGTCATACCGGCGCGCTCTCGGTAAGCGCCGCGCCCGTCGCCCGCCCAATCGGCCAGCCGCGTGCATACGACTGAACGAGCAGCGCCGCCTCGCCCTCTGCCTCACCGCGCTGATCAAGCAGTCGCTCAGCCTCCGTTCGCGCCACAAGGGCGAGAGCTCGATCTTCGGCGCGGGCCAGCGTTGCAATGCGCAACGGTGGGAGACCGCTCTGCGAGGTTCCGAGCACACTCCCCTCCCCACGCAGCGCGATGTCTTGCTCTGCAAGCAGGAAGCCATCACGAGTTGACTCGATCGCCTGAAGCCGCGCAGCGGCTACCTCGTCATCGCTATCGCTCACCAGAATGCACCACCCTTTGTCGCCACCGCGGCCAACACGGCCGCGCAACTGATGTAGGGTCGCCAAGCCGAAACGCTCCGCCTCGAGGATCACCATCACACTGGCGGCTGGCACGTCGACGCCCACCTCAATCACCGTGGTGCCGACGAGCACGTCGGTTTCGCCAGCAACAAATGCCTGCATGGCGACGGTACGTTCTGCGGCACGCTGCTGCCCATGAACAACGCCGATACGACGATGCGGGAGGCGCTCGCGAAGCAGCTCCGCCTGGGCCTCAACGCCCGTTGCACCACCCTCGTCGATATCGTCATCGAAGGCGGTCCCCTGCTCTGGTTCACCGCCTGCCTCGGCATCGGCAATGCGCGGGACAACCACAAAGGTTTGTCGGCCAGCTTCTGCCTCTTCATCAATAAAGGTCCAAACACGCTCCAGGTCGGCGCTGGTGCGGATCGCGGTGCGGATCGGCTGACGCCCCGCGGGGAGCTCTCGCAGCTCCGACGAGGCGACGTCCGCGTAGAGGAGCTGCGCGATGGTGCGCGGGATCGGCGTCGCGGTCATGAGAAGCAGGTGTGGCTCGCGTGATGCCTTAGAGAGAAGCTTCGCCCGCTCCTCCACACCGAAGCGGTGCTGCTCGTCAACGATGACCAGGCCGAGTGAGGCGAACTGCGTCCCCTCGGCGAAGAGGGCGTGCGTGCCGATGACCAGTGCTGCGCGGCCACTGGCGGCCGCTGTGCGCGCCGCCCGGCGTTCCGCGATGGGCGCTCCGCCCAACACCAGCGCCACCTCAATGCCGAGTGGGGCGAGGAGTCGCATCGCCGTCGCGGCGTGCTGACGAGCCAGCAGTTCCGTTGGTGCTAAGAGGGCGCTCTGGTGCCCAGCCGCCGCCGTGGCTGCGGCGGCAACGAAGGCGACCGCGGTCTTGCCGGTGCCCACATCGCCCTGCAGGAGGCGCAGCATCGGCGACCCCGTCGCAAGGTCGGCAAGGATCTCGTCAATCGCACGCCGCTGATCACCCGTCCACGGGGTCTTGCTCTTTGATGAGGCACCGCCGAGTCCGCCCAAGATTGCCGATTCGATAGTGGTTCGCTCGCTCGCGGTCGGCGTGATGTTGAATGCGCCGCCACCGGCACGCCGCCGACTGCGATGCACGAGCGCGATCTGCACCGCGAGGAGCTCATCAAAGGCGAGGCGGCGCAGGGCCGCATCACGAAGGTCAAACTCCTCTGGCCAGTGCAGCGCCTCAATTGCCTGCGCGAGCGGCATAAGGGCGTTTCGCGACTGCACCGAATCGGGCAGCGGATCAACAAGGTCGGCGCCGAACTGGTCGAGCAGCGTCCGCACCGCCCGACGCAGGCTCAGCGCCGTTACGCCACGAGTTAGTCGGTAAATGGGAACGATGCGACCGGCGCTGACCTGGTCTCCCCCGCCAACCGGGCTGAACTCTGGGGCTTCCAGTTGCTTCGTCCATCCCATCGCCTTCACGCGCCCGGTAGCGACAATGGTCGTTCCAACCGTGAGTCGACGCTCAATGAACCGTCGCCCATACCAGATGGCATCGACCGCGCCTGAGTCGTCAACGAGCGTCGCGATTGTGCGCTGTACGCCGCGACGCCAGGTCTTCTCGACGCGGAGATCGGTCACGCGCGCGGAGATCGTGGCACTGGTCCCCCCGGCAAGTTCAGCGATTGGCGTGATTTCGCGGCGATCCTCATAGCGACGCGGCAGGTAGGTGAGTAGATCGGCAACGGTGGTGACACCCAGTTTTGCTAGGCCTCGAAGGAGGCTCGAGCCACCAGGGAGGGCGAGCCCTTTCAGTGGGAGTTCGCCCGGGTCGACGGTCACTCCAAACTCACGAGCACCCGTTCGATTGGCTGGCCGCCACGCTGTAGGTCAACCTCGGCCCCAGCAATGGCACCGCGCGCCGCGCTCACAAATTCGGCGGCCTGCTCGTCAGAGACGTCGGCTCCAACGTAGAGCGTGATCAACTCCGCCGACTGTCCAGCCAGCGCCGCGACAATTGACTCAACGTCGCTGCTCCCCGTTGCGATGATCCCGTCAACTGGGTCAAGCGCCATGATCTGACCAACCTTCACCGGCACACCACGAACAACGGCGTCGCGCACCGCCTCAACGACGCGGAAGGTGCGTGCAGCGGCGCGAGCCGACTCCATGCGTGGAACAAGCTCCTCAAGCGTCAGTGACGGGTCCCACGAGAGAAGGGCGGCAATCCCTTCGGCGGCATTGCGGGTCGGAATGACCACGACATTTGCCGCTGAGAGGTCGGCCGCTTGGCGTGCCGCCAACACGATGTTGCTGTTGTTCGGCAGAACGACAACGAACTCGGTGCCTGCATGGGCGATCGCCGACGCGATCTCCGCGGCAGAGGGATTCTCTGTCTGGCCACCGTGAACGATCTGCGACGCGCCCGCTGAACGCAAGATGTCGCCGAGGCCGGCTCCCGCAGCGACGGCAACGATCGACGTTCCGCGACCAAGCGAAGCGGCTGCAGGGCGTGGGGAGGCGGTCAGGGGTCCATCGGCCAATTGGTTGAATGCGGCATGCCCAGTCGCCCGCTCGGCGCTCTGCTGGTCAAGATTCTCAATCGTGACGGCACGCACATCGCCGAGGCTGATCCCATATGCCAGCACCTCGTCGGGTCGCAGGTTATGCACGTGCACTTTGCAGGTCACCTCGTCGCCTGCAACCAGCACGCTCTCCCCGATCGTCTCCAGGTGGGCGCGAATGGCGGCAAGGTCTAGTGGTGTCGTTGGCGAGCTCAGGATGAAGACGGTCTCGTAGCCGAACTCTGTTGGGGCGGCAGGAGCCGACGCGACGGGCGCTGCAACGACAGCGGGCTTGGAGGACGGGGGCGTGGAACTCCGACGCTCCGCTTCAACAGTGCCGCGTGACGGTGCAACGGAAGGAACATTGGCGATCCCTTCAAGAATGAGTTGCAGCCCTGCGCCGCCCGAGTCCACGACGCCGGCTTCACGGAGAACAGCCAACAGGGTTGGTGTCTTCTCAACGGAGATGCGGGCCGTAGCGGCGATGCTCTCGAGGAATGGACGCAGCTCTGATGCACCCTCCGACTCTTTCATCGCTGCGGCGGCGACCTCACGGGCAACGGTGAGGATCGTCCCCTCTGTTGGCGTTGCCACCGCCGAGTAGGCGTGCAGCACGCCGATCGAGAGCGACTGTGCAATCTCGGTGGCCCGGGCGCGCTGGCGACCACGGACCGCCTGCGGGAGCCCACGGAGGATCTGCGAGAGGAGGACGCCAGAGTTACCCCGTGCGCCAAGGAGGGCACCACGTGCCACCGCTGCGCTCACCTCGTCGATCGCGGTGACCCCGGTTGCCAGCGAGGCGTCGCCCTCAGCAATGGCGGCCTTCAAGGTTGCCAGCATGTTGGTCCCCGTGTCGCCATCGGGTACGGGGAAGACGTTGAGGGCATTGACCTCCTCGACGCGGCTCTCCAGGCGGTCGAGGCCCGATCGGAGGGCGGCCATCAGCTCGACGCCGTCCCAGCTCTTGCGGCTCATCTCAGGGTGACCCCTGCGACCGCTTGGATCTGCTCAGTACGCTTCATGCGGGCTCCCTCCCTTGGCCGAGCCTGGGCAAGGCATCGGACGTACCTGCTACGATACGGCACGAACGACGGGCGTGTCCCACTGGGAGCCCCACCACGTAAGGAGATTAGACATGGCTCGCTTCTGCACCCTCTGCGGCAAGGATTCGATCGCGGGTTTCAACCCCCAGTCGGTCGGGATGAACCGCGTTCGGGCTCACCGCCGCTTCCGCGCCAACCTGCAGCCAACCGTGATTGCCGTTGGAACGACCACGAAGCGCGTTCTGGTCTGCACCCGCTGCCGTCGCACGGCCAGCAAGGGCGCCTAATCCGACCGCGACCCTAGCGGGTCGCCGACTCCCGGATCGCACGAACCGCCCCACCCATACCGGTCGGCCCCTGCGCCGAGAAGAGCGCGCTGCCGACAACCAATAGGTCTGCCCCAGCCGCTGCCGCGTCACCCGCCGTTGTGGCGTTGATGCCGCCGTCCACATGGAGTGGCAGTGGGTGCCCATCTCGCTCACCGACAAGTTTGCGAATTGCGGCCATGCGTCCAGCCGCCTCGGGCCGATACGACTGCCCACCAAATCCTGACTTGACGGTCATCACGAGCGCGAAGTCCAACTCATCGCGAAATGGGACCAGCGACTCGATCGGCGTCTCGGGGTCAAGTGCGAGCCCGGCACGACCGCCGCTGTCACGAATCGCATCGAGCGTCGCGCGATGCTGGTCTGGCGCCTCGACGTGGATCGCAACCGATTCGCAGCCCGCATCAACGTAGCGCGTCGCCCAGAGTCCGGGCGAGAGCACCATCAGGTGCGCATCAAACGGAAGCTTGGTTGCTGAACGCAGCGCCTCAACGGTCGCGAGGCCAAAGGTAAGGTTCGGCACGAAGTGGCCATCCATGATGTCGAGATGGATGCGGTCGACACCCGCCGCCTCTGCCGCCTGCACCGTCTCGCGGAGGGCGCCGAGATCGGCGTTCAAGATGCTCGCGGCAATTTCGATACGTGCGCCGCTCATGCATCACCGCCGAGTGGGCCAGATGGTGCGATCGGCTGTGCGGTGCGCTGCCCCTGCAGGGCGGCGGCGCTCGCCGCTACCAGCAGCTCACGTCGACGAGCAACGGCGATCGGTGTTGGAGCCCCCGCCTTTTCGGCGGCGAGCTGACCACATGCGGCGCCCGCTTCGCGACCGCGATTGCGCCGCACGGTGACGGTGAGCCCAGCGGCGCGGAGCTGATTGGCGATCTGCTCGATGCGCTCAGGCTTCGATTCTTGCCATGGGGTGTGAGCCACGGCGTTCATGGGAATCAAATTGACGTGCGCGCCGCTCCCGCGCAGGAGTGAGGCGAGCGCTGCTGAATCCTCGGCTCGGTCATTGATGCCGTCGATCATCGTGACCTCGTAGGTGGTGCGGCGCCCCGTGGCACGGGAATGCCCGTCTGCGGCAGCGATGACCGCCTCCACTGGCCACTTGCGATTGAGCGGCACCAAGAGATCGCGCAGCGGGTTGCGTGCCGCATGCAGTGAGACCGCGAGGGTGATCTGCGGGCGCTGCTTGGCGAGTCGCTCAATCCCCGGCACGACGCCGCTGGTGGAGACGGTGATGCGGCGCTGCCCAATCCCGCCCCGCGCTGGATCGGTGAGGCCATCAATGGATGCAAAGACGGCATCGAT
>Ga0209087_1000962_pt1 | contig 17366 bp, 18 predicted proteins | sample S_130805_EF_Meta_FD_187321 | JGI IMG/M metagenome (GOLD analysis project Ga0209087, IMG submission 187321) | Freshwater microbial communities from Lake Simoncouche, Canada to study carbon cycling - S_130805_EF_MetaG (SPAdes) (version 2) | ecosystem: Environmental > Aquatic > Freshwater > Lake ... | reverse complement strand
AAAAAAAATCCCCCCTATATATATAGATTTAAAAAATTCCCTACACGGTTCTAATTCCCTACACTTTTTCATAAAAAATAAAACATCGATATAATTATTACCATGAATGCTGTGATAATTATATAATTATAAAAATAAAATAAAATAAAACGTGTAGGCAACTTTTTTGCTTCCCTACACTCTACACGGTTCAATATTAATATGTAGATACTTCTGGTTCTGGTTGAAAAGTAGGTTTAAAATCATCATCTATTTGATTAATATACCGATAATATTCTTCATCTACTTTATACAGATTTTTGAGAAATTCCAGTTTAGATGGAAATTTATATTTGACACATGTATTAGTTCTTGTTTTGTAGATATGTATATATTTCTTGGATTGCTTGGAAAATTCTTGTATAGTGAAATTAGTAGAACAATAGTTTTTCTTTCCCCATTCTTTTACTACTTCATACAAAGCAGAAGCAGAATACAAACAACCTGCAAGTTCTCTGCTTGCCTTGTAAAACATTTGAATATATGCGGGTCTATTTTCGAATAACATTTGTTTTTTATAATCTGTTTCAATAACATCACCCTGTCCTAATACAAATTTACCATATAATTTAATACTATTTTCTGATTGTTTATAATTTTTAAAGAATGCAAATAATTTGCCTACTTTTATGGGGTCTTCTATTTCGGCATAAGATTTTACAGATAGTTCTGTTTGTTTTTCTTCACGGCATCGTACCATCAGAAACCTTCTACAACCTTCTTCTATTTTAATCGTATTTTCATGATTAGTTGTAAATATCGAATTTGTATAATCATCAACTTCAATAGAATCAAGTCCTTTTTTTTCTAAATTTGCAGTAGGGCGTGTTATGTATGCTTTTAGTTTGTCTGCAACCCTTTTAGCAGCAGCATTAATTTCATCGCCATATACTAATAATTTATTACATAAATGAGCGTTGAAATTTTTAGTAATATCATCAATACTTTCAACGTGTCCGCACAAACCCCTTCCTAATATAGCAATTAAACCATCTATTAAAGAGTTCTTGCCACTTCCATGTGTTTTTGAAAATAATACTGGTGCTACTTTGGTTTTATTAGTAGGTTGCTGGATAATATGAGCGAACCAGCATTTAAAATATTCAAATGTTCTATCTTCTACTAATAACCATTTCATTAATTTAATAAAATCGCTTTCTTCTTCTTTTATAGGTTCTGAATCTTTATCATTGATCCACCCTACAAATGCATTATAATCTGTATAATAATTATCTTCGTCGTCGTCTTCATGTTTTTCATCTTCTTTCATTGAAGGGTCAAATTTAATTGTGTTATGTTTAAGTTTATCAGGGTCTTCAATCCATAATTCATGGAATTTTTTTTCATATCCCGCAATACCGCCATCGACTAAAAACTCGGGCATTCCTTTGACATCTTTATTTAAAAGATTAAAATCCTTCTCATTCAAGAATGTCAAACTCTTTCCCTTTTTTTTATGATTATTTATAACACAATAACAAACAGGATTATTCAATTTAAAATATTTTTTTTCAAATTTTTTTCTATATTCGATATAAACATCAGTTTGTCTTGCTTCATCGTCCGTAGGTAGTTTTGCTTTTTCTTTTTTTTGCTGTTCTGATTGTTTGCCGAATCTTGCAAAATAGGCATCACTATTATATTGTTTCGCCCAGAACATAATCGATTTAATAGTAAGACGGTTATCGCAATTTTTATTTTCATATTTAAGATTTTTATAAAAATCCCTTACATGTTTTTTGTGAGAGATTGTTTGCTTATCTTCGTCCCATTTGCAAGACCATTCTTCGAATAGCATAGAACCCTCCTCATCATTCTTATATTCATTACGAATTGCTTGTCCTACGTTTCGCCATTCTGTAAATTGTCCGTCCTTTGCCATGTTATCCTTAATGCATACCATTAATGCATATTCAATATCTCCCATTTTTTTATTTGTAATACTGCTTTCGGCAGTACCATCAGTAGCGACACTTTCTACATCTGTATCTGCTTCAACAATAACCTTTTTTTTTGTTTCTTTTTTATTGCCAGTCATTCTATCGACTAAACAAAGTGATTCAATATCAGACCATTCAAAAGTTTCTATTGTCGAATTATTTACTACGCCATTACGCTTCTCCCATAAATTATTGGTTCGTAATAAGTCGCCTTTAAATGCCTTGAATACTTCTTCTTGTTGTGAGTATTCAATCATGTTATTAATATAAATTAACATATGAATGCCTTTTGTATTGCCAGTAGTCCATGCTGTATTTGCAAACATGGTAATACCAGTTTGTTCGATAAAATCATTCATGGAATTAATACCATAAACATCAACATCAACTACATATAATTTTTCAGTATGTTTCAAATATATAGAATATGTAGGACATAGGTTTTTGTGTTCTTCATCTGTAATACTTTTTACAATGGAACTTGTGGTATAAGTTCTAATATCATCTATTACAGGTTTAGATTTATTACGCCATCTTGTTCTTGTTGCTTCTTCTAAACTAATATCGTTCTTCTCTAATACACAATATTTTTTTGGTTCATTTTTTTTATTAGGTCGCACGAAATACCATATACAACGGTAAGATAAGTTGTTTGCGTTCATAAAAGTAAGAATGTCGAATTGAGAAGTCATTATAATATACTAATATATAATATAATAGAGAGAATTATTTAAATGGTTTAGTTATATTATTAATTATAACTAAACAATTCGATTTCAATTTTTTATTTCAATTTTTTCTAATTTGCTAAAATACATTTGATTTCTTCTAAATATTCGGGATTTGATGTTTTTAAATCTTCTAAATATTCATACACTTTCAGAATTGTTTTTTTAGGTTTTTTAACAGTATGATAATGTTTATGCTGTTTCTCACGTGTCCGTGTTAATTCTTTTTCATGGTTTTCATGATAATATTTTTTCATATACTCACGCATGTATTCCTTACGACTTTCTTTTTTTGCTTTTATTTTATTAGCAATGTCAAGTTGCTTTTGTAATTCTATTATTTGATTTTGCAAAGCGGTGGTATCCATTTATATCTAAACTATATTATACAGCAAGATAATCTTTAAATAGATTATAAAATATTAATATATAGTATATGATAAAGGTAATCGAAGATTTAGCACAGCATACGACAGCAGATTTGAAAAAAGCGTTTGAAGATATTAAAAGCAAAGACACACCAGAAGCAAAAAAGAAATTTTATAGTAAAGCATACTATCAACAGAATAAAGCAAAATACAAGAAATACTATAATGAGAATAAAGAACAAATAAAGGAGTATGCTAAAAATTATAAGAAACAGAATAAGAAAAAGAAACCCAGAGTTAATGGTTTTTCGATCGTGCATAAACCAGTTGTCATTTCATTCGGATTTAAAAAAACTGAATGTCAAGAGGAGGTGGTGCATAAATCACTCTCTCAATTACTTTCTCAACAACAACCTGCGGTTTAGGTTCTCTTGGTTTGTATTGTTTTTTAGGTTTAGTTGCTGGTGTTTCAATAGGAGGAGGAGGCGATGGTACAGGTGGTTCTGGTTTAGGAGGTTCTGGTTTAGGAGGTTCGACAATAGGTTCGACAACCTTTTTGACTCTTGGTTTTTTAGCAGGTTTAGATTTAGGTGTTTCATCTAATTCACTCATCTCATCGACAACTGGTTCTTTCTTTTCTGCTAATTTTTTAGCACGGAGTTCTCGTCCCTTTTTCAGATTTTCTAACGCTTTTTGTTTGCGTTCTTCCTTGGATACTTCTAACGACATTGTATATATTTAGCGATAGATAATAAAATAAAATATATATACATAATATATAAATGGAATCGAACCCGCTTGTATTCAAGTTTATTAAAACTGCTGACAAACTAAATCAAGAACACCCATTATACGATGTATCTGTTGAAGACACTATTGCTAAATTAGGATTGCCATTTGCCATGGCACATGCATATCGTATTGCCATGAAACCTACGTTGAGCGAAGAAGAGAAGAACATTCATATCGAAGAATTAAAAGAACATCAACAATCTGTATTAGCAGAACAAGAAGAATTACAAAGAAGATTTATAGAACACTTGAAGCAACAGGAAGAAATCGAAAAGCAAAAAATACAATATCCAGAAATAGTGCAAATAGAATCTCCTAAATTAGAAACCGATGTGGTGGAATAGATATAATCTATAACGGATTAAGTTATTATGTCTTATTTTAGATATAAGTCATAATAAATTCATATAAAATGTATTATAAAAATTTTTATAATACCTAAAAGCACTAATTTGTTATATATTATATCTAAAATAAGATATAATATATTAATTCTTTCTGGATTATATCGCCCACCACCCTATACCTTTGCATATTGTATCGCTTCTTGTAATGAGTGTCCCATGTCCTTTGCATTTTGCTGTATCTTTTTTATATCTACATAATGACTTATGTATATGTGTCTTAACATGGAAGTTCCGATGTTCTTTCCGAAAAACTTATTTAGAAATGACTTACCGATTAGATTAGAAACAAACTTACCATTATCTTTAAACTTTGGAGAGTATAGTAAATAATCACCTTCATACTTCTTACGATGTCTTAAATATGAATTGATAAATGGTTTTAGTTCTTTTGGTATTTCGATCTTTTCTTCACCATAAAACTTTGCTGTTTTATAAATGTTGAATACAAAATGAGTTTTGGTTATGTAGTTATCCTTGTCTGTATAATTTTTAAACTTCATTTCATTCCAGTCCATATTTCGACGTGGTGGTAATCCTTCATAATATCCAGTTGTTAATTGCACTATCATTGTCATCAACATTTCTAAATATTGCTTATCAGTAAGCGTTTCTTTTGATGAGAATAATGGACGTGTATTTTTTATTTGTTGTTCTACCTTCTTTTTTATTTCATCGAATTCAATCCAGTTATCTTTTTGAGAATCACTTTTCTCATGGGTAGCAATTTGGTCTTTGACACTATTCCAGTCATGAGACATTAATTTTTTGATATCTTCATTGTTATCGTGTAATGTCAATATAGCGGCGTAAGTGGTTTTTCGTGTATTTACATTTGCATCTTTTAGTTCTGCCTTCATCGCTTCTACGTTATCGAACCATTTTAGATTTAATGGTTCTTTTGCTAAATGTGCCTTGTAGAATAATTGTCTCAAACAATTGGCATAACTATTAATACTACTATCGGAAATATTGGGTTTGTTCTCCCGAATCTTTTTTTTGAGTTCGTCCATAATATAATATTATATACTTATATAATATTTTATTTCTAAATAGTTTTTAAATTATATTGAATTATGTTGAGGCAACTAATTGACCCGTCATGAAATCTAACTCATAGATAATATCATGTTGTAAATGGAAGATACATGAAATTGCTGCTGGTACAGTTCCAGAAATATTGTATCTAACAAATAGAGGAGAGTTCAATGAGTTAATACCTGATAAGATGCCTTCCCTAGCACAAGATTCGAGGTCGATCGCAAGCAAACATTCTGCTGGGTTCAATGGGGTTGAACCGTTTGAGGCAGATGTAGCAACTACGGCAAAGTCCATGGCAGTATCAGATGGAGTATGAGTTGATTTAGCAAAGTTCAATTGAGATAAAGCAGTGTTAAATGCAACAAGATTTAATGAAGCAAAAGTTTTTTGTAATTCTGCAAGGGCACTTGCTGGCGACTGGTTGAATTGAATTGGTTTGTTTGGATATAAATTACCAGATAATTGGACTTGGTAGTTTGTCAATGCTGGATTGAAACTATCAAATTTATCATTGGCGGCAGAAGTGGATACAGCAGAGAAATAGTTTCTCATCATGATTGCTTTACATGAGGCGGCACGTGCTCCACATAGCACATCAAGAGTTCCACCCGAACCTGATGGGATAGTTGCAGTGGCACTTCTGTATCCTACACTTTTCCAGTATTGCTTGCCACCGACTACTGATGCTTGTTCTAAAACTTTCTCTGCCTCCATACCGAAATCAATAATGGTTAAAACAAGTTCCCAGTCAGAAGCAGTATAACTGATAGTACCAGCAGTCGTGCCTGCGACCGTAGTAGGATATATACTTAATGGTAGAATTGTATCGAGATTTAGTTGGAGTTGAAGAGATGGTAATTTGCCGATAGGGCAAAATTGTGTTGCTAAACTACCGATTAAACTATCGATTAATGGAAGTGCGTAAGTATGGACCTCTGTTGAAACAGCAGTATTCGCTGCTGAAACAGTCATATTGGCAACTGCGTGTCCTGCATTACCGATTTTACTGGTATTTGTTGCTGATTTAGCGTATGGTACATCGTATAATCCCATCATGATAGATCCCACCCCAGAAACTCTATCACTTTGGTTTAGTGCAATCTTCATCATGGAGTCATATAATACACCATATTCACCGATTTCAAGAACACTATTACCACCACTGATAAGATTGTATCTTTGGATAAGAGAAGCACCTGAACCACGAATATTGGTTATTATGGTTGGTGCTGTGCCTGTTGAGGCGGCAACGTTAGCGAATGATGCTTTATATTTTAAATAACTATTACGTGTATCGATATAGGAAGAACGGGTCTGTGATGTGGGGATATCGAAAATCACCTGTCCGCCGACAAATGATAGATTACTTGCTGTGTTAGCAGTGTTAGGCATTGTCAATGTGCCCGAAGCAAACGAATTTTGTCCTGTTGGGAGTATCGATATCTGGTAAGAACGTGTGCCGTTTGGAAGTGCCTTGCCTACACTTGAAAAGTCAATCTCGGAAGGAAGTCCCACCTTGGCGTTTGGTGGTAAAATAGCGTTGGAAACTGGTAGTGCCATGTATATTATAGTTTGCTAAATAAATAAAAAGTTTTTTAATTTATATCAATTTTTTGTTTGTCTAAACTTCTTATGGAATTATATGTTTGTAATTCTAATGCCCTACTAAATACTTTATTGAATGATGGAGGTTTTATCACTTCTTTTCGTATTGTTATACTGATTGTAAAGAATACAGGAACGCCGTTGAAATCGATTTCATTTCTCTCATCATCACTAATAAATATATCAAAATTATTTAGATTCTGGGTTTCTACTAAATGTCTTATGCCATTAAAATTCGTATAATGTATTACCCCATTGACACATGCCGTATTGGGTATTACTGCTAAAACATCTTGCGATTCTGTTTCATCTGAATAATTACCTGCATCTATGGCAGAACTTCGTATAAATATTCTGGGAGTTGTTAATAAATTTACACAATTAGGCGATGTAGTAGAAGCATTAAAACCGAATGTTGCTAATGTAGTTGTTCCTACTTTACCGAATCCTAATACCCATAATAGCGGTGATAATGAATATGTAATCACTTGACTTGATACACCATTATTAGTAATCGTTGTTTTATTATATATTGAATTGTATGAAAATAATACTGTTATTGCTGTATTTATTACTGCGTTAATTGCTGTGATTAATTCAGTAATATTATAATTGCCTGCTGTTATTGTATATGTGGTTGAACCGATACGGATTCGATTATTATTTGAATTGATATTATAAAAACTTGCTGGCATGACTGCACTATTAACGCTAAACCATATATCAGTTATGTTTGGTGTCATGTGAATCATGTTAGGAATATTAAATTGTAATCTTGAATTCTTTGTTCCATTGTATTTAACTACTGCCGAATCACTCGACATGCTAAATAGTATATTATCTTCGATGATATGGAAACTTTCTACTTCTGTCATAATACTATATATTTACATAATATTATATTTATTTTATTACCATAAAATATGATAAGCATAGAAACCACGTGTTCCCTTTTTGTTTGCTTCTTTCTGATGACGTATTCTATATAATCGTCTTCTTGTATTTGCATATATTTCTCCATCTGTTTCTAAATAAGTAGGATAATCGGAATACTTTGGATCGCCGATATAACATATAAATATTCCCTTTTTATCATACACTTCTATCTTATGCTTTTTGTTATCACTTGGGAAGATTTGAACTCCTAAAAGTTTCGCTTGATTGTATGAATACTGTTTGATTTTATACATATAATCACCATAGATTTTATTCTAACCATGTAATACTATTTTCTAATCCGATTTTATAACAATAATAGAAACAATCAAAATTACATGCGTTCTTCCAGTTGTCAGGTGTCTTGCCATCAATTTTTTTATCAAAATTAATACGCTTTTTTGGTATGATTATTTGTATTCCAGAATTCATAAAATATTCTCTAAAATATGATGTTGTTATTTTTGATACTGGTAGTATTATTATAAATGGTTTATCGAGTTCTTTTAATCGTTTCATTACTTCTTTTGATAAACTAAATGGTGGATTACTTACAATTATCTCACCTAAATTATTTTTAAAAAAATCAACTGGTTCATGGATTACATCAAACCCTAACTCTCTTAAATAAGAACCACTTTTACCATCTCCATAAAACGCTTCCCAGATTACTTTGTTCTTTGGTATTAAATGTTTTATATGTTCCCATGCGTATTTAGGTGTCATATAATCATCGTGTTTTAAAAATGTCTTTGTTTGAAATGTTGCCATATAATCTATTCCTATATTTTATTTTCAGAAGAAATTTCGCTACTTTTATCGCTGGTACAATCCTGTATTACTGGACGTAGAGAATCCTTAATTTTTTTGTTAAGAAGATTGCTTTGTTCGTATAACTTGATATATCGATTATACGATTCGTCTAAAAATGTCTTTCCGTCTATACTTCTATGACTTCTATCTAATGCTAAACATCTGTAAATATCCGTTGATAAAATATAAAATTCCTTACTAACAACTAATTCTCTTGACATGGTTTTTTCTAATTCAAGGAATAACTCAACCGAATTAAGGATACTGCAAAACATAGATATTCCCATTGTTAATAAAGAAATATAATTTTGGTCTAAAAAACTTGTGAGACCCACACTAAAAAACACGTTGAGTGAATTTGCAAATATAAGCGGTATTTTCACCCATTTTAAATGTGATTTAAGATAATCATACCTCTTCTTATGGTAATCAGACATGATTGTAGAATTTAATCGGATATTCTCGCAAATACCTTCCGTGTCCTGTTCCCAGTTCATTATATATTAGTCGATCATTTTAATATATAAATATTTGAATTATGTCAATTGTATCCATCTTGTATTTGTTTTATCATATATAAACGATACACCTGTAAGTCCTGTTAATGCTATTGATGATACTGATGCGTTTGATAAATTCAAAAATGTAGTAGATGTTCCTGCTGTTAGAGTTAGTGTATAAGAACCTGTATTAATCTTTCTAACATATAAGTATTGTCCGTCATCTATATACGTATTAGTAGATAATGTAATAGTTGATGCGTTTGTTGCGGTTCTTGAATGAAATATGTAATTTTTCATTTTAAGAGATAAATAACTTTGTGTTATATTTGTAAGTATTTCAGGTATAGTTGAAATAGTATCTACTTGTAAATTTTTTAAAGTATTTGTTGTTGAACCTGCTGATTGAGTAATAGAACCATTAGTTAATGTTAGATTAGTCGCAATTGTTAAATTATTTAATGAATTTGTGCTTGTATTATTTATTTGTGTAATAATACCACCATCAATAGTTAAATTATTTAATGTATTTGTAGTAGTTCCGCTTATTTGTGTAATACCATTAAAATTAACTGCCTCTAAAAAATTTGTAGCAATAAATTTATTTTGCTTTCCTGATGGTAATGTTCTATCTTGATTTATAAGAAATGTAGGTTGGAAAACCTCTTTGTTAAAATTTACATCATTATCAAATGTAGTTTCACCTTTTAAAGTATTTATTGCTGATGTATCATTTTGAGTTATACCTGATGAGTTAATAATAGTAGTATTTGTCGCTCCTAATGTTAAACTCGTCCCATCAATAGTTAAATTAGTTAATGAATTTGTTGCTGAACCTGTTTGAACTATACCTGTATCATATGCTAATACTAAATTGTTTGATGTATATACACCGCCTAATGTTAAATTATCTAAATAATTAGTATCACTTCCATTTTGCGAAAATCCCTTACCGAATTCTACACCTTCTTTAAATGATGTATATATAAACTTATTCGTTGTTCCTGATGGTAATACAATACTATCCTGCGATAATGATGAATAAAATGCTACGGTGGTATTAAAGTTTGTATGGTCGTTAAAATTATTATTATCAGTAAAAGTATTTACTGTATTCGTTTTTACTTCATTTGTTTTTGATGAATATAATGTATCATTCATTCCTTTATTTACAATACTATCAGTTGTTATTGATGTGCTTGTAGGCAAAGTTGATGTTGGAAAATTTGTGTTAAAATTAGCGAAACCTGAAAAATTTGCTGTTCCATTTTGATTAGTTGCTCCATTAAAAGTATTGGTTGCTGTAAAAGTATTATTGGTTGTAATATTAGGTGTATTTAATTTAGGGGCATAAAACTCATCATTATAATATTTATTACATATACTACTACTTGAATAATAAACAGGATTCATAATAGTATCAAATGGCGCTGTTGGAAAAGAGTTATTAAAAGCATTCGTAGATGTAAAAGCGTTTGCGGTGTTAGTTTTTACTTCATTCGTTTTTGATGAATATAGTGTATCGTTCATTCCTTTATTAACAATACTATCAGTTGTTATACTTGTTGATGTAGGAAGAGTTGATGTTGGGAAATTTACATTATACGAATTATTACCAGTAAAAGCATTCGTTCCTGATAATGAAACAGAACCACCAGTAGAAACTGCTGTATCAACATATTCTTTTGTTGTGAGAATATTATTAGCATTTATATCTGCTAATAAAGCATCACATACAACTTTTTTTGTAAATGTGCTATTACCTCGTGATAAGAAATTACCTGATAAATCTACTGATGCTACTTCTAAAACACTTGTACCAGCACTATTGGTTAAATCTCTGACGGATAAATTACCATAAATAGTCGTCGAACGATATTTGTTGAATGTTGGTGCTGACATGTATATATATATACTTTTATTTTTATTTTATTAAAAACCGATTTGATTAAAAAACATACCTGCTATATTAATAGGATTATTTGTATTACCTTGAATATTCACCACGCTAAATGCATTGCCTATATTAATTGTATTCAATACTGAACCCACGCCTACATTTATTTGCGAACCTTCTATCTCTGTATAGGATACCGAATTCCCTATTTGAATTGTATCTGTCGAATTATCATTTCCGATATTAATAGTATCACCTCGTAATGTAGTTGTAGCAGTTCCTAATATTGTTATTGATTGACCTGTTAAATTAGCAGTTGTAGTATAATTAGAACCCATGTCTAATGCATTGGTTCTTATCGATGTTCCATTTGTTAAAATATTACATACATCACTTACTACTTGTATTGCATTATTACTATTTGGGTCGCCCAGCGTTATTAAATCACCTAATATATCAGTTGTAGATGTATCACTTCCTATGGTTATCTCACATGGATAAGCACCTCCTCCATGAATACCTATATCGATAATTTGCGTATCTATCGATGTTGTCTTTCCATGTGTCGTTGTATCTCCTATTACGATCGAATCTGCTCTTGCAGTTATTTGCGTTGTTGTTCCATTCTGTCCTAAATTAATAATCTCTGTATTCACTCCTAAATCTAACCCATTTATCATTGTTTCTGTTGTATCTGGATTTCCTATATCGATAATGCCACAGTTCGCATTCTCTCCTATACTCAAACTATCTCCTGCTAATTCTACTACATTGACATCTACATTTCCACCTATGGATACAGTTTCGCCTGTTATTGTTGCTACTTGTGATATTAAATTTAACTGTGTTGTAGCACTTCCTATATCCATTACTACATTAGTATCTAATGGTTGAATTATTGATGTTTTTATTGTGGTATTTATAGTGAGATTATTTAAAGTTAAATCTTCAAGTGCAAACGTTCCTAACACTTCTAAATTACCCTTAACTTGTAAATCATTTGATATTGCTAATTCATTGCAAACTATTTCCATGTTTCCACCGTTATTGGTTGCAGGCGCAGTTGTGGTATCACATAAAATTGACGCATAACTGAATCCACTGAAACCTGCATCTGTATTGAATACTAAATACGGATAATCGATTTCTTGCCTTTCATTATAAATATTAAATAATGAATAAATATTGAAATTACCACTATTCAAATTCATAGTTCCCTGATTAATTCCTGTGGGTGTAGTTTTTGGGATTGCTTCAAATGTAGCAATATCATAAACAGTTCCATTATTGAATGACAAAAATCGTTCCAGTTCTATATCGCCATTTACATCTAAATTATTATTAATAACTGTCAAACCTTCTATTGTAATATTTGCACCATCCATTACTACATCATCGTTTAATGTTGTAGGGCAATCAATAGTTAATGCCGAACTATTAATATTTATACCACCTAAACAATACATTAAAATGTTATCTGTTGTGTTTCCAGTTCCGAATACTTGTCCTCCTAAATACAGAGTTCCAGTTGGATATAATTCGATTGATGTGCCTCCTATGATTGTTTTCAAATCTAATACATTTACAGATGAAATCATATTGTATGTTTTATTTTCTACATTTTGCAGACGTGGATCGACAAGCGAATTAAACAAATTGGTAGCAGCAGTTGCACCGCTCGAAGAACCAGCAGAAGAACCAGCAGAAGCACCAGCAATTCCACCTGCCGTACCACCAGCAGCACCACCAGCACTACCACCTGCTGCTGCCGCCACAACTAAAACAACAGGGTCAGCATTACCATTCGCCCCAGTGTCGCCAGTGTCCCCTTTTGGACCAGTCGAACCAGCAGCACCAGATTGCAATACAAAATTGAACGTAATTGTATCATTACCATTTACATCAGTAGTGGTTGTTGTAGATACTGCTGCCGAACCACTTGATACTGAACCTAACACCGCACTAATACTTTTCCCTCTTGGGATTCCGAATGCTAATTGATGTGTTTGTGTATTATTTGCTGTCGTGATTGAATCTGTTAAATAAGCAGTTTGACTTGGTTGTAATGATGTGAATTGTGGTGTATTGAAACTTACATTTTGTCCGTCTATTGCGTTTGTTTGAAAAATATATGTTGCTCTCCATGCTGTTCCCTGCATAGCACTTCCAGCGTTGTTAAAACGAATACTTATATAATCACCTAACACAAACGTCGTATTTCTTGTTAAATCTTGTTTAAATGTATCACCAGCAACAAACGCCATACCTAACGCATTTACCGCTGTGCCGTTTTTTTGAAAAACAATATTACCAGCACCTACAACTGCCGTAGCACATTCGCCTCTATAACCGATACAAGTGCAATTCGGTAATACTACTCTTAATTGATTACTATTTACACCAGCACCGAAACCGAAATATCCAGCATTCGCAGAATTGCCGTTGAATTCACATGTTAAAACAAAATAACCACCGCCGTTTGATACTGCTACTGCTAAATTATCGATTTGTGTCTGTAATGATGTAAATTCAGTTTCAACATCTATATTATCTACTACGATTACATCTGCTATTACTGAATCTGCATTTATGTTCTCTAAACCATTTAAACTTTGACAGCAATTTATCATACTATTACTATATAATAATATGATAATTTTTTAATTTTTATTTTAGTTAAATTCACCGTGTATAATTGGTTCAAAACTCATTTGTAAGCAATAATGGGGGAATGCCGTAGCAATCGTGTCATTATTAGAATTTCTAATTCTAACTATTATTTGGTCGCTTGGTAAATAAGTGGTTAAATTACTTTCACATTTTAAATATGCTGATGATGTTGTTGTTAATAATCCTGATGGTCCTGATACAACCATAGGTTCTAATGCTAATGTAATAGCATTATTACTTCTTACACCATACATGTTAAATACTTGATTACCTGTAATAATCTCTACATAGTGAATGTGATTAGTGAAGTTAAACGTCGTACCATCTACAATACTACTGACAAAAGTAATACTTGTTTTATATCTGACTCTCCTAAACTTTTGTGGTATAGAAGCAAAACTATTTATTTTAAAAAGAACTTCACCAGCAGTGCCTTGTAGAATAGTTGCTCCCGATTGGGACGCTTGTGAGTTTAGAAAAACCGAAAAATTTTCAACGTTATCTGCTTCCATTATACTATATAAATATACATTATTTTATATTTATAAAGTTTTTAAATTACATCTTGCCGTGTAATCTATTATGTTTATCTTTCTCTAAATATCCTCTAACGGCGTTTGAACCTCGTGAAACACCTTCGGCAACACCGCCTAATGTTGCTAATGCTGGGGCGAATTCTGGAACGACTAAACTCAAAGCACCAGCACCTTGCTTTACTACATCTGCTACACCAGCAACTTTACTGAAAAATCTTGGGGCATTGTGATATGCCTTTTTGAAAAATGAAGAACCACCAGTCGCTTTACGTCCTAACATCATTATTTATATAAACTATGCTAATATAAAATTATTAGGATAGATTTGGGTTTTTAATTGTCCTCTTCTTCATACATTATTTCATCGAACTTTTTGAATATTCTTTCTGATTCACAATTTATAAGCATCCAGTCATGTGGTTCTGTATAACACATTTTACGAATCTTTTTGAATGTATCTTTATCGATATTCAGATGTTCTTCTCGAATCGTTTCAAATTGCGATGGAGTTAAATTACCGAAACATATTATATTCGATGCTAATGACCTTAAAGATTTATCTAATGCATTGTAGTTTTGAACTATGCAAAATGTAGTTGTTTTCAAATGTCTTCGATTTGCTATAACATTCTTTAATGACTTTAATACGGTTTTCTCTTTTAAGGCACGTTGGACGTCATCTAAAATTAATAAACTGGTTTCATCTTCTTCGCTATTCGCTTTTAGCATTTCATAAATAAAATTAATCGTATCCTCATCTAACTCATCATGAATTTTATCCTCTGCTAAATCTTCGAATGGATTGTCTTGGATCGATGCTCTTGATGATGGTGGCATGATTAAATACACATTATTGAATACTTTTTTGTATAACTGTTTGATGAATGATATAGTCCATGTAGATTTTCCGCTTCCGCAACTTCCTACTATCAACGTGAAATTGGTTTTGTTGAAAAACGATTTTGTTAGTTCAGTTAAATCTAACTTATTATGTAGTTTGAAATCGCAATTCATCTTAATAGGTTTCAAATCTATTTTAGGGTGCTGTTTGATTGCTATTTTCATGTATATTATTATTCTTTATAATATTTTGTTTATTTTTCAAATATGCATGTTGGTATTCTAATCTCTTCTCTCGATTTGCTTGATAATATTCTTTTTTTTGTTCTTTGCGTTTCTCATCGTAATCATTTCGCAGTTTGTCTTTGTAATTGTTATCATAATACCATTCTCTCGTGGTTCTTAATGGAATGTTTTTATTGACACACTCATTATTTAGTATATAATATTTCTCTCGGTTTAATAGTTCAGTTTTGTTTTGAAACTCTAATTCTTCTAAAACTTCTATTTTATAATCTCCGTTTTTAATAATTTCGTTCGATGTAGTGGTAGGGTTGGTTTTGTGTCCGTATAATCGAACTTCTACTGGGTTAGTAGTCGAACCATAATACGCTAAACCGCTTGTCATACAATAGAGTTTGTAAATATATCCTTTCATATATAATACTAAATATAAAAAGTTAGATATTAAAATTATAATGTATTACTAATGTATAAACATGAAAATCATTGTACCATCGTATAATAGACATGATAGTATTACTACATTAGATACACTAAAAAGGCATGGTATAGATTTAGCAAATGTTTATTTGTTTTTAGCAAATGAAGAAGAAAAGGCATTATACAAAGTGCCTGATGAAGTTAAAGTAATAGTAGGGGTTTTAGGACTAAATAACCAGAGAAATTTTATAAGTGATTATTTTGATGAAGGTGAAATATTAGTATATATCGATGATGATATTAAAGATTTCAAAATATTAGAAAAACCATTACTGCAAGTATTACATGATTCTATTGAATATTTGAAAAAATCACCATATCAATTATTAGGTTTTCCGCCTACGGCAAACGAATTTTTTAATAAAACACGTGGATATAGAGAAGGACTTTATTATGCTATTGGGGCATTTTATATTGAAAAAAACGATAGGTCAATAAGAAGAGAGAACAAATTAGAAGACATAGAACATACATTAAAATCTTTTGAAAAATATGGTAAGGTTATCAGATGTAGTGATATTCTTTTTAAAACGAAATACTGGGGAACTGGTGGATTGGAACAAGAACGAAGAGAAGATGGATACAATGGAATGTATAAAACATTTATCGATTTGCAATATAAGTATTCTAAATACATTGCATCAAGAACTAAACAAATAACATCAAAGTTATCTAAATTTCCTATTCCGAATTTCAGGTTGAAAAATAAAGAAGAAGATGTAATTGTATTACCTAAAATCGATCCAGAAATATTTAAACCATTATTAGAACTGTTAGGTAAGCATAAATTCAAATTAAAAGAAGAATATGTTCGCATGAGAGGTGGGCGGAAAAATTTCCCTCCACATAGGGCAGATATATTTGGAATTGTAAAATATCGTCCTTTCATGTGGGCGGAAAGAGGAAAATATCATGTATCTTCCGCAACATCGAAAAATCCTGAACTATATAATGAACTGAAAAGAATAGCAGATATTATCGTTCCATTTAAATGGAGTTCTGTTTTAGTAAATAACAATGTAGTTTGTGGGAAACATTTAGACGCATCTAATATCGGAGAATCCGTTTTATTATCGATTGGTGATTTTAATGGTTGCAATATTGTAGTCAATGGTAAAAAATACGATGCAAAATATCAACCGCTTATATTTAATGGCAGTAAATTAGAACATTATACTACCGATGATTTAGAAGGAAATAAATACAGTATGGTATTTTACAATATTTTGCCAGAATGATTTAGCAGAAAATTGATTTCAAAATAAATAAAAAATTGAAATCGATAAAAGAAATAATAAGTTATATCTAAACTACTTAAATAAATATCTCAATACTATTATATAACAGAAATGTTTAAAAAACTCGCTATTGCCATGAAAATCAACTTTGAAAAAGAACTCAATAAGGAAACTTGCATTAAAATTAAAACCGAACACAGAAGTTTTGACACGAATTTACCTATCAAAAAAATAGATAATAATAATGTAAGGGTTCATATCCATGTATATCGTAATTATGATTCAACCTTATATGG
>Ga0209087_1000959_pt1 | contig 17391 bp, 13 predicted proteins | sample S_130805_EF_Meta_FD_187321 | JGI IMG/M metagenome (GOLD analysis project Ga0209087, IMG submission 187321) | Freshwater microbial communities from Lake Simoncouche, Canada to study carbon cycling - S_130805_EF_MetaG (SPAdes) (version 2) | ecosystem: Environmental > Aquatic > Freshwater > Lake ... | reverse complement strand
GGAGGAGGCCGATCTGGGGCTGCGCGAGGCGGCCCTCACCGGCGAAGCCGAGGCCGTGTTCAAGAAATCCGATCTCGTGCTCGAGGACGCCACGCCGGTCCTGGAGCGCAAGAACTGTCTGTTCCAGGGCACCGAAGTGGTGCGCGGCCGGGGCGTGGCGCTGGTCACGGCCACCGGCATGGCCACCGAGCTGGGCCAGATCGCCGAGCTGATCAACACGGCCGGCGGCGAGAGCACGCCCCTCCAGCAGCGGCTCGATGGCCTGGCCAAGGTGCTGGTGGTCAGCGCCCTGGCCCTGGTGGCTCTGGTGGTGGCGCTGGGTCTGCTGATGGGCCAGGCCCCCCTCAACCTGCTCGAGGTGGCGCTCTCGATGGCGGTGGCAATCGTGCCGGAGGGGTTGCCGGCCGTGATCACCGTGACCCTGGCGATCGGCACCCAGAGGATGGTTAAGCGCGCCGCCCTGATCCGCCGCCTGCCGGCGGTGGAGGGTCTGGGTTCGGTCACCGTGATCTGTTCCGACAAGACCGGCACCCTCACCCAGAACCGCCAGGTGGTGCAGGAACTCCGTGTCGGCACCGAACGGCTGGCCGTGACCGGCCAGGGCTACGACCCCGCCGGCACCATCACCGCCTCGCCGCTGGAGTCCCCCCCAGGGGCCCGGCCGGGGAGCCTGGAGGGGGCGAGCACGCTTCTGCTCCAGGCCGGTGTGCTCTGCAGCGACGCAGAACACCGCCAGTTGGACGACGGCAGCTGGGAGATTCTTGGTGACCCCACGGAGGGGGCCCTTTCGGTGGTGGCCCTGAAGGCGGGCATCGATGACTTCGACTTGCGCAGCCATTTCCGCCGGGCCGCCGAGATCCCCTTCAGCTCCGAGAGGCAGCTGATGGCGGTGTGGATTGAGGATCCCGACCATGCCCTGCAGGCTCCCCTGGGCAGCAGCGCCAGCGGCAGCCCCAGCCTGCTGATCAGCAAGGGGGCCCCTGAGGTGATCATCGGCCTCTGCGATCGCTGGATCGATGGCCAAGGGGTGGTGGAGATGGGCGGGCCCCAGCAGCAGTGGTGGCTGGAGCAGGCCCGCCAGCTGGCGGCCTCTGGGCTTCGGGTGCTGGCCTTCGCCTGCGCGCCCCATCACTCCAGCCCGGATGAGGCTTTGGAGGGTCAGGTGCTGCTGGGTCTGATGGCGCAGCTGGATCCGGCCCGTCCCGAGGTAGCCAAGGCTGTGGCCACCTGCCGCCAGGCGGGGATTCGGCCGGTGATGATCACTGGCGACCATCCCCTCACCGCCCGGGCGATCGGCAGCGCCATCGGCCTCACCGATGAGCAGGGCGAGGTGATCCTTGGCCGTGAGCTCGAGGCGATGGAGGAGCCGGCCCTGAAGGAGGCCGTGGCCCGCTGCAACGTCTACGCCCGCGTGGCCCCGGAGCAGAAGCTGCGGATCGTGAAGGCGCTGCAGGCCAACGGCCAGGTGGTGGCGATGACCGGCGATGGCGTCAACGACGCGCCGGCCCTCAAGCAGGCCCACATCGGCGTGGCGATGGGCATCACCGGCACTGAGGTGAGCAAGGAGGCCGCCGACATGGTTCTGCTTGACGACAACTTCGCCACGATCGTGAGCGCGGTGGAGGAAGGGCGGCTGGTGTACGCCAACATCCGCCGCTTCGTGAAGTACATCCTCGGCAGCAACGTGGGTGAGCTGATCACGATCGCCTCGGCGCCGCTGCTGGGCCTGGTGGGGGTGCCGATGACCCCGCTCCAGATCCTCTGGATGAACCTGGTGACCGACGGCGTGCCCGCCCTGGCCCTGGCCCTGGAGCCCGGCGAGGCCGGGTTGATGGACCGGCCACCGGCCGAACCCGGCGAATCCATCTTCGCCCGTGGCATCGGCTCCTACATCCTCCGCGTCGGTGTGGTGTTCGCGGTGATCGTGATTGCCCTGATGCTTTACGCGTCGGTTTACAGCCGTGATCACTGGAAGACCATGGTGTTCACCACCCTCTGCCTGGCCCAGATGGGCCACGCCCTCTCGGCCCGCAGCGACCTCCCCCTGATCCAGGTGCCGCCCTTCTCCAACCCCTGGCTGCTCTGGGCCGTGCTGCTCACCTCCGGGCTGCAGTTGCTGCTGCTCTACGTGCCGGCCCTGGCCAAGTTCTTCGGCACCCAGCCCCTCGGCGGGCAGGAGCTGCTGATCTGCGTGGCCTTCAGCCTGCTGCTGTTCCTCTATCTGGAGCTTGAGAAGGTCTGGCGGCTATGGCGCCGTCGCCTCCACGCCGATGCCTGAATCCCCCGATCCGCTGGTCCATGCCTGATCCAGCTGCGCTTTGGCAGCCCATCGGGCAACTGATCGCCGCTCTGGGGGACTGGATCGGGGAGATCCCCTGCTGGATTGAGGCCGCCGTGGCGCGGGATCCCCGGCTGGGCTACGGGGCCCTCGGCCTGGCGATGCTCCTGGAAAACCTGATCCCTCCGATCCCTTCGGAACTGATCCAGCCCCTCGGCGGAGTTCTGGTGCAGCAGGGCCGGCTGGAGTTGCTGCCGGTGATCCTGGTGGGCACGGCCGGCACGGTGCTGGGGTGCTGGTTCTGGTATGGGCTGGGGCGCTGGTTTGGCGAGGAGCGTCTGAACCGCTGGATTGGACGCCACGGCCAGCGGATCGGCCTCAATCAGGAGGATGTGGCCGCCAGCCGCATCTGGTTCGCCCGCCATGGGGTGGGCCTGGTGTTCTGGGGGCGGCTGGTTCCCGGCATCCGCACCCTGATCTCGGTGCCGGCGGGTCTGGACGCCATGCCCATGGGCCCGTTCCTGCTGGCCACCCTGGCGGGCAGCCTGCTCTGGGTCACGGTGCTCACCCTCCTGGGCCGTGCCCTGGGCGCCGGTTACGGCCAGGTGAGCCAGTTCACCGGCCCCTATGGCCAGATCAGCCGGCTGCTGCTGCTCGGCCTGGCCGCGGCTGGCGTGATCGCCCTGGTGGTGCGGGCGCGGCGCCGCGGCCGGGGCGGTGAGCCCCGGTGAGTCGTCGGTTGTTGGTGGGCCCCGGTGCTGGCCCGGCGCCGATCACCCTCATTCGGAGCGTTCCTGCCCCCCGGATTCAGCCCTGGGGGGAGCGGGCTGATCGGCCTCCTGAAGCAACGCGAGGGTGAAGATCAGGCCACCCACCAGGGCGATGGCCAGCAGGGCGACCACCCCCAGCCAGGCCCGGCGCATGCGATCGCCATGCAACAGCGGATCCGCCCGGTGGCCGCAGTCGGTGCAGATGAGCTCGCCCTGGCCACCCCTGGCACTCACCACCATCCGGCATCCGCATCGCTCGCAAGCCATGGCCATGCCGAGGGTTTGTTCACTCTGCCAGCAGGGTCAGGTCTTTCTGTAGGGAAGGGAACCATCCTGCAAAGCGATGACCCGACTTGCGGCGTGGGCGCCACGGATCACCATTGCTTGCCCCATCAATAGGGATTGCTGCGGTGCGATGCAACCCAGGGCGCTCCAAATCTCCTTAAGGTTCGCGGCCAACGGTCCCTTCGCGGATCCCTTGTCCCTGCCGCCATGACCCTGCTTTTCGCCCAGACGGCCTGGCTGGTGCCCCTGTATCCCCTGCTGGCCTCCCTGCTCTCCTTTCTCTGGTCGCCGGGGCTGATCTCCCTCACCGGACCGCGGCCTTGCGGTTATCTCAATCTTCTGCTGGTGAGCGTGGCCTTTGTGCACAGCGTGCTGGCTCTGCTGGCCCTCCACTCCAATTCCACCGCCGGCTCGGCGGCCATCTACCAGCCGCTCACCTTCGGCTGGACCTGGCTGCAGACCGCCGGCCTTCGCATCGGCTTCGACGGCCTGATCACCGAGCCCGCCCTGATCGCGATGACGCTGATCACCGGCCTGCATGTGCTGGTTCAGATCTATTCGATCGCCTACCTGGAGATGGACTGGGGCTGGCCCCGTTTCTTCGGCTCGCTGAGCTTCTTTGAATCGGGCCTCTGCGCCCTGGTGCTCACCGATTCGCTCTTCTTCAGCTACGTGATTCTCGAGCTGCTCACCATGGGCACCTACCTGATCGTGGGCACCTGGTACAACCAGCCCCTGGTGGTGAAAGGGGCCCGCGATGCCTTCCTCACCAAGCGGATCGGCGACCTTATCCTGTTGGCCGGTGTGATCGCCCTGCTGCCGATCACCGGCACCTGGAACTTTCATGGCCTGCAGGCCTGGGCCGCCGACCAGGCCAACAACCACCTCGCCCTGCCGGGTGGCTTCACCCTGATCGTGCTCGCCCTGATCGCCGGCCCGATGGGCAAGTGCGCCCAGATTCCCCTCCACCTCTGGCTGGATGAGGCGATGGAGAGCCCCCTGCCCTCCACGGTGCTGCGCAATTCCGTGGTGGTGGTGGGCGGCGCCTGGGTGCTGCTGCGCCTTGAGCCGCTGATCGAGCTGACTCCGCTGGCCGCCAGCCTGCTGGTGGTGGTCGGCGGCACCAGTGCCCTGGTGGGCTCCCTGATCGCCCTGGCCCAGATCGATGTGAAGCGGGCCCTCTCCTTCCTGGTGAGCAGCTGGCTGGGTCTGCTGTTCGTGGCGGTGGGCCTCGGCGGCATCAATGTGGCCGACCACCTGATGCTGGTTTACCCCCTGCCGATGGCCCTGATGCTGATGGCGATCGGCGCCATCGTGCTCACCAACGTGACCCAGGACCTCACGCAACTGGGGGGGCTCTGGAGCAAGCGTCCGCTGATGGGCATCGCCTTCCTCAGTGGTGCGGCCGGCCTGATGGCCCTGCCGCCCTTCGGGGGCTTCGCGGCCCTGCGGGAACTCCTGGCCCTCACCACCACCAGCAGCCAGCCCGCCCTGCTGGGGGGCCTGGTGTTGCTCACCAATGCCCTGATCAGCGCCGGATTGATCCGGGTGTTTGGGCTGATCTGGGGAGGCAGGCCCACCGTGTTCACCACCCGTTCACCGGAGGTGCTCTGGCTGATGGCGCTGCCCACCCTGCTGCTCACGGGCCTGGTGCTCCATCTGCCCCAGATCCTGGTGCGCAACGGGGTGTTCGCTGCCGCCGGCGCCCTGTTGCCGATTCCGGGCTGGGGCCCCGAGGCCCTGCCCCTGCTGCTCTCCACCCTGGTGGGCGGCGGCCTCTCGGCTCTCTTTTATCTGCGGCCCCATCCCCTGGCGCACCTGCCGGCGGCCTTCGGTGGCCTTCAGGACTGGCTGGCCCACGACATGCAGACCGAGCGCTTCTATCACCGCACTGTCGTGGGGCTGGTGGTGGGTCTGGCCCGGCTCAGCGCCTGGTCGGATCAACGGCTGGTGGATGGCTTCAGTGGCGCCACCGGCGAGGCCGCCCTGGAGGGGGCCCGCCGCCTCAGCCTCACCACCTCCGGCCGCTCCCAGGCCTACGCCCTCACCCTCGTGCTCGGCGTGCTGCTCATGGCCGCCTGGCTGCTCTCCGGCCAGGGCAGCGCAACTCCTGATCTCCTTCGCCCGCTCCGCTGATGCCCTCCCTTTCACTGCTGCTGCTGGCGGGGCTTCCCCTGGCCGCGGCCCTGCTCCTTCCTCTGCTGCCTGCCACCACCGCTTCGGCGAGGGTGCGCGGCCTGGCGGCCCTCAGTACCGCTGCCCAACTGCTCGTGGGCCTGGCCTGCTGGCGGGCCACCCCGCCCGACCTGCATCTGGCCTGGCTGCCGAAGCTGGGCCTGGCCCTCGACCTCGGTCTGGATGGCCTTTCGCTGCCCCTGGTGTTGCTCACCGCCCTGATCACCACCCTGGCGATCCTGGCCGTTCCGGCCGACCAAAGCCGCCCACGACTGTTTTTCCCCCTGCTGCTGGCCACCAACATCGGCGTGGTGGGGGCCTTCCTGGCCCGCAATGCCCTGCTCTTCGTGCTGGCCTTCGAGCTGGTGCTGATCCCCACCACCCTGTTGGTGGCGATCTGGGGCGGCCAGAAACGTGCTGGAGCCGCGATCCGCTATCTGATCTATGGCGCCGTATCAGGCCTGAGCCTGCTGGCGGCGGTGCTGGCCCTGGGCTGGCTGAACCGCAATGGCCTCAGCTTCGCCTACGCCGATCTCGCCCACGCTTCCCTTTCCCCCCAGGCCAGTCGCTGGGTGCTGGCACTCTTCCTGCTGGGTTTCGGCCTGAAGTTGCCGGTGGTGCCCCTGCACGGCTGGCAGCCCTTCACCTACGGGCAGGCCCCGACCTCCGTGGTGATGGTGCTGGCCGGATGTGTCTCGAAGCTGGGGGCCTACGGATTGCTGCGCTTCGGCGTTGGTTTTCTTCCTGAAACCTGGGCCGCCTGGTCGCCGTGGATCGTTGCTGCAGGAGCGGTGAGCGCCGTTTACGGCGCCCTCAATGCCATCGCGCAGACCGACATTCGCCGGTTGATGGCCTACAGCTCCCTGGGGCACATGGGGCTGCTGGTGCTGGCGATCGCCGCGGCCACTCCGTTAAGCCTGCAGGGCGCCGTGGCCCAGGTGCTGGCCCATGGCCTGATCGTGGCCCTGCTGTTCGCCTGCGTCGGTCTGATCGAACGCAAGACCGGCACCACGGCGATCGCCGAGCTCTCCGGCTTGCTGAATCCCCTGCGGGGCCTGCCCTTCACCGCCGGCATGTTGCTGCTGGCCCTGATGGCTGCCGCTGGCATCCCCGGCCTGGCCGGCTTCCCCGCGGAGCTGCTGGTGTTTGAGGGCAGCTGGACCACATTCCCCCGCGCCACCTTGGTGTGTCTGATGGCCTCGGGCTTCACGGCGGTCTACGCCATTCGCCTGTTCAACCGGGTGGGCTTTGGGCGCCTCGACAACGACCGGGCTGACTGGCAGGCCACCCGCTGGGGTGAGCGCTTCCCGGCCCTGGCCCTGAGCTTGCTGGTGATCGCCACGGGGGTCTGGCCCCAGGCGCTGGTGGGCTGGAGTGAAACCGCCACCGCGGCCCTGGCCCTGCGGTCCGGGGCCCCAGCGGCTCGGCTGGCGAGCGCCCAGGCCCGAAGCATCGGGGGAGGAACCCTCGCCACGTTTATTGCTACCGGGGGGGCTAACGCCGGCTGATCCCCTGGCTCCGTCGCTCAGCTCTTGGCCCCACCGCATCCAGCCCTGGCGATCGCAGGGCACGCCGAACTCCAGCTCCGGCTCCCAGCCCCTGGACCCCCCAAGCGCCACCGACGAGCTTCCCTTCTCCGCTGCCGAACACCCCATAACCCTGCCCTCGGGCCCCTGCCGTCATGACCCCACCCACCGCCACGCCGCCGGCTCCCACCAGCACCCCCCTGATCCCCCCCTCCACCCATGCGTGGGCTGAGGTGATCCACCGGCTGGAGGCCGGCGGCTCGATGTTGCCGGATACGCCTGAGAACCTGATGCAGATCATTGGCATCTACAAGGCCTATGCCGTGCCCATGGATTTCTATTGGCGCGATCTGCTCTACATCGCCGAGCGGGTGTTCCTCAATCCGCTGCCGGCCTTCAAGTATTTCCCCAGCCAGGAGTACCTGGACCTGCCCAACAGCTACGCCGGCGACCAATCAAAGCTGCGCATCTGGCGTGGCGGCGAGAAGGCCCACCCGGAGTTGCTGGAGTTCATGGCCAAAGGGGAAGCCGGCGCGATGCCGAAGCTGCTGCATCACCTCTGGCACGACCGCATCAACATGGAGTTTGCCGAGGCCTGCATGCAGGCGATGCTCTGGCACCAGGGAATGGGAGGCCGCTTCTACGACTACCTCGAAAGCGACGCCTATCGGGCCAACGCCGACCGGGCAATCAAGGCCTATTTCCGCGGCAACCCGTTGATGCTGGGTCTGTACAAACTGTTCCCTGAGATGTTCATGGAGCAGGTGAAGCAGATGAGCTATTACGCCAATCTCGGCCTGTTCTGGGAGGTGATGGCGCCGGTGTTCTTTGAGATGAGTGACATTTACGACGAAGGCGGCTTCAAGGGCGTTCCCGATGCGATGAACTTCCTCGTGAATGGCATCTTCGCCGTGGCCGGCCGGCCGATCTACCACCATGTCTATGTGGGCGATGAATGCATCGAGGTGATTCCCAAATCGGAGGGATTCACCTGGCTCTACGAGGCGGCTTTGCCCTATGTGGAGGCAGTCTTCTACCGCACCGCCCCCTTCCGCGGCACCAAGAGCTACAACGCCCAGGCCGGCCAAGTGCCGCAAAATCAGGCTGATTTCCATTACGGCATCCTTTATGCCGATGTCTATCCCGTCGGCTCGGCCGGCATCCCTCCCACCCTGCTGATGCAGGACATGCTCCACTTCCTGCCGCCCTACCTGCAGGAGCTTTACAAGCAACATCGCCGCGGTGAGGAAGACCAGCTCATCCAGCTGGGCATCACCTTCCAGCGCTCCATGTACAACGTGACCTCGGCGGTGATCCAGGCCCTGCGCTGCGCCCTTCTCTATCCCCTCGATGACACCGATCCGGCGCACCTTCTGGCCAACCGCCAGTTCTTCGAGGCCCAGATGGATCGCTTCCTGCGGCCCGAGGCTCGCCTGGGCGCCATCCAGAGCCAGGACTACCGCTGACCCCTCGTCCAACTCCTCCTCAATCCATGGCCAACATCATCGAAACCGCCAAGGGTGCGGGTTGCTTTTCCACCCTGCTCACCGCCGTGGAGGTGGCTGGTCTCACGGCTGCCTTGGAGAGTCCCGGTCCGTTCACGGTGTTCGCCCCAGTGGACGACGCCTTCGCGGCCCTGCCGCCCGGAACGGTGCAAACCCTGGTGGACAACACGCCCCAGCTGGCGCGCATCCTCAAGTTCCACGTGCTCTCCGGTGCCTACAAGCGCGAGCAGCTGATCGACCAGCCGGAATGGGAAAGCCTGGAGGGGGCAGTGGTGCCGATCCGGCGGGCCGAACCCTTCGAAGTGAAGAACGCCACCGTGGTGAGTGCCGATATCGTTTGCGACAACGGCATTGTGCACGTGATCGACCGGGTGATTCTGCCGGGGTGATCGCTCCACGGGCCAGCTTGGCTGGGCCATTGGGGAGCCAAAACCCCCCACCACGGGCCATCGGATAAGGCCACCCATGAGAAGATCCCATGCGACTGTCAAATCCCTACATGCGCTGTCTGTTGACCACCCTGTCCCAGGCCACCACCAGGGCCCGGCGGGCAGCGCCCCTGGTTCTCCTGCCCTTCCTGTTGGCGGCCTGCGCCCCCGATGGCGGCGGCGGCGTCCAGAGCAGCAAGATGGCCACGATCAAAAGCCGGGGCAAGCTGATCTGCGGGGTGGATGGCTCCCTGCCCGGCTTCAGCTTCGTGGGCCCGGATGGTCGCTACAGCGGCCTCGACGTGGACGTGTGCAAGGCCATGGCCGCCGCCCTGTTCGGCGATCCAGGCAAGGTGGAATATCGAAACCTCAACTCCAGCGAGCGTTTCGCCGCCCTGGCCAGCGGCGAGGTGGACCTGCTCTCGCGCAACACCACCATGACCCTCAGCCGCGACGCGGCCGGTGGCAATGCCCTGAGCTTCGCTCCGCCCACCTTCTATGACGGCCAGGGCGTGATGGTGCCCACCGCCAGCGGCATCAAGACCCTCAAGGATCTGGCGGGCAAACCGATCTGCGTCGAGAGCGGCACCACCACCGAGCTCAACCTCGCCGACCGGATGCGGGAGCAAAACATCCCCTACACCCCCCTAAAGTTCCAGACCGGAGACCAGACCTACGCCGCCTACCTGCAGGGTCGCTGCGTGGCAGTCACCAGCGACCGCTCCCAGCTGGCGGGCAAGCGCAGCAGCTTCCCCACTCCCGACGCCCACACCCTGTTGCCGGATGTGATGAGCAAGGAGCCCCTCACTCCGGCGACCGTGAACGCCGATCCGGTGTGGGCTGATGCCGTGCGCTGGACCGTGAACACCCTCTTCCAGGCCGAGGAACTGGGGATCACCCAGGCCAACATCGCCGCCAAGGTGGCTGAAGCCAAGTCCAAGACCAACGAGGCCGACCTGCGCCGCTTCCTGGGGGTCGAGGGTGAGTTCGGCAAGCAGCTGGGCCTGCCGACCGATTTCGTGCCCAAGATCATTGGTGCGGTGGGCAACTACGGCGAGATCTTCGATCGCAACGTCGGCCCCGGCTCCCGTCTGAAGCTGGATCGCGGCGTGAACAAGCAGTGGAAAGAGGGCGGCCTGATCTATTCACCGCCCTTCCGCTGATGGCACTCACCCCGTCCTCAGCGCCGCCGCCCGGCCTGGGGTCGGGGGCGCCCGTGCCCTGGTGGCGCAACCGCCGCGTCATCCCCTGGGTGGTGCAGGGTGCCGTGGGGCTCACGGTGCTGGTGCTGGTGGCGTTCCTGCTCGGCAACCTGATCCGGAACCTCACCGCCGCCGGCCTGCTGCTGAGCTGGGGCTGGCTCAGCCAGCCCGCCGGTTTCGACATTGCCGAAACCATCCTGCCCTTCCAAGCCAGTGATCCCTACTGGCGCGGCTTGCTCGCGGGCCTGGTCAACACCGTTCGGGTGGTGATCGCGGGCCTTTTGGGCTCCACCCTGCTCGGCAGCCTGCTCGGCATGGCCTCCTTCAGTGGCAACGCCCTGCTGCGCACCCTCACCCGCCTCTACGTGGAGGTGGTGCGCAACATCCCGCTGCTGCTGCAGCTGGTGTTCTGGTATTTCGTGGTGTTTCTTTCCCTGTCCAATGGCACCGCCGCCATCCAGCTTCCGGGGGTCGTACTGGCCAAGTCGGGCCTCTACATCGCCGGCTTCGGAGAGGGTCTGCGCTGGATGGGGCCCCATCTGGTCAACGGTGTCTGGCAGGCGCCGCTGCGCTGGTCGGTGGAGTTCGGCGCCCTGCTCACCGGGCTGATCGCCTATTCCTCGGCCTTCATCGCGGAAGTCGTTCGCGGCGGCATCGCCGCGGTGCCCAAGGGCCAGTGGGAGGCCTCCTCCTCCCTGGGGCTGAGCTGGCTGCAGACCCTTCGCCAGGTGGTGCTGCCCCAGGCCCTGAGAGTGATCGTGCCGGGCCTCAACACCCAATACATCTCCCTGGCCAAGAACTCCTCGCTGGCCGTGGCGGTGGGCTTCACCGACCTTTATTCGGTGGCAGAAACCACCCTCAACCAAACCGGCCGAGCCGTGGAGGTGGTGCTGCTGCTGCTCGGCACCTACCTAGCCCTCGACCTCTGCATTTCCCTGTTGATGAACGGCCTCAACCGACTCGTGCAGATCCGGGAGCGCTGAAATGAATAGCCTGCTCCGCCGCCTCCGCCACGACCTCTTCGCCACCCCCGGCGATGGCCTGATCACCGTTGTCATTCTTGCGGTGATCGGCGCCGGAGCCTCCTCCTTCCTGCACTGGGCCTTCAGCCAGGCCCGCTGGGCGGTGATCCAGGCCAACAGCACCCTGTTCACCGTGGGGAGGTATCCGATCGAGCAGCAGTGGCGCCTCTGGCTGCTTACTGCCCTGCTGGCGGCGGCCACCGGCATCAGCTGGGGGATGTTGCGCTCCCATCCCCGGCCCGACCGGGGAGGCAGCCTTTGGCCCCGCAACGACCGGATCGCAGCGGGCCTGCTTGTCCTGCTCAGCCTTGCTCTGCCCTGGATGCTCGGCCTCGCTCCAGCGGTTCAGGTGCGTTGGCTGGCCATCTCCGCAGTGCTGCTGCTGCTGCGCTGGCTGGCGGGACGGTTCGGGCCCCAGCTGCCCGCTGCGCTGAAGCGGTTACTCCCCTTGGGCCTTCCCCTGCTCTATCTGGTGGGCATGGTGCTGATCGCCGGCGGCCTGGGGCTGGCGTCGGTCTCCCCTTCCGAATGGGGCGGCCTGCTGCTCACCCTGCTCGAATCGAGCTTCGCGATCCTGCTGTGCTTCCCCCTGGGGTTGCTGCTGGCCCTTGGCCGCCGCAGCGAGCTGCCCCTGCTGCGCTGGGGTTCGGTGCTCTACATCGAGTTCATCCGCGGCGCCCCGCTGATCACCCTGCTCTTCCTCGGGCAGAACATGCTCGGATTCCTGCTGCCGGGCGGCCTCGCCCCCGAGCGGGTCTGGCGGGCCGCCTGGGTGCTCACCCTGTTCGCCGCGGCCTACCTGGCTGAAGCCGTGCGCTCGGGCCTGGCCGCGGTGCCCCGGGGGCAGCTGGAGGCGGCCCGCTCCCTGGGGATGTCGATGCCCCAGGCCTTCCTCAGTGTGGTGCTGCCCCAGGCGCTGCGAGTGGCCTTGCCGAGCATGGTGGGCCAGTTCATCTCCCTCCTTCAGGACACAACCCTGCTGTCTCTCATTGGCCTGATGGAGCTGCTCGGCACGGCCCGCACCGTGATGGCCAACCCCGCCTTCCTGGGTCATAACGGCGAGGTGTATTTCACCTTGGCGGTGCTGTTCTGGTGCTGCTGCGCAGCCCTGGGTCTGGGCAGCCGGGCCCTGGAACGCCGGCTTGATCCGGCGGCAATCGCCCGTTCCGGTTGATCCGGCCACTCCCTGTTTGCACCGCTCCGCCCCGACACAGCCGCTCCATCGCTGCGCCATCACCGCCCCACCATGAGTCAGTCAACCCCAGCCACCCAGAGCAGCCCCGCCGGCAACGGGAGCGGCGTGATGATCGAGGCCCGCGGTGTGGAGAAGTGGTACCCCAACGGCTACCACGCCCTTCGCGGCTGCGATCTCACCGTGAACCGCGGCGAGGTGGTGGTGATCATGGGGCCCTCCGGCTCGGGCAAGAGCACCTTCATCCGCACCTTCAACGCCCTGGAGGATTTCCAGAAGGGCAGCATCACCGTTGATGGCATCACCCTTTCCGACGACCTGCGCCACATCGATGCGATTCGCCGCGAGGTGGGGATGGTGTTCCAGCAATTCAATCTTTTCCCGCACCTGAGCGTGCTCGACAACCTCTGCCTGGCTCCGGTGCTGGTGCGCAAGCGGCCCAAGGCGGAGGTGCGCGAGCAGGCCCTCGCCTTACTGCAGCGCGTGGGGATCGCCGAGCAGGCGGAGAAATACCCCGGCCAGCTCTCGGGTGGTCAGCAGCAGCGGGTGGCGATCGCCAGGGCCCTCTGCATGGAGCCCCGCATCCTGCTGTTCGATGAGCCCACCAGCTCCCTCGACCCTGAGATGGTGCGCGAGGTGCTGGAGGTGATGCAGAACCTCGCCGCCGACGACATCACCATGGTGGTGGTGACCCACGAGGTGAAGTTCGCCCGCCAGGTGGCACACCGGGTGGTGTTGATGGCCGAGGGGGACGTGGTGGAGGTGGCCGAACCGGAGCAGTTTTTCACCAATCCCTGCCAAGAGCGTTCGCGGCGGTTTTTGGATCAGATCCTCTGACGGTGACAAGAGGGGACTTGGCTCACCCCCCAGCCAGCATCCCCAGGCCATGCAGCCCTTCATAGAAGAGGTAGGCGGCGAACACCAGGGCCAGCACCCCCACCAGCCACTCGGCCTTGTGTTGCAGCCATTCCTCCAGGGCGGCGATCGGCCCGCGGATCGAGCCGGAGCTCACGATCCAGGCCAGGGGCGGCAGCAGCAGTAGGGAGCTTGCCGCCAGCACGAACAGGCCACTCACCTCCACATCGGCTTTCAGGCCCGGGTGGTTGATCAGGAGCAGGCCGGCCTCCTTGAAATAGAAGACCAGGTTCTCGGGGGTTAGCAGCGCGCCAGCGGCGCCCACCAGCACCAGCAGCCAGGTGGCCATCTCCGGCAGCTTGTTCATCAACCGCAGCGCCATGCCCTCCTCGCCGATCAGGGCCTGGGGCGTGAGCTGGTAGAGGCCCAGGGCAAGCAGCCCGCCGGCGCCGATCAGGTCGATCAGCACCTGGTCGCGGTGGCCATGGTGGGGCGTGAGGGCCATCGAGCCCCCTAGCAGCAGCAGCAGCAGCACCGCCAGCAGGTTGGCCAGGCTCCAGCCCAGCACGTAGGCAAAGGAGCGGCGAAGGGGTTCCTTGCCCAGCAGCAGCAGCGTCACCACGCCGATGTGCAGGGGGCTGAAGGCAATGCCCATCCCAAACAGCGAAGACTGGGTGACCAGGGATGGACTCATCGGCGGTGGGCCCGGCATTGTGTCGTGAGCGACACATTAACGACCTTGCAACGGCGGCCGATGGGCTGGGGTTGGGCGGCGCTTAGCGACTCCGACTGCTGCGGGATCTCGCTCACCGCTCCGGCAGGGTGGCCCAGTCGGCGGCATTGAGGTCCGGAAACAGGCCATCGTCCCGTTCCACTGCTGCAAGCCAGGCCTCTGGCGGGCCACTCCCCCGCTCAACAGCATCCAGCAGCCGCCAGAAGCGATCCAGGTGGCGGTTGATCCGCTCTCGGGCCAGTTCGGTGGTGGTGCCTGCCCGCAGGATGAAGCTCCAGTCGGAGCTCTGGGCCAGGAGCAGCTCACGGCCGGCCTGCGTGAGCCAGCGTCGCTGGGCGTCGCTGCCCACGCCCCGGTTCACGCGCCGCACCATCGCCTGCGAGGCCCGCTGCCACTCCGCCACCACCCAGGAATTGGTGTCGTTGAGCCAGTAGTTGTGGTAGCCCCCCTGCCCCCAGCTGGATGGCGAGGGTCGGCAGACCTGCAGGGCCTCACCCCGCCCTAGCACCTCCCGAAGGTGGGTGAAGCGCACTCCCTTGGCCGGCCCCTGGCGGAACAGCTCCGCCAGGAAGCGGGGTCCTTCGTACCACCAGTGGCCGAACAGTTCCGCGTCGAAGGGGGCGACCAGCAGGGGGGGGCGGTCGATCGTGGCAGCGAGGTTGTCGAGCAGGGCGGCGCGGCCCTCCAGGTAGGCGCCGGCGTGCTCCACCACCCGTTCGGCCGCCTTGCGGGGCTGGTAGGGCTGCTTCTGATCGAGGGAGCAGGCCTGGGCCGTCACGCGGTGAAGCTTGAGGCCCAGGGGGCGGCGGCTGGTGATGCCAGCCTGCGCGAGGCGCTCCTGGGGCAGATCCCAGCCCAGGTCGCGGTGGAATTCGCGGTAAACCCCGTCGCCGGGGTATCCCTGGCTGGCGCTCCACACCGGCAGGGTGGATTCGTTGTCACGGCCGAAGAAGGCCACCCCCCCTGGCGAACAGATTGGGGCGTACACCCCATAGCGGGGCCTGGGTAGGGCATGGAGCAGGCCATGGCCGTCCAGCAGGCTGTAGCGCAGGCCGCACTGGGCCATCTTGCGGTCCAGGTCCTCGTAGTAGGCGCATTCCGGCAGCCAGATGCCGAGGGGCCGTTCCCCAAGCAGCCGCTGGTGCTGCCGCACGGCTGTCACCAGCTGGGCATTGACCGCCTCAGGGGTGTCGCGCAGCAGGGGCAGGTAGCCGTGGGTGGCGGCGCAGCTGATCAAATCCAGCACGCCGGCCTGCTGGAGGGCCCGGAAACGGGGCAGCAGGTTGCCCCCGCAGGCGCGGAACTGGTCGGCTGTGGCCTGAAGTTGGCCCTTGAGATCGGCGGCGGCTTCGGCGAGGCGGGGATCCGCTTCGGCCAGCAGCTCGCGGCGCTGCTCCAGCCAGGGCAGAAAACGCCGGTTCAGCTCGGCGTCGCTCAGCAGGGCCAGCAGGGTGGGCGAGAGGCCGAGGGTGAGGCGTGGTTCGGCGGCCGGGTCAGCGGCTGCCTCCTCCAGCACCTGTACCAGGGGCAGGTAGCACTCCTGCAGGGCTTGGAAGTACCAATCTTCCTCGAGGGACCCGGGCTCTCCAGATCGGACGTAGGGAAGATGGGCGTGAAGAACCAGGGCCAGATCGCCGGAGGCCATGGCGCTTCCGCAGAGAACGAACTTTAGGTGCTCCCCCCCTAGGCTCTGGCCCAGATGGGGAAGGCGTTCCGGATGGGCAGGGTTCTGGCGAGGGTGTTGGCCGTGGATGGCCACAGCATGTTTTATGCCCAACAGAAGGTGGGCTGGTTCTTCGATCCCCGCCGTCTCTTGGCCCTGGCCGCCAGCGGCGAGGGGGTGGAGCTCACCAGTGCTTTTTGGTATGCGGGTCTCAAGGACCCCACCGACCAGCGTCCGTTCCGAGATGCCCTCACCGGCCTGGGCTACACCGTTCGCACCAAGCCCCTGCGGGAATTGCCGAGTGGTGGCGGCGGTGGGGGCAGCGGCTGGGGCGGCGAGGGTGAACCCCAGCGACACTTCACCCGCGCCAATCTCGATGTGGAGGTCGCCATCGACCTGCTCAGCGTGGCGGATCGCACCGATGAGGTCTGGCTGCTGAGCGGTAGCCGCGACCTGGAGCGTCTGGTGGAGGTGCTGCGCGCCCGCGGGCTACGCACCGTGCTGATCAGCACCGAAGGAATGGTGGCGAGGGAGCTGCGCAATGCCGCCGATCAGTTCGTCGATCTGGCCAGCCTCCGCCCCAAGCTCGAGAAGGCAGATGCCCAGCAGCAGCCGGTGTTTAGCCGCGCCTCGGGCGTCGAACGCCGAGAGCCGTAACGGGCCCATGGCGTTGAACGCCCAAGGATCGGTCGAAGGCCGCAGGATCGGCGGTGGCAGCCATCCATCTCAAGGATTCCGATCGGGCCCATCGGCCTAATTGGGGCCCATGGGATGGGAAACCACTCGTAACGCTGGCCTGCTCGTCCAACGGAATCGTCAACCTGCGGGCATCCAGGTCGGGCACCGCCATTCCTGCCGCCTAGCCAGCCTGGAGTGGATTCCCTTCTCCATGATTGCCGGGTGTGAGGGCTTCGGATTCCCTGGAGGGTTGTCAGACCCTACCGGTGCCCAGGCCCGGACCCTACCCCTAGAATGGGGCTAACCCATACTCATTCCGCTTAACCGCATCTCCTTCCTGTCATGGCGCGCGATCCCGGTCGGGTTCTGATCTTCGATACCACCCTCCGCGATGGCGAGCAGTCGCCCGGGGCCAGCCTCAACCTGGAGGAGAAGCTGGCCATTGCTCAGCAGCTCTCCCGCCTCGGTGTCGACATCATCGAGGCAGGCTTTCCCTTCGCCAGCAGCGGCGATTTCAATGCCGTGCAGCGCATCGCCGCCACGGTCGGCACCCCCGAGGGGCCTGTGATCTGCGGCCTGGCCCGGGCCGCCGCTGGCGATATCAAGGCCTGCGCCGAGGCCGTGGCTCCGGCGGCCCGCCGCCGCATCCACACCTTCATCGCCACCTCCGACATCCATTTGGAGCACAAGCTGCGCAAGAGCCGCGCCGAGGTGCTCGAGATCACCCGCGAGATGGTGGCCTACGCCCGCTCCCTGGTCGACGATGTGGAGTTTTCCTGTGAGGACGCCGGTCGTAGCGATCCGGAGTACATGCACCAGGTGATCGAGGCCGCCATTAGCGCTGGCGCCACCACGATCAACATCCCCGACACCGTGGGGTATGCCACCCCCAGCGAATTCGGTGATCTGATCGCCGGCATCAACCGCTCGGTGCCCAACATCGACCAGGCCGTGATTTCCGTGCACGGCCACAACGACCTCGGCCTGGCCGTGGCCAATTTCCTGGAGGCCGTCAAGAACGGCGCCCGCCAACTCGAATGCACCATCAATGGCATCGGCGAGCGGGCCGGCAACGCCTC
>Ga0209087_1000946_pt1 | contig 17546 bp, 17 predicted proteins | sample S_130805_EF_Meta_FD_187321 | JGI IMG/M metagenome (GOLD analysis project Ga0209087, IMG submission 187321) | Freshwater microbial communities from Lake Simoncouche, Canada to study carbon cycling - S_130805_EF_MetaG (SPAdes) (version 2) | ecosystem: Environmental > Aquatic > Freshwater > Lake ... | reverse complement strand
GCCATGCCCGGGTGCACCTCCTTCAGGCGCCGGATCGCACGGGGAATCAGGCCATGCTCGTTGAAGCACTCGGCGCCATCTTCCGTCTTGAGGCCATCGGCCACTTTGGGGAAGAGCACCACGCAGCGGATGCCCAGATCCCAGGCGCGACCCACCTCATCCACCAGCCCTTCAAGGCTCCAGCGGTTGGCGCCGGGCATGGCGCCGATCGGCTCATTGGTCGCCCCTTCGTGCACAAAGAGCGGATAGATGAAGTCGGTGGGGGCGAGCTGGGTTTCACGCACCAGGGCCCGCAGGGCCGGCGTGCGCCGCAGGCGGCGGGGGCGGTAGGTGAGCTCCATGCGCGGGCGGGGGAGGATCTGGCCGGATCCTACGGATTGGCCACCGCAGCGCCGGCCAGGGGCAGCGGCTGACGCCAGCCCTCAAACCAGCCTGTTCCAGAGCAGGATCACGGCGTAGCCCAGCAGGGCCGAGACCTGGGCCACGGTGCAGAGCCGGTTGATCCGCGCCAACACCACCCCGGCCTGCTCCGGCGTGGCCCGGGCCCGTTGATTGCCGGCCCACACGAACAGCAGAAACACCGCCACGGCCACCGCGTAGCTGTAGGTGTAGAGCTGGTCGAGGAAGGTGAGGTAAGGGGTGGAGGGCACCTGGGCGCGGTAGCCCTCCTGCATCACCACCAGCGTCAGCAGACCGGCCGATGGCAGGCCGAAGCTGAGCTCGTCGCGATCGCTGTCGAGACTGGGGGCCAGCAGCACCACCGCCATCACCAGCAGCAGCGGCAGAAGCCAGCGCAACGCGGCGGCCAGGTCATCCGTGCGGTAGGCCAGGCGCAGCACCATCCGGCTGAAGGTGTGGTGGCTGCCGGGTTGGAAGGGATCCTCGATGCGGTGCAGGGCGGAGTACACCTCGGACCCCACGAAGCGGAAGCCGGCCATCTCCACCCCACCCCCTGCTAATCGCCGCGCATCCCGCAGCGGTTGAAGCAGCACGCCCCGCTCCTCGAGGGCCAGACGATCGTCGGCCACCTCCACAATCAGCGGCAGAGACACCCGCAGGAAGGGGGCGCTGCGCAGTTCGAGATCGTTGACATAGAAGAGGCCCTCGAAGCGAAGGGACTGGGCCCATCGCGCGCCACCCTCGATCGGTCGCGGCGGACCTACCGCCTCAAGCTGACTGTTCCAGGCCTCCACCTGGTTCACGAACCGCAGCAGCCGCAGTGGTTCGATCGCCTCGGCCTGCAGACGCCTGTTGAGGGCGGCATCCCACTCCAGCAGCATCTGCCCCTGAGCGCGGAAGGTCTTGCTGCTCAGCTCGAGAGCCCGTAGATCCTCCAGCCGCAGCGCCACCGGCAACGCATGGGAAGCCCGCAGGCCGGAGGGAACCGGCAGCACCTGCCCGGCCACCACCCCCATCGAGAGCCCCTGGTCCGGTCCGGCGCGCTGGGCATGGGGATGGCTGACCAGCACCAGGGCAAAGGCCATCAGGGAGCCGAGCACCCAGAGCAGCAGGCGGCTTGCGAGCGATGGGGCGCCTATGGGTGCAAATCGCGACTCCTTTCGATCCTGCCGCGGCCACGGATGCTCAGAGGAGTGCGGAGCTGATCCAGCCGGCGCGGGGATCGGCGCTGCGGGCCTGGCGGAGCTGGGCCAGCAACTCCTGCTCCCGCTCACTGAGGCTCTCCGGCATGCGGAGCACCGGGCTGAGCAGCAGGTCGCCGCGGCCCTCCTTGAGCGGCCAGCCCTTGCCCTTGAGTCGCAGGCTGCGGCCCACGCTCATCCCCGCCGGCACCTGCACCGTGGCTTCCCCATCGGGCGTGGCCACGATGACCTCACCCCCGAGGGCCAGTTCATCGAGGCTCAGGGGCAGGTCGGCCCGCAGCTGGTCGCCATCGAGACGCCAGACGGGATGGGGCTGGAGCTGGAGGTTGAGGTAGAGGTCACCGCGGCGGCCGGTGCCGGGCTGGAGGTTGCCTTTGCCCTTGAGCCGCAGCCGGCTGCCGCTGCGCACGCCGGCCGGGATCCGCACCTGCACCCGCTCCTCATTCACCGAGAGGGTGCGCTCACAGCCCCGGAAGGCCTCGGAGAGGCTGAGGTTGATCGTGGCCTCGGCATCGAGATTCACCGGCGCGCCGCGGCCGCCGAAGCCGGCGGGGAAGCCGCTGCCGAAGCCACCGCCACCAGCACCGCCACCGCCGAAACGCCCGAGCAGATCGTTGATGAATTCATCGAAATTGCCGTAGCGGCCAAAATCCACATCGGCGCCCATGCCCCCGCCGCCAGGTGCGCCCATCTGGTTCCAGTACTGGCCGAACTGCTCGTAGCGCCGTCGCTTCTCGGGATCGGAGAGCACCTCGTAGGCCTCGCTGATCTCCTTGAAACGGGCCTCGGCGGCCTTGTCGCCGGGATTCACGTCGGGGTGGTGCTGGCGGGCCAGCCTGCGGAACGATTGTTTGACCGCATCGGCATCGGCGCCCCGGTTGAGCTCGAGCACCTTGAAATAATCGCGATAACCGTTGGTGCTCATCGGTTCAGGCTCCTCGGATCACGATCATCGGGTCGGCGCTCCGATCGGGGGGCGCTGGCGTCGGGCTTAAGCCCGCGCGATCGCAGCCCATCGATGGGAGATTCGGGCATTGTCTCAGCGTTGGCGCGCTGCCCGCGGCGACGCGAAGGGCGGAAGGCCGAACGCCCCAACCAGGCCCACCTCTCGACCGAGCCCACCTAAGTTGGTGGCCTGCTAAAAGCGAACCCTGGCGATGCCGTTTGCCCCGATCCGCCTCGCCAGGGTTCGTCGCTGGCGCCATCACGCCCCCCTTCTGCTGATGGGAGTTGTGCTGCTGGCGGCCGGCCAATCGCCGGTGGCGGCCGAGTTGGCCCAGATCCCGCAGGCGGCACCCCATGGGCTGCCGGCCGGCGGCGAAAGCTTCGCCCCATCTAATGCCAGCCAGCTTGGACTGGCGGAGCACCTGCGCCGCCAGGGCTACATGTTCTATGGGGCCTGGTGGTGCCCGGCCTGCAGTCAGCAGAAGGCCCTGTTCGGGCAGCCGGCCGCCCAGCGGCTCCCCTATCAGGAATGCGAGAAGGCGGCCGCAGGCCAACAGCGGTGCAGCGAGGCCGGCATCCGCGTCTATCCCACCTGGATTAAGGGCGGCGAGCGGCGCGATGGGGTACTGAGCTTGGAGGAACTGCAGCGCTGGAGCGGCTACCGGCCAGGCGGAGCCACCCCAGCGGGCACGACTCCCTAAGGACTGGGCCCCAGGGATGATCCTCAGTCGGCCGCGGCGATCGCCAGGGGCACGTAGCGGAGGTTGAGGGAGGTGGTGAGGCCGGCGGCCTGCAGATCGCGCCGCATCGCTTCGGCTTCCAGCGGATCGCCGCTGAACACCACGGCGCGGCCAAGACGCTCGGCCTCCAGGTGGAGGCCGTCGGCCAGCTCGGGGCTGAGGTGGCGCAACACCGCCACCAGGCGCTGGGCCAGGGGCTTGAGGTCGGGGAGCACCAGCAGGGTGGCGAGGGGAATGGAGGAGGAAGGGGCCATGGTTTGCATTGCAGCGGGCGACGGCAGGGATGCCGCCTTTTCTGGAAACAACCGTTGCAGGTCGGGGCCGCGGCGGGGAGGGGTGGAGAACCGATGCGGGCCGTCCTTGACGGTGATCGCTTAGAACCCAGACCCCGGCGTCTGCAGAAAGGCCAGCTCCTCCGCGCTCGACACCCGCTCCAGGGCGGCATTGCGGTGGGGGAAGCGGCCAAAGCGGGCGATCACGTCCCGGTGTCTGCGGGCGAAGTCGGCGGTGCGGGGATCGCTGAATCGCTTGAACAGCGGCAGCGCCGCCTCCTGCACCGCCAGCTCCTCGCTGTGCATCAGCGGCATCAGCCAGAACTGCCGGCGCGGTTGCTCGGGCTCGGCCTCCACCCAGCCCCGATCCAGCGCCTTCTGGCTCAGGGCTAGGGCCGGCGCATCCCCGGCAAAGGCCATGGCCGATTCTCGCCAGAGCTGGCGGGGGAATTGATCGAGCAGCAGCACCAGCGCCAGGCCGTCCTGCGGCGTTTCGCTCCAGGGGGCCAGCTCGCCCGCGAAGGCCTGGTGGGTGAGGCCCAGGAAACGCTCTCGCACCAGCGCATCAAACTCTGGATCCTTGCTGAACCACTGGCTGGGGCGGGTCTTGTTGAACCAGAAGTCCAAGACCGCTTCGGCGTCGATCGCCACGGCTTCTGTCTGCCCGTTTTGCCCATCATCGATGCATGCCTGGCCATGGGCCGAGCGATTCAGATCGAAAGACTCCTCCCAGCTCTCGATCAACAGGTGCAGCAACCAGGAAAGCTTGTGGATTCACCAGCCGCAGAAGGTCGTGGTGCTGCTGAATGAACCAGCCGGCCGCTAGGCGAGTTCTCTGCCATCCAGTTGGATGAGCACCTTTCCGCAGATCCTCTGCCCCAACAGCCCAAGACCTCAGTCTGGCTGCGGTATCGAGCAACGCCCCCTGTGTGATTCGAACACACGACCGGCTGCTTAGAAGGCAGCTGCTCTATCCAGCTGAGCTAAGGGAGCACCCTGGAATTGTGCCAGTTCCTGGCCGCTGGTCGTCGCGGTGGCAAACGAAGGCAGGTTTTGCGCTAGGCCTTCTAGAGTTAAGGGCTGTGTGAATCTGCGCTCCATGCCCGCCGCCCGGCTCAGCGACAGCCAGAAAGCCGAGGTGGTGGAGCGGTTCCGCGCAGGCGAGGGCATGCAGCCGCTTGCCGATGCCTATGGCTGCAGTCCCAATACCGTGAGCCGGGTGGTGAAGGCGGCCCTGGATCCGGGCGAGTACGACCGTCTCAAGGAGCAGAGAAATCGGCGCAGTGCCAGCCTCCGCAGGGGCCCCAGCGATCCCGATCCGGTGGAGAGCGAGCCCTCCGCCTCCCATCGCGAAGAGCCTGCCGGCGATGCCGAGGCCAGCGGGGGGAAGGTTGCTGATTCCATCGGCGTCGATCCCCCCACGGGCGAAACGGAGTCCGATGCGCCCTCCGGAGAGCCCGGCTTGCCCGCACCCTCCGTCGCCGCCGATCGTCCCCAGCGCCCAGTTCGCCGTTTGGGCACCAGGAGCCGTCCCGATGCCGCAGCCGCGGCCCAGGAGGATGGTCCGGCCATGCTCGCGATCGACGACGCCGATGACTTCGGCGACGACGAGGCCGACGATGATCTGGGCCTCGATGCCGATGGGGACTACAGCGACGGCCAGGCCTTCGTGCCGGTGCCCCTGCTTGAGGTGGTGGATGACCACACCGAGATCCGCCCCCTGCCGCTCACGGCCGCCGATCTGCGAGGCAGCGCCTGGATGCTGGTGGATAAGACCGTGGAACTCCAGGCCAGGCCCCTCAGCGAGTTCACCGAGCTCGGTCGCCTGCCGGCCGAGGAGCAGGATCGGCAGGCCCTGATGGTGTTCGTGAACCCCCGCCAGGCCAAGCGGCACTGTGGTCGCACCCAGAGGGTGATCAAGATTCCCGATCCGGCGGTCTTCACCCTCACCGCCCCCTACCTGCTGGCCCAGGGCATCAGCCGGGTGGTGATCGAGGGAGCCCTCTTCGCGCTGCCGGGGAGCTGAGCCCGCTGTTGGCATGGAATGGGCCGGGGTTCCCGAGCCTTTTCGGAAGCCTCCTAGGACCTGTCGTCCCGTCCCGGCAGCAGCAGGGCCACGGTGCTTCCGCCACTGATCACCCCCACCGCCAGGGCCACCCCCACCAGGAAACCGCTGGGAAGCGGTGCGGTCTGGCCGAAGCCCAGGTTGAGGCGCTCCCGCTGGTCGAGGTTCTGGGCCCCAAGACACAGCGCCGCCAGCAGCAGGGAGCCGCCCAGCAGGCTGCCCAGCAGAAGGCGGAGGCGCAACAGCATCATCGGGAGGGGAAGTGGAAGCATTCTGCCGGCCGCCCGCGGGCCGAGCCCCGCTCGCGGGCGAAGGTCAGGGGCCATCTTCGGGATAGGGCGGTGCTGCGCCGGGCTCCGCGTGCAGCAGGGCGTAGAGCTCCCGCCGGCTGTGGCCGCTGCGCTCCGCCAAGGTCCGGGCGGCTTCCCGCCGGCTGAGGCCTGCGGCCACGAGGCTGGCCAGTTCCTGGCCCAGGGCGATCGGATCCCAGCGCGGTGCTGCTGCCGGTTCGGCACCCCCCACCACCACGGTGCATTCCCCGAGGGGTGGGCTGGCGCGGAAGTGCTCCAGGGCGGCCTCCACGGTGGGTCCCACCTGTTCTTCGTGACGCTTCGTGAGTTCCCGCGCCACCCTTAGCGGCCGGTTACCCAGCTGGGAGAGCAGGTCCTCGAGCAGGGCCACCAGCCGGTGAGGAGCCTCGTAGAACACCAGGGTGCGTTCCTCGCTGGCCAGGGTTCCGAGCCGCTCGCGCCTTGGCCCGCCCCGGGGTGGCAGAAAGCCCTCGAAGCAGAACCGGCCCGAGGGAAGGCCACTGCTCACCAGGGCGGTGGTGAGGGCGCAGGGACCTGGGATGCAGATCACCGGATAGCCGATCCGTCGGGCCGCGGCCACCAGGTTCTCCCCCGGATCGGCGATGCCCGGCAGGCCCGCGTCACTGATCACGGCCACCGCTTCACCGGCCGCCAGGGCCTCCAGCAGCTGGGGCATCCGGGCAGTCTCATTGTGGGCATGGAAGCTCAGGAGGCGACGGCCGCGGATACCCAGCCGGCTCAGCAGCAGGCCGCTGTGGCGGGTGTCCTCACAGGCGATGCGATCAACCTGCTCCAGCACCCGCCGGGCCCGCGCTGAAAGGTCCTCAAGGTTGCCGATTGGTGTTCCCACCACATAGAGCGTGCCGCCGCAGGGCTCATCGATGGCCGGCTTGCGGCTGGCTTCGGCCGGTCGTTGGTTTGGGGGGGGCTGGTTGTCCCCTCTGCCGCTCGTCGGGGTTCCGTTGGCGGCGTCGGCGTCGGCGTCGGCGGCGGCGTTGGCCCGAGGCTCCGCTGGCGGCACCGACTCCCTCACCGTCACGGCTCCTGCACAATGCCCCTTTACCTCTCCATGATGCCCCCCAGCCCCGCGCCGTCCGTGGCCCCCAGCCTGCCGGCGGGGATCAGCCTGGACACCCTGCTGAGCGAACTGCGCCGGTTGGCCTGGGGGGCTGCCGACATCCTGCGGGCCTATAGCCGGGGCCTCCAACCCCCCTTCGGCTTCCCGCCAGTCCTGGCCGTTGAGGAGGGAGGAGAGGGGCCGGTCTCCGCCGCCGATCTGGCGGTGAACCAATGGCTGCTCCAGGGTCTGGCCGCGGCCTATCCGGATGCCCCCTGGACGGTGCTGAGTGAGGAAACCGCCAAACAGCAGCTGCGGCCCGGTGAACCCCTGGCGGCGGAGTGGCTGTGGATCCTAGATCCCCTCGATGGCACCCGCGCAGGGCACGGGTGAGTACGCCGTGCACTTGGCGCTGGTGCGGCAGGGCCAGCCGGTGCTGGGGGTGGTGCTGCTGCCGGAGCTGGAGGAACTGTGGTTCGGGCTGCTTGGCGAGGGGGGGCAGCCGGCAGGAGCCTGGAGGGAGGATCGCCTGGGCAGCCGCACCCCGCCGGAGTTGAGTGCGCGCCGCCGCTGCGAGGAGATGGTGCTGGTGGCCAGCCGCAACCACCGCGATCCTCGGCTGGAGCGCCTGTTGGAGGCGATCGGCCCAGCCTCCAGCAGGGCCATGGGCAGCGTGGGGGGCAAGGTGGCCACGATCCTGCGCGGTGAGGCCGATCTCTATGTCTCCCTCTCCGGGCGCACGGCGCCGAAGGACTGGGACATGGCGGCCCCGGAGGCGGTGCTGCGAGCCGCCGGCGGCGCCTTCAGCCATGCCGACGGCCGCGCCCTGGCCTACAACACGGGCGATGTGAATCAGGCGGGCTGCTTAATGGCCAGCCATGGAGTAGTCCATAGCGAATTGTGTCGCCGGGCCCTCGTGGCCTTGGCCGCGGAGCCTGAAGCATGAGGTTCCACCCCGTTGGTCGACTTCACGGCGGAGGGCGGATCGGGTGGTGGCAGCCTGTCAGATCTCGGATAAAATCGAAAAATTCGCTGTTGGTGCCCTGGTCATGGCAGGTCTTCTCGATCCGTTCCTGAAGGGCTTGGGTGGCCAGTCGGTCCCGCCACCTCCACCACCTCCGGGGCAACCCAGCGCGAGTGGCTACAAACCGAGGAGCGAAACGCGACGAACTCCCCCTCTGTCGGTGGTCAGGGCCGAGATCGATGGTCCCGATGGCACGCTCTATTCCGGTCAGTTATGGGACATCAGCCACTCCGGCGCCGCTATTTCCTTCGGCCGCAACACCTTCGAGGTGCCCAAGGAAACCGAGGTCCAGCTGCGGCTCCGTTCACGCCACGGCCCCGAGCTGGTCACCATGACATCAACGGTGCGCTGGATGGATGTGAATTATGGGGCGACATTCGTTGGCCTACAGTTTGCCAATCCAGTCAAGCCAGGCACTTTTCTTGATACTTTTCTGGATGCGAATGCCGAGATGCTCTGAGCCAAGCGAGCACACTCTCCCGGCAAATCCTTTAATTTGATCAACAAAAAAGCGGCCCCCGAAGGGCCGCTTTTTATTGCTAATCAGCCTGGCACTCAGCTGGCCGGTTGATCCTGCTGGGGTACACCGCGCAGGGTGAGATTGATGCGGCCGCGGTTGTCGATTTCCCGCACCCGCACTGTCACCTGGTCGCCCACGTTCACGACATCCTCCACCTTCTCCACGCGGGATTCGGAGAGCTGGGAGATGTGGATCATCCCCTCCTTTCCGGGCAGGATCTCCACGAAGGCACCGATCGGGATCACGCGGGTCACCGAGCCGCTGAACACCTCGCCCTCACTCACCCGGCGGGTGAGGCCCTCGATAATGCGCTGGGCCTCCTCGGCGGCGGCGCCATCGTGGCTGGCGATGGTCACGATGCCGCCATCCTCGATGTCGATCTTAGTGTTAGTGCGCTCGGTGATGCCCTTGATCGTGCGGCCGCCGGGGCCGATCACGGTGCCGATCAGTTCCGGATCGATCCGGAAGCTGAGCAGGCGTGGAGCGTGGGGAGAGAGGGTGTCGCGGGGCTTGTCGATGGCCTCAAGCATCTTCTCGAGGATGTGCAGGCGGGCCGGGCGGGCCTGGTTGACAGCCTCGGCCACGGTCTTGACCGCCAGACCGGTGATCTTCATGTCCATCTGGAGGGCGGTGATGCCCTTTTCGGTGCCGGCCACCTTGAAGTCCATGTCGCCGAGGAAGTCCTCGATGCCCTGGATGTCGGTGAGGATGCGCACCTCGTCACCCTCCTTGATCAGGCCCATGGCCGCGCCGCTCACGGGGGCCTTGAGGGGCACACCGGCGTCCATGAGGGCCAGGGTGCTGCCGCACACCGAACCCATCGAGGTGGAGCCGTTGGAGCTGAGGCACTCCGACACCACCCGCAGGACGTAGGGGAAGCTCTCCTTGCTGGGCAGCACCGGCACCAGGGCCCGCTCGGCGAGGGCGCCGTGGCCGATCTCGCGGCGGCCGGGGGAGCGCATCGGCCGGGTTTCACCAACCGAGAACGGCGGGAAGTTGTAGTGATGCAGGTAGGTCTTCTCGGTGGACGGGTTGAGGTCGTCCAACTCCTGGGCGTCGCTCGGCGTGCCGAGGGTGGCGCAGGAGAGCACCTGGGTGAGGCCGCGCTGGAAGAGGCCCGAGCCATGCACCCGCTTGGGCAGCACGCCCGCAGCCGCCTGGATCGGACGGACCTCATCGAGGTTGCGGCCATCGACGCGCTTGCCCTCCTTGAGGATCTGCTCGCGCATCAATTTCTTGGTGAGGCTCTTGAAGCTATTGCCCAGCACCTTGCTGTTGCCAGACACCACCAGCCTGACGGCGTCGTCGTCTTTGAGGGCGGCGATCTTCTCGCCCACGGCGGCCTTGATCACATCGAGCTTGCCATCGCGCTCGGCCTTGGTCTGGCTGAACTCCTTGAGCACCTCACCGATCGGCTTGGCGCATTCCTTCTCCAGGAAGGTGGGTAGGGCTGGATCTTCCACCTTGGGCTCGGGAATCACCTGTTCAATGCCCAGATCGCTCAGCAGCTGGAGCTGGGCCTTGATCAGTTCGCCCACGGCCTCGTAGCCGAAGTCGATCGCCTCGATCACGTCCTGCTCGGGCAACTGGTTGGCGCCTGCCTCCACCATCACCACGCCCGAGGGGGTGCCGGCTACCACTAGATCAAGCTCGCTGCGCTCAATCTCCCGGTAGCTGGGGTTGAGCACGAAGTCGTCGCCCAGCAGGCCCACCCGCACGGCGGCCATCGGGCCGGCGAAGGGGATCCTGGCCAGCAGCGTGGCGATGGAGGCCCCGGTCACGGCGAGCACGTCGGGGGGAACGCGCTCATCGAGCGAAAGCACGGTGGCCACCACCTGGATGTCGTCCCGCATCCAGGAGGGGAAGAGGGGCCGCAGCGGGCGATCAATCAGCCGGGTGGTGAGGATGGCGCGCTCGGGGGGACGCGCTTCACGGCGGAAGAAGCTGCCGGGGATGCGACCGGCGGCGTAGAGCCTCTCCTCGTAGTCGCAGGTGAGGGGTAGGAAATCGATGCCTTCGCGGCCCTTGGCGCGGGTGGCGGTGACGAGAACGGATGTATCGCCACATTCAACCAACACCGAACCCCCGGCCTGGGGGGCGAAACGACCGGTGGTCAGTCGGATCTCCCGACCATCAAAGGAGACCGACTGCGTTTGTCCTTGCACTGGGCGTTATGTCCTTTTTGTTGTCCGTCTCATTCTCGCATCCAGCCTTCACTGCGGACTACGGACTCTCCCAGCCGCAGGGTCGTGGAACGGGTGCGGGCCTGGCCTAGCAGCGCCATATAGGCCGTGTCACCAATCTCACGGCAGCCGAAGCGCTCCAGATGCGGGTTGCTGAGCTGCACATCGAACAGGCTGAAGCCACTGGCCCTAAGGGCTTCCACTAGGCCCACCAGCATCACGTTGCCGGCGTGGGCCCGGCAATGCACCATCGATTCGCCGATCCAGCAGCTTCCTATTCCGATCGCCAGCAGCCCGGCGGCCAGCTCCTGGCCTTGCCACACCTCCACGCTGTGGGCCCATCCGGCCCGATGCAGTTGGCCATAGATCCGGGCCAATTCGCCGCTGATCCAGGTGTCGGGGCGATCGGCACAGCCGCTGAGCACCGCCTCAAAGGATCGATTGAGACTCAGCTGGAAGCCATGGTGATGGAGGTGACGCCGCACGGAGCGGGGCACACAAAATTGATCATCCAGGGGGATGAGGGTCCTGGATCTGCTGCGCCAGAGCGCCAATCGGCAGCTGGTGGAATCGGCCATGGGAAACCATCCCTTGGCGTAGGCCTGAATCCACCAGTGAATGGGCCAGTGTTCGGAGGGCTGGCGGGGATCCGCCCCAGCCGCTCCGCTTGGCCCTGCCATCGTCAGCCGGGTGAACCGCCTGAGGCGGCGATCACCAGCTGGACTTCACTACACCGGGCAGTTCACCCTTGTGGGCCCGTTCGCGCAGCTGGTTGCGGCAGAGGCCGAAATCGCTATACACACCCCGGGGCTTGCCGGTGGCCCAGCAGCGGTTGCGGAGGCGGACGCGGGCGCTGTTGCGGGGCAGGGCCTGGATCTTGCGGTGGATTTCGAGCCGCTCCATCGGGTCGGCGGCAGCCTCAAAGGCGGCCTTGAGGGCCGTGCGCTTGGCGGCGAAGCGATCCACCATTTTCTGGCGCTTGACATCGCGCGCGATCATCGACTTCTTCGCCATGCGGCCGGGTGCTCAGGTCTTAGAGATCTCTGAACTTTAGCGCGTGGTCAGGAAGCCCCCATGTGGATGCCGTGGAAGTGGAGCTGGGGTGCCGGCGGGTCGGGTGGAACGGCTTCTGGCGAGCAGCGTGGCGCTGGCGGGATCGCTGCGGGCTGGTTTCAGTGCCCGAGCAACTGCTGGATGGCCGGCAGCTGGCTGGTGTCTTTCACGATCAGCACCAGGCTGAGCCCCACCAGGAGCACAAATCCCGACTGCATGAAGGCCATCTGGAAACGCTGGGGCAGGGGCCGACCGCGCAGGCCCTCGATCAGCAGTAGGGCGAACTGGCCGCCATCCAGCATCGGTAGCGGCAGGGCGTTGAGCACCGCCAGGTTGATCGAGATCAGGGCCGTGTAGAGGAACAGGCTGGCGCCTCCCTGGTGGGCCAGGGACGCCCCCATCTCCACGATCTTCACCGGGCCTGACACCTGGCCGGCCGTTTCCCCGAAGTGGGTGATCAAGCTGCCAAAGCCCTCCAGCGTGCGGCGGGTGAGGGCCACCACGTCGTGGTTGGCCTGGCGGATCGGCTCAAGCGGTCCGCTGGCGCGGCGGAACACCTCGCTTCCATTGGGTTGGAGCTGGGCCCCCACCCGGCCGATGCCGCCGAGGTCGGCGGGGGTGAGGGTGAGGTTCAGCCGCTGGCCTTCCCGTTCGGCCTGGAGGGCCAGGCCCTGCCCGGCCGAGGAGCGGATCGTTTCCACCAGATCGACCACGGCCTGCTGGCCCCCCGCCAGCGGCGCAGCACCCACCTGCACGATCCGATCGCCCGCCTTCAGGCCGGCGAGGGCGGCGGGCTGGCCGGCCTGAACCCCAGCCACCAGCACACCGGGGCTGGTGCTGAAGCCCGCCGGGATCCCCACCACCACCCCCTGGGCCACGAGCACGGTCCAGGCCAGCAGCAGGTTGGCGATCACACCGGCGGCGATCACGAGGGCTCGCTGGCGCAGCGGACGGTTGCGCAGCAGGTCGGGATCATCGGCGGGGAAGGGACTGTCCTCATCGTCGTCGGGGAAGGCCACGTAGCCCCCCAGGGGGATGGCCCGCAGGGCGTACACCACACCGCGGCGGGTGCGCTGCAGCAGGGCCGGTCCGAAGCCCACCGAGAAGCCGCTCACCCGGATTCCCTGCCAGGTGGCCGCCAGGAAATGGCCCGCCTCATGGACCACGATCAGCCCCGCCAGGATCGCTAGTGCGGTGAGAACTCCCATCAGGCCTTCAGCCAGGTGGGTTCATTGTGGAGCCCGCCGGATCCTGGTGGCCGATTCGAAGGGCCGGGTTCCCGCGCTTGGGGCACGCCGATCGGGACCACGAGGGTGTGCAACACGCTGCCAACCTGCCAAGGGCGCTTCCGTTGGAAGTGTTGGGCGTCGATCACCGCACACCAGCAGCTTGAGCTTTTCTGGCTTGTTCAACAGCCCTTCCCATCATCGGCAAGGAATTTTTGATCGAGTTCGTCTCATTTGATCGAGTTCGTCTCAACCGTCAGGTATTGAGATCCGAAGTACCGCGTCAGGGCCTCGGGAAGGCGCACCCGTCCATCGTCCTGTTGCCCATGCTCCAGCAGGGCAGCCATGGTGCGGCCGATCGCCAGGCCGCTGCCGTTGAGGGTGTGCACCAGCCGGGTCTTCTTGCCGTCGCGAAAGCGGATGGAGGCACGGCGGGCCTGGAAATCGGCGCAGGTGCTGCAGCTGGAGATTTCGCGGTAGGCGCCGGCGCCGGCCAGCCAAACTTCGAGGTCGTAGGTGCGGGCGGCGGAGAAGCCGAGATCGCCACCGCAGAGTTCGATGCGCCGGTAGGGCAACTCCAGGGCCTCCAGCACGCCTTCGGCGTCGCGGGTGAGCTGCTCGTGGGCTGCGTCTGAGTCTTCAGGGCGGGTGAACCAATACATCTCCACCTTGTTGAACTGATGGAGGCGGATCAGGCCGCGGGTGTCTCGGCCGTAGGAGCCGGCCTCGCGGCGGAAGCAGGGGGTGTAAGCGGTGTAGCGCAACGGCAACTGCTCCGCCGGGAGCACTTCGTCGCGGTGCAGCGAGGTGAGCGGCACCTCGGCGGTGGGCGTGAGCCAGAGGTCGTCCTCGGCGCAGCGGAAGCTCTCCTCGGCAAATTTCGGCAGCTGGCCCGAGGCGGTGAGGCTGGCGCTGTTCACCAGGATCGGGGGCATCACCTCCCGGTAGCCGGCGTCGCTGTGGCGATCCAGCATGAAGTTGATCAGGGCCCGCTCCAGACGGGCGCCTTGGCCCAGCAGCGTCACGAAGCGGCTCTGGGCGATCCGCACGGAGCGCTCGGTGTCCACCAGGCCGAGGCGTTCGGCGATCTGCCAGTGCTCCTGCAGGGATGACCCGTCGGGGTGGGAGCCCTGGCGGGGGGTACCCCAGGTCTTCACCACCACGTTGTCGGCCTCCGAGCGGCCTTCGGGGGTCTGGGCGGAGGGCAGGTTCGGCAGCTCCAGCAGCTGCTGTCGCAGGCGGCGCTCCAGGGCCTTCTCCTCCTCCTCTAGGCCCGCCACCTGCTGCTTGATGCGGTTGCCCTGCTCTCGTAGTTCGGCCACTTCAGGTCCATCAGGGCGCGCACCGGCCTGGATCCGTTGCCCCACCTCCCGGCCGATGCGGTTGCCCTCGGCCTGCAGATCGCTGCGCTGCTCCTCCAGATCCCTCTCTTGCCGAGCGATCTGCTGGAGTCCGGTGAGGTCGACGTCCAGGCCCCGGCGGCTGAGCTGCCGGCGGATCAGCTCCGGGTCATCGCGGAGCAGGCGCTGGTCCAGCACGGAGGGAAGGCGGCTTGGCGGCAGCCTAGGGGTCGATAGTGTTTGTGCTGATCCAAGGCCCTCTGCAGGGCTTTATCCCACTCCTCTGCTTGTCCTCCGAGACGCACGCCGCCGACCTTCCCCCCGGGGCAGAGGAGCCCGTGAGGCAGCCGGATCAGGGCCTGAGGGATCTGGTGCGGCGCTGCCGTGGCGACCGCTCCGGAGAGAGCCGGCTGCTTCTGGCGGATCGGCTGGCCGTGATGGGGCTGCAGCGGGCGGCGGCCCGCCAGGTGCGGCGAGCCGTGGCCGAGCTGGAGGCGCAGGGGGAGGCGCCGTCGGTGCGGGATCGCCTGATGCACTGGCTGGCCCGGTGGCCCGCTGATCGCGTTAGCCGGGTGGCCCTGGCGAAACGGCTGGCCGCCGAACAGGATTTCAAGGCCGCCATCCTCTGCCTCCAGGAAGGTCTGCAGCTCGCTCCCGGGGATGGGGAGCTCTGGAGCAAGCTCGCCAGGCTGTTGCAGGCGATGGGCCGCTACGGCGATGCGATTCCTTGTCTGATCCGGCAGGCCGAACTCGAACCTGCCAATGCCGCCTGCCGCACGGAACTGGGCCACCTGTTCCGCAACGTTGGCTATGTGGGCGATGCCATCCACTGGCATGGAGAGGCCTTGGCCGTGCAGCCCGATTCGCTGCTGCTGCACCTCAATTACCTCTTTGTGCTGCCGCTGGTGGCGGAATCGGATCATCAGATCGCGGAGTGCCGGAAGCGCTGCGAGGAGGGCCTCCAGGCTCTGGAGCAGGAGCAGCCGTTGCTGGGTTTCGACAGGGATGTTGCGGTGAATTGCCATCCCTACTACCTCATCTATCACGACCGCAACGATCGCGAGCTCCTGGAGCGCCATGGCCGCCTGATCACCCGGGCCTTGGGAAGCGGCCTGCTGCCGGAGCAACGCCCCCGCTTGCCACGGGCGATGCCCATGCCCGGCGATGCCCCGATTCCCCGGACCCGGATCGGTTTCCTCTCTGGTTTTTTCTACAACCACAGCAACGCCCGGGCCTTCGATGGCCTGATCCTTCACCTGGATCGCCACCGCTTCGAGGTGGTGCTGATCCACCTGGCCTCCTCCATCCGGGATGGCGTGTCCGCCGAGCTGGAGGCCTGCTGCCAGGAGGTGGTGGTGCTTCCCGCTCCCCTTGATGCCGCGAGCGAGAAGCTGGCGGAGCTGCGGCTCGATCTGCTCTTCTACACCGACCTGGGCATGCATCCCTTCCTCACGATGCTGGCCACCCGGCGATCGGCCCCGGTGCAGGCCACCGGCTGGGGGGTTCCCCAGACCTCGGGTCTGCCTGGCATCGACTACTACCTGTCCGGCGATCTGGTGGAGCCGCCCGAGGCCCAGGAGCACTACAGCGAAACCCTGGTGCGGCTGCCGGGCCTTCCCTGCTGCTATCGCTCCGAGGCCATCGAGCCGCTCGAACGGGAGCGGGACTATTACCTACTGCCGCCCCAGATGCCCCTGTGGGGCTGCCTGCATCGCCTTGAGAAATTCCATCCCGACTTCGATCTGGCGCTGGAGGCCATCGCCAGGGCGGTTCCCGATTCGCTGTTCGTGTTCGTGGAGGAGGATGTGCCTGCGCTTACCAGCCTTTACCTCGATCGCCTGGCCCGTACGGCCCCCATGGCTCGGGAGCGAGTGCTGATGCTCGCCCGCATGGATCGACTCGATTTTCTGGCCCTGGCGGGTTGCCTGGATGTGCTGCTGGATCCTTTCCATTTCGGCAGCGGCATCACCCTCTACGAAACGATCCATTCCGGCACTCCGGTGGTGACGCTGGAGGGCCGTTTCCTGCGTTCCCGCTTCGTGGCTGCCGCCTACCGGCTCATGGAGGTGGAGGATCCCCCAGTGGCGGCCACCCCTGCCGAGTATGTGGAGCGAGCCGTTGCCCTGATGAAGGATCCCCAACGCCGGGGGCTCCTGCGGCAGGAGATTGCCGCCAAGGCGAAGGCCCGCCTCTACGACCGGCGCGATTATGTGCGGGGATTCGAGGATTTCGCCACCAGCGCCGTAGCCCAGGCCCGCGGCCACAACGGCTGGGCGGGCTGATCAGGCGGCCCGCCTCCCCGCCCGGAACCGCGGCGGCCCCGGATCCAGCTCGTTCCTCAGAGCACCTGCACCACTTCGCTCACTTCGGGGATGGCTTCGCGCAGCTTGCGCTCGATGCCCATCTTCAGGGTCATGGTGCTGCTGGGGCAGGAACCGCAGGCCCCCTGCAGCCGCACCTTCACGATCGGCCCATCGATCTCCACGATCTCCACATTGCCGCCATCGGCCATCAGGTAGGGCCGCAGCTCATCGAGCACCCGCTCGACGTTGGGGATGGTGAGGGCGTGGGGATCGGAGACCTCGGGGGTGGTGGCGAGCTGCTGCGAGGTCTCCAGGGAGGTTTCCGTGCTCATGGGTGGGGCGAAGTAAGGGAATCAACAGAGCTTAGGGAGCCCTCCCGGTCGTGGGGCCGGCGGCTTTCCCCCTCTCCCCTGGAAGCATGCGCTGCCCTTCTGTGGGGGGCGGTCCCTAGGATCCTCCCTACCGCCTACTGCCTCCGCCCGGCCCCGCATGACCGACGTACCCGCCGCGCGGATCCGCAATTTCTGCATCATTGCCCATATCGACCACGGCAAATCGACCCTCGCTGACCGGTTATTGCAGGAAACGGGCACGGTGGCCGCCCGCGACATGCAGGCCCAATTCCTCGACAACATGGAGCTCGAGCGGGAGCGCGGCATCACAATCAAGTTGCAGGCGGCGCGGATGGAATACAAGGCCGCCGATGGTCTCACCTACATCCTCAACCTGATCGATACCCCCGGCCATGTGGATTTCTCCTATGAGGTGAGCCGCTCCCTGCAGGCCTGTGAGGGGGCCCTGCTGGTGGTGGATGCCAGCCAGGGCGTGGAAGCCCAGACCCTGGCCAATGTGTATCTGGCCCTGGCCAATGATCTCGAGATCATCCCGGTGCTCAACAAAATTGAT
>Ga0209087_1000945_pt1 | contig 17546 bp, 19 predicted proteins | sample S_130805_EF_Meta_FD_187321 | JGI IMG/M metagenome (GOLD analysis project Ga0209087, IMG submission 187321) | Freshwater microbial communities from Lake Simoncouche, Canada to study carbon cycling - S_130805_EF_MetaG (SPAdes) (version 2) | ecosystem: Environmental > Aquatic > Freshwater > Lake ... | reverse complement strand
TGTTACAGTGTCAAAATAACTCTTGTGTTTCACTTTAAATCCACTATTTTCAGCCATTTTTGCAATCGACATGGCTTGATTGTTAATTCTTATCGCCATTGCTTTTAATCTGTGTGGTCCGTGATAGGCAGCATAAGAAGCTGCAATCACTGCTAACAAAACTTGTGCTGTACAAATATTGCTAGTGGCTTTTCCACGACGAATATGTTGTTCTCTTGTTTGTAGAGCTAAACGAAATGCAGCACGTCCAGTTGTATCAATACTTACGCCAATTAATCTTCCAGGCAGTGATCTTGAAAGATCTTCATTGACAGCTATAAATCCTGCATGTGGTCCACCAAAACCAAGTGGAACACCAAATCTTTGTGCACTACCAACTGCAATATCTACCCCAAATGATCCTGGCTCTTCAATTAGTGTCAACGCTAATAAATCAGTAGCAGTTATTACAACTAATCCATTTTCTTTACATTTACCAACAAAATCTTTTAATTCTCTTATTTCACCTGTACTTGATGGATAAGAAATCAGCACACCAAAAGCTTTTTCATCAATTTGATTTGATTCAATGTCTATCAATTTAATTTCAATGTTTACAGGAATTGCTCTGGTTTGCAAAACTGCAATTGTTTGAGGATGAGTATCTTTATCTACCAAAAACACATTTGAATCGTTCTTTGATGCTCTTTGAGCCATTCTCATGGCTTCTGCAGCTGCAGTTGGCTCATCTAACAAAGATGCATTAGAAACGGCTAAACCAGTTAAATCTTGAATCATAGTTTGAAATAACAAGAGCGCTTCTAGTCGTCCTTGCGCAATTTCTGCTTGGTAAGGCGTATAAGCGGTGTACCAAGATGGATTCTCTAAAATATTTCTTCTAATAACAGCAGGGGTATGACAATTTGAGTAACCCAAACCGATAAGGCTAGTTTTTAATTCATTTAGGTTAGCTAAAGTTTTTAACTCTGCTTGAGCAGCTTCTTCAGATAAAGCGGGTTGCAAATTCAATTTATCTCTAAAATGAATAGATCCTGGAATAGTTTTATCTAATAACTCATCAAGGGATGAAAAACCAGTCTCTTTCAACATGGTTTGAATATGTTCGCCTGTTGGACCAATATGGCGATCCTGGAATACGGCTTCCCTATTTACCATTTGGTTTAATTGCCACCTTGACTTGTTAATGGAAAGAAGTATTGCTTCCCTAAGTCAATCCTACTTTGCCTTCAGAATTAGGCAATTGCGTTGCGGGCAGCTCTTCTTGAAGCTAGATCATCGATTACTTTGTCGGTCATAACAATATTTCCTTCTGGAGTTTCAGCTGGGAATTGAGCCAAACTGCCTTCAACTTCACGCCAAACACTTCCTACCGCGATGCCAAAGACTCCTTGACCTCCACGAACCAAATCAATCACTTCGTCGTCACTAGTACATTCATAAACTGATGCGCCATCACTGATAAGAGTGAGATTAGATAAATCATCGGTGCCACGATTTCTGAGTAATTCCACAGCAGTTCTAATGTTTTGTAAGGAAACTCCAGTATCTAGCAGTCTTTTAATAACTTTTAGTACCAAAACATCGGTGAATGAATAAAGTCTTTGAGTTCCTGAACCTTGAGCAGGTCTAACTGTTGGTTCGATTAACCCTGTGCGAGCCCAATAATCAAGTTGGCGATAACTAATTCCTGCAGCTGAACATGCCACTGCACCGCGATAACCAACGCCTTCGGGAAGTCGATTTAGTTCTTTAGGTTCGAATAAAGATTCTTGGTGACCGTTGGATGGAAGCATCAGATAATCACCGATCTGTGTGGGTATGTGTTACAAGAGTAAACCAAAGGTAAAGAGTTGCCTCGCATTAGAGACATGACACGCCGTAACTCTCAAGTATAGATTGAGGTTGAGAATTCCTCACAGATTGAAATCTTCAGGCTTAACTTGATCCAAGAACTCTCGGAACTTATCAAGCTCATCTTCTTCTTCAGCAGGAATATCAATTCCGGCTGCGGCCAATACTTCTTCAGCGACATAGATCAAAGAATCGTTTCGAAGGGCCAATGCAATTGCATCTGAGGGTCTAGATGACAAAACTTGCCCTCCCCCAAACTCAATCTCGGCATAGAAAACGCCATCTTTCAAAGAGGTGATGCGCACTTGCTGCAAATTTGCTTGCAATGTATTCAAGACATCTGTGAATAGATCATGTGTCAACGGTCGAGGTGGCTTAATGCCTTGTTGTGCAAATGCAATAGCCGTAGCTTCAACTGCTCCAACCCAAATCGGCAAATATCTATCTCCTGCTTGATCTTGCAACAAGATAATTGGCTGGTTAGTGGGCATTTCAACTCGCACTCCAACCACGTTTACCTGTACAAATCCCGGTTTGATCTCACTCACAATATTTCCTCATCTAACGTTGAAGAAACCAAGATGAAGTGCAGCTGATTTGTGAGGTTTGAGATTTCACGCATCATTTCTAGTGCTTGCTCGCCAGCGTCAGGTCTTTTCGAGCGAGACATTGGAGAAGCAATTTGCTTAATTAATGATGATTCCCGATCACTTCCTGATTTTAAGAATTTCAAATGTCTAGGTTCTAAACCAAACCCCGATAAGGCTGCGATAACTCTTGCTGTTCTAACCGCGTTATCGTCATAATGACGTTTATCCGCCAAAACCTTAATCAATCCATAATCTTCCGATTCTTTAAGATCCTGGTCGGAAATAGAGGTATTTGCAATTAATTCCTCACGAGTTACGCGAATATTAGATTTCTTTATACCTACATGATTTAGATCAACAAGCGAAGATGGAACCTTTGGCTTATCGATTTGATCTAATTCTGGTTTGAGTCCTCGATCAATTGCTTCAATATGCTCCTTAATAACTTTTAAAGGAAGATAGTGGTCGCGTTGCATGCGCAAAATGTAGCGTAATTTGTCCACATCTGAACTTGAGAATTTTCGATAGCCACTTTTAGTTCTTGATGGAACGATTAAGCCTTCAGCTTCTAAAAATCGAATTTTAGATATAGAAATATCATCAAACTCTGACCTTACTTGATTTAGCACTTCCCCAATTGTGAGAAGATCTGATCTTTTTGAAACAATTGACATTTATAGTTGCTGCTCTGGAAGTAGAAAAGTAAATCTGTATTTGCCAATCTGCACATCATCGCCAGCAGAAAGTTTTGCATCTTCAATTCGTATGAAATTTACATAAATTCCATTTAGGCTGCCAGAATCTTTTATTGTCCAAGCTGAGTTATCTTTAACAATCAGAGCATGTGAACGAGAAACTGTGACATCATCAAGCACAATATTGGCGTCATCTGATCTGCCCAAAGTAATTTTTGGACCAGTTAAAATAAATCTTTGATTTTTTTGTGGACCACTTCTAACTAAAAGAGCAGCACTACCTTTTTCTAAACCTTCTAAATGACCATCTTCAATGGCAGGTAATGGACTTGTATCGGATGAAACCGCAGGGATTGCTCCCGTATTTTCCATATTCATAAGTAACCTCGCCTCTACTGCTAACCCTAAGACAACCCAAGTAAAGGGTCAACCTGAGGTGGAGGTTTTTAGTTAAGCGTTTTCAGTGATTTTTTGATAACCAGCTGCATCTAACAGGGCACTTAATTCATTGGTGTCGACATCTGAGAGTTTGATCATCCATCCAGCACCGTATGGATCAGAATTTAGAATCTCAGGATTGTTAGCAAGTTTCTCATTAACTTCTTTAACAACTCCAGTAACAGGTGTATAGATGTCACTTACAGACTTAGTTGATTCAACCTCGCCGCAGGTTTGACCAGCACTCAATTTAGTTCCAACTTTTGGCAAGCTTGCAAAAACAATGTCTCCAAGGGCAGATTGAGCAAAATCAGTGATGCCAAAAACAATCACTCCTGCAGATTCTTCTTTTACCCATTCGTGTTCTTTGGTGTATTTCAAATCTTGTGGTGTGTTCAATTTAAGTCCTATCTATTTTTCGTTTACTGGAACAGCATATTGCGGAGTTGTGAGAGGAACACTTGCCTGTATCTCTAGCGACGGGTACTCGTTAATAATTACCTGTCCACCAGAAGTTGTTATGGATTCTGACATACCACCAGGAATTTTAAGAGCGGTTGATAATGTTTCAGGATCCCCTAACGCAACTATTTTGTAGGGACTTCTAATTGGTGACAAATTAATGCTTATGCCACTGTTAGTGTCATTAAAATAAGTACTATTTATGACTCGTACACCGTTAATTTCAATTGCTACAGCTCCAGCATCACGTAATTCCTGAACCGTATCAAGAATAGTGAAAGAATTTACTGAATAAAGATCACCGGTGATTAGAACCTGAATGCCTCGACCGGATACGGGCGCTGTTCCAGAAAGTAAAATAAGTTGGTCTATTCGATCTTGAGCAGCTTTTCTGGCATCTTCATTTGAACCATTTTTCAATGACTCTAGAACTTGATTTTGTTTAATCAATTCATCTTCCAAGAGATCTTTTTGCTTAGTTAAATCATCCAAAATCAGTACAAGTTCACCCTCGCGTGCTGAGGTTAGAAGTTCAGGTTGATCATTTTGCTTTATGGCGATTGTTATGAAAATACCTAACAAAAAAGTAAGGATTACAGCAACATATCTTCTGCCTTTTGGTGTCTGAAGTGTATCTGGAGTTTTAAGCTTTAATTTCTTCTTCATTTACGATTGAAAAGATTTCTTCTAATAGCAGCAGCGTTGGCAAATATTCGCATTGCTAATACAACAACTACTCCGGTGGATAATTGGGTTCCAACTCCTAATTGATCGCCCAAGAATACGATTACAGCGGCAATTAAAACATTACTTGCAAATGATGAAATAAAGATTTTATCGTCGAAAACATCTTCTAAGTTTGCACGAATAGCACCAAATACTGCATCAAGTGCAGCAATAACAGCAATTGGTAAATAGGGTTGCATCCAAAGTGGCACTGTTGGATCCAGAATTACTCCAACAAGCACACCGATTAATAAGCCAACGACAGGAATCATGATCTATTACCAACTGTAATGCCTTGCAAGCTTGGAAGTGCAACTCCGGTTGCGATCATCGTAATGTCCTTATTTTCCGAGACACTGAAACCTAGTCCGTAAGTTTTAACAACAAATTCAAGATCTTTGTAGTCTGGATGTTTTAAAAGTCGAGTTTTTAAGTCCTTGTCCCCTATTGCAGAAATCACAAAAGGCGGAAGTAAAGGTCTGTAGTTAACCAAAATTGCATCCCCTGCTGATCTAATAGCACTAGTAGAAGTAAGTCTTCCTTCATTAATCGCAATTGATTCTGCTCCACTTGCCCACAACGCATTGACTAAAAGTTGAAGATCAGAATCATAAACCCTAGCTAATTCAATGTCAGTACTTTCCAATGAATCAGTTTTCGCTGCATCATTTATAACGATTTCAATTCCCTCGCCCTTAACTGAACTTAAGCCTGAGAAAACTTGAAGGTTTGATTCATTACTTTGATTAATGCCATGAAAATCAAGTCCTGGAGTGTTCGATTGGATTTGAGCAATTTCATTGTTAATTAAACCTAAGTTCTCTGATGTCTTATTTAAAATATCGATATTTTTAGTAATAGTGGTTCTTAAATCTTCTCTATTCTTTTCCAATATGGGCTGTTGGCGCTGAGTGTTTGCTACAGCTATTCCAAAAAGCAGTCCAGAAAAAGACAAAACGACTGCTATCCACCACTTTGGATCTTTTTTCCCAACAGGTAGATGATCAGGATTTGTGTATTCATCAGTTTCAATTTCACTGTTTAACAATGCTAATAGACCCATAGATGAGGAATTATCCTCTTTGAAAAATGAATCTTTAGACATATTTAGACAATACTAGTCGTGCATGGACAAAATACTTATATCCTGAAAAAGCGTATAGAAACAATCCCCACGTTAAAAATGACCAACCTATGGTGAACCACACGTAGGATTGATCCGGAAAAGCTTCAGCAAATATCAATCCTGGAAGTCCAATTAAAAGACAAAATGCTCCCATTTTTCCCAAATAGTGAACTGGCAATCCAGTTAGTCCTCGCATTTTCAAGTAAAGCATTAGACCAGAAAGTATAAGTTCTCTAAGAACGATAAACCCAATAACAAAAATATTTGCTAATTCCAAATAATAAACCACTACTAATAATGCAATTATGTAAAGTCGATCAGAGATTGGATCTAATAACTGACCAAGTCTAGTGAATTGATTTAGTTTTCTAGCCGCAAAACCGTCCAACCAGTCAGTAAAAGATGCGATAAATATGATCAAACAACTTGATATTAACTGATCATTAAATGATGTCCACAAAAAGACAGGAATAAGTAGTAATCGCAGAAAACTTATTGAATTTGGGACATTGAACATTATCTTTTTCTTCGTTCTCTAATCTTAACTTTTATGTGAATCGGCGAACCAATAAAACCGTACTCTTCCCTTAAGCGACGTTCAATAAATCTTGTGTAGCTTTCATCAATAAGTCCTGTTGTAAAAAGTGCAAACGCTGGTGGTTTTTGTCCAATTTGAGTTGCAAAAAGGATTTTTGATTGCTTACCACCTCGAACTGGATGAGGATTAGCGGCAACAAATTCCTTAATAAATTGATTCAATTTCGAGGTGGCAATTCTGGTTGACCAACCCTCATATGCTGCGTGCAACGCAGTAGACAAACGATCCACGTGCCAACCAGTTAATGCTGAGAGATTTACGCGAGGAGCCCACTTAACGTTATGAAGATCCATCTCTATTTCTCTTTCAAGCAATAAGCGTCTGTCTTCATCTAACAAATCCCATTTATTAAAGACTAAAACTAAAGCTCGTCCTGCTTCAGTAACTAAATTGATTAGTTTTCGATCTTGATCCGTAATTGTTTCACTTGACTCTAGAATCAATAAAGCTATTTCTGCTCTTTCCAGCGCTGCTTGAGTTCGAAGACTTGCGTAATATTCATAACCTGAGGATTCTCTAACTCTTCTTCTAATTCCTGCCGTATCGATAAAATTCCACGCTTCATCATTGATCATTACTATTTCATCAACTGGATCAACCGTTGTTCCTGCAATTTCTGAAACAACAGATCGATTTGATTTTGTCAATTTATTTAGAAGACTGCTTTTACCAACGTTTGGTCTACCAATTAAAGCAACTTTGGTAGGACCTTTTAGTTGATCAACAATTCTTGACTCCGGCGGCATTGTGTTAATTACTAGTTCGAGTAGATCGCCAGATCCTCGTCCATGAAGTGCGCTAACAGGAAATGGTTCTCCTAAACCTAAAGACCAAAGATTACCAATTTGGGCTTCAGCTTCAATTCCATCGACTTTATTGGCAACTAAAATAACAGGAACTTTATTGCGCCTGATTAATTTAACAACTGATTCATCATCTTCGGTAAGGCCTACATTTGCATCCACTATAAAGAGAATTAAATCTGCCTGATCGATAGCTATTTGAACCTGTTCACTTATTTTTGGAATTAAACCTGTTTTATCACTTGACCATCCCCCAGTGTCAACAAGAATAAATTCTTTACCGTTCCATTCAGCGTCATATTGAATACGATCTCTGGTGACACCCGGAACATCTTGGACAACAGCTTCTCGTCTGCCAATCAAACGATTAACCAAAGTGGATTTACCAACATTTGGTCTTCCAATCACCACAACACGAGGACGATTCTTGCGGGGTTGCTCAACAACTTCATCTAGAAAATCCTCGTCTAAACCGTATTGTTTCTCTAGTTCAAGTACGACCTCATCTTCATCCACATCATCAGTAAGCCAAATCTGACTTTCGATCATTAATGATTTAGTTATTTCTTCTTCTGTTGACATTAGTTAGAGCTCACGATCTCTATAAACCTATTAACTGATTGATCAAAATCCAAATCTGAGTTATCAAGAATTACCGCACCATCTGGGATTACAAGTGGCGATACTTTCCTGCTGGAGTCTAAAAAATCTCGTTTACGTTGTGCTGCTAAAACTTCATTTTCATTGGAATCCAACTGTATGGATCGTCTTTTAGCTCGCACATCATCATTGGCAGTTATAAATATCTTGAAATCGGCATCAGGCAATACAACACTTCCGATATCTCGACCTTCAACAATAATTCCATTTTTACTTTCATTAACAAGTTCTCTTTGTTTAGTGACTAGGAATTTACGAATTTGTGGCATAGCCGCAAAAATACTAACTTGGGATGTGATTTCCTCCTCGCGAATAAAATTTGAGACATCGAGATCGTTTACTTTTACTTGGTCTTTGAGTGGATCAATTGAAATATCTAATATGAAATCTTGACGATTGATTTTTTCCATAATCAAATCTTCTTTGGTTAAATTCTCAGAGATGCAAAACCAAGTTATTGATCTATACATCGCACCTGTGTCAAGGAAATTGAAACCTAATCTAAGTGCTGCTGCCTTACTTATACTTGACTTACCAGAACCACTTGGACCATCTACGGCAATAACCATATTTGGGCGAGTTAAATTACTCGCATTCATTACTGCGCCAAATCTTGTCTAAGAATTTCTGCTCCGCGCAAATAAATGTGGGTAACATTTTTTCTATCTAGGTCTGAATAAGTATGGATAAGTATTCTTACCACTAATTTTGGTGCGCCTGGAACATCTATTTCCTTGGAACAAAGAAGAGGAACATCTCCCAAACCAATTTCACGAGCAGAAGCAGCAGGAAACGCACAATTTAAATCTTCCGTTGTTGTGAAAATAATGCTTACTAAATCTTCATTCTTGATACTGTTTTTTGCTAAACATTCTTTAAGTAATTCAATAACAGCAGATTTCATTTCTGTGGCGTCATTATTTTGAAGCATGGTAGCTCCACGTATTCCAATTAGTCTCATATTGCTGCCTCATCTTTAACTAACTGTGCGGCGCGATACAGACTTCCAACTTCAGTGTGATTAAGAACTCTGGTCTTACCTAATTTCATATCTCCCAATTTGATTGGTCCAAATTGCACTCTTACTAATTGAATTACTTCATGTCCGATGTGTTCACACATTCTTCGAATAACACGATTTCTACCTTCGTGAAGAGATATTTCAATCGCAGTTTCTCCGGGAGTTGCACCAACTATCGAGACGGTGTCAGCTTTTGCAAATCCATCAGAAAGTTCAATTCCGGTTGTTAAAGCAGATATCTCTGTTTTTGTAACCGCACCTTTGATTCGAGCTAAATAAATTTTGTTAACTTCAGAGGATGGATGTGTTAAACCATGAGCTAAGTTTCCATCGTTTGTTAACAAAATTAGACCTTCTGTGTCCGCATCAAGTCTTCCCACATGAAATAGTCGATCACTTCTATTGGCAACATAATCTGCAACTGTGGCTCGATCATCTTCTCTTTTCATGGTGGTAACAACACCACTTGGCTTATTGAGTGCAATAACTATGAAACCTGCAGCTGCAGCAATTGGATCTCCATCAACTGTTATGAGATCAATAGCCGGATTAACTCTTCTGCCTTGTTCATTTACTTTTATTCCATTTACCGCAACACGGCCTTGTTCTATAAGTTCTTCACAAGATCTTCTGCTGCCAACACCAGCTGCTGCTAAAACTTTTTGGAGGCGAATACCTTCTTGATTCTGCATGATTAAATAATCGATTCGTCAATTATTGAATCAAGTGCTGCCATATTAGGTAAGTAATCTGCAACTGGTGGTAATTCATCCAGATTTGCAATGCCCACTCGTTCTAAGAAATAAGGAGTAGTTTTGTACAAAACAGCTTGCGATTCATTATCTGATCCAGCTTCTTCAATTAAACCTCTGTTTAGAAGTGTTCTTACAACACCATCAACGTTCACACCTCTAATTGCAGCAACTCGTCCACGGGATACTGGTTGTTTGTAAGCAATTACTGCCAAAGTCTCTAATGAAGCTTGCGTTAATCTTGCAGTTTGACCGTCTTTTAGAAATCTTTCAACTACTTCCCCACTATGTTCATTGGTATAGAAACGCCATCCGCCTGCGATTTCTCGAAGTGTTATTCCACCCTCTCGAGAATCAAATTCTTTTTGAATACTTTTAAGTGTTTTTAGAACTTCAATTTCAGGAGAATTAGTTATCTGAGCCAATGTAATTGCACTTACAGGTTCGTCAACAACTAGTAAAATTGCTTCAACGCCAGCTTTCAATGAAGGTGCACCAATTGATGGAACTTCATCAATAACTGTTTCACTTACTTGAGTTTCATTCTCCATCCTGCACCTCCTCAAAATCTGTGTTTGTAACAAGACTTAACTTGGCATCAGAATCAAATTCATCTGTTAATTCAATTTCACCTTGTTCAGAGCCAACCCATCTTATATAAAGATCGGCTAACGGACTTTCTTGTTCTAAAGTAATTTGGGATTCTCTGAATAGTTCTAATACCGCTAAAAATCTAGCAACAACAACTGGTACTTCCACTCCGCTTATTAAAGATCTAAATGTAGTTGCGCCAACTCTTCTTAATCTCTCAACAATGATTCCTGCTTGTTCTCGCACACTAACTGCTGGCGCATGTAAATGTGACAGTGAGATCGAAGGAATTGTTTTAACTTCCATTGCTTTGGCAGCTAACCTAGCTAATTCGTTTGGCCCCAATCCCAGAAGAACTTCTGGTAATAAGTTGGCAAATTGAGGTTCTAGCGAAACAGATCTGGCATATCTTTTTGATTCAATACCTAATTGATCGTTTAACCAAAGTGAAACATCTTTAAATGCTTTGTATTGCATTAAGCGTGCGAATAATAAGTCTCTTGCTTCTAGTCTTGCAATATCTTCTTCGTCTTCAACTTCCCCTGAAGGCAGCAATCGAGCGGTTTTTAGATCTAGAAGTGTCGCAGCAATTACTAAGAATTCTGTAGCTTCATCCAGATCCCATTCACTACCCTGGTTTTTGATGTATTGCAGAAAGTCATCAGTAACAATATGAAGAGCAAGTGCTGTTACTTCTAGTTCATGTTTGGCAATTAAAGATAGTAAAAGGTCAAAAGGGCCTTCAAATTGATTTAATTTAACATTAAACTTATCAACCGAGTTCTCGCGAATTATCGGTTCTGTTGTAGTCATCGTCATGAAAGTTTGGCGATCACTTCTCGAGCTAAGCGTTTATACGCTTTTGAGGCGGATGAATTAGGTGCATATTCTGTAATTGGGGAACCAGCTGCAGTAGTTTCAGGAAATTTAACAGTTCGTGCTATAACAGTTTCAAAAACCTTATCGCCGAAAGCTTCTTCAACTCTTTCTAATACTTCTCGACCGTGCACCGTTCTTGGGTCATACATTGTTGGCAAAATACCAATGATCTTTAAATCAGGATTAATTCTGCCCTTAATTTTTTCAATTGTTTGAGTTAGTAAAGCTAATCCTCTTAAGGCAAAGTATTCAGTTTCTAATGGGACAACGCAACCTTCTGAGGCTGCTAAGGCATTAACGGTTAACAAACCAAGAGAAGGTTGACAATCAATAATGATGTAGTCGTATTCATCAATTAATGGGCGAAGAGCGCTTTTCAATACATGTTCTCGGCCAACTTCACTTACCAATTCCAACTCAGCAGCGGATAATTCAATATTCGATGGCAATAAATCAAGATTTGCTACTTGAGTTTTAACTAATACGTCACGAGCAGGAATTTGTTCTCCCACTAGAACATGTCTTAAAGTTTTTTCCAATTGGTAAACAGGAATACCTAATCCAACAGATAAAGCTCCTTGTGGATCAAAGTCAACTAATAAAACTTTTCTTCCATAACCTGCTAAAGCTGAACCCAAATTTATGGTGCTCGTTGTTTTTCCAACCCCACCTTTTTGGTTAACCATTGAAATGATTCGTGCAGGACCATGCTTTGCTAAAGGTTGAGGAACAGGAAAGTCAGTGGCTACTTTTTGACCTTTAGGAATTCGAGAACCGTCATCTTTGACTGAGGTACTTGCCACGTTGAAACCTTGCTTTCTGCACAGCCGACCCGGCTGGGCTTATTGGTTTAAGCCTACGCGAGAACTCTATTACCTCAAGCGTCAACTCCAATTGATTAATTGCGTGCCCGAGGATGTGTTTCGGAAAAAACCTCTCTCAATCTTTCAACTGTTATGTGAGTGTAAATCTGTGTGGTGTTTACCGAACTGTGTCCGAGTAACTCCTGTACCACGCGTACATCTGCGCCCCCTTCTAATAAATGGGTTGCGAAAGCATGTCTTAATGAATGAGGCGTCAAATCCTCAACCTTATTTTGCATAGAAACTCTGTTAACAACTTCCCAAATACTCTGACGAGTTAAACGACCACCTTTTGAGTTCAAGATCAAAGCATTATTTGGTTTTTTTGCATTAACTAAGGAATTTCTATTCCTGGTTAAGTAGTCATTTATTGCCATCTTTAGCGATTTACCTAACGGCACGATTCTTTGTTTTGAACCTTTGCCGAAACGAATCTTAATTATGTTTGAATCAATATCAATATCATCTAAATCGGTGTTAACTAATTCAGAAATTCTAGCTCCGGTGCCATATAAGAATTCAAAGATAAGTTTGTCTCTTGTGGTATTTGGATCTTGACCATTGATGGAATCAATAATTCTATTCATTTGATCACTTGAAATTGTCTTAGGAAGTCTCAATGATTTAGAACCAACACTTAAGTACTGAGCGGGATTGTCATCCAGTATTTCTTCTTGTAGCAAGAATTTGTGAAATCCTCTGATTGAAGCTATTAATCTGGTGATAGAGGCTTCAGAATGATCAGATCTTCTTGTGTTTAGGAATTCTTGAATGTCATTTTCTTGAATAGATTTGGAATTGGAATTCTGTTGAAAGTACTCGACGTAAGATCGAAGATCACGTGCATAGGACTCAAGAGAGTTCTTAGCAAGGTTTCTTTCTACCGATAAATGATTCAGATAAAGCTTTAACGCCTGATCTAATTTCATTATGCAGAGATTAATTTCTCCGCTGGAGTGTATTCCAAATTAAACGCATCGGCTACTGCTTTGTATGTGATTAAACCTTCATGAACATTTAATCCCAGTCTCAAAGACTTATCATCAGCAATAGCTTTCTTCCAACCTTTGTTAGCAATAGCTTTGGCATAAGGCATAGTCACATTTGTTAATGCATAAGTTGAGGTATTTGGTACAGATCCTGGCATATTGGCAACACAATAAAATATTGAATTATGAATTTTATATGTTGGATCATCGTGTGTAGTTGCTTTGGAATCTTCAAAGCATCCGCCTTGATCAATGGCAATATCAACTAACACTGATCCTGGCTTCATTCTCTTAACAAGATCATTTGATACAAGCTTTGGAGCTTTTGCTCCAGGAACTAATACAGCGCCAATTACTAGATCTGCTTCTAAAACACATCTTTCAATTTCGTATGCACTTGAGACTAAAGTTTGAACCTTACCGTCGAAAATTAAATCTAATTCTTTTAATCTTTCAACATTTAAATCAAGAATTGTTACGTTTGCTTCAAAACCCAAAGCAATAGTTGCAGCGTGCAGTCCTGAAACTCCCCCACCAATAATTACTACGTTTCCTTTTCGCACTCCTGGAACGCCACCTAAAAGCAAACCTCGACCACCTTGAAATTTCAATAAAGAGTGAGCACCAACTTGTGGAGCAAGTCTTCCTGCAACTTCTGACATCGGAGCTAGTAATGGCAATGCTCTATTTTCTGTTTCAACAGTTTCGTAGGCAATCGCAGTTGTGCCAGATTTGATCAATGCATCGGTACATTCCTTTGAAGCCGCTAAGTGCAAATAGGTAAATAGGATTTGACCTTTACGCATTTTGGGATATTCCACAGCAATAGGTTCTTTAACTTTCAAAATTAAATCGGCTTGTGCCCAGATTTCATCTGCTGTGCCTAAAATTTTTGCACCAGACTTTTCATATTCGCTATCAGATATTGCAGATCCGACACCGGCATTCTTCTCAATAATTACTTGATGACCATTTTTGATAAGTTCTACAACTCCAGATGGAGTAATTGCAACACGATATTCGTGATTCTTAATTTCCTTAGGTACGCCTACTAACAATTAATGGTCTCCTTAAATTTTTCCTACCAACAAACTATATTACGGCCTCTTTGGTTAAAACCAAATTTATCGTGAATTAAGCACGGCTTTGACTAATCCTTCGAATAAAGGATGTGCTTTAGTCGGTCTTGATTTAAATTCAGGATGGGCTTGGGTCGCAACATAATATGGATGATCCTTTTTATCAAGCTCTATAAATTCAACTAGCTTTCCATCTGGAGATAATCCTGAGAAAATCAAACCTTGTTCAGACAATTTGTCACGGTATTGATTATTAACTTCATATCTATGACGATGTCTCTCATTTATTACACTTGAACCATAAACTTCATGAACTATAGAATTTGTTTTCAAATTCGCCGGAAAACTTCCCAAGCGCATTGATCCACCCATATCTTTTTTGCCACTAACAATGTCAACTTGATCTGCCATTGTCGCAATTACTGGGTAAGCAGTGTCTGGATCAAATTCCAAAGATGAAGCACCAGGCATTGAAGCTACTTCCCGAGCAAATTCAATGACCATGCATTGCAAACCTAAACAAATTCCTAAAGTTGGAATCTTATTTTTGCGGGTGTAAGTTAAAGCGCCAAGTTTTCCTTCAATTCCTCTTACTCCAAAGCCACCAGGTACTAAAACCGCATCAACATCTTTTAATGCTTTAGCCGCTCCATCTGGAGTTTCACAATCATCAGAAGCAATCCATTTGATTGTTACTCGCGCATTGTTAGCAAAACCACCAGCACGCAATGCTTCGGAAACTGACAAATACGCATCTGGAAGATCGATATATTTGCCAACCAAGCCGACTGTTACTTCGTGAGCTGGTTTATGAACTCGTTCTAGAAGGGCATCCCAACTCTTCCAATTAACATCTCTAAAAGGCAAACCTAATCTTCTTATTACAAATGCATCTAATCCTTCTCGATGTAGCACTCGAGGAATGTCATAAATACTTGGTGCATCAACTGCAGCAACAACACCTTCTTGGTCAACGTCACACATCATCGAAATCTTTTTCTTTATATGATCAGGAACTTCACGATCTGAACGAAGCACGATTGCATCTGGTTGCAAACCAATACTTCTCATGGAAGCAACACTGTGTTGAGTTGGTTTTGTTTTTTGTTCTCCAGAGGGACCAATATATGGCAATAAACTTACGTGCAAGAAGAAAGTATTTTCTCGACCAATTTCATGACGAATCTGTCTAACTGCTTCCAAAAACGGTAATGATTCAATGTCTCCAACGGTGCCACCAATTTCAGTAATAACCACATCGACATCAGCTGATGCCATTCCTCTAATTCGTCCCTTTATTTCATTGGTGATGTGAGGAATAACTTGAACGGTATCTCCTAAATATTCTCCACGTCTTTCTCTAGCAATCACACTTGAATAAACTTGACCAGTTGTAACGTTAGCTGATTTTGATAATTCAACATCAAGAAATCTTTCATAATGACCAACATCTAAATCAGTTTCGCCACCATCTTCAGTAACAAACACTTCCCCGTGCTGAAAGGGATTCATAGTTCCTGGATCAACATTTAAATATGGATCAAGTTTTTGCATTGTTACTTTTAAGCCACGAGAAACTAATAAGTTTCCTAATGAAGATGCAGTAAGACCTTTACCAAGAGAAGAGGCGACACCACCGGTAACGAAGATATGTTTTACAGTTCCGGCTGACAATTTGACTCCCGTGGTTAGAATTTTTATGAAAGTTAAGAAACCTTAACCCCACGGAATTACATCCTATAACTACTTGCTCTTTGACATCTCCAGGAGTTCGCGTGCGTGTTCCAGTGCTGAGGTTGAGTCTTCAATTCCTGCCATCATCCGAGCAATTTCTGTGACTCGTGCCTTCTGATCAAGTTCGGTAACACTTGATGTTGTGACATTTCCTGAGGCAGATTTTTCAACCTTTAAATGTTTATCAGCAAAAGCAGCCACTTGAGGAAGATGCGTTACAACGACAATCTGATGATGCTTTGCTAGGGCTTGTAATCTTTTGCCCACTTCAATTGCTGCTGCGCCACCAATACCGGCATCCACTTCATCAAAGATCATGGTTTTTGCAGAAACACTTTGTGAGAAAACCAGTTCAATGGCTAACATAATGCGAGACATTTCTCCTCCGCTTGCCACTTTCGATATTGGACGAAGCGGTTGACCAGGGTTAGCTGAGAATTCAAAAGAGATTTGATCAACACCATAATTATCAAAATGCAATGTTTGATTTTTCCCGTCAATCTTTATGCTCAATCCTTGAGGATCTTCACTGGTTTCGATTCCTACCTGAAAACGAGCATTTGGAATTGATAAAGACTTTAATTCTTTCTCAATAGATTTCGAGATATCTGTGGCTGCCTTGACACGATTATCGTGAAGTGTTTGACCAATTGAGGATAAATCCTTAATAACTGCAACTAAATCTTTTTCAGCGTTTGATATTGCTGTAGGAAGATCTTCATTCTCCGCTAATTCATTGTTAAAGATGGCAATTTTTTCAATTGCTTCTTTAGAAGTTGGCCCGTATTTAACTAAAAGTTTTTTAATGAGGGCTCTTCTGGATTCTAATTTGTCAATAGTGGCTGGATCTCTATCTAAGGAAGCCAAATCTCGGTTGACATCTCTTGCAACTGAAGAAATTTCTATTTCAAGGTTTGATATTTGATCACGTAATGACGCAATACGCTCACTTTTAGCAGCCGCTGAATCAAGAGATTTGCGGGCCTGATTTATCGAGTTAGTTATTGAACTAGTTGAATCTTCCCCACCATTGAGCAATTTATCTGCTAAAGCTAGTGATTCAAAGATGTCTTCACTGTTGTTAATCAGATTAATTCGTTCGGTGATGGTGATTTCTTCGTCAATTTCTAGATTGGCTTCGCTTAACTCTTTAACGGATTCTTGGAGTTGAGAGATACGAAGAGCATTCTGGGTTCCAGCTTTTTTCAATTCTTCTAATTTCTTTTTAAGAACGATAAATTTTGTAAATTCAGTCTGAAATGTAATAAGAAGACTCTGATGCTTTTCTCCTGCGAATTGGTCAATTAAATCTCGTTGGTAGGAAGATTTGTTCAATAGAACTTGATCGCCTTGACCATGAATTGTGATTGAGCTTTGGGTGATTTCTTCTAATGCTGAATTTGGAATTGATCTTCCACCAAGAATTATCTTCCCCCTGCCCTCACGAGCAATGGTTCTACTTAGTTGAGTTCCCCCATCTTCAATAGCAATATCCAACTCTTCCAAACGATTTCTAATTTCTTTGTCATCTGGAACTTGAATAAAGGCTTCGATAATTGCTGTTTTTTCGTTTGCTCGAACTAGATTGCTATCAACTTTTTCACCAATAACCATTTGAAAAGCTGTGAGGATCATTGTTTTTCCTGCACCAGTTTCACCAGTTAATACTGTGAAACCTTTAGACATTTC
>Ga0209087_1000943_pt1 | contig 17560 bp, 14 predicted proteins | sample S_130805_EF_Meta_FD_187321 | JGI IMG/M metagenome (GOLD analysis project Ga0209087, IMG submission 187321) | Freshwater microbial communities from Lake Simoncouche, Canada to study carbon cycling - S_130805_EF_MetaG (SPAdes) (version 2) | ecosystem: Environmental > Aquatic > Freshwater > Lake ... | reverse complement strand
CCACGAGTTTGGAATGAAAGTGCGGCGCCTGCAGCAACAGGCATGCCGCCTCCAATGATTGCCGATGTAGGAAGAAGTCCCAATTCCATATTGCTCAAGTGCATAGAGCCTCCTACGCCACCACAACATCCAATTGTCTTACCCATGATTTCACCTAAAACTGATTCTGGGCTAAGTCCAAGAGCGAGTGCTATTCCGTGACCACGATAGGTTGCTGAAACAATATCGGTAGGTCGAAGTACTGAGGCAAGGCCAACTGCGAGTGCTTCTTGACCAATACACAAATGCGTTGTTCCTCTTATATCGCCAGAGGCAAATAATTCATTTATCTGTTCTTCTAATGTACGTATTTCAATCATACGTTCATACTGTGCGAGTTTATTGCCGGCTATGGCAGATCGACGTTGCAGTTCATTACTCATGAGCTTAGCCCCTCAATCTCCCACCACTGTTTCGGAGTTAATCCATTTTTCAAAGACTCGGTAAGTTGGCGAGCTATATCTTGCGCTGTTGGAATATATCTTGCTTCTAAAGTTCCACTATAAGGAACTGGAACATCAGGTGTAGTGATTCTAAATGGCGCTGCTTTCAGTGACGAGAAGAGCTTGGAAGTAGTTGCAGCAAGGATCTCAGAACCCCATCCACCACTAAGTGGCGCTTCCTCGACCACGACCAAACGACCAGTCTTTTTCACTGATTCCAGGACGCTCTGGCGATCCCAAGGAACGATGGTGGCAAGGTCAATGAGTTCTACATCGATTCCAGAAATCTTAATTGCCTCCTGACACACTTTTACCATTTGTCCCATCGATACCAAGGTAATTTCTTTGCCTGCACGCAGAACTCGCGCCTTGCCTATCTCCATTTTTAATGATGTATCAACTGGTCCACGATCGGCGTAAAGAACTCTTGTTTCAAGAAACATTACGGGATCCGGGTCTTGAATTGCAGCTCGAAGCAAACTGTAAGCAGATTGGGCATCGCTAGGAGTAACTACCTTTAATCCTGGTGTTGCACTTACCCAGTTCTCGAGAGTTTGAGAATGCTGACTACCAAAACCTAAACCTGATCCACAAGAAGCACGCACGACCATCGGTACGGATAACATGCCATTGCTGAGGTAACGCATCTTTGCGGCTTCAGTAACGAGTTGATCGAGTGCAACTCCTAAAAATTCCATAAACATAATTTCAACAACCGGGCGCATTCCCATGATTGCTGCTCCGACTGCGGCGCCGGTGAATGCCATTTCCGAGATAGGTGTATCTCTCACGCGAAGGGGCCCAAATTCCTGTAGCAGGCCTTCTGAAGTTTTAAATGGCCCTTCAGCTACCGCCACATCTTCACCGAAAATCATTACTGACTTATCAGCTCTCATCTCATCTGCCAGCGCCGTTGCTATTGCTTGGCGAAAACGGATTTCCTTTGTGCCGCTCTCAAGGACTTGCTCAGCCATTTGTTTTAACCCTTCACAAGGATAAATCCTAATTTGTTTACATTTTGCTTTACTCAAGCCTATGGAAACGATACCATGTCAGAATATAACTTTCCCATCATAGGAGTCAATAGCCTTCAATGTACAACAAATCACTATTTGAGCACTTGCCGCTCTCGGGCTTAAAGGTCCTAGATGCAACCTCTAACATTGCCGGTCCATTTGGCGGGGCAATTCTGGCTGATTTGGGTGCAGAGGTAATAAAAATTGAAACTCCAGCAGGTGATGCCTCGAGAACCATGACACCTCAAGATGGAGATAGATCTGCCTATTTTCATATTGTGAATCGGAACAAATCTGCAATTAGTATCGATTTAAAATCTGCAGAAGGTCAAGCACAGCTGAAGGAGCTTCTGGGTGATACTGATGTTTTTCTGACGAATTTTCTTCCGGAGCGCTTAACAGCCATGCATCTGACCCCAGATGAACTGATGAAGATAAAACCAGGCTTGATTTTTGGCAATTTATCTTCTTATGGCAGCAGCGGACCAGATTCATCTGTGCCTGGATATGACGCCACCTTGCAAGGGCGAACCGGAATCATGCATGTCACAGGAGAACCTCACGGAAAACCAGTACGCGCCGGTGTCTCAGTCCTCGATATGGGTTCTGGGATGTGGCTAGCAATTGGGGTGTTGGCTGCTCTGGTCAAGCGCGCAGAAACGGGGCTCGGTTCTGTAGTTGAGACTTCTCTCTATGAAACAGGAGCATCATGGGTGAGTTACCACCTTGCTGCATTCCAACTTAGCGGCAAGCCTTCCGAAAGATTTGGGGCAAGCCATCCAGCTTTTGGCCCTTATGGTCTCTATCAAACTCTTGATGGAGATATCTGCATTGGTGTTGGCAACGATAATATTTTTTCAAAGTTGTGTGTCTTACTCCAGCGCGAAGATTTGATAACTAATCCTCAATTTGTGACCAATACCAGCCGAGTTGCGAACGCGGCTCTTCTTAGAATTGAGCTAGAAAAGGTCTTGGTAACCCAAGGCGCTAAATATTGGGCTGAACATCTTGGTAGACAGGGCGTTCCGGTAGATCGTGTTTCAAAGCCCGAAGATCTATTAAATGATTTACAGGCGCAAGCAGTGGAAATATTGCTGCCTTACCCTGATGAAACAAGTGGAGTAAAGAAGATTCCAGGGGTCCCAATCCGATTTAATGGGCAAAGACCACCGATTAGAAACGCTGCTCCACACAAACCCAATTAATACATTAATTGACCACCGGAGACGTTAAGCACAGCCCCGGTGATGTATGAAGAAGCTTCTGAAGCAAGAAATATCACTGGGCCCGCTAGCTCTTCTGGCGTAGCAAGGCGGCCAATAGGAATCATCGAAACGAATCCTGCTAGCGCTTCCGGAGTTTGATTACCCACCATCATTTGGGTATCTACCCCACCAGGTGAGACGGCATTAACGCGCACCCCATCTGGTGCAAATGAGCGAGCGAGACCTTTTGTCATTGTGACAACTCCACCTTTACTGGCGGCGTATACAACCGAACCGCCAAAGCCACCGGTCCACCAACCTTGAGAGGAGAAGTTGACGATAGAACCTTTTGTGCCGGCCTTTAAGAATGAATCCCGGGCGGTGCGGTTTAAGAAGAATGTTGCCTTTAAATTAGTATCAATTTGGAAATCCCAATCATCTTCTGTTACCTCATCCACAGTTGCGCGCCGGCGCAAAACTGCCGCACAGTGAGCTAAAGCAGCCAATGGCGCCATTTCTTGTGCGAGATCGAAGATACCTTTGTGATTTGCTAGTTGCGATAAATCAAGTTGAAGGGATTTGTGACCCTTCCCTGGCAAACCAGAGATAATCTCCTCAACTGGAGATCCGGGGATATCAACGAGAAGAACGTGGGCCCCAGCTTCTGCAAATCCTTGGACAACTGCCTTGCCAATTCCACCAGCGGCTCCAGTAACAACAACACTTTTACCTTGCAATCCTGAATCACTTCGCCACATGGACGCCCCATTCTCCGAGTTAGTTAGGAATTTCGAAACATTTACCAAAATACCTATTTAATATTGTTACATAAACCACTACAGTCCATTTCACAGCACTCTATTAGGAAAGTCAATACTTTTTAAGGCGGAGAATTTATGGAATCACTATTCGGCATCAGTGGATCTAAGGTTTTACTCACTGGCGGAACAGGGGGAATAGGTTCCGCCCTCGTCGAGGGATTTCTTCGAGCCGGAGCCGATGTCTGCATGATGGCTCGCGACGAACAAGCGGCAGAAATTTCAGAAGCGAAATACTCTAACGTTGGCGGGAATTTTAGCTATGTGATTGCTGATTTCCTATCAGATGGCTCATGCCTGAGCGCGGTCGCGCAGGCAACAAAAGCGCTAGGCCAGATAGACACTTTGGTATTGGCGCATGGCAACGCCATGCCTGGACCTGCCACCGACATGACTCTCGATACATGGTCGGCGCAGATTCAAGTGAACTTAACCGCGACCTTCCGTTTAGCACAGGCGGTTGCACCAGAAATGATTAAGCGAAGATCTGGAAAAATTATCACTTATGCAAGCATGCTGACATTCCAAGGTGGATTAAATGTTGCCGGATATGCCGCGAGCAAAGGTGGGGTTGGGCAACTTACCAAGGCTTTATCCAATGAATGGGCGCCCCACGGAGTTAATGTGAACTCGATTGCTCCCGGATATATCAAGACCAAACTCAATCAACATGTCTGGAAGGATCCTGAGCGAGAAAAGGCTGTATTGGCTCGCTTAACAAGTGGGCGATGGGGTAACCCAGAAGACCTCGTTGGACCTACCTTATTTCTATCTTCCCACGCAGCAGATTACCTACACGGAGTAATCCTTCCCGTGGATGGCGGATGGCTCTCTCGGTGAGAGAGGCAGTCGCTACCAACGTTGGTATCGATAGCTACACCTTCCATCGATTCTTTGGCGAGATTACTAAATGGGAAGAACCTTCCCAGGAACAATGGAAGCTAAAAGATTTCTTTGACTTTGCAGATACGCAGGGTGTCCCTTTCGTCTCACTGCAAACCGTCTACTTAAAAAAAGAGATAGATACTTTCAAGGAAGATATCAAGAACTGGCTGGCAAATACCGATCGCACAGTGGTATTTACATGGGGTCATCCAAATGGATTTGATGGTGGCCGCAAGCCAGAGATGTTATTCGACGCCTTGTATTTCCTGCAGGTCTCTCACGAGTTAGGACTTCCGCAGATGCGGATTGTTCTGGGCAATCACTGGAATTTTGATATGCCGGTGCAAGAGCGGCTAGAAACCCTTCGACCCCTGGTGAAATCAATGCTAGTAGCTGCTGAAAATTTTGGAATAAAGATTTCAATCGAAAACCATGCAGACTTTCTAGCGGTTCAAATCATGGAATTTATCGAAGAATTCAATTCTCCATATCTGGGAGTGTGTTTAGATTTAGCAAATGTATTCAGAGTGGGAGAAAATCCAGAACAACTTCTGAAGGATTTTGATCTAGATAAAGTATTTATGATCCAAGCAAAAGATGTGAGGAAAATTAAAGGTCATGAACACCCCACTGGATGGTGGCCAAGTCAATTCTTTGGATCTGGAGATGTTGGTTTAAGTAATTGCATGGAGGTATTGAAAGAGAAAAACTTTAGCTCTCCTGTAGTTGCAGAGATTTCGAATCTATTTACTGATCTAGAAGTGAAAGAAGTTGCAGCTCAGGCAGTTCAATTCCTTGCACGTGAACTCAACTACTAACTATTTCATTTCAATTTTCTTAAGAAAATAACTAATTGTCCGTTTTGTCCCCTTCCTAATCTATTGACCACCACTCTTGACAGGTCTAAGTTTATGGAAACGTTTCTATACCAACGTTCCTATGGAGGGAAGAAAAATGTCAAGAAGTAAAAATGTTAAGAGACTCGTGGTTGTTCCCATACTGGGTACAGCCCTCGCACTCACACAATTATCTGGGAGTGCTTTTGCCGCTGGAGCTAAATTTGATCTAGCTGGATTTGCAAAAGCATTTAATACTGCAGGCTATGACCAAGTAGCAGACGGTCTTAATCGTGCAGATATTCCACCTCTTACTCTTGCAGATGGAAGTACATTCCGTCTCTCTAAGAAGATCTCGGATAAAATCAAAGCAGGTAAGGCATTTAATTATGTGGAATCAATTCAATCAAACGGAATTGCACTCTTTTCACCTCAGTACATGATTGGCTATAAGGCTTCATGCAATATTGCAAAGAAGTTTGGTCCAATCAACTGTAAAGAAGTTGCACCTAATCCAGCAGGACCAACACAGCAAGTCGCTCAGATCCAGGCACTATTGAACACAGGTCAAATCGACTGTCTGTCAATTGAGCCAACAGATTCAAACTCACTAACAGATATTACAAATGCTGCTATGAAAAAGGGTATTCCCGTTTTCACAGTTGGTGTATCTACTAATGGAAATGAATTCACAAACTGGACTCAGATTCCAGATAAAGAAGGTCTCTTTGCTGCCAAAACTTTGCTTGCTTGGATGAAGAAGACAGGTACTGAGCTCACTGTGTTCTCAGCAACAGGTGGCGATACAACTCAGTATTGGGCACAAAATCGTATGGCGGGATTTGAAAAAGGAATTAAAGCCGCAATCCCAAATGCTGTTTTCATCAATAGCGCTTCAAGTAACCAATTGAACGTGAGTTATGACCCAGCAACCACATACGATGCCTACAAAGCTCTACTTGCTGGCCAGCCAAAACTGCAGTTCATCCTCAGCGTTGATATTGGTGCAGAGCACGCAACTCGCGCTGTTCATGATGCTGGCCTAGATGGGAAAGTCTTTACCATGGGCTGGAACGTCTCCAAGGGACAACTTGATGGCATTGAAGCAGGCACTCAAGTTGCTGCTTTGGATCAAGGATGGGCACAACAATCGGCATTCGGTGCTGCCGCATGCATGGCCTACCTACACACAGGAAGAGTTGCTCCAAATACACAGCACCTCATCCCAATCAGTAAGAGCAACTTAGATGCAGCACGCGTTGCATTTAATAAACTCACTGGAGCTAATAACTAAGTAAGCAAGAAATATAGGGACGTTGGGTAAGTGCAGATTGCGCTTACCCAACTCTCTATTCTCAAGAGAGGACTACTGCAAGTGAATCTGACAAAGAAGTTAGCGCCCCGTTCTGGAACAAGTGAACGCAAGTTCAAATTTCCACATTCGACAGGTCTATTTTGTGCCCTACTCCTCGTCATGCTTGTGTTTTCTGTCTTGTCTCACGGACTCTTTCTTTATGTAGATAACCTCTTAGGGTTATTGCGTTACGCAAGCTCACTAGCAATCCTCGGCTTAGGGCTAACTGTTGTATTAATAGTCGGAGAAATTGATTTATCTTTTGGAAGCCTCTACGGCTTTTGCACGACCGCATTTGCGGTTGCTTTTCTTGCCTGGAATTGGCCAATGTGGCTCGCCCTTGTCTTTGCATATGGTTTAGCAATATTCTGGGGAGCATTCAATGCATTTTTTACTACCTTTGTTAAAATCCCATCTTTTATCGCCACTCTCGGGTCGAGTACCTTTATTTTCGGATTCACATTATTGATAGGTAACTCAAATACTTTTGCCACCGCTGCTCCACCGGTGGGTTCACACACTTCCAAAGATTCAATTTCATTCTTTCGAGGAATCTCTAATCAGGATCTACCTGCCGGATTGCCTGTGCAGGCGATTTGGATGGTCGTAGTGATGGTTATCTTCTGGGTTGTTTTATCGCGCAGCATTTATGGATTTCGAATCAAAGCTATTGGTGGGAACAAGGTTGCTGCTGAACTAGCCAAACTCCCAGTCAAAAGATATAAGTTTTTTGCCTACATCCTGTGCGCTATGGCAGCTGCTACTGCGGGAATTTTAGACTTCTCATTCATCGGCACGATTCAACCTAACGCCGGGCAGACTTTCCTCTTTCCAGTCTTTGCTGCAGTAGTGATCGGTGGCGCTAGCCTGCAAGGTGGCATTGGCAATGTCACTGGCACAATTTTGGGAGCACTCATTCTCTCGGTCATATCAAATGGGCTCTCATTGCTTGCATCCGGAGCATTTGCTCAACAGATCTTCTTGGGCACAGTCACAATTGGAGCCGTTGTGATTGATGTGTTCTTAAGACGAAGACGAGCACGAGCATGAAGCAGGTATTGGAAGTAAGGGATGTAAGCAAAAGGTATGGCAAGACAATTGCGCTGAGTCAATTGAGTCTTACGGCGAAATCTGGTGAAATCCTAGGAATTGCAGGGCCTAATGGCGCCGGCAAGAGCACTTTGATAAAGATCTTATCTGGGGATGTGGAACTCGACTCTGGAAGCATCACCATTAAAGATGAAAATGGTTCTGAGAGTTCACCAATATCTCAAGTGGCTGTTGTCCACCAAGAGCTACAGATTTATCCGAACTTAAGTGTGATCGATAATTTTCTTATTGTGAGAGAGAACCAAAATTTGCTTCGCCCAAAATCTTCCAAAAAAGAGTTGGATATGTTGGAAGAGATGGGGCTCACGAAATTCAAGAATCGGATTCTCGGCGAACTTCCACTTGCTGTCGCTCAACGGGTGGAGATTGGCCGAGCACTTCTGAGTAACGCCTTAATTTTCCTATTTGATGAACCAAACTCTGCATTAACTCCAGAAGAGTCGCAGGACCTTTTCCATGCCATGCATCACTTGAAAGACCTTGGTCACATTGTTCTATTTATCACTCATAGGTTAGCTGAGCTAGTAGAACATTCGGATCGAGTTCAACTCATCATCGATGGCAAAGCCGATGCCTTCTTTGAAGGATCAGCTTTAACTGCAGAAAATATTGCAACACATTTAGTCATGGAAGAATCGCGTCAACGAGGTAGCCAACAAAGCAAAGAAAGAGTCTTTGAAAACAACTTTATCAAAGTTAAGAGTTGGACTCATCACAGGGATACTTTCAAGAGTTTAGATCTAGAAATTCGCTCTGGAGAGATCATTGCAATAGTCGGTGTTGAAGGCTCTGGAGGAAGAGAGTTAATACGCTCACTCGCTGGCGTTGAGAAAGCGTCGGGCAGTATCTTGATTGATAATGCATTAGTAGACCCTAAGAACTCTGGTTTTGCTTTTGTATCAGCTAATAGAGAATTCAGCATATTTGCAAATCTGACTCTTGGTGAGAATTTAGTAATACGCCATGGCAGTTCAATCTCCAACAAAATTGGTTGGTTGTCGAACAAGAATTCCAAAGTCCTAGCTTCGGAATCTAAAGCGCAATACACGATTAAATCTGATTCCCTTGACCTGAATGTCAAATCTCTGAGTGGTGGAAACCAACAAAAGGTCGCAATCGCCTCAGCACTTTCTACTATGCCTGTTTTAGCTTTACTCGAAGAGCCAACTCGAGGAGTTGATATGAGTAGTAAGGCAGATATTTACGCCTTATTAAAAGATCATGCCAAGGGTAAATCCGCAGTAGTGATTCTTTGCACTGAGGAGTCCGAGGTTTATGACGTTGCCGACCGTGCATGTGTTATGCATTTAGGTGAACTAGTAGGTGAGATCGATATAAGTGCCTGTACGGATTTAGAAGATTTAGCTCGAAAAATATCAAAACTCACTCACAAAGAATCCAAAGCCGCCAGTTAATTCACTCTACAATTTACCTTAGAAGAGAGACCAAATGAAAGCACACATCGAAACACTTGCAACAGGGCTAGGTCATCCAGAAGGACCTGACATCTTGCCTGATGGCCGTATCGTGATGGTCGAAACATATACAAGTAAAATTATTGCTTGGTCATCGACGCAAGGAATTCATGACTATGCGGACTGTGGTGGTGGACCAAATGCCTGCAGAGTGGGTTCAGATGGAGCTGTTTACATCACTCAAAATGGCGGCACGGTTGGTACATGGAGAGCCAAAGTTATGTCAGTACCTTCTATCCAAAAGGCTTGGCCCGATGGCAGAGTTGAAATCATTGTTGAGGAAGTAGATGGATATAAATTACAAGCCCCAAATGATTTGAGCTTTGGACCTGATGGGCGACTGTTTTTTACAGACCCAGCAGATTACCTTCCTGAAGATAGAGGACTTGGTCGCATCTTTGCTGTCAATCCTGATGGAACCGGCGAACTCTTGGATGAAATTCCTGCTGCCTATCCCAACGGAATAGTTGCAGAAGCAGGTGGCACCGTTGTTTGGGTAGATTCATATGAAGGCGGTGTCTATCGATTACGTCCAGGTGGGACATCAGAGAAAATTGCACAACTGCCTGAAACCCACGTTCCTGATGGCCTAAAGATTGATGAAAATGGAAATCTATGGATCACTACTTACAAAGGTGGGGGCGTAGACATCCTTAAAGCTGATGGGACATATATTGATTTTCTAAAGACTGGCGGCGTTCCTCTCAACTGCGTCTTTGAAGGCGAAAACTTAATCATCACCGATTTTGGCGATATTGACACACTTTCAGTTGCCGAACCAATGGAAGGAAGACTCTGGAGGATTCCTGTCGGAGTCAGAGGAATGGAGCTCTTTCGAGGTGCAATTGCATGAGTGATTCCCTTGATCCGTTGTTCTCTGTGGCAGGCAAAACCGCGCTGATATCAGGGGCGGGAAGCGGACTTGGGAGAGCTATCGCCATTGGTCTGGCGGCTAGAGGCGCCAAAATAGGAGCGCTCGATTTTGCTTCAGATCAGGTGCAAGAAGTTTGTGATGAAATTATTTCTCAGGGTGGAATTGCTACCCCTTTGATAGCAGATGTCAGAGATAAAGCCGCGCTCGCAAGTTGTCTGGCGCAGTTAATCGAGAAATTCGGAGTTCCAGAAATTGTTGTTGCAGGAGCCGGAATTGGTCGGCGTAGTCCTGCCGTTGAAATGCTCGATGCCGATTGGCAAGATGTTATTGATATCAATTTAACTGGATCATGGAACCTGGTTCGATTAGCAGCAGCAGAGATGATTAAGGCTAAAATTCAAGGTTCGATGATCTTCATATCATCGATTGCAAGCCTGGTAGGAATCACAAATGGAAATGCCAATTATTCTGCCAGCAAAGGTGGAATCAACGCTCTTACGCGCACCTTAGCCATGGAGTGGGCAACCCTAGGAATTCGAGTTAACGCAATTGCACCGACTCATTTTCGAACGCCGATGATGGAGAAGGCCATTCTGCTAAACCCAGAAGGCGCCGAATATTTCACAAGAAATATTCCTTTAGGACGAATGGGTCAACCGGAAGAACTTGTTGGGACAGTTGTTTACTTATCTTCTGCAGCATCAAGTATGGTTACTGGAATAGTTCTAGCCGTTGATGGTGGACATACCGCACGATAAAGAAGGTCAGTGATTCTAACTATGTCCACGATGTGGACTTTGCCCCGGAAACATCTGAGATTGAAATTAACTATCCAAATAACTCTTCCCATTTCCCAGGGCTGGGAGTAGTATCTGGAAACGATACCAATTGGGAATATAGTAGATGTATCCCGACAACGAAAAGGGTTCCTATGAAAATTGTAAAAGTTGAGCCAATCCCCGTCGCCTACCCTGAACCCAATGACTTTAACGCCGAGCGATACCTCTGCTTGGTTAAAATCACGACCGATGACGGTCTTGTTGGTTGGGGTGAATCGATCACTCAATTTAAAGAAGCAAATTTTGCAGTCGCAGCCCTTATAGAGGGACTCTCCGAATTCGTTATTGGTAAGTCTCCGATTGATAACCAGGCAATCTGGACTTCAATTCGCGAACGCTATTGGTGGTATGGATACCGTGGCGGCTTAGCTGCATATGCACTTTCTGCAATTGATATCGCACTCTGGGATCTTAAAGGTAAAGCCCTCGATGCCAGCCTGCTTGATTTACTCGGCGGCCCTGTACACGAGAAACTTCCAGCAATTGCATCCGGTCATGCTCACGACTCATCAATTCCGGCAATGGCTGTGCAAGCTCAAGGATGGCTTGCAACTGGAATGCAAGGAGTAAAAGTCGGATTTGGTAAACGCGGAAATGCACATCTTGGATATGAACACGATCGCGATGTTGAGTATGTAAAGCAGATGCGTGAAGCAATTGGACCTGATAAGAAACTTATTATCGATCTCGGCTATGCAATCAAATGGGATGTTGCAACTGCGGTAAAGCGCGTGCAAGCCTTTGATGAATACAACATTGATTGGATCGAAGAACCACTCGGTGCTTGGGACCCTGAGGGTTACCGAACACTTCGTGATAAGACAAAGACACTTATCGCATATGGAGAGCGCGAATGGAATGTTGCCGGCTATGAGGCAATTATTGCCACTGGCACATGCGATGTATTTGGTATTGATCCTGGCCGCGTAGAAGGTGTCACAGGCTTTACAAAGATTGTCTCTCGCATTGAGTCAGCAAAACGACAAGCCAACGCTCACGCTTGGTCATCTGCAATTGTCTCTGCGGCAAGTATTGCGGTTAGCTTTAGTAGCTTGGCCTTTAAGCTCTTTGAATTTAAGCCGCTTGCTAACCCCATGCAAAATGATCTCGTTTCAACACCTCTCACCCATACAGATGGCTGGGTCTACCCACCATCTGGGCCTGGACTAGGTATCGAAATCAATGAGGATGTAGTTAATAAGTATCGCCAGAAGAAGTAAGTTTTTCTGGGAGAGTGCCTATCAATTCTGCTGGCCAAACTTAAGGCTACTTGCGAATCTGAGTAACTCTTTCCAATAAACGTTCTGCAACCTTCTTTGATGCTTCATCAATCATAAGGCCGTCAAGATTAGTGGCACCTGATGATGCGTTAAATGCGGCAATAATTTCTTTTGCATGTGCAATCTCTGCCGGACTCGGTGTGAAAGCTTCATTTACCAGAGCGATTTGATTTGGATGAATCACCCATTTCCCGTCAACACCTAAAGCACGGGCCGTACGGGCAGAGGTTGAGAGGCCAGCATCATCAGTGATTTGAAAGTAAGGCCCATCGTAGGCAGTCTTTGCGTGTGCATGCGCTGCAATCACAACTTGCATAAGCGGCCATTGCAGTGCGTTCGCTGCTTCCGGCCATGGAGTTCCAGGATTACTGCTTGGCATTCCGGCTGATGCCATGAAATCTGCTGGCCCAAAGGCAAGAGAGATAACTTGAGGATGAGATGCAATCTGTGGTGCATTGATGAGCCCCATCGCACTCTCAATTTGCACTTCGAGTTGCGTATTGGTCGGAAGTTTGGCGGCCCAACTATTCACATCATCAAGGCTATGAATTTTAGGAAGAATAACTGAACTAAGAGGTTGTGGATTAAAACCACAGATGAGATCAATATCAGCATTGGCGAAGGTACTTGATAGTTCATTAACACGCAGAGAGATTCTCTTCTTAGTTTCAACTTTGCTTAGGAAATCTTTAAGGTAGGTGCGAGCCGCCACTTTATCTGCTGGCGTCACAGAATCTTCCAGGTCAAGAATTATCTGATCGCAATCGAGCGTCAGAGCCTTTTCCACCATCTTTGGCTGGCTAGCTGGAACGCAGAGCAATGAGCGCATGTTGATTAGTCTAGAGGCAGAGTGCTTACGAAGGAAGGAAAATCTTCTGGGTAATCGATGCCGAAATCATTTCACGAAGTTGCGCCAAGCCCGAGACTTCGCCAGCAGCAATAGCCTGCATACCTATATTTCCTAAGAGAGTGGCTTCTACTGCGCCGGTGATAACTTTTTTTCTAGTGACGTCGGCTGTCAATTGATTGAGGAAATCATTGGCGCTGCCTCCACCCACCACATAAATGACATCAAATGAATGGCCTTCAACCGCTTCAAAATCAGAGATTACCTGATCATAGGCAGTAGCCAAACTGTCGAAAATACAACGTGCATACTCTGCTGGTGTACTAGGAACAGGTGCGTTATTTGCAATGCAATACTCGGCTATACGGCCAACCATATTTCCTGCAGCTAAGAAAAGATGATCATTAGGGTCGATGAGAAAAGAATTAGCGGGCACCTTCTGCGCAGCGGCAACAAGTTCTTCGACTTTAGTACTTGATCCTTGGGCAGCCCAGTCGCGCTGACACTCTGATAGCAACCACATTCCAGCCACATTACGCAGGGATCGCACAGTTGCCTGCACACCCAGTTCATTTGTTAAATCGATTTCAAATGCTTGGTTGGAAGTATTTGCCTGCGATTTCTCGTAACCAACCAGAGACCACGTTCCACTTGAGATGTAAATAGATTTTTCAGGATTAGTCATAGGTACGGCTGCAACGGCCGATGCGGTGTCGTGTGAACCCACTGCCACCACTTGAATCCCGTCGAGTTGCCCATGGCCTTCAATCTTATTTAACAATGCTCCGGCTTCATGAAGTGGGGGGAATATTCTCTTTGGCAAATCTAATTCAGCAATCAAATCCCAATCCCAATCGCGGGTAGCTGAATTAAGTAGTTGAGTAGTAGAGGCATTAGTGACTTCTTGAGTCATACTTCCGCAGAGAAAATAATTAAGCGCATCGGGAAGCATCAGAAATTGACTCGCACCTTCAAATTCATCAATCGAGAGCCCAGCAATCAATTGATAAATCGTGTTAAAGGTGAGAAATTGAATTCCAGTACTTTTATAGATTCGCTCTTTACCAACAAGCTTGATCGTATCTTCCATAACCCCTTCGAGTCGCAAATTTCTATAGGAAAAAACTCTCTTGTTAAGAGAGCCATCTCCATTAAGAAGTTGATAATCCACAGCCCAGGAATCAACGGCCACTGAAGTTAGGTCATATTTCTGCACCGCCATATTCAGCCCAACAAGTACTTCTTCTTGAAGCCTGGACCAATTCCAGAGAAGCCCATCTACTGGGTCATCAATGGGGTCATTGGTAAAACGGTGAATAACTTCGAAGGAGATTTTTCCATCCGAAATAGTTCCAACTGCCACACGGCCGCTGGTTGCGCCTAAATCAATCGCTGCGTAAGAAGCCATAGTTAGCGCAGGAATGCACTCGCCACACCACTATCAACAGGGATGTGAGACCCGGTTGTCAGTGGTAAATCTCCTGCAACAAAGGCAAATGCTGCTGCAGCAATATGTGAAGGAAGCACTTCAAGTTTTAAGATGCTTCGCTGTGCATAGAACGCACCAAGCTTCTCTTCTTCAACCCCATATACAGCAGCGCGATTTGCCCCCCATCCACTAGCGAAGATTCCAGAACCTTGCACAACACCATCAGGGTTAATGCCGTTCACGCGAATTCCATACTCTCCGAGTTCGGCCGCTAGCAATCGCACTTGATGAGCTTGATCTGCCTTAGTGGCGCCGTATGCAACATTGTTAGGGCCGGCAAAGACTGCATTCTTTGAAGCGATATAGAGAATATTGCCAGCCATCTTCTGCACAATCATTGCTTTCGCAACTTCGCGTGAGAATAAGAATGAACCACGAGCCATCACATTATGTTGAAGATCCCAGTCGCTCACAGTTGTCTCCACTAGAGACTTAGAAAGTGAGAGCCCGGCATTGTTAACCAAAATATCTATTCCACCAAATGCAAGTGTTGTTGCATCCACTGCAGCAGAGACTTGATCCTCAAGTGTGACATCTACGCCAACGGCTAGTAATCGCTCCGAGTTACCCATTTCAGCGATGAGCTTCTTTGCACCTTCTAAATCACGGTCTGCAATTGCAACACAAGCACCCTCATCGAAGTAGCGCTGAACAATTGCACGGCCGATTCCCGATGCACCACCTGTGACAAGTGCGATCTGTCCCGCAAGTGCTTTTGGCTTAGGCATACGACGAAGCTTTGCTTCCTCGAGGTCCCAGTATTCGATGCGAAACTTTTCAAGCTCTGAGATGGGGGCATATGTTGAAAGAGCTTCAGCCCCGCGCATTACATTGATGGCGTTGACGTAAAACTCTCCTGCAACACGAGCTGTCTGCTTATCTTTGCCGTAAGAGAACATGCCGATTCCAGGAACCAGAATAATGAGCGGATCTGCCCCACGTATCGCAGGAGATTCCTTAGTTGCATGGCGCTTGTAGTAAGCCGAGTAATGGGCGCGATATTCCTCATGCAAAGTGCGAATGCGAGCAGTTACTTGCTCAAGATCAGCACCTGGCTCTGTATCAAGGACCATAGGAGAGACCTTGGTACGTAAGAAGTGATCAGGACATGATGTGCCTAGCGAAGCAAGTTTTTGTAGTGACTTGCTTGCAATGAAATCTAAAACAACAACTGAGTCGGTGAAGTGGCCAACCATGCGGGCATCTTGTGAAGCAACACCGCGCAGAATAGGAGAGAGTTGTGCCGCGCGCACTCGACGCTCGGCTTCAGGAAGAGCTTTGTACTTAGCAATAGCTCCACCAAATGGGTCTGCTTTGCCATTTGCCTTAATGAAATCTTCTGCCTTTTTTATCGCATCAAGTGAGCGCTTCTCGCACTCATCAGAAGTATCGGCCCATGTTGTTAAGCCGTGGCCGCCAAGGATGCACCCTTTAGCGTTCGGGTTTTCTGCGGCAATCTTTGCAATATCCAATCCAAGTTGAAAACCAGGTCGGCGCCAATCCACCCAGAGAATTTCATCTCCAAAACATTTCTTAGTGATTGCCGGACCATCTGCAGAGGTTGCAAAAGCAATAATCGAATCTGGATGTAAATGATCAACATGTAACTTATCCACCAATCCGTGCATCGACGTATCAATGCTCGGAGCTGCCCCACCTTTGCCGAAGAGGCAGTAGTCAAATAGCGCAACCATTTCATCTTCATGTTGCTCACCGGGATAAACATTTTTTAGCTCATGAACTTTATCGGTATAAAGAACAGCTATTCCTTCTTCTTTGAGAGTACCGAGGTCCCCACCAGAGCCCTTCACAAAGATAAGCGAGGTTGGCTTACCTGAAATTGGGTCTGTGATCGTCGCCTTCGCCGATGTATTACCACCGGCGTAGTTGGTCACCTTTGGGTCTGCACCTAAACGATTAGAGCGGGAAATGAGTTCGTTAACTGCCGGAGTTAACTCAGATAACTTTTTAATTATGCACCCCACCCAGCTTGGTTGCCGCCGACCCGTGAGTCAGCAATCTTCTTCAAATAACCAGAAGCTTTAAATGCCTTCATAGGATTGGGATCAATTCCTTTATCGCTGCGCCACTCTTCAAGAAGTGGACGGACGTCGGTGTTATACGCATCCATAAGAACACCGTTTGCTTCAAGCACATCACCTGAAGCTTGTGCAGCTTCGAGTGCACCTTGGTCAACTAGTAGAGCCTTTGCAGCCGCTTCTTGAACGTTGAGAATTGAGCGAATTTGGCCAGGAATTTTGGCTTCGATGTTGTGGCATTGGTCTAGTACAAATGAAACGGGCGTTCCAACGTCGAATCCGCCATTGATGTTGACTTCGTGCAGGATACGGAATAACTGGAATGGATCTGCTGCTCCAACAATCAAATCATCGTCAGCATAGAAACGTGAATTGAAATCGAATGCTCCGAGCTTCTTTGCTCGCAGTAAGAAGGCAACGATAAATTCAATATTTGTTCCAGGAGCATGGTGGCCAGTATCAACGCAGACCATGGCGCGCTCACCAAGCTGTAGACAGTGAGCGTAGGAAGTTCCCCAGTCAGGAATATCAGTGGTGTAGAAAGAAGGCTCAAAGAACTTATATTCAACAAGCATTCTCTGATTACCTTTGAGATGAGTATAAGTCTCATGAAGTGACTCAGATAAACGATTTTGACGAGAGCTTATGTTGTCTTGGCCGGGATAGTTGGTGCCATCTGCAAACCACAACTTCAAATCTTGTGATCCAGTGATATCCATGATTTCAATGCACTCTAGAAGGTGGCGGACTGCTTTCTCGCGAATCTTCTTATCGGGATGACAAACTGATCCCAGCTTGTAATCATCATCTTGGAAGGTATTGGAATTAATTGTTCCAAGCACCACACCTAGATCTTTTGCATGCTTGGCAAACTTTGCGTAATCCTCAACTTTGTCCCAAGGAATATGCAGCGCAACGCTGTGAGCAGCACCGGTGTACTTATGTACTTGGGCGGCATCTTCAACTTTTTCAAAAGGATCACGTGGAACACCAGGCTGACCGAAGACTTTA
>Ga0209087_1000937_pt1 | contig 17614 bp, 14 predicted proteins | sample S_130805_EF_Meta_FD_187321 | JGI IMG/M metagenome (GOLD analysis project Ga0209087, IMG submission 187321) | Freshwater microbial communities from Lake Simoncouche, Canada to study carbon cycling - S_130805_EF_MetaG (SPAdes) (version 2) | ecosystem: Environmental > Aquatic > Freshwater > Lake ... | reverse complement strand
GAGCCACCGCGAAGCGGCGCGGCTGTGGATTTCCGGGATAGAGGCGCTGAGCCGCAAGATTGGCAAGGGCAAGCAGCGGGTGATTGACCTTTCGGCGACGCCATTTTTCCTGGCCAGCTCGGGCTATCGGGAAGGCACGCTGTTCCCCTGGACCGTCAGCGACTTCTCGCTGATGGATGCGATCGAATGCGGCATCGTCAAGCTGCCGCGGGTGCCCGTAGCCGACAACATTGCCCAGGACGTGCCTCGCTATCGGGAGCTGTGGAAGAACATCAAGAGCAAGATGCCCAGGCAGGGGAGGGGCAAGGGCGGCAGCAAGGATCCCGAAAGCCTGCCCATGGAGCTGAAGACAGCAATCGAAGCCCTGTATGGGCATTACGAGAAAACATTTGAGGAGTGGAAGAAAGCAGGATTTCATGTGCCACCCTGCTTCATCATCGTCTGCAACAATACTTCTACATCCAAGCTCGTCTACGACTACGTGAGTGGCTATGAGATCGAAGATGAAAGAGGTGATAAGCAATACCGCAAGGGTTTCTGTCCCTTGTTCTGGAATTACGACGACAATGGCAATGCCATTCCACGGCCGCGCACCCTGCTGATCGACAGCGAGCAACTGGAGAGCGGCGAAGCCCTCGATACCAACTTCCGGGAGATGGCGGGTCCTGAGATTGAACAATTCCGCCGCGAGATCATTCAGCGCGAGGGAGCTGGTGGCGCTGACACCAAGCTCAGCGATGCAGATCTCTTGAGGGAGGTGATGAACACGGTGGGTAAACCCGGCAAGCTCGGGGCCGACATCCGCTGTGTCGTATCGGTGGCGATGCTCACTGAAGGTTGGGATGCGAATACGGTCACCCATGTTCTGGGGGTTCGTGCCTTCGGTACCCAGCTGTTGTGTGAGCAGGTGGTGGGCCGGGCCCTGCGCCGCCAGAACTACACCCTCAATCCAGACTCGGGGCGGTATGACGTGGAGTATGCCGACATTCTCGGCATCCCCTTTGATTTCACATCCCAGGCTGTACCGGGCACTGTGAAGCCGCCGCCACCCACGATTCAGGTGAAGGCGATCAGCCCAGCACGCGATGCCCAGGAGATTCGCTTCCCCCATGTGATCGGCTACCGGGCCGAGCTGCCTGATGATCAGGTGAAGGCCACCTTCAACGACGATCACATCCTTAATCTCACGCCCGAATTGGTCGGTGCCACGGTTACCAACAACCAGGGGATCATTGGCGAGGGCGTGAATCTCACGGTGGATCGCACAGGAGATTTCAGAAAGTCCACCGTGATCCTGCATCTGGCCAAGCATCTGGTCTACACCAAATATCGCGATGCCGATGAACTACCCAAAACCCATCTCATCCTGCAGATGAAGAAGGTGGTTCGCGACTGGATGGACCAGTGCCTGGTTTGCAAAGGCGGAACGAACCATGGTCTGCTGATGTTCCGTGAAATGGCTGATATGGCCTGTGAGCGGATGATTCAGGCCATCGTGGTGAGCGCAGGCCAGGAACAGCGGCGCCTGGCGATCCTCGATCCTTACAACCCCAGTGGCAGCACCATGCACGTGAACTTCAACACCTCGAAGACGTTGCGCTGGGAAACCGATTCCAGGAGGTGTCATGTGAACTGGGCCATCTGCGATAGCACCTGGGAGCAGGAGTTTTGTCGCGTGCTTGACCACCATCCCCAGGTGCGCCGCTGGGTGAAGAACCAGGCGCTGGGCTTCGAGGTGCCCTATCAGATGGGTGGCGTCGCTCGCAAGTACATCCCCGATTTCATCGTGGTGGTGGATGATGGCCGCGGTGATGACGACCTGCTGCACCTGGTGTGTGAGGTGAAGGGGTACCGGGGCGAGGATGCCAAGGTGAAGAAAACCACGATGGAGGCATTCTGGGTGCCCGGTGTCAACAATTCAGGTCGGTTTGGCCGCTGGGGCTTTGCGGAGTTCCGGGAGGTGTACGCCATGGAAACTGATTTCGCTTCAGCGGTGGACGACGAGGTGAATCAGGTGCTGGATCAAGTGCTCACCATGGAGGTGGTCTGACATGCCGAAGAAGCCTGCCAGCGAGAAGCAGATCGAGAGCTTCGTGCACGATGAGGCCTCACGCCGCAACATCCCCCCGGCTGAGTTTCAGACGATGGTGCGCAACCAGGAGAAGACGCCCATCCAGGTCGCTTACGAGCGGCGGAACCCGGATCTGGATCCCCAGCTGATCTGGCGGGGCAAAGATCTGCTGGATGAATCACTTCTGGTGGTGAATGCGCCGCCGCTCTATATCCAAGAGAAGATCCACCCGAAGGTGTTGATCGATGATCTTAAGCGGCGCAGCAATCAGGGCGGCACGGGCCAGGCCGAGCAGATTGATCTGTTTGCCGCCTTCAATGGCTTGCTCTCAGAAGCGGCCAAGACGGAGTTCTATCAGCATGATCAGAACTGGTCGAATCGGATGATTCTGGGCGATTCTCTGCAGGTGATGGCGAGCCTGGCGGAGCGGGAAGGGTTAAGAGGAAAAGTGCAGTGTGTTTATTTTGATCCTCCGTATGGGATCAAGTTTAATAGTAATTTTCAGTGGTCAATGTCGACGCGAGATGTCAAGGATGGCAAATCTGGTCACATCACAAGGGAACCCGAGCAGGTGAAAGCCTTTCGTGACACATGGAGAGATGGAATTCATAGTTATCTTGGCTACATACGAGATAGGCTAATTCTATTTCGTGATCTACTTGCAGATAGCGGGTCAGTCTTCGTGCAGATTGGTGAAGACAATGTTCATATACTCAGAACTCTATTGGCTGAAATTTTTGGCCAGGATAATGATTGTGCTCTCATAACCTTCAAAAAGACAAGTGGCGCTGGCAGCTTTGCAGGAGGTACGACTCTGATGGCGGCAGTTAGTGATTATATTATATGGTTTGCTAAAGATAAGTCAAAATGCAAATATCGCCAACCGTATCAGGTCAAAGAAATAGGCGGACTTGGAGCCGATGCATACACACAGATTGAAGATGCATTTGGAAGTAGGAGACGTGCGAGCAGCGAAGAGATTTCAGCAGGTGTTGTTGACGGCAGATTTTTTCGAGCAAGCCCACTCACTTCGGAAACGGTTCGAGAAGGCCAGACAACCGTGTTTCCTGTATCAATCGGGAATCGTAGTGTTATGCCCAGCAAGGGCGGGTGGAAAACTAATCAGGTAGGCATGGCTAGACTTCAAAAGTCCAATAGACTAATTTTGCAAGGAAAATCTGGTGCCTATGTAAGATATCATGATGATTTTACGGCTTTTCCGCTGACTAATCTATGGACTGACACCCAGTCAGGCAGTGGTATGAATAAGATCTATGTTGTGCAGACTAGCCAAAAGGTTATCGAGCGTTGCATCCTAATCTCTACTGACCCTGGTGATCTTGTACTGGATGCCACATGTGGATCGGGTACCACTGCGGTGACAGCTGAACAATGGGGAAGACGCTGGATAACTATCGATACGTCTCGTGTGGCATTGGCTTTAGCACGTTCACGAGTTATGGGTGCGAAGTATCCATACTACTTGTTGGCTGATTCTTCAGAAGGAAAACAGAAAGAAGCCGAGCTGACTCGCACAATTCCAAGCATTGATCCAGTGTCACGAAACATACGTCAGGGTTTCGTCTACGAGCGTGTCCCCCACATCACCCTCAAGTCAATCGCCAACAACACCGAGATCGACACGATCTGGGAGAAGTGGCAAGCCACCCTTGAGCCCCTACGCGAACAACTGAATACGGCACTTGATAAGGTCTGGCAGGAATGGGAAATCCCCCGCGAAGCCCAGCCCACCTGGTCCGACGAAGCCAAGAGCGTTCATGCCAACTGGTGGGATGCCCGCATCGCCCGTCAGAAGGAAATCGATGCCTCCATCGCAGCCAATGCCGATTCCGAATACCTCTACGACAAGCCCTACGAAGACAAATCCAAGGTCCGTGTCGCCGGCCCATTCACGGTGGAGAGCCTCAGCCCCCACCGCTCAGTAATAGTCAACGACGACGACACCATCACCGATCCCCTCAAACAGGGGGCCACAGCCGAGGGGGCAACGGACTTCGCCCAGATGATCCTCAACACCCTGCGCGTCGCCGGGGTGCAACAGGCTCACAAGCAAGACCGCATCAGCTTCGAGTCGCTGGATGGCTGGCCCGGTGTCTTGTTGGCAGGCAAGGGCAGCTACCTCAATGCCGATGGCACGCTCAAGACAGCAGGCATCTTCATTGGCCCAGAGTTTGGCACTGTCACCCGCGTGGATCTGGTGGAAGCCGCCCGCGAATGCGCGGATGCGGGCTTCAACGTGCTGATCAGTTGCGCCTTCAACTACGAGGCCCAGTCCACCGAGTTCGACAAGCTCGGCCCAATCCCCGTGCTCAAGGCCCGCATGAACGCCGACCTGCACATGCAGCAGGACCTGGCCAACAGCGGCAAGGGCAACCTGTTCGTGATCTTCGGCGAACCCGACATCGACATCCTCGATGCGACTGGTCTCGATGGACAGCCCAATCAAATTCAGGTGAAGATCAACGGCGTCGACGTATTCGACCCCTCCACCGGCGAAGTCCGCAGCGATGAACCCGACAACATTGCCTGCTGGTTCATCGACAGCGACTATAACGGCGAGAGCTTCTTTGTGCGTCAGGCCTATTTCCTCGGCCAGAACGACCCCTATAAGAGCCTGAAGACCTCGCTCAAGGCTGAGATCGACCTTGAAGCCTGGGAATCTCTCAACAGCGACACGTCCGTTGCGTTTGCCAAGCCTTCAACAGGCCGCATTGCCGTGAAGGTTATCAACCACTTGGGGGATGAGGTGATGAAGGTGTATCGGGTGTAGTTAGCCCCTTTTCTTGACCCGCTCGTCTAACAGCAGCGCCAGCAAGAAAAGACGTGCCTCCTCACTACCTTTGATCTTTTCCCAGAGCGTGAAAACACGTTCAGCATCTTGGATTGCTTGGCGTGCATCTGTCTTATTAGGCTTTAGCAAGATGTTGTAATCTGCATCGTGGCGTGATTGACGCAAAGATTGAAAGGTTGCGGCGATGTCCTTCAAGTCTGTTGAAATCGGTAACTGCAGGCATGGCTTTAACCCTTTATTGAGGTTCCCACCTGCAAATCCCTTGCAAGCCTCAGCCATTTCATAGTGGTCGAATGCACGAGCTACATATCCTCTGAGTTCTTTGCTATCTGATCCATTCCCAGCCAACATGCTGGCAGCAGCGTGAACAAGGAGGCTGAAGACGGAATAATACGCTGTAGAGATGGAGCGCTTCAATGTCGCTGCGTCAGGGCGGCCCCGCTGCTTGTCTCCAGGGAGCATGTTCTTGCACAGAGCCAGCAAGTTCTGAGGTAAACCCATGAATTTCAACCCACGACAGGTGATTCATTCAGAACATCAGGCCACCCGGTCTCGTCTTCATCCTCTTCGTCAGTGTCAGCATCCTCCTCACGGGTTCGAAATCTTACATAAACCCAACGTTCATCTCCCGCATCTGAGATCAAGTTCTGGATTTTTCTTTCGGCTTGATGGGCAGCCTCTAAGTCGACTTCTTCAACATCGTAAACAACCCAAACCCAGAGTGCTTGATCGCCAAGGGAATCAATGTCGCTCTCCACTCGCCAGGCGTGCACAGGAGGGTCCCAGTGCATACTTTCAAGCATGGCTTGAATCTTGTCTGTCTCGAGCTCATTCGTGCTGCGCGTTGGCATTGCAAACCTCCATCATGGCTTGACTCTAACCGCGCTCCAGCTACTGGAGTTGTTTCGCTCCTCAGCGAGCGGTCAACATCCCACACCCTTACATCTCTTACGATCAGGGACTAGGCTAAGTAAGGATCTTGGCGCAGCTCATGACCCCACAAGCTGAGTTTCAGGCCGCTGTTCTCGATCAGCTTCGCCGTGCGCCGCTCGATCCACCAGCCCAGGCGGCACTGCTGCAGGCGCTGTCATCTGTGGCCCCGCGGGAAAGGGCCACCAGCGCCAAGGCAGTCGGCCCGCTCGCCGAATGGCTGGGAGACGCCCCCGCCAATGCCGCCCAGCTCGAATTCGAGTCACTCCGGCGCAGCTTTGCCCTACGCCGCCAGCTCTTGGCCAGCACCATCGGTACAGCCGAAGTGAACGAGCTCCTCGCCGCCGGCAGCCGCCAGACGGTGCACGACCGCCTCAGGGCCGGCACCCTGCTGGGGATCCTTGATCAGGGGAAATGGCGCTTCCCCCTCTGGCAGTTCGACGCCGATGGCCCAAACGGTGTGATCGACGGACTTGCCCTTGTGCTGCCAGCCCTGCAGGTCTCCAACCTGGCCAAGGCCCGCTGGCTGCAGAAGCCCCATCCAGTCTTCGGCGGCTCCACTCCCGTGGATCTGCTCCGCCAAGGTCGCCTTGAAGACGTCTTGGCTGAAGCGGGCCAGGTAGGTCGTGGTCAGGACTGATTCACCCCCGCGCACCAGGCCATCGCATCGCGGTTCTTGTACAATCGGTTTGTACATATAGGAGTGTTGGGGATGGCTCTCGTCTCCGTTTCCGATCTGCGGCAGAACCTGCCTGCTTTCCTCAAGCGCGTTCAGGCTGGTGAAGAGCTGCAGGTGACATCCCGCGGACGAATCATTGCCCGCATCGCTCCGGAGCGGGACCCTGCCGAAGATGCCCGACAGTGGCTGCTGGATCTGCGTGATCGCGTCTCCCTTATCGATGTGGTCCAAGGGATCCCGGATGTGGAGTGGAGTGGTGATGCGGATCATCTGTGACACCCACATCCCTCTGTTCTGGGCCAATGCTCCATCGCGCCTCAGCGTCAGTGCCGCCGCAGCCCTGGAGCAAGGCCGGCAAGAGGGCCAGCTGGCCATCGCCGACATCTCGCTGTGGGAGTTGGCCCTCCTGATCGATCGCGGCCGCCTTCAGCTTCCAGGCGATGTAAGCCCTGTTGACTATCTCTCACGGCTGCTGCAGGCCCTTCGTTTGCAGGTACTGCCAATCACGGCTGATATCGCTGTTCTCTCCCGCAGCTCCATGTTTCAGCATGGCGATCCAGCTGATCGCCTGATCGCGGCCACGGCACTTCACGGTGGCTGGCCGTTGATCACCGCTGATGAAAAGCTCCGTGCTCTGCCAGACCTTCACTGCATCTGGTAGCAGCAGCTGCCATCTTGATCCCATCGCCTTCCTCCTCGCCGACAGCGTTTAATCCAGCCTTGAGAAGCTCAGTGGAGAAGAGCAGAAAGCTGCCAAGCTCGCCGCCTTCGAGCTACAAATCAATTCCGCCAACCCTGGTCTGCAATGCCACCGTCTCGACAACATCAAGGACAAGAACTTCTGGTCAGCCCGTGCCAGCCGTGACATCCGCCTGATTGTCCATCGGGTCGAGAGCAGCGTCGTACTCGGCTAGGTCGACCATCACGATCCCGCTTACGACTGGGCTTCGCGGCGAAAGATCGAAACCCATCCCATCACCGGCGCCGCTCAGATCGTGGAGATCCGCGAAACGGTTCGCGAGATTCAGATCCCCCTCCACATCCCCGCAGAAGCAGCGACCAATCCCGAGCCCAAGCGGCCGCTCTCCAACCTCACGGAAGCCGACCTGCTGAGCTACGGCGTTCCTTCCGAGTGGATCCCTGATGTCCGCACGGCGGACGACGACATGCTGCTGGTGATCGCCTCCCATCTCCCCGGTGAGGCTGCCGAAGCGATCATCGATCTGGCGACTGGCACCACACCCACCAAGCCGGAGGTAAGGCCGCCAGACCAGAGCAATCCCTACGAGCACCCCGACGCCCAGCGCCGCTTCCGGGTGCTCACCGGCACCGAAGAGCTGGCTAGGGCACTGGACTACCCCTGGGAGCGCTGGATCGTCTTCCTTCACCCCAGCCAGTCCGACTGGGTGAGCCGCTCCTTCCATGCCCCCACCCGCGTGCAGGGCTCTGCTGGTACGGGCAAAACCGTGATGGCCCTGCACCGCGCCGTTCATCCGGCTCGCAGAAACCCCGAAGCCAGGGTGTTGCTGACCACCTTCTCCGAGCCCCTAGCGGCCCTACTGCAGGACAAACTCCATCGCCTGATCCAGAGGGGAGCCCAGCCTGATGGCGAGGCCTTCGTGGTGGACGAATGTCAGGACATCACCGCTGGCCAGCTCCGGTTCCTGGCCGCACGGGCGGGCACCAGCACCGATGCCCTGTTCTTCGCGGGGGATCTCGGCCAGCGCATCTTCCAGCAGCCGTTCTCTTGGACCCAATACGGCGTGGACATCCGCGGCCGCTCGCGCACCCTGCGCATCAACTACCGCACCTCCCACCAAATCCGCAGCCAAGCCGATCAGCTGCTCGATCCGGAATCCCGCGACGTGGACGGCAACGTCCAGGACCGCCGCGGTGCCATCTCCATCTTCAACGGTCCGGAGCCCGACATCCGGGAGTGCGACGACACCGACAGCGAAACCGAGCAGGTGGCGGACTGGATTGAGCAACACCGCAGCGAAGGCCTCACCCCCAGGGAATTCGGCATCTTCGTGCGCAGCGAGGCCGAAATCACCCGCGCCGAATCAGCGCTGCAGTTGGCTGAGCTGTCCTACGAGCGTCTGCAACCCTCGGCCATGCGCCTCGGTAGCAAGGCCACCCTCTCCACCATGCATCTGGCCAAAGGCCTGGAGTTCCGGACCGTGATCGTGATGGCCTGCGATGAAGACGTGATCCCCAATGCGGAGCGCATTAAGGCCATCACCGACGACAGCGACCTCGATGAAGTGGTGGCCACCGAACGCCACCTGCTCTACGTGGCCTGCACCCGCGCCCGGGATCACCTGCTGATCACCAGCGGCGATACCTGCTCGGAGTTTGTGGAGGACCTGCTCGGGTGAACCCGCCAGCACGGGACCAGCTTCAGATCGCCCAGGCCGCTCGGCTTGGCTTGATCGAGCCGCCGGTGGAGCAGGCCCTTCATACCCTGCGACGGGTGCGCACGGGACTACATCCTGCTGATCACCATCCTGGTGGCGTTTCTTGAGGCCGCTGCTCAGCAACTCTCTCCTCAACCGCCAGCGGTGGTGATGGACTTTGGAGGTATTCACTCGCCACGCTCGGACCCTGATGAGCCCGCCTGATGCGCTTCCGCCTTGGCGCCCGCTTCTGAGAGGTGCCCGAGAGCGTGAGGGGCGCTCTCCCCAGGCCCGCTGGCTGCAGCTGGCCACGGTGGCGGCCGATGGCACACCAAGGGTGCGCACCCTGGTGTTCCGGGGTTGGGCTGGCGCCACAGCGTTGGATCTACTCACCGATGGCCGCAGTGCCAAGCCCGCCGAGCTGGTCCACCAACCTGCAGTGGAATTGTGTTGGTTGCTACCCCGTGCCCGCTCGCAGTTCCGCCTACGCGGATGCCTCCAGACCCTGTCGCTTGAACAGGAGCAGAGGGAGCGCGAACGCCACTGGCAGATGCTCTCCCCCAGTGGGCGCGCCTTGTGGGGATGGCCCCCGCCCGGGGAGCCCTTCAACTCCGAGGCAGCCTTCCCCGAGCGGCTTCCAGATGGATCGCCGCTGCCGGATCACTTCCAGCTGTTGCGCATCGCCCTGAATCAGGTGGAACTGTTGGAGCTCACGAGCCATCCCCACCGCCGCCGGTGCTGGAGGGAGAGCACGGGGTGGGCCGAGGAACTCCTCAACCCATGAGGAAGGCAATGACTAAAACCTCCTCCACCAATGCCCCACCTCAGGCGGCTGGCCACGGGTGAGAACCAACGCAGGCCTCACGCCAACCCAACTGCGCACCCCGATCGCCATCTCGGCACTGTTCTATGCGGCCAGCTGCGCCTTCCTCTCTGGTGCCCTGCCCCGCAGCAGCCGCCGAGGTGCGGGCCAGGCACCTGCGGTGGGGACTACGATCCGGCCATCCGCCTGAGCCGAACGCGATGGATCCGGTGCCATCCACCCGCGCCCATTCCCCCCATCTCGATGCCATCAATCTGATGCTGCGGGATTTGCATACCCGACACGATGAGATTCGACACCGGGCCGCGTTTCGAGGCTGCACCAATGAACTGCTGACTCTGCAGCAGGAGCTGGTGAATTATCTCCTTGACAAGAAACATTCTCTGCTGGGCTTAAACCCAACCCAGCACGACTCGATCCCCAACTACAACTCCTTCACCTGAGCGCCCCCACGCCCGGCCCGCCACGGGTGGTGATCGTCGGAGCGGGCCCCGCCGGGGCGGCCCTCGCCGTTTTGCTGGCCCGAGCCCACGTGCCTGTGGCGCTGGTGGAAGCCAGCACGACCTTCAGCCGCCAGTTTCGAGGCGAAGCGCTGATGCCCAGCGGCGTGGCGGTCTTGGAGCGCCTGGGCCTCTGGCCCCTGGCGGCCTCCATTCCGCAGCGTCCCCTTGGCGCCTGGAGCTTCTACGTCAATGGCCGCCTGCTGTTCGAACAGGACGAGCCGATGGGCAGCGCCCATCCCTGCACCCTGGTGGATCAGGAGGCGTTTTTACCCGCCCTGGTGGAGATAGCGCGCCAGGCGCCTACCTGCCAGTGGTATCCAGGCCAATCGGTCACCGGTTTGTGCCGTGCTGAGGGTGTCCTCGAACCAGGCCAGACCCCCGCCAACTCCCGCATCACCGGAGTCACCCTGGGCGATGGCACCACCCTGCCCGCCGACCTGGTGGTGGGTTGCGATGGTCGGGCGTCGCGCCTGCGCCCATGGGCCGACCTGCCCCTGCAGGCCCTCCCCTCTCCCCTTGACGTGCTTTGGTTCCGCTTGGCGGACAGCGACGCCAGCGCCGCTCTGGGTGAGTGGGTGGGGGAGCGCTTCGCCACCCTCGTGGGGGACGGCGGCAGCTTCGCCCTATTCCGCTCCGCTGCCGGCCCCCTGCAGCTCGGCTGGGCCATCCCCGCCCCTTCGCAGGACGAGTCCATGCCGTCCAGCCCCCTGCCCTGGCCGGAGCGCTGGGCCCGCGCCAGCCCCAGGGAGCTGGCGGACCTGCTGCGCCGCCTGCCGCTCTCCGCAATCACCGGGCCGGTGCGGCTGCCGGTGCGCGTAGGTCGCTGTGCACGCTGGCATCGACCCGGACTCCTGTTGCTCGGGGATGCCGCCCATCCCCTCAGCCCCCTGCGGGCCCAGGGGCTGGCCATGGCGCTCCGCGATGCGGAGGTGGCGGCGGAGCTGTTGCTGCCGGCCCTGCGGGCCACCCCCACAGAACCGCTGGCGATCGATGCGGCCGTGGCCCGCATCGCCGAGCGACGCCAACCGGAAATCAGCGTGATTCAGCGCTTGCAGCACCAGGAAACCCAACGCGCGGACCTGCTGCGCCGCCACGCGGGACTCCGGCAGGTCCTGGCCCTGAGCGCCCCCTGGAGCGGTCCGCTGCTGGCGCACCACTGGCTGGGCCAGCAGCGGATCCTGCGCGATGGCCTGCCCTGAGCCTGCCGCCGACAGCATGATGGAACCCCTTGCCCCCTGAGGGACGTCCGCCCGTGCCCCGCCGCCCCCGTTTCCAGCCCCCATGGGTCCTCGCCTCCCTCACGGCTGCCTTCACGGCTTCCTTCATGGTGGCCGCGGGCTCCCTGCTGCTGGCCGCCCTGCCCCTGGCGGCGGCCCCGGACCCCAGCCTGCCGCCGCCGGAAACCTTCCGCAACCTGCAGCTAATCACCCTGGCCTGCGGTCGGGAGAACACGGAATCCAGCTGCGCCAAGGCCCGCAGCCTGGCCGATCCCCTGCTCGATCACCCGCGCCTGTCGGCGCGCTGCAAGGACGTGCTCTGGACCATCCGGCAGAAGGCCACCGTGGCCCCAGCCAACAGCCTGGCGCGCCGCGACCCGATCGACCAGGCCGCCAAGGATGTGACGGTGTTTTGCCGGCGGCCGGTGACGCCGAGCACCGCGAAACCGACCGGAGCCTCCGCGGGGCAGGCCCCCATGGGCACCCCCTGAGGGCGAGAGGAACGGCGGGCGTTTAACGGGTCGAGCCGGCCGGAGCACCTGGCTCCGTCTCCGCCGCACTGAGGTCAAGCAGCTGCTGGGCCGTCGCCGCCATGAACGGCAGGTCCATCGGCGTCACCACGACGGCCCGATCGGCGAGGCTGCAAAGGCCGTTCCGTTCACCGGCGGCCTCACAGCTGGCTGAGAGCTCCAGCAGGGCCCGGGTGAGCTTGCCGCGCAGGCAGGTTTCCGCCCCGGCCTGATCCAGCACGGCCCGGGCGGCTAAGCGCCCACCGCGGACCGCGTCGGAGTAGGGAGGTGGGCCGGCCTGCGCTGGGCGCCCCTGCACACCCAGTCCTAGAACCAGTCCTGCCAGCACCAGGCTCAGACCACCCCGGCGGGGACAGGGCCACGGCGCGTCGGGCGGGGTCGGGAGAAGGATCGCCATGGTTCGAGGTTAGGGACGGGGAAGGGGGATGACTGGGGTGGGAAGCCTCGATCGGCGAGGGCTAATTTGGTGCCCCAACACCGGGCCCTGTCGATGAGCAGCAGCGTGACTCCCAGCCCCATCCGCTCCGTAACGCTCGCCCAGCCCTTCACCGACCAAAAACCCGGCACTTCCGGGCTACGCAAAAGCAGCCTTCAGTTCCAGACACCCCACTACCTCGAAAGCTTCATCGAGGCCTCCCTGCGGGTGATCCCCGGCGTGGCCGGCGGCACCCTGGTGGTGGGGGGAGACGGCCGCTACGGCAACCGCAGCGCCATCGACGTGATTGCCCGCATGGCGGCGGCCCATGGCGTGGCCCGGCTGATCACCACCACCGGCGGCATTCTCTCCACCCCAGCCGCCTCGAATCTGATCCGTAGTCGCGGCGCCATCGCTGGCATCATCCTTTCGGCCAGCCATAACCCCGGCGGCCCCGAAGGCGACTTCGGCGTGAAGATCAACGGCGCCAACGGCGGCCCGGCCCCCGAATCCCTCACCGATGCGGTGTACGCCGCCACCCAAAGCCTGGAGGGCTATCGGATCGCGGAGGCCGAACCCCTCAACCTCGATCAACCGGGGGAGCAGCGGATCGGCGACCTGGTGGTGGAGGTGATTGATGGGGTGAGCGATTACGTGGCCCTGATGCAGAAGCTGTTTGATTTCGATCGGATCGCCAGCCTGCTCAGAAGCGATTTCCGCCTGGCCTTCGATGCCATGCATGCCGTCACCGGCCCCTACGCCAGCCGGTTGTTCGAAGGGCTGCTCGGCGCCCCCTCGGGCACGGTGCGCAACGGCCTCCCCCTGGAGGATTTCGGGGGGGGCCACCCCGACCCCAACCTCACCTATGCCGCTGAGCTGGCCGACCTGCTGTTGAAGGGCAACGACTACGCCTTCGGCGCCGCCTGCGATGGCGACGGCGACCGCAACATGATCCTGGGTCGGGCCTGCTTCGTGAACCCAAGCGACAGCCTGGCGGTGCTCACCGCCAACGCCACCCTGGTGCCGGGCTATGCCAAGGGCCTGGCGGGGGTGGCCCGCTCGATGCCCACCAGCGCCGCCGTGGATGTGGTGGCCGAGGGCCTCGGCATCGCCTGCTTCGAAACTCCCACGGGCTGGAAATTCTTCGGCAACCTGCTGGATGCGAGCCGTATCACCCTCTGCGGCGAAGAAAGCTTCGGCACCGGCAGTGACCATATCCGTGAGAAGGACGGTCTCTGGGCGGTGCTGTTCTGGCTCAACATCCTGGCGGTCCGCGGCTGCTCGGTGGCCGAGGTGATGGCGGAGCACTGGAACCGCTTTGGCCGGCACTACTACTCGCGCCACGACTACGAGGCCATCGCCAGCGATGCCGCCCACGGCCTATACAACCGGATCAAGGCCATGCTGCCGGACCTGGTGGGCCAGCCCTTCGCCGGCCGCACCATCGCCACCGCCGACGACTTCGCCTACACCGACCCGGTGGACGGCTCGATCACTATCGGCCAGGGCCTGCGGCTACTGCTCGATGACGGCAGCCGGGTGGTGCTGCGCCTCTCTGGCACCGGCACCCAGGGGGCCACGTTGCGGGTGTATTTGGAGAGCTACGTCCCCCCGAGCGGCAACCTGCATCAGGATCCCCAGGCGGCCCTGGCCGACCTGATCCATGCCATTGACGCCTTGGCCGAAATCCGCACCCGCACCGGCATGGAGCGCCCCACCGTGATCACTTGAACCGTGATCACCTGATCGCTGGGCCTCCCAGGGAACGTCCTATCAAGCGTCAGCGACGGTGGCGGCGGCCTTCATCCTGATCGCCCAAGTGAGTGAGACTAATTTGGCGCATGGTTTCCCCCCAAGCGCCGCAGAACCCTGCCCCCAGAACCACCAAAGCCATCCCGTGAAACGGATACACCCTGAAGAGCTGTCCGGGCACCTGGGCGGCCCGGTTGAGCAGGATCAACACGACAAAGGCCATCAGCATGCAGAGCAGGGCTGAAAAGACAATGCGCCGATGATCGGTGCGCCGCTGGCGGCGGGGGCGATAGCCGGGGGGCTTGGGAAGTGGCATCTCAGGAGTCCAACGCTTCCGGCAACACCGGCTCAGTCTGCTGACTGGCGGGGAACCAGGATGTCTCCAGATTCTTCATCAGGACGTAGAACGCCGGCACGACGATCAAGCTGGTGACCGTGGACACCAACAAACCACCAAAAATCACCGAACCCACGGAGCGCTGACTCAAGGCACCGGCTCCATTGGCCACCATCAGCGGAAAAAATCCCGAAAGGGCCGCGGAGGCCGTCATCAAAATCGGCCGAAGTCGGGATTCGGCGGCCCCCTTAACAGCTTCGGCCGCAGGCAGGCCAGCCTCCATCCGCTGGTTGGCCAAATCGACAATCAAGATGCCATTTTTAGCGGCCAGGCCAATCAGGGTGACAAGCCCTACCTGGGCATAAACATTGTTGGCTTGGCGCATTGAAACCAAGAACAACAGGGCCCCGAGCATGGCCAGGGGAACGGTCATCAGAATGATCAAGGGATCGATATAACTACCGTACTGGGCTGACAACACCAAATACACCACAATTATTCCCAAGGCGAACACAAGTGCTGCCAGGGAGCCCGCCGCCACCTCAGAGCGGGTGATCGAGGTCCAAGCCGATCCGATGTTGGATAGATTAAGCTCATTGAAAGTGGACATCAAAGCATCAATCGCCTCACCACTACTCTTCGTAAAATCCTGCATCCCCTGGATCAGGACAGTGCGATAAAGATTGTAATGATTGATAATTGGCGGGGCGCTATCGAGACGGAGGCTCACCACATTTGCCAGGGGGATTTGATTGCCTTGACTATCCGGAACGTAGAGATTATTGAGGTCCTGAACGACCTCTCTCTCAGCGCCCTCGGCCTGAACATAAACCTGGCGATACTGGCCATTCTCGTAGGTTTGATTGACAAAACTACTGCCATTCAAAGTACTGAGAATCGACATGGCCGTGCCGAAGTCAACATTTAAAGAGGCCATGCGATCCCGATCGGGGATCAGCCTCCAGACCGGAGCATCACTGACAAACTGAGTGTAGAGATTAAAGAAATTACCGGTTGAAAGCGCCTTTCGAATCAACTCAGACGCCATCCCATAGAGATCGGTAGGGCTGTAGCCACCATTGCTCAGATCGTTGAACTGGAACGACAATCCACCCTGAGCGCTGAATCCCGGCACGGCCGCTGGAGGAGTGGCGAGAACCTTGGCCCCTTGAATGGACCTAAAGTTCTGGTTCATCCGCTTAATGATGGCCATGGCGGATTGATCCGGAGCGGTGCGCTCTTCGATGGGTTTCAACCCAAAGAAAAAGATTCCTTGATTTAAAGATCCACCATTAAATCCGACCCCACCGATCATCTCACCACTCACCACATCTTTTTCAGCAGAGATAATTTTTCTTGCCTCAGATGCCACCTCCATCGTGGCCTCCAGCGAGGCCTGGGGAGGCAGCTGGATAATTCCCAAGCCGTAGCCCTGATCCTCCGTGGGAACGAAGCCTGTGGGGATCGCCACAAACGCCAGTCCGGCAAGCACGACGCCCCCCAACAACACAGCAACAATGAGACGTCGCAATCGAATGGCCTTAACAAGAAGTTGGGAGTAGGCTTTGGCTAATCGTTCAAATAGATGATTGAAGCCCCGGAAAATCGGCTGGAGAAATGTCCCCACGACGGCACCAAGGATGCCGAAACCCAGGCACCAGATCCAACCACCAAAGAGATAGCCATAGGCTGCGCCAAAGGAACCTCCAATTAACGTCCAAGCCAAACCTTTAGGATCAGTCTTACCGCCCCCGAGCAGCAGGGCAGATTGCAGGGGCTTTCCGGTAATCGCGTTGAATGTACTAACTACAATAGAAAAGACAATAGTTAGTGCAAATTGCCGATAAATCACCCCTGTGGCACCGGGGAAAAAGGTCACTGGAACGAACACCGCCAGCAGCACCAGGGCCGTGGCCAGAATCGCGCCGGTGAGCTCCTTCATCGCATTGGAGGCTGCCGCAAACGGTCGATCTCCTGACTCGATCCGAGCCGACACCGCCTCCACCACCACGATGGCATCATCCACCACCAGGCCGGTGGCCAGAATGATGCCGAGGAGGGTGAGTTCATTGATCGAAAAACCAAACGCCTTGACGAAAATCAGGGCCCCCAACAAGGCGATCGGCAACGCCAGGGCTGGGACCATCGTGGCTTTCCAATCCTGAAGGAACAGAAAGATGATCAACAGCACCAACACCACCGCATCGCGCAGGGCATCCAGGGCCCCCATGATTGAGGCATTGATGAAGTCGGTCTGATCGAAGACTTTCTCTAGAACCACTCCCGGGGGCAAGGTGGCCTCAAAGGTTTTAAGAACGGCATCCACCTGTTTTGCCGTATCGATGGCATTACTGCCAGGAAGTTGGATGACACCAAACCCGACGCAGGGAAATCCTGTACGGGCATTGACGGCCGCCTGGTTGAAATTCTGAAAGGCGTATTCCGCGCGACCAACATCCCCCAGTCGAATCAAACTTCCATCGGGTCCCTTATCAGCATTCACGCCCCCTGGACCGCTGGCAAGGATGAGATTCTCAAATTCCTGAACAGACTTGAGATTTCCCTCCACCAAAATTGGGAACGTGGTCCGATTCGAGGCTGAGGAGGGAGGCCCCCCGATCGTGCCTCCAGCCACAATCTGGTTCTGGGAACGCAGGGCATCAATCACATCCTGCACCGTCAGATTGAAGCGGGTCAGTTTCTGAGGATCCACCCAAATCCTGTAGGCGGGATCACTACTGCCAAAGACGGTGACCTGGCCAACGCCAGGGGATCGGGCGAGCGGGAAAGCGAGGTTGAGCTGATAAAGGCCGTTGAGATAATTACGATCGAATTGCCCCTCCGTAGAGGTTAGGTTATAAACCAGCAGATAACTGCTGGCCGTCTGCTGAACAGTGACACCTTGATTATTGACGCTCTGGGGCAACTGAGCCGATGCCGTTTGAACCCGATTAAGGACGTTGACCTGATCAATGTCAGGATCAGTTCCGGCCTTGAAAAAGACATTGATCTGACTCACCCCTGCGGCGGTGCTCACCGAGGTGAGGTAATCCATCCCAGGGGCACCGTTGATCTGTTGTTCCAGGGGGCCGGTGACTGCATTTTCCACTGTGACCGCATCGGCCCCAGGGAGATTGGCATTCACCTGG
>Ga0209087_1000934_pt1 | contig 17663 bp, 40 predicted proteins | sample S_130805_EF_Meta_FD_187321 | JGI IMG/M metagenome (GOLD analysis project Ga0209087, IMG submission 187321) | Freshwater microbial communities from Lake Simoncouche, Canada to study carbon cycling - S_130805_EF_MetaG (SPAdes) (version 2) | ecosystem: Environmental > Aquatic > Freshwater > Lake ... | reverse complement strand
AAAAGCAACAATACAAACAAATAATGGTACAGTTACTACTTCAACGGGCATAACATTCAAAAATACAAGTGGTGTAACATTATTTTCATCTAGGAGTAATACGGGTTTTGGACAATTTGTTTTAACAAATCATTTTATGACAAGTCAAGCAGATGACAATACCACTAAAACCAATATGTATAATCTATTAACTTACTTAAATAATAACGCCTCTTAATATGCAACTACAAAAAACAACTAAAAAAGGTTTTGAAACATTGCTAAAACAAGCAAATGAATTATTAGGGTTACCCGATGGGAATGGCAATGATAATTATTGCATACCTATTATAGATGTGAAAGGTGCTTATTATTTTATGGTTACTTCGGAAGTAATAAGTTTAGTAGATGAAAGCAAATTAGTTGATTACAACACAATAGATATTCCAACAATAAAAATATAGACCTCAGTATGCACTTTAGATTCTTAGACATATTAGTATCATTAGTAGGCTTCATAGCCTTACTTGAAAAGCACAACTTTTTATTCGCCTCCATAGCTTCAATTTGCACAATTATTTATTGGGCATATCGTTTTTGCACTTGGATAATTAAATTAATTACCGATAAATCTATTGACGAATTTGAAAAGGGGTTAAAAAAATGACAAACATATCATTAAAAAATTACTTTGAACCGACTCCTAAGAACTTGAGAAAGTGGCTATTAGCCATTAAATCTATATTAGGTACGATTTCGGGAGCTGCTTACATCAATGGTAAAGAAAAGATAGCATTTTGGATATTAGTAAGCGGTGCAGTTATAGATGAACTAACAAACTTATTTAGCAATGAAGATAGGACTTAAAGGACTTGGATTAATCAAAAAATTTGAAGGATGCAAACTAACTGCTTATACTTGTCCTGCGGGATTAGTCACGATTGCTTATGGAAATACGTTTTACAAAGATGGTTCTAAAATCAAGTTAGGCAATAAGATTACACAGCAACAAGCGGAAGAATTATTGATGGATTTGCTTCCACAATATGAAGCGATAGTAAACAAGAATATAAAAATAGATTTAACCCAATACCAATTCGATGCCTTAGTTTCATTTGTTTGGAATTGCGGTAAGTCTGAAACATTATTTAACCTTGTTAATAGCAAGTCTAAAGACCTCAAAGAATGGTGGCAAACACATTATACAACAGGTGGCGGTAAGGTGTTAAAAGGATTAGTAAATCGCAGGAAAGAAGAATCGGAACTCTTTTTTAAAATATGAAAGGCACTATAAAATCAGACATAGCGAAGGAGTATTTGTTAAAATTCCCAAATACTGCGAATTTAACCTTAGCAAAAAAGATTTATGCTGAAAATAAAAGTGTTTACAAAGACCTCGAGCAAGTAAGAAGTCATATAAGAACTTTAAAAGGTGCAAAAGGAACTTGGAATAAACAAAATACTCACGTTGAATTTCGCAAACAATTCGAAGCACTAAAAAAAGAACTGCCAAAAGGCGAAACGGATAAAATAGAACCGTACTATTTGCCAAAATCGAACAGCAAAGTATTGATGTTATCTGACATTCATTTCCCTTATCAAAACGATGATGCTTTGTTTGCTGCATTAGAATATGGGCTACAAAAAGAAGTTGATACAATATGGCTGAATGGAGATACGATGGATATTTATTCATTGAGTAAATTTGACAAAGACCCACGCAAAAGAAATTTTAAATATGAGATAGATTTAACCCGCAAGTTTTTAAAAGGACTTAGAGCAATGTTTCCAAAGGCACTAATAATATTTAAAATGGGAAACCATGAAAATAGATGGGAGGCTTTTTTAAGAAATAAAGCAGTTGAATTATTGGATATGGAAGAATTTAAACTATCGGTTATTCTTCATTTTAACGAGTTAAATATTCAATTAATTGAAGACAAGCAGATGGGTTATTGTGGTGAGTTAAAAGTATTGCACTATCACGAACTTCCTTTAAAAAGTGGAGGTGTTAATCCTGCAAGAGCAGTATATTTAAAAACAGGAGAAAGTGTTATCGGAGGTCATTATCACAGAAAATCAGAACACGTTGAAAGGACATTAGGAGGCAAATTAGTAAAAGTATATTCAACTGCTTGCCTTTGCGATTTGTTCGCAGGCTATATGCCTTATAATAATTGGTCGCATGGCTTTGCGTATATTGAAGTAAAACCGAATGGAGATTATATGGTCGAGAATAAAACTATTATTGACGGGAAAATTTACTAATTAAAAATATCATCATTAACCCATGCAACACATGATAACTTTTGCAATATCTAATATTTTAACATTTATGCTTTTAAAATTTATAATGGATGTAATAGCACATTATGATTTTTTCACTAAAATTGGTTGGTCATACTTTTGGAGTAGAACTGCAAAAGAAGCACCTAAAACTAATTGGTTACACAGATATTTTCCAATGTTTCACGATGCGTGGCATTTTGCAACTTTTTTAGAAGTAATTCAAGTTTGCATACTATTATCAATACCCTGCGATAACATTTATGTATTTCCTGTATTGGTTACAATAGGGTGTATTTTTTTTAATATCCTTAATGATTGGGCATCAAAGACTAAATAATTATATTTAATATAATAGCTATTTACCGCAAAAATGCGGAGAAAAGCTAACATATTAACCGCAAGAATTTGTTGGGTTGTTTGCTTTTACTATCTTTGCTATATGAAAGTCATACACATAGCTATAATAACCGCAATTACTATTTGTGTAATATTTTACTTTAATACAAGACCACAGCCAAATAGCTACGATAGGGAGTGGGTAGAGAATATGAGAGATAGCTTTGAGAAATTAGAAAAACAGCATGATACAATATTCAAAAAACAAGACACATTTATATACCATGAAAGGAAAATATTTATTACTACAACTATTGCTATTGATAGCCTTAAATTTGACAGCTTATTCAAGTTATGGACAGAGAAGGCAAGATTCTACCAACCGCTTTGCGATAGCGCAATCTACTAAGTGTTTTTATGAAATAAAGTATTGGCGCATGAAAGATAGCATAACAGCCATAAAGTTACTTTATTTGCAGCAAGACAAATTGAATTATAAAGTATTGGCTGATACGCTTCGAGATGAAAACATTAAACTAAAAGTAGGATACGACAAGCTACAAACAAAATTTGCCTCTCAAAAAACCACAATCCGTTTGTTATGGATAGCAGTAATTGGAGAAGCAATTGTTATTGTGTTGTTGAAACTTTAGACAAGCCCAAAACCGTTAGGCGTTATTTTCTTGAGCAGCCCGTAAACAAGACGAGCGAATACTGCCACAATAAGCCATACCCTTTTCATTTGGTTTATAAATTCTGTAAGTCCATTCCATAAAATTTTCAAGGTAACTACCTTCTTCAAAGTACATTGTTTCACCTGCTTTATAATCAAAATGAAAACCTACCTTAGTGTCTTTTTTAAATTTTAATTCGTTCATCTTTCTGAATAAAAACAACGCCTAACAAGGGTTTTGCGTAATAGCCCTATCAAGTGTCGTGGTTAATTTTAAGTTTATACTAAGGGCTACTACGCAAAGCCCCGATACCGTTATCTGAATGACTTATCATACCTTTTTGGGTATAATAATAGTTAATGAACTATATATCATACCCCTTTGGGTATAAACTTCAAATTGTTACATTCCCACCCTTTCGCCAAGCTGCACAAGTTGTTTTTCTATTTCGGGGCGAAGAGTTTGTTCTACAAAGTCATCAATATTATAGGTAAACTCATCCGCTTGATGTGCTTTTTCAGGGGGTACTTCTCTTTTATTAGCGTATATTTTATCAAGCATAAGTATTACATAGTCAATCTTATGGAAAGCATCCATAACATTCTTTGCTGTATTCCTTGTTTTAAAGAACTGCATATTCTGTGAAATGAAATCTCTATCGTGTTTCGCAGCTTTCAATAAAGCGTGAATCCTTACAAAGCTAAATGATATTACCTTTACTTTTTCTTCCCACTCCTTGTCAATTCTTTCTGCTTGCTTACGCATAGCTAAACTTAACTCTTCTTTGCTTTCCATAATTTTTACAAATGTTTAATTTATTATTGATTTATTTAATTAAAATGTGATTAAAAAGGAGCAACATCATCATCATATTCTTCCTCAACATTAAATGATTCAAGTTTCAAACTTGGTTTAATGGTTTTATTTGAAAATTTTTCCGTGTCCTTTAAATTAGACTGCTCTACTATTGGTTTTGTTACGGTAGATAAAACTCCTAAATTTTGTGTTCTTTTTAACCATGATGAATTATCTGAACCTTTTGTTTCTAAATAATATCTTCCGTTTTGTAATTGGTATTTTAAATCAATAGCTCCCGTTTCGCCCCAATGATTAAATTTTATTTTTTGAATTATCATTGTTGTTACATTGGTGTCAAAATTTCTATAAATACAAATACCCAAATCGGCTTTGTTATAAAAATTTGCAGAACCGCTTATATCATAAAGACTTGGAACTTCAAATCTTATTCCATCTTTGTCTTTTTTCATCTTTGTAGGATGTGCAACTAAAAAGCAATGTACATTATTAAGTTCACAGAAATCTGCTAATTTATCTAATTCCTTGCCAACATAAGACGTACTATCGTCTTTATGCTCTAATTTATTCCAAGCGTCTATAACAAAAAAATCAATACCTTTTAATAAAATTAACCTTTTAACACTACTAAGTATTGTATCTAATGTAAAATCTTTTTCAGGCTTTATAAACCAAAACTTATCATTAAGGTATTCTTTAACATCGCTCATTTCATCATACGTCATTTTATTATACCCATCCCAAGACTTTCCTATATAAAGCCTTGCCAATTTACTAAAATGTAATTTTGTAGGTTTATTTTCGGGGGAATAAAAAGCTCCTGTCCATTTTTCGGTTAGATTCAATCTCGTAATAATATAATCAAGTGCTGCTGTTTTTCCATGTGAGGGTATTCCCGTAATTACAGATATATACCCTTTGTGAAATGAAACTAATTTGTCAATTTCTTCTACTCCTATTTTAGCTCCAACGGGCAATCCATTGTAATAAAAGTCATCAATATCATCATTAAAATCTTCTATCGTAAAAGCACCCTCTATTGGAAACTGATATTTTTTAGATATGCAGTCCATAACTTCTTCTGTTCCATATTTTTGCAAACAATCATTAGCATCCTTACAATCATTAAAAGTTATAAAATCACAATTCTCCTTGCCAAACCTTGTAGCAATAGCATCTCTAAGCATTCTACCTGCAACATCATTATCGGTTGCAATATGAAACCTTTTTAAATGCGATATTTCGTCATAACTATTCTCTATGTATGTTAGGTTATTACTATTCAAATTTGCTCCATTAGGAACGCTTAAAACATTAAATATTCCACATTGGTATAAAGACAAGCAATCTATTTCTCCTTCAACAATATAACAATCTTCAAAATTTTTAACAGAATCTAAATTGTAAAATATCAATTCAGCGTCTTTATGTAGTTTAAAGTTTTTTGCACCATCCCTATATTTTATATTTATCAATTCATCATTCCTAAAATACTGAAACATACATACATTTTCTTCCTTTTGGGTTTGAGGCATCCATTCTTTTTTATCTACTATTTTAAAATGGTTTAATGTTTCTTGATTAATACCCCTGCTTTCAAACCATTTAATTAAATTTTCACTTGCTCCTGTTTTGTTTGAAGCTATTGGTTTTATATAAGTTTTTGTTTCTATTTTAAACTCATTAGGTAACCCCCCCTTCCAACCACAATGATTACAATGCCATATTTTTTTATCTAAATTTACACCTAAACACTTTTCTTTTTTCTTTTTTCGGGTGTGCGAACATTCGGGGCAAATAGCAACTACCTCCCCTTTATATTTATTATTTGGAATATCTATCCCATAATCTGAATATGCTTTCATCGTGGAAATGTAATTTTAAAAGGTTCAACTGATTTTATTTTATTTTCTTCTTTCATCCATACGGCAATCATTTTTGATTTCCAATTAACTACTTGTTTATTATTAGAATCTTTCCATTCTAAATTTTGATAATAATTGAATGCTGTTTCTGCTGTATGTTTACTATATCCTTTTTCTACAAAATAAGTAGTTACTTCTTCAATAGTTGGAGGGGTAAATTCTACCCTTTTCTTATTTGTTTTTAAAACTTTGTTTTTATATATGACATCTGTGTCACCCTCCCTCCTGACAAGATTGTCACCACCCCCTGACATCTGTGTCACCCCTGCTTCTATTATTATTAACGCCCTAAATTTAACAGAACCGTCTGAATTTAAGTTAATTACACGATTAAGTATTTTTTTCTCTTCTAACTCTTGTAAATCTCTTTGAATTGTTCGCTCTTCGCAGTCAAAACATTCTGAAAAATGTTTGTTAGAAGCCCAACAATATCCTTTTTCATTACTCATGTTAGAAATCATAGCTACTAAAATCTTTTGGCGTGGTGTTATATCTTTTCTATAAAGTATAGAAGCTGTTAAAACTGCGTATTGATTTTTATTAAACTCATTCATATAAACAAAAACCCCCCAACAATACAAAGGCAGTCCTAGAGTTGCGTAGATGCAAGCTTTGGCAATGTATTGAAGGAGGAATTATTTTTAATATTTTCATAATCTAGAAACTGCGGTACAAATATAACCCCCGAAACAATAAATACAAATGTTATTTATTTATTTATTTTAATCCTTTCTTGTTTCGTTATATTCTACTTTCTCGGTCATTACTTTTTGCCAATCAATTCCAAAGTGTTTAGCCATTGAAAAGCATACAAGCATGATGTCTATTAGTTCTTTGTCGTCAATATTTTCAACTCCACAATCACAACCATAACTAAAAACTAACTCTTTAAATTCTTCCCTTATCTTATCAATATAATCACTTAAACCTGTTTCAGGTGTTATCTGCCCACGTTTTATTTGAGCAGCATAATTGCGGTCTATTAGTTCTTCTATTGTCATTTGTTACCTCCGTTTGTCTGTTCGTAGTATTGTTTCATTAATTAGTTCTGTGATTGTTTGTTCAACTGATAGCTTTACATTATTTGAGTTTAAAGCATTGTATAGTACATCTAATTGTGCTTGTATTTTTTGCTCCTTATCCATTTCTTTGGCTTGTTCAAGTATATGCTGCCCACTTGACTTATCAAACCAAGTTGAAGTTAATTGTTCGTATAGCCATTCTGTTGCTGTTTGTTTCATAATCTTATTTGTTTAAAAATTTATCTATTTGTTTAAACAACCAACCTGTTAAATACGCCTCAGGTTCATCGTTAAATCTATCTAGTTCAATACCTTTATCTTGATAGATTAAGTTCTTTAAATGGACTATTTCGTGTGCTATGATAGTTCCTTCTGTGTATTCAAAAGCTACAATATACTCTGAAAATTCATTAGGCACTCGCATTGTAATAGCACCATAGTCAAACAAAGATTTTGTCCCATATTTCTTTTCAACATAGGACAAGTCTTTATCTAATATTATAGTTAACTTACACTGATATATCGGAATATCAATTGTTGTTTTCTTCATTAATCTTATTTGTTTTTAAATTTTTCGTTAAAATATTGTTCAAAATCTTTTTTATAAAGCATTTCTGATTCATTAGCAAACTGTAATGTACTTGAAAACCAAGTTTCTTTATGTTGTTGCTTTTCCATTTCTTTGGCTTGTTGCCAATCAAACTTATCAGGTTCTCTTTGTTTTGCAATTTCTTTTAACCATTCTACTGCTGTTTGTTTCATAATTTTACTTGTTAAATTTTTCTTTGTAATATTGTTCTGCTGATTTTGGGTAATCCATACGAGCATCAACTGAAAATTGAGAAGTGCTATCTTTATATGCATTTTCAATTTGTTCCTTCTCCATTGCTTTGGCTTGTTCACAATAAAATAAAGTAGTCCTTAAATCTACATTTCCATTTTCTCTTTGTTCTTCTATTTTATAAGTTAACCATTCTACTGCTGTTTGTTTATTTTCCATCTTTACCTCCGTATTGTTCGTTGTAGTATAGTTCCGCCCATCTATTATAAAATCTACTTGGTTTTTCAGATTGTTGGTCGCTCCTGCCATCTCTATAAGCATTTATTATCTCTTGCTTGTGCATTTCTTTGGCTTGTTTAATCACATCTCTTACCGAAGTTGTGCTTTGATTTACCTCATTAATTACTCTTTGCCAATTTCTTGTTTGTTGTAATTGATTAACTAACCACTCTACTGCTGTTTGTTTATTCATTTGTTACCTCCACTTTGCTGTATAGATACTTTATATTCTCTACGATTTGGCGTTTATCAAAAGATATTCTTGTTTTTTCTTTTTCTATCTCAGCCACAATTTCGGGGATATGATTATACAAGTCCCCGTATTTGTGGTTTCTAAGTTCTTCGCACCTTACCAAGTAATCATCTATTTGATTTTGTTTCTCTTGAATACTATTCAAAAGAGTAGTTAAGTTTTCGTTAGCCATTGCGATTTCTGTTAGGTTCATAGCGTTATAGTATTAATTTTTTCGTGATGTAATAGTTCTTCTTCGGCTACCTCATAATAAGTAGCTATTAGTTTAAGATTATCGAACTCGGTTAGCTTTGGGCTTTTACCTCTTATCCAATTGGTAGCTGTCAATAGCGTAACTCCGTTAAGTTCTGCGATAAGATTTCTTATTCGAGAATCGTTAATCATCAACCTGCTGTACTTATCGTTTATGGTTGTCTTCATTAGATTAATCCCCCCCACGAAATTATATACCTATCGGTGTACCCCACTTTAAAACCTCTTGCTCTTAGACTTTCTAAATGCCTATCGGTTAGTGCTTGAGATGGTTGAAGCATAACGATATTAGCAAAGGGTGCTGTTTCTTTAATAAGAAGATTAACAGCATCTACTGAAATGTTTTCTTTACTTTCCGAGAAGATTTCTCTTGCTTCTTCGGCTGTTATATTTGTTATATTTGTTAAATCCATAATGCAAATGTATTATTTTTTTAATGATTACTAAAATTAAAATGTGATTAATCTGTGAGTCTATCAATTATAAATAATATGATAGCAACGATAAATATTGTATATCCAAGAACCATTTAGTCTAATCCCCTTTCTGCTACAATTCTTTCAGCTTTATCTTGTTGTGCTTGTCGGATAAAATCTCTTTCATCAGATTGGTCTTCTTGTTGTTCTCTGCGATACCTTTTAGCTTCAAGCCTTTGAAGGTTTTCGTCCATTTTGATTTTGATTGTTTTTATTTCCATGTTATTTGTAATTTACTTAGTTCATATTCTAAAATAGTTTTAAGCCTTGTATAATGGCTTTTTGGTACTTTTATGTGTAATGAAACCGTTGGTTCGCTGTACATATTAGGGCGACCTCTTTTCTTTTTTTTGTCTTCCATAATTAAAACTTCCTATTTTTGTTATTCCAAATTTTTCTTAATTCTTCTAGTAGTTGAGGATATGTTGTAATGTAACCCATATCAATAGCAAAAGCTAATTTGGTTTGCAAGTCATTAAGTTCTTTTAATTGCTCTTGTGTAGCTATTTGTCTTAGGTTTTTACCGCTTGTGTTAAATATAATCCATTGCAAGGCAACTGCAACTTCCGCAAAATCATATCCTTTTAACTTAACTCCCGAAGCAGATAATACTCTATAATTATCCCCTGCATCATTCCTTTCTTTTATCAATTCGTCATAAACAAATCTCAATACTTGTACTTTAAATGTAGGGTTAATCCACATGGCAAAATCAATAAATAAAAGAGGGTTCATCCAAGTACCTTGACTTTTATTCCCACCCTTAATTACCGATACGACTTTTCTTGTTTCGGCTGATTCTAAGGCTGTTATAAATTCTTTTGTAGCGTCAAGTTTAAGAAATGCCGAAACATCTTTCCTTGTTTTTTTAGTAGTATTCCATTGCTTTAAGAGGGCTGTTGCATTGAACATTCCGTCATGTGTTCTTTGATGAACAATTAAATCACCCATTTTACGTTCCATTGTTACTGATGTTTTCATATTTTATATATTATGCCACAAAGATAAATATATTATTCACTAAAAGCATATATTGGTATAAAATAAATTAACTTTAATTGTAATCAATTGAAAATCAATTGTAAGATGAATATTTATTTCGTTAACTTATAATAAAGTTGTCTTGTCATTCTTGCATCGTATAAAGCCCCATGAGCCTGTTCTGTGTCAAAGGGTATTCCCATTTGCTTGCAAATATTTTGAAGTGATAGCGACCCCAAAGAATGTCTTTCATCAATAAATTTATTAGCAGCTAACACTAAAACATCTATACTATGAGAGTGAAAATAATCAGTATATTTCTTTTTAGCTGTCCACAAAAACTTATTAACATACTCGGTGTCAAACTTTTGAGAGTTAAAACCTATCATAGCCCCCTTCTGTCCTCTCAAGTCTTTTATTAATATCTTTACGGCTTCTTCGTGAGGAGTAAATCCCCTAAGTTCTTCTAATGTTATTTTGCAGAACTCTAATGTAACCGCATTTATAAGGTCATACTTTGAGGGGGCAATGTGAATTTCACGCTCTAATATTTCGCCATTATCGTATTCGATAATATAGCCTAATTGCCAAATAACCCCACCTCTGTCGGTTTTAAGGTCTGTTGTTTCTGTGTCTAAAAATACTTTCATTGCTGTTTTAATAATTGTTCTTTAATATTGATACACTCTTCGTAAATCTTCATAGACTTTCTATCTCCCGTTTCCCACATTTGATGATGTTTAACGCATAGTATTTTATGATTAAGCATATTTGTATATAAAGCAGGATTAGCCCCCTTAGAAATGATGTGAGATACGTTTGCTCCAACGGGATATAATATCTCCTCTCCACACTCTTCACAAATACATTTGCCTTTGTTTTTTACGATATTAATTCCGATAGCCATTCGGTAGTAGTTGTTGCTTTCTTTCATTTTAACCTTTCCTTTTTCCGATACTTTTTTTATTGGCTTTTTCGTGTCGTCAGGGTGGTGTCCTTTTAGGTATCCACTCTTCCAATAGTACCCCATTTGATTACATCCGCATTTGCAGAGTTTCTTTTTAAGTTCCATTTATTGTGCATTTTCAAGTTTATCAAAACATTAGTTATAACATTAAATATAAGAAATGGGGCGGGCTGCAAATGAACTTGGATGCCACCCAAGAGCGTTACTTATTCGTCAACTTTTACGGATTGCGTGTAACATTCCCCATTTCTTATATTTGCACACTGTTACAGGCAATACTACATACCGTACTTCGATTTAAGCTGTGCAAGTTGTTTTAACTCTCTTTGTCTATTTCGCTCTTGATGTGCCTCAAATTCTTTTTTACGCAGTTCAAATTCTTCATCTGTTTCAATTCTTCTACAAATTGCGTCAATTCTAGTAATTGGGCAATCATAACTTACGTCAGGCTGTATATTTACATGAGTTGCCCCAAGTTTTTCAATTTCTTCAATGTCTTTTTTTAATTGACTTATTTTTACTTCGTAAGTCCAATCAAGCGAATAGTTTAATTTAAAATCTTGTTCTTGTTTTTCCATTTCTTTTTAAGTTCCATAGTTTTTAAAAAATAACCCAATGTGAAGGATTCGATACCTACATCTATTACGATTAACGTAACGCTTATCTTAGTTGAACAAAGGGTTAATATTGTTAAAAGTCCTTATCGTAAACTTCCTTAATCTTGATATTATAATACGCTTGTACGCATTTTTTCTTTAAAGAGTAAATCGCTGTCTTCATGCCCTTACAATCCACATACTCCACTCTATCAGGATATTGCACTTCAAAGTCTAAAAGATATTTAAAGCAAGTAATACCATTGATGATAATTGGAAAAGGCACTTGTTCTTTAATACTTAACACTTTATCGTTACCCTTTGCTTTGGTAAGTAAGTCTAAATGCTTTCTGTATCTCATCTCAAGTTTACTCATGTAAGTAACTCCTTTGAGGGTGCGCTGCGACTTGGGGGCTATGTTGTACTTTCCTTTTCTCATCTTAATTTATCCAAACCTTTTTTTCTTAGAGTTTCTAAAACCTCGTCAAGTTTATCTTGAGGAAATTTTTTAACTTTTGGAATCCCAATCTTTTTGTAAACTCCATTTACTCTTGCCATACCTTTATTTTTAAGGTCGTTCATTGTCCACTTTGCCATAATTATCCTTTAACAAGCACCTCCAAAAGCCTACTTAAATCACATTTTAAATACTTTGCAATACTTTCAGCAGCCACTACTTTATCATCAGGGTTGCTTGCAATAATACGACTTATGGTTCTCCTTTGGGGAGGCGTAAGGGGTTCTATCTGCTTATTGATTAGAGGTATTACTTCTTTGGTTGTCATTAGTCTATCCAATTTTCTTTAAAAATAACTTGCTTAAAAAACCTTTTTTCAGAATCGCTATATTGCTCAAGGTTATCAATATCTTTCTTGTTCTTGTAGATAGATATAATATCATTGTACGCTGTTTTAAAAGCAATTCCTAAGCATAGCATAGTGGGTATTGAAACCGATGCTATAATGATTATTTGATAATAGTGTTTCATAATTACTAATCTAATAAATGTTTTGTTATTTCATACAAGGGCATAAGGTTGTTATCTTTTATCTTCAAAAGGTCTTCTATTCCATCTCTTGCGTGAATTACGGTTGAATGGTCTTTATTGCCTATCTTCTTACCTATCCAAGCGAGAGAACCTATTCTCTTTTGATAACAATAGTATGTTATAAGGTGTCTTGATAAAACAACTTCTCTCCTTCGGCTTTTAGAAAGAATATCTTGACGATAAACGCCCGATGCTGCGGATACGGTTGAAAGAATATCTTCAAAAACAGTGTTAGAAATTTCTAATTCGGGATAATGCTGTACGGATTTTTGAGAGTTTTCTATCATATCCATATAGTTGCTGTAATCCTTCGTCATCTCTTCTATGTTATACTTGTCTTGCAAATACTTGAAAAAGCCTTGCACTTTAAAATCTGCCCTACGTTTTGTCATATTCTCCTCCTATAAACTCAATAGTTAATTTGTCTTGACCCCTTACAACGTGTTCCAGCATAACTTGCCAATTATTCTTTTTAGCTATCTCTAAGATGTATTTAAGTCTGTCGTTACCAATACTTTCTCCATGCTCCAAGCAGATAATACCCAAGTCGGGATTTTGTGCCATCTTCATTTTAAAGCCAAGTTCTATAATCTCACTTGTAGCCATACTATTGATATGTACGGGAGTTCCTTTATAAACCAAACCCTCTTCATCAAAAGAAAGCCCATCTACGATAGGGTCTAAAGACTTCACACACTCTTGTAGTTCGTGTCTTTTAGTTTCAATCCTAACGGTATAATTACCCGCTTCTTCTTTTAGCTTTTCTACTTCGGCAACCTTTTTCTTTTGTTCGGCTGCCTGATGAGCTATTTTATTATGTTCGCTAATAGTATCAAATTGAGATGTAATAGTTCCAATATCTACCTTCTTGTTGGTAAATAGCCATTTCTCCGCAATCTCAATATCTGTTTTATCTTTCTCACACTTAGCCATTAAAGCAGCTATTTCTTCCTCCCACTTAGCTATATTCTGTTTGCGTGTTGCTATTGAGTTTGTGGCTCTATCCCACATATCGTTAATCTTATTAGCCTTCTCAAGTTCGTATTGAATTTCAGAAGCATCTTTAGGCTTAATATCTAAGTCTTTGCCGAACAAAGGGCTTTCTTTGATAAAGCCCTCCAAAGTTTTGATTTTATAATTAACACCTGCCCTATCTTCAAACTCCGCTTTAATATCGTGTTCAATTCGTGCCATCCATTCGATAACCTCTTGAGGCATCATATTCTTATAGATAAGAACTTGCTCTTTACGTCCCTTTTCTGTTTCGGATAGTTTAACGAACTCATCAATATCAAAGTCAATCTTACCCACGATAGCAGCAATAGCAGATTTACTACTATCCTTCATACCATCACATTCAACTACTACTTTTGTTTTGCCATCTTTTAGTTCTAAAGAGAAAACATATTGCTTTCCATCTTTGTCAGCCCAAACGTGTCCACTTCCGTTAGTGTTAGGGGGAATAGCGTTCTTACTACCTAAAGCAGCTTCGATGAACTGCATGAGGGTTGATTTCCCCATGCCGTTCTCGCCTTTTATCCATATATTTTGACCATCAATCTTTAAATCAATGTCTTTGAGTTTCTTAAACTCTTTAATCTTTACTCTCTGAATTTTCATGTTCTATTTGTTTAAGTTGTTCGATTTCTGCATCAGTGAGCAATGATTGCTCGTACTCCCTCTGTTCGAGGGCTAAGTCTTTTGTACTAATCATAATTGTTAAATTTTAGAATGGAAGAGAATTATCATCATCCTCAAAGTGTTCATTCACTTCATTCTTAGCTTTTTGGTTTTCTATTACACGTTCTCTTTGTGTAGGTGCATCTGTTGTACCTTTAACCAAGTTTGCAATTTTAGTAGTAAATACATTTTCGTAGAACTCTCTTGTTTCAGAATCGTCATACACTTGTATCCCATCTTTTAACATAGGTTTGCCACTCGGTAATGTTACCGCTAACCTTTTAGGTGCTTCGCTCGGTTGGAAAGCCCACGCCATTTTCTGCCCTTCATTTTCAATAAAAGCATTTCCATAATGTTTGCCATCCTTTGAAGATTTATAGACTTTAATCTTTAACTCCCCAAGTGTGTGTGCTAACGATGATAATGTGTTGATAATAGAGTAGCTAATAGAGTTGTGTGTCATCTCAATCTGTGAGATTTCCTCTCCATCTGCTAACTTAATCTTAAAGATGTTTTGTTTAGCACCTTGATACTCTTTGACAGCTATTTCAGCACCTACTAGGATGCCCGATATAGTATCGAATGTTTCTGTAATTTGCCATTTCTCATTTACTTTCTCATAAAGTCCGAAATGTGGTTTGTTCGTTTCATCAGCCTTTGCTTTAAGGGAATAAAACTTGATTTGCTTTGAGTTACTGTTACTTGCTCCCATTGTTTGTTTATTAAATTGTTTAACAAATGTAATTAATTATTTATAGAAAACTATTCTTTTTTAAAGTTTAATTGAAATTTAATCTATTACTCCTTCGCCATCACAAGTATTACAAACAGCTATATTTGAATGTTCTTTACATTCGTAGCATATTAGCATATCCGAATCAATACCTGCTCCGCAGCAGTCAGACATTATTTCGTAATCGCCCTCGCAGTCGGGGCATATTTTCTTTTCCATATTTTTATTTATTTAAAGTTTAATAATCCATGTCGCTCTCGAAGCTAAAAGAAACATAAACTCTACTTTCTGAAAACTCAGAGTACAATTCATATATCTTACTTCTAAAGAATTCTATATTTTCTTTTTCTTCGTCCATGTGGAAAGGGCAATCGAGTACCCACGTTTGAGGTTGGATACCCACAGAAGGGTCGCCAATATCATGTACTATACATTTTTCTTGTTCCATAGTTTTAGTTTTTTATAATTTGATTTTGAAAGAACAAGGGCAAAGACTCTTTGTTCGTAATAACATATCCTTTAGTGTTCGCTAATATTATAGCTTCTTGTAGGTCTTTACACTTGATGGTTTTTTCGAGGGTTCTAACAATAGCCCTACTGCCTATTTTAATTATTTCTGCTTGCATCATTACAAATGGATTTATGGTTATACTACCATTACAAATTTGATTTAATTTTTTCATATTTTTTGTGTTTATTTCTTTTTAAATTGTTTATACAAAATGATTGATACAAAGTAGAATACTACTATAAACTCAAATATAATAAATTGATTTTTGGGGTCTTGAATTATGTTTTCCATAGCTATCCAAATATCATTTCATTGTAAAAAACAGTTTGAATTATAACGTCTGCTGTTTCTGCGTCATCATTCTCTTCTATCATATCCAATAAATGTCTTGGGTCTGCACTTTGAACTCTTTCGTGTACTTCATTTATGGTAATAGATGATGTTTGGTCGCCATCCCCCTCTAAATCTAATAGCGTTAATTTACCCCCATCTTTTAATATTTGAAGCAATACGTCTTCATAGCAGGGGGATGTTAGTTTAGATTTTGCAGCTAAAAACTCTGACTTTTTAAAGTCAATATTTAAGCCATATCCACTACATACATAACTTAATCCATTGCATAAAGCATTATGGAAGTAAGTTTCAGATTCTAAGGGTGTTAATGATATTTTCATATTATTTATTGTTTAAATGTTCTTTAATTAGTTTTGCGTTTGTTTTGTTTAACTTGAATTTTTGGTCATCCTTGTAAAGTTCAAACCACGTTTGGTTCATATCTTGCCTAAACTTAAATCCTTCGTTTACTAGATTTAAAGCCCTTGCAAAGCCTATATAGCCGTTATGTTTTGGCATCTTTCTAAGGTTGTAAGGACTAGCATCTAATCCATAATCAAAGGTGTACCCAATTGCTCTACACTCTTGAAGTAGCAATTGGCAATTCTCATACGTTGCATCGTCAAAAGCGTGTTTGATAACTACCGCTTTTAACTCATCGGGTGCATTGTCTAAATCTTCAAATAAATCTTTACTCATTTTCTTTTCCTTTCGTAAATTCAATTTTGATACACTTTTTAAATACTTCGAGGGGGTAACGCTCAACGCTGAACATCTTATCTACGAAGTAATCCTTTGCAGCCTTTTCGTCTATTGTGCTGCTTACGCTTGTCGTATAGTCGTACTGACTATCCTCGAAGAAAACTTTTACGGAGTTTAACATGGTTTTTAATAATCTTGTTCTTCAAATGGAGTTTTACTTTCTTCTAATTCAGCACCTTGCAGATATTCTAAGATACTATCAAAATCTTTAAATTGGTCTAAATCTTCGCACTCATTTGCCCCGTCAATGTAACTTTTAAAATCTTCTATCAACTCTTCAATTGATGTTGCATTGTAACCCGTTGCGAAATGACAGCCTCTTTGTAAATCAAATACTCTGTAATAAATTGTTTCTTTTTGTGTCATGGTTTTATTTATTAAAGTTTGTTTACTTGCATAGGTTAAAAAATTCCTCTAAGGTTTCCTCACAATCAAAAGCGTTTGTCATTGCTTCTCTATATTGTACACGAGTGCCACCTTTGTTGTTTTCCTCTGCTTTTATTAACATTTCGGTATTAAATACTATTATTGAATTTTCAGCGTCTTGCCATTTTTCAGTTTTATTATTCCAAAATGCGTTTACTTTTGTTAATTTTATAATTGCCATTGTTTTATTTTTGTTTGTTTTGGATTAGTTGCACCCTTAGCACGAGGGGGTCGGATGCAAACTAAACATAGTTAGTTATATAATGATTTGAAATATATTTTATCTTGAGCGAATGTTTGTTCCCACTCACTATTTGATTGAGCAGACCCGCAGTTGTCAACTTTTAAGCTAACAACATTGAGCATTGCATACCTTAGCAAGTAAGGAGTACAGAATAAGTGAGCAAGGTTTGCGAGGTTAACAGGTTGCTTATAATCTTTTACGCATACCTCGAACAGATAAGGGTTACTTGCAGATGTTGGTTTTGCCATACCTATAAAAGTTATTTTTGTGTTTACTTTATTTTTTTGGTACTCGTTGATA
>Ga0209087_1000931_pt1 | contig 17702 bp, 20 predicted proteins | sample S_130805_EF_Meta_FD_187321 | JGI IMG/M metagenome (GOLD analysis project Ga0209087, IMG submission 187321) | Freshwater microbial communities from Lake Simoncouche, Canada to study carbon cycling - S_130805_EF_MetaG (SPAdes) (version 2) | ecosystem: Environmental > Aquatic > Freshwater > Lake ... | reverse complement strand
TCGTAAAAGTTGTTGATGCTGGCACAGTTGCGATAACAAAAGTTCCGTTATAAGTTCCGCCAGTTGTTCCAGCCAAAACCACAATGTCACCGACCGCTAGATTGTGCGCTGATGCCATTGTTACTAATGGGTTAGCACCTGTTGCGATGCTTTGGATTGTTCCACCAACAGGGCTTGTTAGTGGAGTTGTCATGCCTGTGTAGATTTGAGCATTGACGTTTCGCCCACCCATTGCAGTTCCAGACGAGTTTTGCAAAGCAACAAGATCGCCACCACCACCAGTAACATCAGCAATAGTCAAAGATCCAGCAAAGTTAGATGTTGCGCCAGTAGGCACGATACCAACACGCGCGTTTACCTGTGGGCGACCAGCAGAAGTGATACGGAACAAAACTGCCGCCGCGCTATCCTGCACTTGCATTAGATCAACAGATTGTGATGCTGCGCCACGAACAACTAGCCCAATAGTTGATGCCGAACCTGCATAAGAAGTTATTTGGCCTAAGACGTTACCCATCGAGCCAGCCTGAACAAAACTTGACGCAATAAGCGAGCCGCCAGCAGAGAAACGACCAATAAGTGTTCCTGCTGAATCCTGCCATTCTTGTAGATTGGCACTCTGTGACGCTGCACCCTGAACTACGATGCCCTTTATAGCAGCCGTAGGTTGAACAAGAAACGATGCACCAGATGAACCGTATTGAGCTGCGGCTCTCAAACCCTGCGAAGCGTTTACGTTACCGTTAAAAGTGGAAATAAAACTGCTATCAACCTTAAAAAGAAAAGTTCCGCCAGAGTTTTGAACGCTAAAAAAATCGGTGCTTTGTGATGCAGCACCTTTCACAATTAGCGGAATAGATGATGCAACAGTTCCAGTAACGCTTTGCGCGCCTGTTATGGCGTTACCACCAGCCAGGTTGGCTTTAGCAGCCAAATCCGTGGTTAGGTTTGTTACCTGCGACTGCGCCAAAGTAACAGCATCAGACCCACCCGAAGCGTGACTAGAAGCGTGAGTTGTTGGTGTGCGAGCATCACTCAAACGGCTATCAGTTGTGATAACTGCTGTGCCTGAGACCTGTGACGGGTCAATAGAACCCGAAATTGTTACAGCTGTGCCAGACGTTGTTGAATAAATGGCTGTTCCTGATGTTGTTCCATAAACTGCAGTTCCAGCATTAGTTGCATAAACACTTGTTCCAGCAGTAGTCGCATACGTTGCAGTTCCAGCAGTTGTTGCCGCACCAGCCGTTGTTGCTGATCCAGCCGAAGTCGCATAAGCAACAGTTCCAGCCGTAAAGTTTGAAACCTGCGACTTAGTGATGCTAATAGCAGTCTGATCTAAACCGAGTTGCGCCGAAGTTGATGAACCAGAGTTCGTAATAGGGCTAGTGACCGAAACAACACCCGATGACCCTTGTGCGCCTGTCGCACCTGTCGCACCAGTCGCACCGGTCTGCCCAACCTCACCAGCAACAACAAAAGTCCAAGCATTATGAGAGCCAGACCCAGCAAACTTATCAACCGTAATAATTAGAGTGCCACCACCAACATAGTTAGCTGCGCCCTCAAGGAAATAAGTTGGTGTATCGCTGTGAATAGCACGAATACGCATACCAGTAACAAACGCACCAGCGTAGCCCGATACCAGGGTAAACGTCTTTAGACCTGAACCAATAGTGATTGTTGATGCTGAAGTGACACCGGTATAACCAATACCCTGCGCCCCCTGTGCGCCAGCCGTTCCAGTAACAACATCAACCGTTGTTTCCGTCACATTCACATCAACAGAAGTTTCAGTAACAGCTACATCAGTAGAAGTTTCAACAACAGAAACAACAACATCACTCAACGAGTAACACCACCAGTAATCGTGAATGAACCCTGCAACAAACGTGTAGTAGTTGCACCAGAATAAAGTTCCAAATCGTAAGCGTAAGAACCAGCATCCACAGCCCCCGTAACAGCTGCTGAAGCCGTAACAAGAATAGTGCCAGCAGTTCCCCCCAAAGTGATACCTGAACCGTTTGTGAGGCTTATAAGAGCCGTATCAGCGTCATACCCTGCACGAACCTGCAACGCAGCTGTGTAACCCGTCAAATTGACTGCTGTTCCACCAACCGAATAAGTAAAAGTTCGGTCAAAAGTTGCACCCTGTGGGCAAACAATGTCATAAACACCAGGATTAATCACACAAACACCTTCACAATCATATAAACAATGGCCGATGCCAAAGCTGAAGAAACAATAGAAGTAATCCAAGCCGATTGGTAACGCGCCTTTTCAAGTTCACGCAAACGGTCTTCGTGATCCGCTAACTGGTCAATCTTTGATTCGATAACAGCAAGCCTCGCGTCAATGCGTAAGAGTAGAGAAGAGTTTGTTGGTTTGTGGTCTTCCATTAGCCAGCAGCCCCAGTAGAAGCCATTTGCACAGCCTGATAATAAATTGTTGTAGACGTTCCCGTGGCAGCCGAAACATTTCGCACCTGCACGTTTGCACTTGAAGCAGAAATACTCAAAATACCAAATTGGTAACGTGACGAACCAGAAGACAAACTTAGAATTGGGGCAACAGAAAAACGGCCTGTCGGGAACGTGATTGTTATTGTTTCAATAGCATCAGCAGCCAACGCCGAAGTTGTTGCATCAGCTGTGCCAGCAGCCTGTGCATAAGGTTGAGGTAACCAGGTAGACCCGTTATATGTTTGAATCTGATCAACGTCAGTAATGTAGGAAACCATTCCCTCTGAAGGGCTTGTGATTGCGCTGCTTCGAGCAGTTCCAGAAGCAAAAACCATTGTGCTTTGTTGCATCAGATAAGTGTTCAAATCGGTTGCACCAAGAACCGCACCTGCAATAAAAGTTTTAAATCCTGCACCAGCCATAGTTCAAGTTTACCTGACTTAGTAACCTAAAACATTTGTGCCAATAACACCCAACTGTGGTGAATCTAAACGAAACTTGTTGCCATACTCAGCCAAATTAAACGTCACCCTATGCATTTCTGGTGTAATGCTGTGGTTCACCCCAACAACACGTTGATACGCGCTAATGGCCGACCCTATTGCTGACGGTGTGTAAGTGATTGTTGCAGCACTCCAAATTTCGCTAGACAAAACTTGCACCTGCTGTTCAGCCGTTAAACTTTCCAACGCCAAACCAATTGAATCAAAGCGCAACTGTGGATTGTCATACAACCCCAACAAATAGTTAGCCAACGCTGTGCCATTCGCTGTGTTTGCAACAATCGCAGGATCAACTGTTAATGTGCGAATACCGTAAGCCGTTCCCAAAGTGGCGTTAGTTGTTGTTGCTGTGCCTGACGCAATACCCACCACAACATTGTTGTAAAGCGTTTCAGACGCATACACAACAGCAACATCCGTGTAAGGGATAGCTGTGCCACCCTGATCACCCAACACAATACTGTTAGGAACAGACGCATCATACGTTGTCACAATTGTTAATGTTGAAGTGGAGTTGTAGGTTGTGCCATTCCAAACCGAAGTGTAAGAAATCAAAGACGTGTCACCAGGTTTGACTGTGCCATCAAAATAAACATTCAAATACTGGCTGGCCTCAATCAAAACAGCATCAACATACAAAGTGTTTGCAAGTGTTGTGATTTGCAAAAAACCAACCATACCTGCCGCACCTGGTGCTTGTGTTGCACTCAACCGTGTCCAAGTGTTAGCTGCCACACTCACAGACTGAAAATTAGTGTCCAATCTTGCTGATCCACCTGTGCGCCTAAACCCACCAATCAAAGTGACCGTTTGTGCAACAGTTGAATACACCCACGCACTAAACGTGTAAGAAGTGTTTCGCACCCACGTTGTTGAAGAATCCGTGTAAAGCACACCATAAACAGTTTCTGGTGCAATAGGTGGCAAATAGTTGTATTGGGTAAAAGTTGCGCCCTGCAAAGAAGCATATTGGCTATACGCCCTTGTCAAAGTGCGTGTTCCAGCAGCCCAACTTGTAGCGTTTGATTCAAAAGACGGGTTCAAACACAAGTTTGTGCGATACGTTGTCACACTATTAGGAACAAGCGAAGCCGACTGCCCCTTAAACACAACATCACCCGTGCCAGAAACAAACGCAGCCCCACCCTCAGACTGTGAAACCGTTTGAATGTAATCCCACGCTGTTGTGCCGGTAGACACAGAATCAGCACCCAAAGTAATAGTGCCTTCAGAAATTTGTCGCGCACCAGCAGGCCACGCAACCTCAGTTTTATCCAACACACGAGTAACGCGAACATCAGACTTTTCCGCAGTCCAAGTGAAAGCGTTTAACTCTGTTTTATTTAGGCGGCTAATCGAATCGTAAGCAACCAAAGTAGCTGTCGCATCCGCAACAATCTGATAATCAAAACTCCAGTTATCAACAAACCCTGTAAAAATGACCACGTTACCTGACGTGATCCTTACAGCAGCCTGCGGTTTAACTTCACCATAGTAAGGGCTAGACGTGTAAGACGGGTCAAATGTGCGTAGGTTGTTGTCCAAAATGACTGTGCAAGAACCAGCTTGAAAAGTGTCTAACTCGCGCGAAACACCACGAGTAATGTCTACGCTACGAACAAACGAAGTGACATCTTGATACACATATGCACCAGCAGACTGCGTAAACCCAAACTCAACCTTTGTGACGGGTGTAGCCATTACTTTGTGCCATTCAATCTGGCATCCTTTTTGACAGCTTCCTTGACCAGTTTGATAAAGTCGGCAGGTGTCGAACCGTAACTGTTTACAACAACTGTTGGTGTTTGTTTCAAACTAGGTGAAACACCGCCACCCTTCGGGAAAAAGTTTGGCATCTTTGCAGGTGCAGACTGATCGGTGCTACCAGGAATAGCCAAAACCAATCCAGCAGTTCCAAGAATTCCAGCCAAAGGCAACAAACCACCCTTACCTTTACCACCGCCACCAACAACAGGTGTAGCACCGCCACCACCACCCTTAATAGCAACCATTGCGGCAATCAAGTTAGCAATAGTTTTTCCTGCACTAGCCAACGTCATAATGCCTTTCAACGCCAACAACGCAGGCAAAGACGAAGCCAAAGCTTTCGCCATATTAGCAAAACCAGTCATAGCATCACCATCACCAAACATTGCAAAGAAATCCTGCACACCCTTGAACGCAATCTTGACCGCATCCTTAATGTCTTTGAAAGCTTTACCAGCATCCGTTTTAGGGTTAGCAACCTGATCTAAAAACTTTGAAACAGCCGGCACAACAGTAATAGTCAGATAATCAACAAACTTGATAACGGCTGGCAATAATAGGCGACCAAACTTTTCTTGCAACTCACTAACAGCAGTATCCATACGAGCAAATGGGTCAGCGTTAGCCATAGCAGCACCCTTAACAGACTTAGCAAAATCATCAAGATTACCTTTAGTTTTTTTCAACTGTGGCGCAAGTTTATAAAGCCCAGTCAGCTGACCATTCTGTGCCTTAATCAACGCCTGCATCACCGTATTTAACGGTTTACCTGTCGCAGCCGAAGCATCCAACGATAGGCTCAAAAGTTTTTGACCCTTAGACAAAGAACCAGTTCCTCTTACGGCTGCGGCCAACGATGGTCTAAGCAGGTCATCCTGGATACCCACCTGCATAGATAGCTTGCCCACATAATCTTCCGTTGCGGAAATTTGTGCTTTTGTTGCGTGAAGAGTGTTCTTCAACTGCAAGGCTAAAAGTTTTTGCGACTTAGCATCTTCAGCAGCAGCCTTAACGCTGCCCTTAATCACATTGACAACAGAACCAATACCAACAGCAATACCAGCAACACCCAACGCGCCCTTCAGCGACTTACCCAGCCCACCAAACTCTTTCTGCGCCTTACGCAACCCTGACGGATCAAACTTTGAAGCAATCGGTAAAATCAAAGCCATTAGTTAAAACCCCTATTCGCAATAGCCATATAACGGTCAAGCACCGCACGAACCTCAGCCTCAAGCTGTGGCTTATCCTGAATCAAAGCAGGCCACGCAAAACGTGACGCACCACCACCAAGTTTCTTCAACATTCCATAACCCTGACCATTCAAACGCATCCGCACCTGAATACCATTCCGGTCAAACTCACGAGTAAACCCTGAACCTTTATAACCCTTGTTCATTTGCTTACCTGACCTACCAGCAATGTCAGCAATGATAGTCATAGGGGCAACAACCTTGACAGCTACCAAAGATGTTGTGGCAGACCTACCAGAACCGCTAGTGCGAAACTGCACCTGTGTCTTATTAGCAGCCAACACTTGCCCTTTATTGTTTACCTGATGATCCCACGACAAACGACCCATTGAGTTAGAAGCTCGAAGTGGTGACACAGGAGGAATAGCACTTTGAATCTTTGTTGCAGCTTTTGCACCAATTGCTTTAGCATCACGCAACAACTGTTTACGCAAATCAGGGTCAATCTCTTTTAGTTTGCGTTGCATCTGACGCACATCAGTAACAAGAATGTCGCGACCACCCATACCAAACAGGCTGCGGTTCTTTACCAAAATAGGTATCTCAAGTCGAAAGTCGTTAGCCATACCCCTATTCTACCTTTCCTGTTACCAAAACTTTATTGACCAAAAGCCACACAACCACCCAAAAATCGGTTATTGTGGTCATAACCCAAACGAGAGGAAAACAAAATGGGCGCAATAAAAGAAATGTGGATTGAAGCACAAGACGCAATCAACAACCTTGAATCACCAACCGGCGAACGCAGCGCAAAACTGTGGAACGACTGGAAAACCAAATACGCCGATCAGAACGGCAAAACCATAATGGGTTACGTTGATGACGTGTATGACGTGTTCACAGACTTCACAAGCCTTGCCAACAATGCAGGGTTAGACCCGATGGCAACACAAACACTACTTTCGATGGCAACAGGAATGTTAGCTGAAGGAAAAGACCCATACGAAATCCAAGAAATGATTGACCAAGAAACCGCCGTGTATGTGGCCGAATCAGGTCACATTGTTATTGGCAAAATCGTTTTGACGGGCAACTAGTTCGGGTTATTTTGTGCCTGTAACGCCATACCCATTGTGTAAAGCATACGGTCAGATTCCTGCAACAAAACACTAGGGGCAATACCGGTGGCAACAGCCAGGTTAGCGATAAACCAATGTTCGCTATTTTCCCCTAGTGCTACGAACCTTTTGGGGCTTCAACAAACTCCACAAGATCAATGCTGTTAATCCAAGAATCAAAATCAATAGTTGTAACACCTGTGCGAACCTCAACACGCCACGCCAAAAAACAAAGGTGTTCATAAGATTCCAACTTGTCTAAGCTGATTTCAAACTTGCGCTCAAAAGCAATAATGTCAGGGGCTGCCACCTGAACATCTTTAGTAGTGCCGTCAGTAAAACCAATGCGTAGGGTTGGGCGCATCTGTTAAGCCGTAGCCCTAGTAACAGTTCCGCTAATCGGCCAAGTAACCGAAACAGTCGAAAGGTCACCAATCTGACCTGACACACCATAAGCGTTGATCAGAACGAAAGCTGTGTAAGACGGATTAGTTGCTGATACTGCGGTGCTTAGAGGGCTGATAACAACCGTTCCAATCGAACCCAGCAACGGGTAAATGGTGGCATCAACTTTTGCTGCCGCAAAGTCTTGATTAAACTGCAAGTTCACAGTTCCAGTTTTTAGACCGGCAACACGGCTACGCCAGGTGCTACCAAAAGTTGTGGTTTCCACATCGTTCACCTCAAACTGCATTTCGGTCTGAGTTAGCCAAGTGCTAATGTCAGTTCCGTTCAAAGTAGTTTTGAAGTCTGTTGCAACAAAGACAGCCATTGTTTTCCTTTACCTAAGAGGCGTGAACGAGTATCTTAAACTCGCCACTCATATAGTTTACATCACCTATGCTAACGACCCCATACGAAGTCATTTGGGGGCAGAAACAGTCGTAAGCTTTGCCACCCAAAGTTCGATCAGATTCGATAGCAAGTTTTACAGAGTTGCTGCCTGTTGATTGAACAAACGCATCCAGTTTGGCTTGACCATTACGTTCGCTCTGACGGGCAACAATCACAGTCAAAGTAAACGAGTAAGTGGTTAAACCGTTGTGCATAGCTTTGTTGTAATCAACACTATCCAAACCCAGAATCGCTTGTGGTGGGTTGATTTGGTCAGGGATAGTGTCCGTGACACGAATACCCGTAATGCTTTTTAGGTTGTTGGCAATGCCTGCACGAAGTTCAGCAATGTTAGCCAATGTTTCGCACCCTGCGTAGCGGATCAACAAGTTGTGCAACATCAGGGTCAAGCCTGCTCGAAACACGGGCTGCACCAAACTCAGAAAATGTCACACCCAATGGTGAATCAAGTCGTTTGAAAATACGCAACGACTGAATAATCGTAGCCTGTTTAACAGTAACCGGCACACTAGACCAACCAGCAACACCAGTAACTTTCACAGTTGCTTCCTGATTGAACAACGGGAATAAGTAGTTGCCGACAGCGCGCAAACGGTAAGTGGGGAAAGCCACACCATCCACAATGCCGTTCAACGGTTCAACCTGGTAATCGGTAGCTGCCCAAGTCACATCAAAAGTGCTGTCAGCGTTAGTTGATGTTTTGACTTCAGACAACGAAATGTAATCGTCAAGATCGGTAGTGAACGAATCTTGTGGCACATAGTAACGGGTTACAGTTCCAGCGTTATAAAACACGCGACCCGTGTAACCGTCAATCAGGCGTGACGCTGATTCAATCGCCACTTCAAGCAAAGAATCTTCAAGAGTATCCTGAACACGCAAAGCAGCCTTAACATCTGCAAGCGTGGCATAACCGTTAGCAATCGCCAAAATACACTCCTTAAACTAATACCATTCTACCGCTACGTTTGTGGGAACAACTTTTTTAGCAACGGCAACCAATGCTTCTGATACACAGTTTCAGCATCATACTGGCGCACAAACTCAACCGTGTCAGGAAAATCCTTGCGCCCACGAGCGTAAGCCTGGTTTAGAGCATCAACAATCGCTGCAACCTGTGGCACATTGAACCAAGTCTTTTGGTGTTCATCCCAAAAAGGTTGGCCATTCACAACAAACGAATCAGGGCTGGCAAGTTCCGGTGACGCACACGAGTTACTTGTGATGATAGGTGTGCCACACGCTTGCGCCTCAATCTGGGGAACACCAAACCCTTCACCATAGTTAGCTGACAACAACACATCCATACCTGAATAAAGTCCAGCCAACTTCTCTTGACTGATACCCATACGGTATTCGACAGGATCAGCAAACTGCATTTTATGTTCAGGTATGCCACAGGCTTGCGCCAAATCAGCTAACGCCCAACCACCAAAAGCACCCAACACGTCAGAGTGAACATACAAAATCACATCATCCTTACCCTGTTGAAAATGTGAAAATGCTAAAAAGTTTTCAGCAAACGCTTTACGGTGAATAAGGCCACCAGCCTTGTTCGCTGCGTTCATACCCACAACAAACTTTTCACCCCAACCCGTGTATTCACGAACAGGCACACCATCAATGGTTGCTGTTGGTTTAAACACTTTCTCAATAGCGTGTGGAACGTATTCAGCATCAACACCAGCAGCCTGCAACGCTTTCTGCCCAAACCTAGACATTGCAATAGCAGTCACATTAGGTTTCTTAGCCCACGCAGATACTGCACGAGGAACAGGGTTGTGATCCACAGGAATCCAAGACGCAATGCGAAGATTATCCAAACCTGGTGCTTTCAAAACCCAAGTGTCGTAAAGGGTAAACAAACAATCAACTTGTGTTGGGTGTTGTTTGACCCAGTTTTTGTGATGCACCGTAATCACATCATTTGAGTAGGGGTCAGCACCGCGAGGTTGCACCGGTATTAGGCCAAAGCCTGAATCCCAAACGGTTGGCAAACCTTCGACACCATAGTTGCTAAGTGATTGCACATCGAACCCGTCACGAACCATACGGGTTAGCACCTGTGCGGTCTGTGTGCCGTAACCTGTTGGCATACCAGGACTATTGCTATACCAACTGACTGTGCCTTCGTAGTGGTGGCTGACGGTGTTTGCAGGGTTACCTGACTTGCCCATTGTGTTCCTCTCGTTCCCTACTAGGGTAGCAAGAAACCCCGACAACTAGGAGTGTTATCGGGGTTCTGCCTTCCCCAAACAAGGGGGAAAGGGGAAGTCTTAGGCGATAGTTGCCAAAAACGCTTTTGCAATCGGGGTTTCGTAAGCAGTCTTAAGTTCAATCTGCTTGATAAAACGCTGTGCGCTAGTCAATGAGTTGTCTGCAACGATTGAAGCAATTTTGTTGTTGTATTCGGTAACGATGATTTCGTAAGCGGTCATTTTGTTTCTCCCTTGTTTTTTATCAACTTTTGCTGATAGGTCAATCATTGCACAAAAACTTGATCCTGTGTGACATTTCACAAAAGTTTTTTATAAACATTTGGTAACAGAAATGTATAGACAAAAGTATAGACAAAAGGAAACCCCCCGATGCCTACGCGCACCGAGGGGAAACCAGTTTTTGGGATTAAGCTACCTTGATAAACTTCACCGAAGTATCAAGCGCAAGCTTGCTGTCAAAACGACCAGTCACCTTGAAGTAACGAAGGTCATTCGCAAAGCCGTAGTCATCGCTGACCTCAACCTTGACACCGCCAGCCTGACGAACAGCAAAGTCCGTCATACGACCAGCAATGATCGACTTGTTACCAGTAGTGTGCGCTGGCATAGACACGTTCTCAACAAGGTTGTAACCAAGTAGTGAACCCTGACCGTTAGCAATGCTCCACAGGTAGTTGCCTGCGGTGTCCTTTAGCTTGCGGATAGCAGCCAAAGCGGTTGGGCTGGCCATAAACGCAAACGAAGCATCCTGACGAATCTCTGGGTCAAGGCTGTAAAGCAGAGTAATAAGGTCATCACCTGACAGACCAGCAGTTCCAGAAGTAACAGCAGAGCCAGCACCAGTAACAATACCGAAAGGCTGAAGTGTTCCAGTTCCGGTGGTTAGGTGTGCGCCAACCTGGTAACCAAGAGCCTTACCAGCCTCACGTGCAACAAGTGCGTTAATGTCCACAGCAGCGTCAGCAATAAGTTCCTTGCTAACAGGCACTAGAACACCATACTTGTATGCACCAAGAGTGATGTTGGTGATGGTTGGGTCAGAGCTGCTTACAGCTGATCCCTGTGCAGAAATCGCAGCAGTTGAAAGAGCCGAAAGAACAGGAATCTGAAGTGAATCGCCACCGGTGGTGTTGATCACACGAGCATACTGAAGCAATGGTGCAACAGACTGTGCAACTTCTAGAACCTGGTTGTAGAACGAAGTTCCAACGACACCAGTTCCCGAAGCAGAAACTAGAGTGCGGTATTCGTGTCCGTCACCGTTGTTGAATGAACGAAGTTCAGGCTCAGCGTTGAAGTCACGGATTTCGACTGATGGCATAGCAAAACCAGCCATTGCATCGGTTGCTTCAGCTGCACGTGATTCCATACGCTTAGCAGTTGCGATTGCAGCATCCTTAGAAGCAATGTCTGCCTCTAGTCGCTCAATCTTGATTTGGTCATCAGCAGTAAGTCCGCCACGAACCTCAGCGTCTTCAAGTGCGCCACGCACCTGCTCAACTAGGTTGGCAACAGCCTCAGTCTGATTCTTGATGAAATCTGACATTGTTTCTCCTTAGAAACTTTTTGATTGTTAGGGGTTACTGTCGCGCCAACGCAAACAGTTGTCAGGCCGAGCCAACTCAAACCTAAGTTAAGTTTATACGAAAAGTTTTAACGAGTTTCAGACGGGCGCATTACACGAGTTTGTTTAGTATCTGGAACAAAAGTTTCCAACAAAAACTGCACCTGTTCAGGTGTTACAGGTTGCCCAGCCGCAGCTGTAAGCAACGCCAAAAGTTGCTCGTTAGTTAATGTGTAAGTCTTTAACAAACAGGTCAAACTTTTTCTTCTTCAAAGCCAACAGTTCTGCGTTAGGTTTTTCTTCTTCAACAGCAGGCGCAAGTTTAGACAACACAGTTGTAATGGCCTCAACCTGATCCATAGACAAATTGTTGCCAGCCTCAAAGTTGTTCATAGCGTCAGCCAAAACAGTTGCATCAATCTCTGTCTTGTCGGCAACAGCAACATAGTTACGGACAGCAACCGTGCCAGCCGTAGATTCGTAGGCAGGGTAACTAACCAGGCTGATCTCGAAAAGAGAAACGTCTTCAAGTGTGCGAACATTGCCTGTATCGTTCCAAGAATCACGTTGCACTTTGAAACCAAAACTCATTGCGTCAATCGTGCCGGAACGAACCAGTTCAGCAATGTCGCGCCCCAAGTTAGTGTCAGGCAAAGTTGCTTCAACAAACAAACCACGAGCATCCTCACGCAAAGACAACGATCCATTACGGGTGCTGGCAAGTGGTGCAGACGTGTCGTGATTCCACAACAACATCATCCGATTACGGGTATTCAAACTTCTAGCAAACGCACCAGGCTTAATGTATTCAACAAAACCACCCAAATCCTGTGACGGTTCATTGAATACCGCAGCATAACCGCTAAACCGCATACCAGTTTCATCCAACGCACGAATCTCAAAGTTGATTTCCTGTGTGCGAATCTCACGCTTAGATGCACGAGTTTCCTTAAACACTTTTTCTAACAACTGTTCAGCAATAGCAACAAAACGGTTTTCGCTCATCATTTCATCAGGCTGTGCGCCCATTTCACTTTCTGGAATCACCCATAGTTTACAAACGGCCTCTGGTTCAATGTCACCACTAACAACCTGACATTGGTTGTTGATTTCATTAAAGAACACGCAGTTACGGCAAACTAAACCCTCAGCTTTGAACGGGTTGTTTTCGGCGGGGGCATAATGCGCCCCGTTAGCACCAGTTGATTTGTCAAACATCCCAAACTTTAGTGCCAGTTCAGCAATGTCTCCAGCTTGTTCCTGCTGACGTTCGTTCAACATTTCCCAATCACCGGCATCACGCAACTCAGACACAGCCTTTGATTCTGTTGGTTCTAAAGATTCGTCAGACATTATGCTTCGTAAACTTCCTGTGGGTTATTTGGATCAATCTGGGCAACACCCTGCAACTGCACCGTAGGAACGCCGGTATGCATAACAGGTGGCAACCCAAGCGATTCCAAAACAGACGCAGGTTCAAAACCAACCTGAATAAGTTTTTGCGACATCGAAACCTTTTTATCAATCTCAGATAAGTCAGCTGCCGACAAGTTCACGTTAGCCAACGGCACACGATAAACGTCACCACCATCAGCAGGGCGCATATCCTCAAACGCACGAACATCGTTAATGCTCATCCAACCAGCCTGCAACGCACTAGAGTAACCAGCCACACGGGTTGCATAATCTGCTCGCAACAACGCATCCAAACTAAACTTGATAAACCCTTGTTCCAAAATGATCAGGCTTGAATACGCTTCTTCAAGTTTCTGAATGATTGGTTGCAAACAAAACTTTACAAAGTTCAAAGTGTTCTGTTCAACAGACGCATAAGACATTGCGCCAGGTGTGGTCACACCAATAAGGGTTGGGCTGACACCAAAAATGGCACAAATGTTTTCAACCTGCAAACGTCTAGCCTCAATCATTTGGGCTTCGCTAGGGTCTGTGCCAATCTTTTTGATTGTGGCATTGTTTACAACTATCGCTTTGTGTGCGTTGCGGTAACCACCGTGACGTTTGCTAACCGAATCAGCTAAACCACGAGCCTGTTCAGGGGTTAGTGCAGCACCATTAGTTTCAATGGCCAACTGTGCGGTAGCACCCTGACCAAAGAAACGTGCAGCAAATGAACGCAAAGCAGAAGCCAAACCAATCTCTTCTTTGAGTTCATCTACACGGCTTAGACCGCGCAAATGGTTTGGGCGAACCAAATCCTTGATGTGCAGAATGTCATCGGCTTTAATTTGTTGCTCGTTGTAGAAATAGTTCAAAACACCAGGGCGAACACGCACCACGCGAACCAAAGTTGGATCAAGTGCAATCAAAGAAACAATGACACCGTTTTTACGAAACACACGAATAAAAGCGTTGCCGTCAAGTAGCAACGAAACAATAACCGATTGATAATGTTCAATACGGCTGTTTTCAATGTCAGGTCTAGTAACCCATTCAGGCTTTGGGCGCAACGGCACACGGTTACCGTTGAAACGGGTGTAAGCATCCACAGGCAACGCGGCAATAGTTGAGCTGATCAGGTTCACACAACTGAACACGGTAGACACAGCCAACGAGTTGTCTTGTGTAACGAACGCACCAGATTCTGTGCCAATCAACGGGGTTTCATCATTAACCCACGCAGCTAACGGATTAATTGCACGGCTTTCGCCACCAAAAAGGTTACCCAACATTATTTGCCACGCTCAATCGCTACACCAAAAACAAGAAAGCCCACACCGGCAACCACAACACCAGCAGGCGCAGAATACAAACCCACACCAAACGAAACCAAAGTTACGCCGACAGCCTGACAAATCAAAGCAACCATAACATCCTTAGAATTCAAAAAACTGTGGGGTCAGTTCCTCAACATCTAGTTTACCCCTAGTGGCTCTATCAAAAGCGATGATGAAACTGATAGCGTTGTCAATCTTGCGTTTAGACGTGTTCGATTCTTTTGTTACACGAACACCGCGAGCATCAGACTTCAAAACACAGTTATCCAAATGGCGAGCCAACGCAGGGTTACCATCGTGAACCAGTTTCTTCTCAACAACCGCATCAAACACTTTCTGTGTTGCAGGGATCATATACTTCAAAAAGCCTGTGTTGTATTCAACAATTGGTAACCCTTGTTCCTGTAATGCTTCCATAGTTCGCGCCCAACGAAACGGGTCACAAGCAATCTCACGAACCAACGGGTAACGCTTCACCCAATCAAAAATGGTGGCCTCAACTTCAGCAATCGGCACACGCCAACTATCATCATCAACACCCCAATTCTTTTCCCACGTTGCAACCAGTTTCACTTTAGGAAGTTCATCATCCTTTGGAACAGTCACAGCACAGATAGCTGTTGAATCGCCACTAAACGAACCATCAAAACCCAGAATGTATTCGTCTGATTCATCCCACACAAAATCATCAACCAGTTCATCCCACAAACCATTAGGCAACCACGCTGTTGTTGAAGACACCCATTGGTTCAAACGCTTAGTGCGAAACTCAGCCTCTGGTGTTCTTTTTACGGCAGACGCAAAATCGGGTTCAGCAACAAGGTCACCAAAACCAGGGTTAGCTGCTTTCCAAGTTTCAGGCAAAGTATGATCTGCTTCAGGTGGGGCTTCCCACCACGCCATCAAAAATGATGGGTCAATGATTTCACCACGCGCAACCTTTTGCCCATACTGGTAAAGCGTGTAAGCAATCGAATCACCGCCGGTGCTGTCACCTTTTTTGCCAGCCGTAGTAATAGCAACCAGTTGCGCTAAGTCACCTCTGTTACCCATAGCCAACGAAAACACGTCAAACAAGTCACGCGACTGGTGGGCGTGAAGTTCGTCAATGATGATACGGCTAGGGTTAGAACCCTCTTTTGAATACGCTTCAGCCGAAACAACTTTCATCACAGACTTAGTGGCAGGCACATAAATACTGTCTTTATACACTTGCACCAGTTCAGACAGTTCACTTGTTTCAATCATTCGTTTGGCCTCACCAAACACGATACGAGCCTGTTCCTTTTCGGCAGCGGCCACAACCACTTCAGCACCCTCAATACCTTCAGCAATCAGACTGTAAAGCGCAAACGCAGCAGACGATAACGCCGACTTTCCGTTTTTTCTAGGCATCCCAATAAGCGCAGAAGTAGCCAGATAACCGCCTTGCTCGTTACGGGCGTAAACGTGACGCAACAACTCACGCTGCCAACCACGCAACTGCAACGCCTGACCTGCACGACCAGCAATGCCGTCTTTACCAATCGAACCAAACATCTCGGTAAAGTCACACGCAAAATCCCCGTCAGACCGCTCCAGAGCCTCTTGCGGCACAGGTGTTAGCCAACGCGGTGGCCAACTATCAACCACGTGCAGCCTTACGCGCCATAAGTTCCTCAAGTTTGGATTGTTTCTTTACTTCAGCAACACCTAACCGCATACGATCAGTTGGGCTAAAACCAAGCAAAGACAAGTTAGAAACAATCATTCGATCCAGTTCACGCAAACTACGGCGCAACCGTGCATCATCAGAACCCATAACTTTGACACGCAAATTCCAACGCTCATCAACCATTTCAGCTGTCATAAGCACCAACTCAACATCGGTTGTTGGACTAATCCAAGAATTACCCATACCCCAAATACGATCCCACATTTCCTGCCCATACTTCAACAAAGGTCTAGACGGTTCAGGAATACCAACGGCTGCCGGTAACAAAATCAAATCAGCCTCTTTAGGCAAAGCCCGTTTACCAGGGTTGCCCTGAATACGTTTTAGTTCTGTCGGCTTTGGTGGCCTACCCATTTGCGCCATCAGCTAACCAGTTCCGCTTTCTGACCAGTCAGATTTTCCCAACGCTTTAAAATAACGTCACAATACTTAGGATCAAGTTCCATAACGTAGGCATTGCGATTAGTTTGTTCACAAGCCATCAAAGTAGAACCCGAACCACCAAACAAATCCAAAACAGTAGAACCAACAACAGTTGTTTTATCTATTGCTTCGGCTGCCAAAGCTACTGGTTTTTGTGTTGGATGCAAATAAGAAGTTGCACCGTCTTTGTTAATAGTCCAAACTGAACCAATACGTTTGCCAGCTAATTCAGCTCCACGATGCCATACCAACGCAACTTCATAATCAGTGGCAAAAGTCTTTTTCAAATCGCCAATGCCACCGCCAGGTTTATGCCAAATAACAATGTTGCTTGGATAGCCAAAGCTAGAAAACATTTTAATCCAAGTATTTTGCACTTTCCAGCTTGTCCAAATAAATACCCAGCCATTAGAAAACTTATTAATAACAGGCACAAAATCCAAAAACTTATCATCATTTGCAAGCACATCAAACTTTTCAGATTTTGTTCGCATATTGGATTGGTATTCAACTCCGTAAGGCGGATCAGTAAAAACTAAGCTTGCCGTTGCGTTATTCATAAGTTTTTCAACACTAACCAAGTCTGTGCTATCGCCACACATCAAGCGATGCTTACCAAGTTTATAAACGTCACCAACTTTTGAAACAGCTACTTCAGGTAATTCTGGAACAACATCCTCGTCAATCAAGGTCAAATCAATTGGGGCATCAACAGTTTCAAAACCAAACTCCGCAACCTCAAAACCAGCCTCCTGCAAATCCAACACCTGCGCAGCCAACACCTGCTCATCCCAAACAGCCAACTCAGCTGTTCGATTATCAGCCAACGCAAAAGCCTTAGCCTGGTCAGCAGACCAATCAGCCGGCACTTGCACAACATCAATCACAGACCAACCAAGTTGCTTAGCCGCCTCCAACGTGCCATTACCAGCAATAACAACATCACCACGCAACACAATCGGCTTACGCTGACCAAACCTATTTAAGCTGCCTTTAATGGCCTCAATGTTTTTAGCATCGTGCTTTCGCGCATTATTCGGATCACTAACCAAAGACGCAATCTCAACGGTTTCAAGTTTCATTTATGGCACTCCTCTTTCAAAAAGGCTATCAGAAAACAACGGACTTTCGCGGAACGGTGCGAAAAAG
>Ga0209087_1000927_pt1 | contig 17754 bp, 24 predicted proteins | sample S_130805_EF_Meta_FD_187321 | JGI IMG/M metagenome (GOLD analysis project Ga0209087, IMG submission 187321) | Freshwater microbial communities from Lake Simoncouche, Canada to study carbon cycling - S_130805_EF_MetaG (SPAdes) (version 2) | ecosystem: Environmental > Aquatic > Freshwater > Lake ... | reverse complement strand
CAGACGTGGAGGAACTCGCAAAAAACTGAGCGTCCGCCCGACGAGGCGTTTCCTGTTTCGTCTGGCGGGGCACTTGGGAATGACGGTGAGGGAACTGTCTCGCCGCATGGATTCGCAGGAGCTCACAGAGTGGATTGCGTTTACTCGCCACTTTCACGCTCTTCCTGATCCATGGCGGCAGACGGGCCTGCTGACGAGTGCCGTGCTTGCACCGTACTCCCAGCAAGGCAAGGCACCGAAAGCGGACGATTTCAACCCGATCGAGAAACCACCCCAGCACGCAGACGAGATGAAGCGGGAGTTGCAAAAGCTCCTGGCGTTCCCAGAGTAAGCCATGGCCACAATCCTCTCACTCGCTTTGAAGGTAAACGCCGACGCCTCTGACGTGGTGAAGAACCTGACGCCGGCTGAGCGGGCGCTTGAGAATCTGGCCAAGCAGGCGAGCAAGGCCACGTCTGCCTTTGATGTGCTGGCGAAAGACAGTCAGGCGGCGGCCGATGCCCAGGCCGCTCTCAATGACAAGTTCAACACGCTGGCCAAGCAGCTGCAGGGCGGCCTCAACGCCCAGGCCTACGCCGATCAGTACGCGGCCCTGCAGCAGGAAGTGCGAAACACCGCTGACGCATTTGCCGAAGGCGTTCGCGTCACTGAGCAAGTCAGGACTGCGGAAGAGCGTCACGGCCAGGAGCTGGCAAAGCTTGACGCACTGCTGCAAAAAAACGCGATCAGCGAAGAGACGCACACGCGGGCGGTCGCCAAGGCTGACGCAGCACTACTCAAGGCGTCCACGTCTGCTGACAAGTTTGCAGACGAGACAACGCGAGCCGCAACGCAAGGGCTCAAGTTCAACGAGCTGAGCGGCATCCTTGCTGCTCTCCCTGGCCCGCTTGGCAACATCGCTGGCAGATTCTCTGGAATCGCCAGCGCGTCGGAAGGGCTGAGCAGAGTCTTCTCCGGTGGCCTAAAGACAGGGCTTGCCAGCCTTGGCTCTCAGTTGTCTTCTCTTGCCACTCCGCTCAATCTTGGCATCGGCGCGTTCGCTGCGTTTGGTGCTGCGGCCACTGCCATCACTCGCGGGCTCGCGGACCTCGAGGGCCGAGTTGAGCAGTTAGGGAATACCGCCCTGCGTCTCGGCACTGACTTTGCCACGATTCAAGTTCTGGACGAAGCAGCACGCAGGAGCGGAGGCTCAATCGACGCACTGGCGGCTGGCATCCAAAAGCTGGCCGTAAACATTAACGAGGCTCGCAGCGGCACCGGCAAGGCCGCTGACGCATTCCGCGAGCTCGGGATTTCGCAGGAGCAACTTGCCACGCTAGACCCGGCAACTCTGGCTCAGCAAACGGCAGCATCACTGCAGCAGATAGAAGACCCGGCACGGCGGGCGGCACTGGCGACTGAAACGCTTGGCAAGGCTGGGCTCACGCTGGTGCCAGTGTTCAACGCGATCGGCGAAAGCGAAGTTGCTTTGAAGCGGTTCGCCGCAGCGATCAGCGAAGTTGACTTGAATCGCATCAGTTCTCTTGGCAGCGCGTTTGACAACGTAAAAACTTCTCTTGGCGGCCTAGGGCAGTCAATCGTTTTGCCTTTTGCTGGTGCCGTTGAAGGCGCATCAAATCTATTCGCAGACTTCATTGGAACTGTCACCCGGCTGGCCCAGGCTATCGGCACAGTCCTGACGCCAATACTCGACACGCTTGGCGCGGCGTTCGCCAAGTTTGGTGGAGTGTTCGGCGCTATCAACGAATACCTTGACTCATTTGGGTTCACGTCCATCAAGGCTGCCGGAAACGCCAAGGAGTTCCGGGCCGAAGTCGAAGCCGACACAAAAGCACTTGAAGACCTGCAGCGTTCCATTGAGAACGGAAACAAGGCTCTTGACACGGCTATTGGCAAGGCAGGTGAGTTTGGCCAGCAAGGATTCAATGCGGCACTTCAGTTCCAAGAGGCACTGAAAGACCTAGAAGACCAAGCGAACTCGGGCGAACTCAATGCCGAGCAGTACGCCCGTGGCGTGGCCAACGCTACAGCGGAATACGAGCGGCAGATTGAAGTCATTCGCACAGTGACTGAAGAAACAAAACGGGCATCCGAAGAGTCGATAAAGATAGCCGAGCAGACTGCAAAGCGACTTGCGGATGAGGCAAGGCGTGCCGCCGACGAAGCACAGCGAAAGGCCGAGGCAGACAACAATCGACTCCAAACACTTCTGCAGCAAGACGATGGAACCATCAAGTTGCAACAGGACATTTCTTTCGTTCTTGAGCAACAGTTGGCACTTGAAAACCAAATCGCAGAGGCAAGGGGACGGTCTGATGTCGCAGCCGCTGAGTCTGCAGTGGCACGGCTCGCAGAGCTTGACCAGTTGCAGGCCAAGCTTGAGGACGAGCAGCAGGCTCTTGATCAGGGCTTCGGTGCTGGGTTCAATGCGGCGTTTCAGTCTGTTGACCAGAACATCAGCCAACTGATTGAGAAGTCACAGCAGTTTGGGCAGGCAGGCTTTGACGCAGCCCTGCGTCTACAGGAAGGCATTGCTGCCGCTCAAGAGCAGGCACGGGACGGCATTCTGAATGCCGAGGCTTTTAACGCCGAAGTGCAACGGCAGCAGGAGCTCTTCAATGCTGAGCTTGAGCACCTGGAAGACGTAAAGAAACAAAAGGAACAGGACGAGAAAGATGCCGTCGCAAGGCAGAACCAGCAGAACGCCGACCTGCTGAAAGCCCAAGACGAATATCGAAAGCAGCAAGAGACTGCCCTGACGGCGTACCAGCAGCAGCAGCAGCAGGCCCAGCAAGCCTACGCCCAAGAGCAGGCCCGCATCTTTGAGGAGCAGCGTAAGGCCGCCGAGGCTGAAGCACAGCGGCAGGAAGAACGCATTCGCAAACTCAACACGCTTGGCGATCAGTCCATCAAGGTGGCCGACATCCGCAACACCGAGAGCGCCAATCTTGTGCTGCAACTCGGCGCGAATGCCCAAGATCCCGCACTGATTCAGCAGCGGCTGCAGACGAAGCTGCTCGAGAAGATCGCCGTAGGCATCGGCCAGGCGGCAAGCAACTACTTCAACCAGCCAGTCGCCATTGTTGGCTACGCTGACGTGGGAGGCATCTGATGCCCATACAGTCCTGGCGTGAGCTTGCACGCACGACAGAGGGCGAAATCGGAATCGCCACTAAGGCGGTTCGGACGTTCGTGCTGACGCTTGCGGACAACACGCTAGAAAACAACCCGCCGACTGAGCAGGAACTGATCAACACCCTGAGCCTGGACAACTGGGCCGCGCCACATCCGTCGCTCACGTTTCTTGGCCTGCGTAAGCTGACAGTGACGGAGCGTTACGCCGACTCTCCGTATCACGTCCAAGTAGTTGCCGAGTACGGGCTTGTCACTGCCAACGAGCTGCTAGCCCCAACGTCTCGCACGGCCGAGTGGACATTCGCCGCCGAGCCTGCCCAGGTTCCAGCGTTCTACTACTGGGACGGCACCACACGCAGGCCGCTGGTGAACTCTGCCAACGACTACTTCGAAGGGCTTACGACAGAAGAGCAGATTGTCAGGGCCACGATCAAGAAGAACTACGCCAACTTCCCTGCGTCTCAGATGCAGGCCACCAACAAGATTAACAGCGGCGATTACTTCGGGTGTCCTGCTCACTCGTGGAAAGTCGCTGGCGTCAACGCCACCTACACGATTGAGTCGTACAACAACGTCGTCTACACGTACTGGGCGACGACCAGCGAGATCCTGTACCGAGAGAGTAAGTGGAATCTGCAGCTGCCTGACGTTGGATGGAACTTCATCGGCGGCGGACAGAAACGCCGGGCGATGGTTTTTGATTTCCAAAATGGCGAGTGGGTGGCATCCGCAAATCCCGTGGCTCTCGACGGTAGCGGCGGCCAGTCATCTGGGTTTCCTGCCATCCTTGAGCGGCGAGTCAACGCAGAAGCCAACTTCTCCAGCCTCTTTGGCACGCCGCCCACCTGACGCATGGCACGCCAGAAGAAACCTTTTGACGCGGTGCAGTTCACTCGGGAAAGCGCCGAGCGAGTGGCTCGCGTCGTTCGCCAGGCCGAGCTCACGCCGGCGGGTGCGTCGCCGCTGACGTTTGACAAACGGTTCACGGATCGCATTCCAAAGCAGGTGCGGGCCGCAACCTTCTCAGGTGCGTGGCCAATTGGCAGCGTCAAGACGGTGACGCTTCAAGCCGCACCAACAGTTGTTCGCCAAGACGTGATCAATACTTGCTGGCCTATAACTAACACTGCAGCAAGCGGAAATTGTGTGATCGGAAAAGATGGCACGTCTTGGTACTTAGTAGCTCCTCAACTCAGAGAGGCAACTGCGGTCGTAATAAAGCAGACCATAGACTGCATAGTCGTCACCTCAACCGAAAGGTCTAGCATAGTGACCGCTGTATCTTTTAACGATTGCGAACTAGACGTTACGTTTACAAAAAAACCTTTTATCCTCACTTCCGAGCCAGGAATGAGCGTGACAGAAACAGCCGAAGTGCGCTATTTAACTATTAACAGCTAGCTTAAGCGACTTTCACATGGCGTGTTGTAAGTTGTGCTGCGAATGCAAGGACCCTCCAGGCGAGTGCTGCGGCGATTTGTGCTGCGAGCATCCAAACATTTGCTGCGGCGAAATATGCTGCGGCGAGAATGACACTTGCTGTGGAGGAGATTGCTGCCCAGAAGGCAAGAATTGCTGCGACGGCGTATGTCAGGATTCGCCTTGTCCGCCACCTCCGCCACCTCCGCCGCCTCCGCCGCCTGGAGGTTGCTGTTGCGTTGGTGATACATATACCCCGATAGAGCCAGGAGAAGAATGCCCTGGCACTATTGTCGTGCCGCAGGCAGCCTATAGATCGTTTACGGTATCGTGGTGTGGGTTATCTGTTTCTTTTACGCTGAACCAGCTAACAGCCGCATTTCCTGGCGCAATTGGGGTAAGTGGCCAAGATGGCTACACATGCACAAACTCGTATGCAGGGGTTGATGGAGTAGAGTACAGAGATGAAGCCAAGTACCTAAACATTTACTGGACGCCGCCAGCTGCTAACGACTCCAGCATGACGTGTATGCTGTTTAGGTTTTACATAAATACTAGCCTTGTTGGACAACTCTATCATCCTTCTGGGTTTTATTTTGGGCCTTCTGGTTCAGATCAAAAAATCTGGAGTTATCGAGAGTCGGTTTGTGGAAGGAAGTATATGGATCTTGATAACTCTGATGCTGATGTCTTTTGTGGCGGTCCAGCTCATGCTCACTGCAATGAAACGCCTGCGGTAAACGGTGCGCCATGAGGCTTATGCTTTCTGACGTGCTTGCGCGTGCTAATGAGCGTGGGTACTCGCACGAAGAAATTCGCGGGTGCATGATCCAAGACCTTGGCGAAGGCTTGTGGGAAATAGACACAGAACACCCAGCGTACCCAAGAGCAAGAGACTCAACCGCAGGACCATCTTTAGCTTCAAAAGTGGTTAACTTTGCAACAGCATCCGCAAAGCATCTTGCGGCTGGTGCTCCAATGGCTTCGGAAGAAGAGATAAAAAGACGGCACGCAATCTGTGTTGCGTGCGAGTTTTTTGATGGCTCTGCGTGCAAGAAATGCGGGTGCCCTGTTATTAGGGAAAAGCATTACCTTAGCAAACTCTCGTGGGCTGATCAGTCCTGCCCTGTCGGCAAGTGGGGCCCGGCGTCTAGCGGTTGACAGCCCTGCCACCATGACGGGTGAAAGGGCAGGCCGTGGCAGACGATCACGTTTTCACCTTGAACGGCGACGAGCGGTGGCTGCTGCGTTTCACGACGCTCAAGGGTGCTGCCTACGGGTACACGTTCTCGCAGAAGGCGAAGCACCCGCGAATCATCCTTGACGCCCGCATGCGTGGCCGCAAGAAGCTCGAAGTGTTAGTGCATGAGTTATTGCACGCCTTGAATCCAACGCAGTCTGAGGAGCACGTAGAGCAGCAGGGCAAGGATATTGCCAGCGTGCTCTGGGCGTTGAACTACCGAGAGGCAAACGATGGGCCGTAGCGCTGGGACATTCCGCCGCAAGAACGCATCAGACCCGTGGAACGTCACAAGCCTTGATGGCAGCGTGACACGCATCGATTTCAACACCCGTCTATGGGTGCTGCTGTCTAGCGATTGGCATTGGGACAGCGTGAAGTGCAACCGCGAGAAGCTTACGGCGGATCTCACGAAAGCCCGCGAGCTAAACGCCGCAGTGCTCAGCATTGGCGACCACTTTGACGCGATGGGTGGCAAGTACGATCCGCGAAGCAATGGCAAATGGGACGTTAGGCCAGAGTTTCAAAAGGGCAACTACTACGATGACATCGTTACGCAGTGCGCCGAGTACCTCGAGCCGTACCGCGAGCAGATGGCGCTGATCACGCCGGGCAATCACGAGACGGCTGTGCGGAAACGCATGGAGACGTGTTTGACCACGCGGCTCGTGGAGCAGCTGCGAGTGCGTGGCAGCAAGTGTAGAGCCGCTGGCTACTCAGGCTGGGTAATGTTCAGGGCTAAGGCCGGCAAGACGAGCACGGCACTGTACCGACTTTGGTACCATCATGGTTATGGTGGCGGGGGACCTATAACACGCGGAATTATCGATTACTCGCGGTATTTGGTGGACGTTGACGCGGACTGCATCCACGCAGGGCACGTTCATCAACGCACCATGGTGGAGGCCAGCCGGCAACGGCTCTCACCTAATGGGCTTGTGCGGGTGCGGCCTATCCACCTCGTGCGAAGTGCGGCCTACAAGCAGGAGTGTCTGAGCGATGGCTGGGCCGTCGAGAAGGGCATGAGCAGCAGGCCGCTTGGAGGCTGGTGGATGCTGCTTCGGTGGAACACAGACCACACTGAACTGCGTGCATCTTTCCACGACTCGCCGCGCGATGACTCATCCATTGACGATTGAAATACGCTGCTGTTTTTCTTTCAAAAAGGAATGTCCGTGACTGACGACATGCTCGACGCAAACGATTTGCTCCGCGCCGCAGTGGCCGCTCGCCGCGAGGCCCAGGCCGCCGGCAAGCCGCTAGAGGAGTGGTACGACGTGTCGCAGGCGGATACAGAACCTAGGTGCTTTGTCGCAAGTGCCGAGGAAACGCAACCTATGCCCAAAAAAACTTCGGCAGAGGTTTCGTACCAGCAAGATATTCACGAGCACCACCTGCACCGGGCTGGCCTCACGCAGGACGAACTAGACGAAGCCTTGGAGCGTCTGGCCGGCGACGGCATCACGCATGAGCAGCGGCCCGGCTCATTGCCGTTCTTGGAACTGCTCGAGGAGGTGCGGCAGCTGCACCTGAGCAAGTCGCAGGACTACGGCAGCGAGAGCGACCCGCTAGCCAACATCCGCCAGGGCGCTGAGTTCGTAGGCATCGAGCCATGGCGTGGCTGTCTCGTCAGGGTGGCCGACAAGGTGCAGCGGCTCAAGACATTCTGCAAGACGGGCCGGCTTGTCCACGAGGGCGTGCGTGACACGCTGCTGGATCTCTCGGCGTATAGCCTGCTGGCAATCGTGCTGTTTGACGAGGGCAAGAATGCGTAACGCTGCCGCGTGGGCTCTAGCAATCCTGGCCATCGCTATTGGGCTGCCGGCCCTACTGCTAACGCATGTGGCTGAGGTGGTAGGAGATTGGGCTGATGACCACATCGACTGAGCCACTGACCGACGCCTACCTGCTGGAGTGCGAGCAGGCCGCACGTCGCTTCTCGGGTGCGTACACGGGCACAAGCGGAACGCTGGCCGGCTACGTGATTCACTTGTTGCAAGAAGTGCAACGGCTCAAAGCAGAGTGGCAGCTGCTGGCGGTGGCAAATGCCATGAAAGAAAACGAGCCGCCGGTTTCTTACGAATGACCTAGGCCAGGGCTTGAGCGGCGGCGGTTTATCCCTTTCCCGCCGTCGCTCGCCCTGTGCCTACGCTGCCGGTTTGCTTGGCCCGTCGAGATCAAGGGGCGGCAGGCAGTCCACGCTGCTCTGCTCTGTGGGGCAGATCGTGGGGTCCACGTACCGCTCTTGTAGCTTTGGGTCGCTGTGATCCAGCACCTGCGTGGCTGCGGCCGTACCGCCAGCTAGGGCAGCGTATGAGGCCCGAGTACGCCGCAGGCCGTGGAATCCCCTGTATTTCACGCCAGAGAGCCTGCAGAGGAGTTTCAAGGAAGTCCACAGGCTTCCCCTGGCCCGGTCCCAGTGCCACACCAGTTCGTCAGGCTGACCACGCTGCGGCAGCATCATGGCCGCCAGCTGCTCGGTAAAGTCTCGCTCGATGTCGTGCGTCTGCCCTTTTCGAGTCTCACCGCGAAACAGCACCCGACGCCGCTCTAGGTCTAGTTCGCCCCACTTCAACGACAGCAACGCCGTTGCCCGTTCTCCGGTGCAGTACGCCATGTAGATGAGCGTTGCCCACCACCAACAGGACAACTTGCCGCCGGTGCGTCCGCGCCGGTGACGAGATTGCCGAATCAACTGTGCCACGTCTTCGGCTGTGTAGGCCCGGCCTGTGGGGATGGACTTGGAAACCTTGATGCGTGGCAACTCTGGAAAGTCTTTCGCCCAGCGTTTGCGAGCAGCCAGATTCCACACAGCGGCCAACATCACCTTGTCTTTCTGGACGCTCGCCGGCCTCACCACTTTGCCTCCCCAGGATTGCGTAGCACGAGCCCTGAGGTAGCGACTGATCACCAAGTCATCTAAGTCCAGCACCGTAGGCTCGTGCCCTAGGAACGCACGCAGGCGATCCAAGAGCATCGAGTACAGCACCATGGTTTTGGGGTTGAGATTTCGCAGATCCGCATACCGCTCAAACAACTCAGCCAACGTCATCGGTTCCATTTCCGCTCTCCTTTTTGAGTAGTGTACAGAAGTTCACGTCTGAACGCTGTACAAAATCACGAGCGGACTCGCCTCCACTCATACTTTCGTACAGCAATGAACTATCGGCAGCCGGCCGTTCCGATTCTTCGGAGCGTGCCGGTTGCCCTGGTTGGACAGTTTGGGCTGGTGGACAGTTTGACTTGCCTAGCGGCGGCGTTAGATTTGGAGCATGGTCGTGGCACTACCAGAAGGCCGGAAGCTGATTGGCACCGCCGAGGCGGCGAAGATCCTAGGCGTCAGCATGGGGCGCATCCGCCAGCTGGCTCTGCTCGACGCTTCTGATGGAGGCATTCAGTCGTGGCTTGCTGCGCCAACGGCCCGAGTCTTTGACGAGGCCGAGATTCGCAAGCGGGCCAAAGCCAAGCGGACTACAGGCCGCAAGCGTGGTGGGTTTAAGGCCAACTAGCCTTCCCAGCCCTACTTTCCGCCGGAAAAACAGGGGTAGAAAAAATCTTTTCTCAGCCCTTGCACGTTCTAACGCCGACGCTAGTATAGGGGCGTGGTGAGCAACTGAGACTCACCAACCAAGTGAAGCGGATACGAAGTCATGACGATCACGAGCACCTACGCCATCAAGGACTTCGCCAGCAAGTACGCAGCGGCCTACGCCGCTGGCGATGACTCAATGGCCGAGCATTGGCTTATTCAATGGGCCGTCACGAAACGGGTGTGGTTTGCAAACCTTGAGCACCTGCTCACGTCGTTTGAGTTCCACTGTCAGGCGTGCGCTGACGCCTAAGCCGATTTAGGTGGGGCCACCCGGCCTGCCGACAGCTGCGAAACGGGTGGCAATCGCATACAGGATTCTTTGGCCAAGGAGGGCCACGAAATGCAACGCCGCTGGAACGCCGCACTGCAATCGCTCGTTCTGGTCCGACTGGGCCAGGAGCTCGGCACGGACTCGCCCGCTGCTCGAGCAGTCCACGATCTGCTTGAGTTTCTTGCAGCACTCGCAGGAGCCTTGCCCGTTGACACGTTTTAACGCCGCCGCTACCCTGCGTCACGGTTTTAGCGGCGGGGCTAGCACGAACACTGTACGAAAGTTCGACTCCTCAAACCACTGTTTCCCCCGTGCGCTACGCACATAATTCTGATTTGACACGCTAGTGAACAGGCGTATAGTTTGCCAACCCAAACGAAGGAGAGCCCCACGATGATCACGAATGAATCAAGCCCAGCCGAAAACGAATACCTCGCAGCCGTCGCGGGCCTGCACGAGCAGACGGTGAGCCCTGCCCCGAAGGTCACCTACGCCATTGGCGATTTCGTCAGCGGCATCAGCGGTGGCAAGCGTTGGCGGGGCCGCATCTGGAACGTCGAAGGCGACCGGCTCAGCATCGAAATCGACGGCGGATGGCTGGCAGTGAGTGCCAACGATGTCACTCATTAAGCGACGTAAGTGCCAATAGCGGCACGCATGTCCGCGATTCGCGAATCACGAACAATGGAACGCAAGGCGGTGGAACCGCTGAGCGGAAGGAGTGGGGCGGAGCCCCAGCAGCAAGGAAGCAACAACCACCCGCCGAGCAGGACGCGGAGCGGGCTTTTTTCAACAGCAAAGGACGCGGAACACATGGCTTCTAAGCAACGACTCGTTACGCAGGACATCCGGGAAATCCCGGCTCACTGCGTCCCTCTGGCATCGTTTGGTGGCCGACGCAACAGGCGCGGCGGAAGTTGGGAGTACGAAACGCTGCACACCTTGTGCAAGCGTCGAGAAATCAAGCATTGGAAGTTTGAGCGTGGCCGAACAGGACAACTGTTCGTTGAGCCTGACGTTGCACGCGACATGCTCGACTCGCTGCGGCAACAGAAGATTGACGCCATTGCTCCGCCCAAGGCTTGCAAGCCTCAGGCAGATCTTCAGTACGAGTCGGTTTGCGAGTCAATGGCTGACATCGCCACTTCGCTGGCTGGCGTTGAGCGGCTGCTTGAGCGGCTAGCCGCTGCCGCCGAGCAGATTGCCAAGCATCCGATGGCTCGACTTGAAGACGTTGGCATTGTCGAGACGAGCAGCAACGGTTTCCACGAGTAACACCACACCACAGCAAAGGACGCAAGATGACCACGGAACTTTCCACACAACGAGCCAGCGGACTGGCTCTTCAAAGCTTTGACGATGCGTTTCGGTTTTCCAAGATGGTGGCGGCCAGCGAGTTCGCCCCGAAGGATTTCAAGGGCAAGCCAGAGTCCTGCCTGCTGGCCATCCAGCACGGCAGCGAAGTCGGGCTCAGCCCGATGCAGTCCCTGCAGTCGATCGCCGTCATCAACGGACGGCCAACGATTTGGGGCGACGCGGCACTGGCCCTGGTGCAGGCGTGCTCAGTCTGCGAGTACGTCCGCGAGTACCTCGAAGGCGATGGCGACAACCTCACCGCCGTCTGCGAGGCCAAGAGGCAGGGCTACCCTGCACCAACTACAGTGCGGTTCTCGGTGGCTGACGCCAAGAAGGCTGGCCTGTGGGGAAAGTCGGGCCCGTGGACTCAGTACCCGTCCCGCATGCTGCAGCTGCGGGCTAGAGGCTTCGCCCTGCGTAACGCCTTCGCAGACGCCCTGCGTGGGCTTGTGACGGCCGAAGAGGCCCAGGACTACCCGACGCAGGCTGAGCCCGTGGTGGTGCGTCCGAAGTTCACTGACGAGCCCAAGGCCACCGTCGTGAAACTCAAGTCCGATCAGCCGGCAACTGCCAGCGATGCGATCGGCAACGCCCGCCTGGCAGTGAGCAAGGCTGACAGCATCACGGCGTTGAACCGTCTGCGAACGCTGGTGGCTCAGCGGCTCACGGAAGGCAAGTTCACGAAAGCCGAGCACGACGAGCTCGTGCAACTGATGCTGCACCGGGCCGAGATGCTGGGCGACTCTGACGATGGCGTGGCGTTTGAGCACGAGGCCGCCGAGCACGAGGTGACGGCATGACGCTTGACGAGGCCATCACGGCGATCCAGACGGCCGGCAGCAAGCACGACGCCATGAAGATCGCTAACGCCGTCTCTATGGAATCAATGGCCCTTGCCCGGCCATACGCGGACGAGTTGGCTGTGCGTCAGGCGTGGCGTGAGCGTTGGGGCAAGGAGCCCCAAACGCTTGGCGACGCAGGGCCACGACCGGGCACGAACTGGACAGGAGACTAACGCCACGCCATTGGCGAGCAGGCTGAGTATCTACGGCCGCATTGGCCGCCTATCGGGAGTGGCGAGTAACCACCGACGCAGCCCAGCGAAACGGGCCAATACACACGAAAGGATGCGTGAACGATGCAGGTTTATTTGGATGACACAATCGACTCATACCGCAAATTCCTGCGTATCAAGTCGCTACCGCGTTACGAGATTCACGGCCGAATGGCGTGGTTCCCAGACGAGTACGCAGGTGACATTGGCGTAGCTGCCGAAGAGCCATCTATAGCGTCATACGAGCCACGGCCTGGGCTGTTTGACTACCAGCGGGACATTGTGCGGCTGGCTGTTGAGAAGAAGCGTTACGCCATCTTCGCTGACTGCGGCCTAGGCAAGACGCTGATGCTTTTGGAGTTTGCCCGGCACGTCCGCGAGACGGTGCCCGACAAGCCCGTGCTGATTGTGTCGCCGCTCATGGTGGTTAAGCAAACGGTGGCCGAGGCCGAGAAGTTCTATGGCGACACGCTGCCCATTGAGCAGGTGGCAGCAAAGGATCTTGCCAAGTGGATGAAGAAGCCAGGCGGCCGGCTTGGCATCACGAACTACGATGCACTCCGAGACGATACGCCCGATGGCGATCTGGCGGGGCTCATCTTGGACGAATCGTCCATGCTCAAAAGCCACTATGGAAAATGGGGTCAAGTGTGCCTGCGAATCGGTGCGGGCGTTGAGTGGAAGCTGGCCCTGACGGGAACGCCGGCACCGAATGACCGCATCGAGTATGCGAACCACGCCGTATTTCTAAACGCCTTCCCAAACGTCAACTCATTCCTGGCTAAGTTCTTCATCAATCGTGGCCAGACGATGGAGCGTTGGGAACTGAAGCCGCACGCACTACGGCCCTTCTACCGTGCTCTTTCGCACTGGTGCATCTTCCTGACAGATCCCAGCACCTACGGCTGGAAGGACAACGTACACAATATCCCGCCCATTCACGTTCACATTGATGACGTGCGGCTATCCGATGAGCAGGAAAAGGCGGTGCGTGCCACGACGGGCCAGCTATTCGTCACTGAGCTCGGCGGCATTACGACCAGGGCCAAGCTCTCGCGGATGGCCAAGTGTGAAAGCAGCATTAAGCCGCAGTACATCGTTGACATGGTGCGAGAGTGGCCAACCGAAAGCACCATCATCTGGTGCCGATACAACGACGAGCAGGACATGCTGGCCCGCATGATTCCCGATGCCGCCAGCATCGACGGCAAGACGCCGCAGGAAGAACGCCAGCGGCTCGTTGACGAGTTCAAGGCTGGCAGCATCAAGGTGCTCATTACCAAGCCCAAGATTTTGGGCTTCGGACTCAATCTGCAAATCTGCACGCGACAGGTATTCAGCGGCCTGCAGGACTCCTACGAGGAGTATTACCAGGCCGTGAAAAGGAGCAACCGCGTCGGCTCGTGGCGTCCGCTCAACGTCCACGTCCCCGTGACTGACATCGAACGCCCGATGGTTGAGAACGTGCTGCGTAAGGCACGTCGCGTCGAGGCCGACACCCGCGAGCAGGAGGCGATGTTCCGTGACGCTACTGCCTGACCATTCACCGTACGCCATCCACCACGGCGACTGCATACCGCACATGCTCGATGAGATGCCGCCGCATTCGGTTGACTTCTCTGTGTTTTCGCCACCGTTCCCAAGTCTGTTTTCCTACACGTCAAAGGCTGAGGACATCGGCAACAGCGAGAACATGAAAGGCGAAGCCAAGATCCACCTGTCCTACTTCTTTCGCGGGCTTGCTCGCGTGCTGAAGCCTGGCCGGGCCGTTGTCGTTCACGTCATGCAGATCCCAAGGCTTAAGCGTTCCGGCGAAGTTGGGCTGCACGACTATCGCGGGCTCAATATCCGCTTGGGTGAGCGGGCTGGGCTCGTCTACGAATACGACTGGGTGGTGCGCAAGAATCCGCAGGCGCAGGCGATTCGCACGCGAAGCCGTGAGCTCCAGTTTGCCGGCTTGGAAAGCGACAGGGCCAAGCAGCGTGGCTGCCTGCCCGACTACCTCATCAAGTTCAGAGCACCCGGCGAGAACGCACTAGCGATCGACTCTGAAGGCGACGTGTCGAGGAACGAGTGGATTGACTGGGCCGAATGCTGCTGGAGTGACATCCGCGAGACGAACACGCTGAACGTCAAAGAGGCACGCAGCGAAGAGGACACGAAGCACATCTGCCCGCTGCAGCTAGACGTGATTGACAGGCTGGTGAGGCTGTACAGCAACCCCGGCGAGGTTGTCTTTTCACCATTCACTGGCATTGGCAGTGAGGGCTACGTGGCACTGCAGCGTGGCCGCAGGTTCTACGGCTGCGAACTGAAGCCCGAGTACCACGCTCAGGCGTTAAAGAATCTGGCCAAGGCTGAGCGGACGCACCAAGCGAATAGCAAGACGTTGTTTGACGCGGAGGCAGTGGCTTGACGCATACGCCACGGTAGGTGCGGGTTCAGAACACAACGCAAGGAGGCAGGTATGCCCACGACGATTGCGAAACGAAGCAGGAAATCAGAGATCACGGTCGCCACGATTGAGAAGGCCCAACACGAAGTGGAGCGAGCCATTGCCGAGGCGTTTGACCCAGACAGCGTTATCAGAGCCTACGACATGGCTACCGGCCTGCGTCTTTTGGCTCGGCAGTCTGACGCCAACAAGGCAGTGCAAAACCGTTGCGGAGCTTCTCACGCAAAGTCGGTTAGGAAGATTGGCGAACTGACCACTGAAATGCGCAAGGCCGGGTTGCTGGCGAACGCTCACAGGCCGAAAAGTGTCACGCAAGATGACAGTTTTGGAGAAGTGTCATCCGTGATGACACTTTCAGACCTTGGCATCAACCGCAATATTGCAGCCGCTGGCGTGAAACTTCTGGCTGTCGATCCTTCAGATATTGATGCCATGGCCGAAGCAGCCACAAAGGACGGTAAAGACTTTTCGTGCAAGAGGGCGGTGGCAGACATCCGCGATAGGCAGGCTCAAAAGAAGAAGTCGCACGAAAAGGCTGAGGCAATCAAGCGGCGCAAGTCTGTAGACGGTCTGTACCTCGGCGACTTTCGCAAGATCGGCGACAAGATCCCCGACGCTTCGGTTGATCTGATCTTCACAGACCCGCCTTATGATCGAAAGGCAATCGAACTCTTTGACGGCCTCGGTGAGTTTGCGGCTCGCGTGCTGCGCCCAGGCGGAAGCCTTATCGCTTACATCGGACAGATACAGCTTCCAGATGCGGTCGCTGATTTGTCTAAGCACCTTCGCTACTGGTGGACGTGCTCTTGCTACCACAGCGGGCCGACGCTGTTGCGGATGAACGAGTACGGCATCGTCAACGGCTGGAAGCCAATGCTGTGGTTCGTCAAGGAAACGCGCGGCGACAAGACCACATTTGTCAACGACGTTGCAACCGGAAGCCGAGAGAAGTCGCACCACGAATGGCAACAGTCAGAGGCTGAGGCTCGCTACTTCATTGAACTGCTGACCGAGAAAGACGGTTTTGTAGTTGATCCGTTTTGCGGAGGCGGCACCACTCCGGCGGCCTGCATTGGACTCGGCCGCAAGTGGGCCGCGTTTGAGATTGACGAGGCAAACCTTGCCCGTGCAAGCGAGAGAATCGTGGAGGCACAGAAATGACAAGAGACAGGCTTTTCGGAAGCGACATCCCGCTGATGGCGTGGTGCAGAGAGAAGGGAAAGACTGGCGAATTGCCTGCTTGCTCGCAGGAATGCGGCTGGGTGCAAACTGACGTAGACGCATTTTTGCACCGCTACAAGACGTGCATCGACTCTTTAGGCACTCGCGAAGTGCAAGTGCTGATGGAGATTGAGTGGAAGACTCGTGGAGGCAATCTGACAGATAGCCAACTAGACACGTACCGAAAGAAGCACGCGATGATTGTGCCGAGCCTCAAATGGCACGGACAAGAACTTAGAAACTATGGCGTGACTGTCGTGCGATTGAGCGGAACAACGCCAGAAGACTCAGAATGGATCAAGTGGGGAAGGTTTGTTAGAGGCAGCGCGCGCGACATGGAGTGGACATCCATTACCGTTGCCCAACTGCTGAAGCTGATGCGTTTTGAACTGCACCCGGACACTATGAACCCAAACCCTATTCGCCGTCATCACAAGACTCGAATAATCCAGGAAGTAGAAAAGGCTCCTCTTGGGTTTGAGGTTGCCCGAGATCTAGTGCAGAGAAGCTAAGGAGGCCTCGGATGGCCGGTGAATGGATTCCCATCGACTGCAACCTGGGCACGAAGCCCGAGGTGCTTGAGCTCATGGACGCCACAGGCGAGCCCGTCGAGGTTGTCGTTTGGCGTCTGATTCAACTGTGGTCCTGGGCCGCAATGAACACCGCAGACGGGCAGATCGTGGCAACGCCGCGCAGGCTGATTGCCGTTGCTGGCGGTGACGAAGCGTTTTGGCTGGCTGTTGAGCGCGTCGGATGGATTGCCTTTGCCGGCTCAACAATGACGATTTGCGGCTGGGATAGGCGTTTTTCGCGGGCGGCAAAGGCGCGTGCTACCCACGCGCAGCGGCAGGACACGTACCGAAGGCGCTCGCGTGACGGTGCACCGTCACAGGGTGGTGGCGCTGACGTGTCACTACAGGAGAGGACAGGAGAGGAGAGGACAGAAGAAGAAATACAACCTGCTGCGCAGGTAGCCACGAGCGTTCCGCCGAAGCGTCGGAAACGCTCGCAGCCCGCAGGCGGCATCGGGTGGACTGCTGACGCAGGGTGGCAGGGCATCACGGACGCAGACCGCACCGAATGGGCCGCAGCGTACCCAGCGTGCGACGTGGCGGGCGAACTGCTGCGGGCCACGTCTTGGCTCAAGGCCAACCCTTCCAAGGCTCACAAGTCCAACTGGCGGCGTTTCGTGGTGTCGTGGCTCACCCGCTCGCAGGACAAGGGCGGGACAAACCGCACGCCAGGCGTACGCCCAGACGCGAAGCCGCCGCCAAAGGCGTGGAAGGACGAGTACCGCCCGGCCCCGTACCGCCGGCCCAAGGAACTGGCAGCGTTGACACCCGACTTATCACTCAAGGACGAGACATGACACCAGAAAACACCACCACAACAGACGAGCGCCTGCCGCTCACGCCTTCACAGAAGAAGGCATACGACTTCATTGCCAGTACCGCCGGCATGTGGGGGCCAAGCGTCCGCGAGATCGCGGCCGGGCTTGCATACAAGAGCCCGCACGCTGTGACAGGGATGCTCGAGCAGCTGGAGCGCAAGGGCTGGATCACACGCGAGCCGGGCAAGTCCCGTGGAATCAGGGTGCGAACATGAACAGCGAAAGACTCATCAAGCGTCTGCTGCGTCTTCAGGGCGGCTGCGTTCACGCAAGCGAAGACGCTGAGAACTGGGAAATGCACGACTCGCTTGTTGCCAACGCTCGCACCATCGGCATCGCCATCGCGGCCATCAAAACGCTGACGAGCGAGAACCAGCAGCTGCGTCAGCGGCTCGTGCGGCAGGCGTGCTACTTCGAGCACATCGAAGCGAAGCAAGAGCCGAAGGGCTGGCCGCTGCTTGAAGACGAGGGGGGGCTATGACGCTCACGGATTTGGTGTGGATCTCTGTCGGTGAACTTCTTCTCGCGGGCACCTTCGCTCTCGGGATTTTGGTAGGTGTCGCATTAAAGCCACGAAAGGAATCGACTCATGGCAACTGCAACAAAAGAACGGAAGACGAG
>Ga0209087_1000925_pt1 | contig 17774 bp, 19 predicted proteins | sample S_130805_EF_Meta_FD_187321 | JGI IMG/M metagenome (GOLD analysis project Ga0209087, IMG submission 187321) | Freshwater microbial communities from Lake Simoncouche, Canada to study carbon cycling - S_130805_EF_MetaG (SPAdes) (version 2) | ecosystem: Environmental > Aquatic > Freshwater > Lake ... | reverse complement strand
CTGGTTCAAGCACAAAGGTGTTTCCACCTCCTCGGATACTGGACTCGCGGCCCGACCCCGTCACTACACTTCTGGGAGGACTCCTTCTGGTTGGTTCGTCTGACGATAGTGTATACCTATTGGGAAGGCGTTTTTGCAAGCGTTTGTCTAACTCGCTCCAATACTCTTCAGTTTCGGGGTTAAAACCCTCCGCCACAAGGCGGTTGTCAACGACTTTGGCAATCTGGGAGTCCTCGTCGGCCCCGTTCGGGTCATACCAGTCGTTGCGCTCCATCCAGTTGTTGGCAAGGCGCTGGAGGCGGGGATTGACCGCGCCGCCTTCACTTTGTCTCTCAGCAGAACGAGCTTTGAAGTTCTGCATGGCCTCCAACTTCCGTTTGGTCTCATACCAAAGCTCTTGCGCCTCGGCTAGGGCGGCACCGTCAGCGTTGTCGGTGGCCTCCCGTAGCTTGGCGGAGGCGTACCGGAGGCGGAGTTGCTCGTCCTCGATAGCCTTATCAAACCGGGCAAGGTCTGCGCCGTGGGTCTTGCGCTCCACAACAGACAGACGCTCCATCAGGTCTTGATTCTGGCGCTGCAACAAGGTCAGACGCTGGTCTTTCTCCTCGTTGGTGCGCTTGATGTACTCCTTCTTGGCGCGGCGTCGATTGCGTCGAGCGTCCCGCACCGCTTCGGTGTCATCGGGGTGGTCAACGTCATCGGCGTCAGCAGCGGGCTGCTTGCCAGCGTCATCGTCATCGTCGTGTACTGCCAGATTGTCTGGCAGGTCAACGGTGGCAGAGCCGTCCTGCTCCTCAACAACGTCGAGGAGGTCTTCCTTGGTTTTGTCGTTCATAGGTAAGCCTTCATAGCAAGTGGGTCGCCAGTCAGCTTGGCGATGACTTCGTGGTCGTTCAAGACCATGAACAGGGCTGGGTCTTCGTGGTCATCGGAGCCGGGGATGCGAACTTCCCAACGGTCACCACCCCACTTCGGAACGCGGATGTACTCACCCACGCTGCACCAAGAGCCTTCAGGCCACCCCTGCATCGTGTCCCGATGCTTGAATGCCAGAGGGCCAATCTCGATGACCTTCGCCACCATGTTCTGCCACTTTTCGGTTTCCTTAGTTTCTTCAACCAAGATAATTCCCGCGCTACTTGTCTTTTGCTTCGTGCGGCGGAGTTGCACCAAGATACGTCCGCCAAGAGGTTTTGCGCCGGGGTCTACGCTCGGAAATGCCCAAGCTAATTCAGTCGTGTTAGCGACTTCCGGTTCGTTCATATTCATCTTCATCTTTCAAGAGTTTGTTAAGTATGTCGAGGGCTTCTTGAAGGCCCGCGAAATGACCGACCATCCGGTGATAAGACTCCCAGTTAGCTGCATTTCCAGCAGCAAGGGACGCGGCTATTTCAGCCTGCCTAGCCTTGACTCCTCCGATAAGGTCGCCTACGGTTCTCATTTTTTCTTAGCTTGCGATAAGCCTCCTTGTGGTTTTGCGGGTTTGCTGTCGCCCTTGGTTTGCATAGACTGGCCCGTAACGGGTGCGCCCATTGCCATGCGCTTGTGCTGGGGCACATTCACGCTCTTTTGCTCTGCATCACTGGTAGCCATAAGGTACTCCTTGGTTTGGTGGGTTGGCAGACTTGTCTTGCTCAAACTTGAGCTTGGCCGCATCCCGCGTTAAACGGGCTGTCTCGATGCGTTCTTTGGTCTCTTGGTCGCCATTGGCGATGGCAAGGCGCAGTTGCAGTTCTTCCATGTCCATCTGCTGCTTCTGCTGAAGTTCTTGCATGTCCGTCTGAATTTTTGCCTGAAGAGCTTGGCCCTTGAGGTTCATCTCGGCTTGGTCGCGTTGGGTGCGGCGTTGTGTCTCGGCCATGCTGGTGTCCAGCAAGACCTTGGTCTCTGCCGACATCTGTGGCTGTGGTTGGAACTGCTGCAACTGCTGCTGCATCTGCTGGATGGCAGGCATGACCTTCTGCAACGCCTCGTCGCTGTCCATGCGCACATGCTGGGACACGGCGGAGAACAGCTTGTCAATCTTGGCCGGGTTCTTGACCATGTCGTAGTTCTGGGTCTTGTTGTTCATGGACATGTCCACATAGCCGTTCATGCGGTTCAAGTACCACAAGACCAAGTGCTGCTTGATGTGTTCCATTGCACGCGGCAGGTAGGTCTGCGCAATCGCGGGGTTGCCGCCCAGCACCGGGTTGTTGGCGAAGTCCAGAATGACTTGGATGTGGGCAAGGTGGTCTTGCTCGATGTAGGCGTAGGCCGCTTGGCCCAAAGCCATCGCCACGTTCTCGTTGGCAGCGTCCAGCTTGGTGGGTGCAGGCACATCGACCATGAGTTCGTTGACTCCGGGCACCTTTATCTGCTTCAGGAAGCGCTCCAGCACGACTTTTTGGTTGAACTGGGCGGGATACTTCTCCATCAGCGACATAACGGCCTGTGTTTGGGCCATGCGCTGCGTCTCAGAGAAGATGTGCGGGTCGGAGACGGGGATAACGTCCGTGATGCGGGCGAAATCCTCTTTGGTGATGTCCAAATCCTCCACAATCTCGCCACGGCGCATGTCATCCAAGTACCAGCGGTTGATTCGGCTCAAAACATGCAGCACGCGGCCCTGAGATGTGTGCAAACGGGCGTGGATGGCCGAGAAAACGGCTGCGCCCTGCTCAATCAGCGCCTGAGTGGTGCCGACAGGGGTGTTTGCGTTGACATCGGCAATCTTTTCCTCTGCCGTGGTCACCACGCCCTTGGCGGCGTTGGTCAACCAGCCCAAAAGCTCGAACAAAACCTGCGATGGCGGGTTGAAAGGCATGGGCATAGCCAGTTTGCGGACATCGTCCACCCCCGGCGCACCTTCAATCTCCACCACTTGGGTGACTTCGACCTCTTGGGACTGCCCAGAAATCTTGCCGCCCTTGAGCTTCAGGAGCGTTGCAGCGTTGTTGATGTGGGCAGAGTCCAGCAAGGCCCGCAAAGCGCCTGTGAGGGCCGCAGAGAGGCCGCCAATTAGCTGTGGCAGGCCAACAGCGACGGCTCCACGCCACGGAATGAACTTGAACTCGACAATCCAGTCCAGTTTGGTCAGCGTCTCGTCGCCTTCTTCCCAGTTTCGGTACAGGCCGACGACCTCGTTGGACAGGTCATCAATCATCAGGATGTACGGCGCGGACTCACCCTTGGAGATTCCGTCCTCTTCCAGTTCCAAATGCGTGTAGATGTGGTAGACGGTGCGCATCCCGTCTTCGTTGTCGTTTTCCGACTTGCCTTCGACCTTGTTGGTCGCCTTTTGGGCAAGCGAAAGCTCTGGATTCATGGTCGCCCGGATGTAGCTGGTGTCGCGGTACAGCCCAGAAGCCACGCGGCTCTTGTATTTCGCCTCCGAGATGATGTCCACCTCGGTCACGCGCTCGGCACCGTAGAAGTTGCTGGCCGAGTACGGCAGGATGACGTTGTCTATAGGTAGAAATTCAGCACATGGTCGTTTCTTCTTCTCGTCGTACCAGAGCTTCATGTACTGAGTGCCGCCCAGTGGTAGCTGGGTCAGCATCTGCTCCTGCTCGTCGCGGAACTCTTCAATCTGCTCGGTCAACTGCCAGTTCATAAAGTCGCGCTTGCGCTCGGCAATCTCAACCTTGTCGTCGTCTACATCACCCAAAATCTTGGTTCGGGTCGGGCCGTCAGGCGGGAACATCTCCTTGATGGCGCGGGAGGCAAAGTCGATACAGGCTTCGGCCATCACAGGATGCACCACCTTGCTTGCGCCGTTGAAATTTGCACCACCGGGGGCGTCCTTGCCCATGCCCGTGCGCTTGATGCCCTCTTCGTACTGCTTGTCGCGGTCTTTGCGGGCTTCCTTGTCCTTCTCGACCAGTTCGATGAACTTCAGCGGGAGCTTGTCGAGGTCATACGGGTCAAACGAGTCGGCCAAGTTCTGATAGAACTCCTCGTCCTCCATCGGGCCTTTGTCGCCAGTGTGGACAATGACCGAGCCGTCGGGCAACTCTTCAAGCGTTGAGTCATCCAACTCAGCCATCTCAGGCATGTCCACCTCTACGCCTTCGCCCTCTGCGTCAGGCGGCTCACCGCCGATGAAGCGCTGAAACTCTGGGTCAATTGGAAACTGTGTTGCCATGTCGTTTTACCTTTTTAATTTGGGCGAGTCCGCCTTCTTTGCGGCCCTTCTTCTGAAGCCCAGTCAAATACTTGTCGCTCACAAATTGGCTTGGTGCAGCGCGTGACATTGCCCAAGCGTTGATTGGCTCATCGGGCTTGATTCCCCGTGCTTGTATCCAATCAGGTGCCGCCTCGCGGAATGGAGCAAGCTCGTATCTCATACCAAGGTCAGTGCCAGTCACCTGATAAGGGAATGCCTCGTTCAAGTCGGGGCGGTGAATGATGCCATTGTCCATCACAAACAAGTTCGGGCCTACATCAAACGTGTTCGCGCCCATCATTGCCGGGTCTGTTTCGCGCTTGAGAATGGCTTCAATGTTGGCAGCGTCTTGCCATTTCACACCGGGGTTGGCCGCTTTGAACTCTTTGCTAATCATGGGCTTCTTGACGCCAATTCCCATCAAGGCGTCACTGATTGCGGCCCTGCGGTCAAACGTGGTTGCAAAGTCAAATGCCTTGGGGTCGGTGATGTCAAAGTCGCTGGGGAATAAGGGCTTGCCTTTTTTGCTGACAGCGCCACGAATGCGGTCATTGATTAACTCAATTTGTTTGGGATTGACCAAACCGGATTTATCAGCAGTTTGCAGTTGGCCCAAGGCATCCTTAACTACCACGGTGTTGGACTTGTGCTGGGTAGGCGAACCTGCGTAGGTTGTCCAGATTGTGTTTTCAGGGTCGTTCTGATTTACCTTCTTCTCAGTAATCCCCTTGCTACCAAACCCCCAGACGGTGTTAGCTTCTTTGTGGGGCAGCGAGTAGTGCTGAAGCCCAGCAAACCCCGCTCCACCACGGTTAGGGCCAAACACCCGTGAGCGGTCAGTCTCGGTGAAGTTGAGCGTCTTGCCCTCGGCTCCAACATTGCCCAGCGCCTCAGACATCTTCATGGTTGGCGGAACAAGCGGGTCGGCGTAATCAACACCGGGCAAGTATCGCGGCTTGATAATTCCCGCCATGCCCATGTCTCCCGGCATAAACGCTCCGAGCATCTGCTCCTCAGTTGGCTTGGGCAACGCTTTGATGTATGCGGCTGGGTCAGAGACCAGAGCTTGCAAGTTGCCGGGAATTTTTGACGCCACATCAAAAGCATGGCTCAGGGTTTTCTTTGCATTGCCAATTGGGTCAAAATTTCCAGCTTTGCCAAAATTGAACCGTTCGGACAGCGGTTTTATTTTTTCACCGCCTTTCGCCATGTGAGTCTCGCCGCCGTCTTTGAACCCCATTTCGTAGGAGATGCCCATGTTGTTGACTTGGCCCTTGTATGGCTCGTCCTTGGGCTTGTAGCCACCGCCCTCCATGTAGGCGCGGATGGCCGCATCGCTTCCGATGGGGTGGGTGTAGGTTGCGCGTACACCACCACCGATGCCACCGTAGGTGTCGTTGGCAATCTCGCCCTGTAGTTGCAGACGCGAGGGGCGGACACCAATGCCCATGTGCGGCTCTTCGGCAATCATGTCCAGCAGGCGTTGCTTGGCGCTCTTCTCCTCGAAGAAGGACTTGACATCACCGCCTTCGGCCATGCCCGGTTCAGGCAGGGCGTCTATTTTGTAGTCAGGATGCTCGTCGTTTATCCAAGTTTTACCTTTGCTTGCATCCCTATAAGAACCCACTTCGGCTTGTTTCAGCAATTCAGAAACTTCATCTTGACTGGCATACTTTGGAACAGGCAAGCCTTTTTTACCAAGAGTTTGCGCTAATTCACTTTCAGCATAAATCCTAACTAAGTCAGTGTTGCCAAAGTCGCCAACGTCAGACCAGTTGCCGCTCTTCACAAAGTCCTGAACGTATGGCAGGTATTCTTCTTTTGGGGCGCGGTTTTGCTTGCCTTTGATTTGGACGATTCGGTCTGGCTGAGGCGCTACGCCAGCTTCCTTGAGGGCTTGAGCGGTATGCTCGTCCGTCAACTCTTCAACGTCAGGGTTGCGCCGACGCCACTGCCTTACATATTCACCGTACTGGGCTTTTTCTGCGGGCGTTAATCGAGCAAAGGCTTCTCCGCTTACAGGGTAAGGATTCTGGTTTGGCTCAACCTCCACCGTCACATGCGGCTCACCCTTGGCATCACGCAGGCTAAAGATACGGCTGCGGCCTTCCAGCACATCAGGGCAATAGCCACCGACGCAGTGGCCCATCGTGTTGCCTTCGTACTTGAGAGCTTCAGCCAATTGGCTTTCAGGATACCTTTCAATGTAGTCTTCTGGTGTCAAACCTTTTTGCTTGGCCTCTTCAGTCAACCGAGCAATCATTTGTTTGCGCTCTTCAAGAGGCAAAGAGTTGTAATCTGGAGCCTTCAACTCAATCCACTTGTAGCCCTTGTCGGAATAGTCTTTGTGGACAGGCATACCCTCGGTGACCTTGGCCTGCGTCTCACGCATCTTCTTCGCCATCTCTTGGTCGTACTCGTAGGTGCGGCGTACAGCCTGCTCCATGCTGACCTTGCTTAATTGCTCGGGGCGGATGCGGCCTGTTGCAATGTCTTCTTTTAAGACATCGACAATGTGGTTGAAGCCGAGGTCTTGTGCGTCAAAATTGGAGCCAGCCATATGCACGCTGGTGTTTGGGTCAGCCTTGTCCATCCAAGACTCATACATATGAGCGCCGGGGCCGTTGGAGTCTTTTACTTTTTTTATTGTTTGAACACTAATAGGTTGAATTGCAGCATCAGCAGCGTTTTCCCAATCTTTAGCCAAATCTGCTTGGCCTAGTTGCTGACCGCCATATTGGGAACGATAAGCTGACCCCTTAAAACTATTTTGAAGAAACCCATTCCTCATTGGGTCAAGGGCGTCTTGTGGATTGACGGGGATGTGAAGAATGCCCTCCTCGGCCAGTTTGCGCACCGGGTCATTAGGCGTTGCCATCTGCTTCTTGACGTAGTTGGTCAAGTTGCTATCAATCCAATTGTTGAGGGCTGACCCTTGTTTAACCTCAGTTATGCTTTCATTCACAAAATCTTGTAAATTAGGAGATAACCTACTCATTGCTTCTGGAGTGTATTTATTAGTTAATTCATTCAGCACTTCGGATGGTTCGCTGCCTACGGCGGTTTTCTTGCGCAACGGCTTCAACGCCTGCTCCACATTGCCACCAAGCCAGTTGCCACCAGTCTCCTTGATGACACTGGTCTTTGCGGCAGGCACATCAAACTTGCGGGTTCCGCTGCGGATTACTGGCGTAGCAATGTCCGTGAAGTTCTGCATGGCAGTCTCAGCAGCCTTCACCGCCTTGGCCGTCTTCTGAGCCTTGGTTAAAGCCTTGAGCAGGCCACCGCCAGCCATGCGTGGCTGTTCATTAAGCAGGCGCTGTGTAAGCGGGTCGTTTTCCGCAGCCTTTCCCAACTCATCCATCAAGAAGTCGCTCTCATAGCCTTGGTATTCATTTTCTGTCAAGTACCGTGGCACATCAGCATTTTTGCTTTTTAAGTATTCCTCAAGCCTTGGCGTCTTTTTAAGGTCGCGTAATCCGGTGTAGTTCAAGTCATGCTCAACGCCGCTCCAATTGCCAGACCTGACAAAGTCTTGGGTGTACTGGTCGTACTTATCCACAGGACGTTTGTTGCCCTTGCCCTTGATTTGAGTGATGGTCTGATTTCCCTGAAGCCCTTTTGATTCAAAAAATTCAATCAATTTTTTGTTGGCGGCAACTGGGTCTTTAAGACTTGGGTCAGCGTCTTTTAAAGCGTGAAACTCATCCCAATACTCACCTATTTTTTCTGAACCAACTTCTTTGGCTGCATCGTTCCATGTTTCTGGTTTCTTAACGCGAACTTCAACAGTTACATGCGGCCTATGGTTGGCGTCAACCAACGAGTACACCTTGGCACGCCCGCTCTTGATGGCTTCCCAACCGCCGTGACCATAACCACCGCGACCTGCGTCTCCAGACGATTCTGACCAATCAGCGCTTCCTTTGGGTGGCTCGTAGCCTTTGACGCTGTGACCCATCTGCTCAGACTCTTGAGCAAAATCACCCGGCTTCGTAAGCTGCACCCACTTGTGCCCTTCTGGGTATTCCTTGTAGACGGGCAGGGTGGAGCGGTTCTGCGCAAGGGAGTCACGCGACTTTTTGGCTAGGTCAAGGTCGTACTCGGACGCACGCTTGAGCGCTTGCTCCATCGTAATCTTGTTCAGGTCTTCGAGCTTGAGAACGCCCGTAGCAACGTCCTGCTTGAGAACGTCAAGGACATGGTCAATGCCAAGCTGGTTCATTGACAATGGCGTATGCACCATAGACTCTGGTGGCAGCTTGGTCAGGTATGGATTGTCTGCAACATTTTTGCTGTCTGTGTTGTCAACTGCTTGTTGCGCCTCATAGTACGCATCAAGCACCTCTTCACGCCGCTTCTTCATGTCATCGCCAACGTATCTCAGCATGTAGCCTTGTTCATTGTCAGTATCTTGAAGACCGAGGAGGATTCTGTTCTTCTCTGCATCAGGAATGTTCAAGCTGTTTACATGCGCCTCAAACGCTTGAGGCAGTTCTTCATTTTTAAATTTTTTGTAGTTATTTAACGCAGTGTTGCGTGCAATTCTTTTTTCTGGAGCGTTTTGGAATTGCTCTGCTGGAACGGAATATATGTTTGTATCGGTCACAGCCTCCCACGCTTTGCCGGGGCGGCTTTGTGCAAGCCCTTCAACAGGAAAGCCAGCGGCTTTACGAGCAGATGGAAGCGTATCGGATGTCCCTCTTATGTAGTCATAGCCCATGTTTTCTTCGCCAAATGGAAGCATTGTCTTCACGGTCAGGTCGTAGTTGCTTTGCAGTTCGGCTGCACGCTGTTCGCGGTTGCGCTTCATGCCAGCAAGCTGGTTCAACTCATCAGGCGTAATTGCGGTTTTCTCCGCTTCGGCAATCCTGCTGTCCAATGATGCAAGGCGCTTTTGCCCAGCCTCAAGGTCAGCCTGCGCCTTCATAGTACGCATGTCAATGGATTTGACCACGGGGTCATCAGGCGTTCCCATTTGGTTGCGGAGGTAGCCACCAAACTTGGTATCGACCCACTTGTTGAAGGCATTTGTATGCTCCATGTGAGCAATGTCGCGGCGCAGTCTTTCAACTTCTGCTGCGGCTTCTGGGTGCAGTCCGGGGTTCTTTTCGTACTCAGCCAAATCCTGTTTGGTAGCGTTAATCAACAGCGGGGAGTATTCCTCGTCCTGCTTAAACCTAGACAGAGTATTTTTGACCTCCGTGTCCACCCAGTTGCCGCCCTTTGGTTTGACGGCTTGGGACTGCGTGTTCTGGCCGAAGGCTCCAAGCATCTGTGCGCCTAGCCCGCCACGCTCCATGACCTCGGGCACCTTCTTCTCAGCAAAGCGTTCAGCAGCCTTGGCGGCGGACAGAGCGCCTTGCTTGGCAGCTTGGGCACCCTTCAAGCCACCTTTGATAGCACCATACCCAAGAGCGGCCACACTCGCGGCGTCCAGCAGGTCGAGCGGGTCAGGCATCTGGCCGTAGCCGATGTCCTCGGCCACCTTACTCAGGCCGGGCGTACCCACGAGGTCGGACACTTTCAGCGCCTCCAGCACATCCTTGGTCGGCACGCTGGTCGTGGAGATGCCGGGTTTCTTGTACTGCATCGGCTGGCCGTACTCGTAGTCCTCGGCGGGCATGTTGGAGCCAAGCGTGATGTCAGTCGGGATGGAGATGTCAGACGCCTCCATGCGTTTGCGCATGTCAGGGCCAACAAAGGGAATTGCGCCGACCAAACCGCCAACCAAGTTGGCGAACGACGGGCCTTTGTCAATCAACTGGGTTGCGTAATCAGCGGCCTTCTTTACTGCGCCAGCAACGGGGGTGATTTGACGGGCACGCATCTCGGGCACCTTCTTGGGCTGCTCGTAGCGCTCCCACGGGTACTTCGGAGTGCGGCCACCACCAGCCATGTGGACAGCGCCACCGTGGGCCTTGCTCAGGTCGGGGTCGTTGATGTCAAAGGTTCCACGGTTGCCTGTAGCGCTCTTGATTGCGTTGGGGTTGTAGGACACGACCTCACGCAACTCACCGTTGCGGTACTGCATCAGGCCGTCGTAACCTGCGGCACGGGCGCGGGACTCAACCTCCTTGCCGATGTAGCCCTTCTGGTCGTAAGCACGCTCGACCATCTTGGTGGCTTGGGCATCACCCATGCCTAGCTTGGTCAGCGCTTCAATCATGGGGTCTCGGTAGCGCCCCGGCTCGGGGTGGCCTTCCAGAATCAGTGGGTTCTTTATCTGGGCGTAGACGGGCAGCATGTTGCCGCCAACCTCTTCAGGTCGAACGTCACCCTTCTCCAAACGGTCTAGGTACTGCTGCGCTGAACGCCGCACAACTTCGTTGTCACTCAGCAGGTCTCTGTCCAACTGGCTCTTGGCCGGGAACCCGGCGTAGGTGCTTCCGAACTCGGAGCTAGGCGTCAGGTACACGCCAGAGCCAAGTGCGCCTTCCTTGCTGGGCTTGAACTTGCGGATGGCCTCCGTACCCTTGCCGCCCTCGGTGGCCGTCGTGCCGTGGTACAGGCGCATGGGTGCCTTGCTGGGCGCGAGGAGGCGGGCAAGGTTGGCCTCGTGTTCAGCCGCTGAGACGATGGGCTGTGCCGCCTTCGCCACCTTCTGGGCCTTGCCTATGGCCTTGAGCAGACCGCCGCCAGCCTTGGTGATGTCAGGGTCGGTCAGGTCGTAGGTGCCACGGTTGCCGATGGCTGACTTGATTTTGGTGGGGTCGAACACGGCAAGGTTTTTGTTGCCGTTCTCACTGATGTAATACGAATCAAAGCCTGCATTTTTAAGCGGCTCCAACATGGCATTTGATTCCATGATGTCAAAATTGTGATTACGGTCTAACCCGTTAATCCATTTTGTCATTTTGTCGGTGCCGTGAAATTTTTTTGCCGCATCAAGCAAAATTTCACGATGCTCGGGATTTTGGTAGTCAAAAGGGTTTTTGACCTGCACATGAACTGGGAGTATGCGGGCACCTTGGGCACCAAGAGGGCCATACGGGCCTTCTTCACCTACTGGGTCTATGGCGTGATATTCCGCAAATTCGTTTGCGAATTCTGGTTTGCGCGTTAAAAAAGTTCCTGCATACGATGGCTTGAATCTGTCAAAAGTATTTTTGGTCGCGTGGTACAGCCTGTCCTTGACCTTGCTGTCAGCCAGCATCTTGGCTAGGTTGGCTTCACGCTCTGCTGCCGGGAGGATGGTCTCTGCCGCCTTAGCCATCTTCTGAGCCTTGCCTACAGCCTTCAGCAATCCACCCCCACCCATGTGAGGTTCGTCGGCAATCATCTGTAGCAGGCGTGCTTTGGCGTCAGTCATGTCCAGCCTCTTGTGGGGAGATGTTTGGGATTACACCATAGGTTCCCCAAGGGTGAGAAGCCGTGGCTCCCATCCCTCGCCCAGCGGGCGCACTGATTGCACCGCCTAGCGTACCCAGAAGGCTGCTATTCATTCGGGAGGGGTCTTGTCTCACCATGTCCCCCACCCTTATCCAGTCCCTAGCAGAGAGGCTGGACGCACACATGGGGTGAAGCACGGTACGGTCTTTCATGGGTTCAGCCGATGCAAGCTAAAGCTAACGCGCCCTGACGGCTGCGGAAGAAAGATGGGCGTAAAAAAACCGTTTACTACTGCCCCCGGTGGAAACCCTAGAGTAAAAACCAAGGGCAGAGGCATGAGTAAACGGTCTCGTTTCGTCGCTTTCCACGGCAACAGCGCCAGTGTACCACAGTATTCAGGACTATTCAAGACCATAGAGCGCCATTACGTTGCATATGGGTTCACTCGACGCTGCTTCTTGCCTGAGTCCTCGTAGTCATCCTCGTCGTAGTCTTCCCGTGGCGGTGGGTCAACATTGAGCCAGCCAGCATCCCGAAGGTAGCGCAGGGCTTGGGTACACATGTCCACGAAGTCATCGTGGGTGGTCTCGGGGAACGAGCATATCTGGCTGACGAACGGCTCGGCCCAGTCCTTGACGTAGCCCTTTCTGGCGTCGGACTCGGGTATCCACACCCGGCCACGGCTGATGATGTTGGACACGATGTTCAGGCGCTGCACCTTGTCGGCATGGCCGGGGTTGTAACCCATTACCGGGAGATGACCGCGCTGTAGGTCTTGAATCAGGCTGATGCCTGCGGACTTGTCCTCAACCAGCACAAGGTCAACCCGCTTCTTGTCTCGGCCCTCACCGTACACCACCTCGAACTCCTCCATAACCTTGGGGCGCAGGTCGGGGTACTGGAGCCTGTCCTGCCAGCAGTCGATGAGCATGACCGACATCGGGCCGTCCAGCGGTTTGAAGATTCCCCACGTTCCAGCGGCGGTGGGGTCGTTCTGGGTCTTCTCGCTAGTGGCGCAGTCGTAGGACTGGATGATGTACTCGAACTTGGGGAACTCTTTCCCGGCAGGCCAGAGCTTGAACATCGCCCGCTTGACAATGCCGCCTTCCTCGGGGTCGATGATTTCGGCGTGAATCTCCTGCCGACCCAAATTGGTGCCCTCGTACTGGAGAATCTGCTTCTGGAAGTTCTTGGACAAATTGGCAATGTTGGTGTAAGTGGACGCGGTGGTCAGCACGACATCGTCGCCGTCCCGCCCCACTAAGTCCACGATGAGGTCTTTTGGTCGCGGGGTCGTAGTGCAGATGATGCGCGTCCTGTCGCCCAGACGGACGGAGAACATGATTTGGTTCCACGCCTCGTCGAGGTAGTCCCAAGCAGCAAGCTCGTCGCACCAAGCACCGTGGAACTGTGGCCCCCTGAACCTTTCCGGTTCGGAGGCTGGGATGCCCTTGATGAGCGACCCGTTGGTCAGGCGTAGCTCGTGGGCGGTCTTGTTGTAGTCGGCCTGTAGCGCCTTGGGTATGACGGCCAGCAGCCCGGAGTCGCCCTCAAAGCACACCCCACGCACATCTGCCGAGGTAGGAGCGGCCACCAGCCAGCGGGTGTTCGGCTCGGTGAATGCCCACCACCCGGCCTGCTCTGCGGCTGTACGGGTCTTCCCGGAACCTCTCCCTCCTAAGAGAAGCCAAACACTCCACCAATTCCCGTGGGGCAGTATCTGGTGGTCATGGGCCTGACTGAGCCACTTCATCCTCCACGCCCACGCTATGACGTAGTCTGGGCTGGCGTTGGCTAGGTCTTTCTTGACCGCCGGGTCTGCCAGCAATTCAACGAGGTCGGTCATGGGCCGAACTGGGCGAAGGCTCTATCCCGGCGGCGCTTGTCACGTTCACTGGCATATGTGTCTTCCAGCCACTCTCGGTTCACTAGAGCCAGCCCGCGATTCAACACATAGCTGTCAATGACATCCCACTTGCTGACCGACCAAATGATGCGGGGCTTCATGTGCAGGCGCAGGCGGAAACGGTATGCGGTGCCCTCATGCCGGTGAAAGTTGTACCACGCCCACCAGACGACAAAGCCACCCGGTGCCTTGCGGTAGTTCAGGCCCAGCCTCATGCTGTTGCCCTCGGGGATGTGGTGAATCATTCCGTGTTGGCGACTTGGCGCTTGAGTTCTGCGTGCTTCAGGAGTTCGGCCAGACTGTTCTCGGCCTCGGTCTTCACCTCAATCTTCAGGGGGTTCTTGGGGTCGCCACCCACCTGCATCTTGGTGCCGTACTTGGCAGGTGACCAGCAGGCCAGCAACTTTAGTCGGGTCTCGATACGGTTGCGCTGCCAAGCGATGTAGGCGCTGCTCAGGTCGATGCGGATGATTTCGCCAGTCTTGGCGTCAATGATGGGGTTTAACTCTGGCCGCTCGTCAGCAATGACCAGCGTCTCCTCCGCCATCGCCTCGTGACCAGCCTCGCGTGCGTGCGCGACCCGTGCGGAAAGGTCTTCGTCTTTTGCCAACCAATCGTAAACCGTGCGCCACTCAGGCATATGCTCATCCCTGCATATCTTGCGTAGTGGCTCCCCTGTGCTAAGGCGTTGGGCAATCTCTTCTGCTATGGCTGGGGTGTACTTGGATGGCCTGCCTGTCTTCTTGACGGCTATGGGAGCTTCTGGGGGTGTGGTGGTAGCTACCCCTTGTGTTGGGGCTGTTTTGGTCTTGGCGGGCCGTTTGGGCGGCTTGGCGGTAGTTTCTGGCATGGTGAATCCTTATTCCTATTCGGCCAGTGTAACTGGTTGCGGGGGCTGGACTCGCACCAGCGGTCTTCTGGTTATGAGCCAGACGGATTACTGCTTTCCTACCCCGCGACAAAAGTTGTTGGTGGCTACTCTCCGATTTCTTCAAGGGGCGGCGCTAGTCTAGCCCTCGGTACCCATAGCGGGGTAATCAGTTTCACCAACACGGCTGGAGGCTGGCCTTGTACAAGCGGCTCCGTCTATCACGGCAACATGCCGAAACCAACCCCCATGCGTGTAGGTTGTTGGTACTTGTTATGCCGCAGGGCCATTGATACCATCACAAGTTGCGACATTCACTTTCCCAACACGGCTGGGTACTGGCTATCTAGCCCGCCTCATTCAAAAGTAGCCTAGGACTTCTGACTATCAGTTGGCGGGCCTACTAAGTCTTGCGGACTCAGGCTCCAATACCCATGCGTGATGGTGTTGGCACAGGGAGCTTCAGTAAAGATGTTTCGTGACAGAAAGCAGCCCGTCCGATTACTGTGCGCCAACGCTTGTATTCTAACATAAAGTTAGCCCCTTGCGGGGGCCAGTCGGTCAAATCGCAGTGGGTAAGGTGCCCACTACTTTGACTGACGCGGTTAAGAGGGGAGATTCAAAAAAAACCCTCGGTGCCCACTCACGCCTTACAGCAAACTGACTAAGCCAAGGATGATGGCAGTGATACCAAGAACAAAAAACACAAAGATGACAAACCCAAAGATGGTGTACAAGATGTCGAAAAGGTACTCGTAGTCATCTTCATCGTCGTTCATTCGGTGCCTCTTGCTCTGATTGCAGCGGCGCATTCATTTGCATCACCCTGAAATTCAGCCACCTCGTAACATTCCCTGATGCACTCTTCGCGCTCATGTGCGGCTACCAAGGCGGCAAAGCGTGTAAGTTCTTCAACCCAATATCCATGCTCAATCCGAATGCCATCATTGTTTGACTCTGTCAACCCGGATTTTTTTGCAAGCTCTTTGATGTTCATTCCGCATCCCTCCATGTCCAGCCCAGCAGCTTGGTGGTGAACCAGCGTTGTATCCATGATGGCTTGTAGAGCATCGTGAACCGAATGTCCGCAGGGCCTTCTGCGTACAGTATCCAATAGCCCACGGGCTTGGGTGGCGCTGAAATTTTGTAGGTGTTCATTTCGCCCTCGCTTTCAGCATTGCGTCTGCATATTCGTATGCAAATGTTGCCGCGTCTTCAGCAAAATAATCTTGCGCTGCATTCTGCATAAACAACCCTGCAAAGTGGTCACGCAGGGTCATGTCGCGGGCATAGCCGCCTGTTCGTTCCATCCATGTTGGGTCGACGGGTGTGGTGTCTTCTTTCATGCTTGCTCCTCAATTGCTGCGGCCAACTTGGCCCGGTTTTGCTCATAGATGGTGTCGAACACAATCAACGCACCCGCTCTGCTGATGGTGCCGTCTGCCATCCTTGTGATGATTGCGGCCAAGTACGCTGGCGGCATCAGGGCGCTCATAACCTGCCACTTTTGGTCTTCGGTCATGCTTGCTCCACACGCTCGTAGGTCATCTCAAAGATGTCAGGCTTGCAAGGGTAGTGTTCGCCCTTCACGCCAGTGATGATGTAGTAGCCCGGAGGAACAAACAATTCTCCTTCAGGCGTTCTGATGGTTGGGACGGAGTTGTGGTTATAAATCACAGCAGGGTGGTCTCCCATCTTGAACCACTGAGTGGCCTCAACGACCACTGGCTTTTTGCGGTATTTCATTTGCACTCCTTGGTGAACAGCGCCCGCACGGTGAAGCACTCAGGGACGTACTGGTAATAGTAGTAAGCGTACCCGGCCACCATCAGGGTCGCCACGAAGCCTATTGCAGTGCAGGCAAGGGCACAGAGGGTGAAGACGGCTCTCATTCTTTCTCCATCGTCTCGTTGATAGCTTGCAGCACCTCGTAGATGCGCTCGACCTCTTCGGCCATGAGTCGCCAGCGTGGCACAGATTGACCGACAATGGTGTAGTCGTTCTTGTTGCTGAACTGCATAACCTCGTCATCAGGTCGCAGCCCCCTAATCTCGCAGAGCTTGTAGGCGGCTTTCTTGCGGTCAAACGGAGTCATCCGCCTACCCCAATCTGGCCCGTCATGCTCAGGTAGTTGTTTTGGCGCTGGACTTGCAGCCACTCGATGCGGCGGGCTTCCGCCTCCTGCTCTTCCCAACGCTTGGCACCCTGCTCAATGAGGCGCTGGGCGTCTTGGGCTACTTGCTTGTCAAATTCTGCTTGTGTCATGGTCTTTTCCTTAGTTGGCGGGGGACTAAGCCCCCTGTTGGTTTAGAAGCTGGGGTCAACGTAGTGGTCGCGCTTGCCCAAAATAAGGCCACCGTTGGATTTCTGGAATCGCCCCGTGTCTTTGTTGATGTAGCCGCGAACCCATGCGCCCGTCTTACGGTCACTACGGTACAGGTCGGCATAGCCATCGGCGTTAGGCACTGTGGCGAATTCTGCGCTGCCGTCGTGGGTGCTGCCGCTCACCACCATGATAGTGTCTTCGACAACGCTGATTTGGTACGCCCAGACCTTGCTGGTCAGTTCGGTAACCTCGGTCACGGTAGCCGCGTGGCGGTCAGTCCACGACAGGGTTGTTGCGGCCATGCCAACCACCGGGGCTGGTGCGCCTACGGTCATGCGGCTGTACAGGTGGTTCACGAGGCTGTTGGTTTGTGTTCCGAGGTTCATGGTGTTTTCCTTAGTTGCCTGCGTATTGCAGTGAGGTTATTGTAACAAGAAATTAGACCTTTTGGGCGTTTTGTAAAAAAAATTCTAGGTAGTTTCCCTAGTGCTTGAGGTAGTCCAGCAAACGCTCTAGGATGTCCGTGTGCTGGTCGTAAGGGGGTAGGCTCATCTGCTGCTCAAAGGCGTGCAGGATGAACCCTACGCCCGCCTCAAAGCCCTGCTCGTACTCAGTGGGCGGCGGGGATGCCTCAGTGGGTGCCTTGCAGTTCCGGTGGGCGGCACCAAACATATCTATGTGCGCCAACAGCTTGTTGATGGGCACGGGCATCTTGGGCGGTGACTGGGTAGCACCGCAGTGCTGGCACTCGTACTGGCCCGTCTCGACGTTGATAACGATGTGGTCGTTCATGTGTAATCCCTCAGTTTGTAGCCAAGCGAGGCCATTTGTTCAATAATTTCATTAAGACTTTTACGCCCTAAATGTGGGGTTCTTAACAACTTTCCTTCAGTGCAACTTTGCAATTGCTGTAGCGTAAAAACGCCCTCGGCCTTCAAGCACCGCACCGTCCTAGCTGTAAGATTTAATTCTTCAATGCTGCGCTGCACAACGTCTTCAGCCAGCGCCCATTGATGCAATATTTTTTGTCGGCGCTCAACCATTTGCTCGGCAATAATAAATGCTTCCCCAGCCAAGTTGTATGCGTTCATTAACCCACTGGCCCGAGAAACAAGCGCCTTCATAGCCTCCATTGCAAAAAAATCAAGCAACTCTTCATTGGTTTTTTGTGTCATGCTGTGTACTCCAATGCTTG
>Ga0209087_1000922_pt1 | contig 17809 bp, 36 predicted proteins | sample S_130805_EF_Meta_FD_187321 | JGI IMG/M metagenome (GOLD analysis project Ga0209087, IMG submission 187321) | Freshwater microbial communities from Lake Simoncouche, Canada to study carbon cycling - S_130805_EF_MetaG (SPAdes) (version 2) | ecosystem: Environmental > Aquatic > Freshwater > Lake ... | reverse complement strand
CAGCAGGCGCCGCTACAAACTCAGACTGTAATTTTTGTAGTTCCAACTGCGCCTTGTGAAAATCTTCAGTAGCACGTCGTAGAACCGGAGAAACACTACCCACACCCTCTTCTAAAAATTGAGAAAACGTAGGAATAATAGAGGAATCCTTTTTCATAATATAAACCCTTTTTATTCTATATATCATACAGATCAACACCCTTAAAAACCCAGTACAAAATCCAGAAATGTACCACAACATCAACAATCCCTAATCTCCCTAAAAGAGGGATCCACACAACCCCAGCGATTCCCAAAACGCCCCGTCGGTGAAGATAGAGTAATAAAAGGCAATCAGTCCAGTGGTAAACAAGGGACCCGACAACACACCACTCCCCAGAGACATAGAGAGTGATAAAAAAATGATAAAAATCCCATTTGTACCAGTCGAGACCCGTAAAACAATTAAACCCCGCCACAGGGCAGGGAAACAAGGGGTAAACAGAGGGAAATAAAATGTCGATATGGTAGTGTTATACGGGGTTCTAAAAGAGTGACTCCCTGAAATCTTAGATTAGGTGGATCCATTTTGTGTATCATAGACCCCGCCTATCTTTTCTAGACATCACGCCCCCACAATCACGTCTGCCGGATCTCTCTATTCTATATATCTGGGGAATCCCCAGTATTCTCCCGGTTTCCCCCGGAATCTGCCCATACGCCAAAAAAAAGACTAAAAATATTTTAGTCTCTTTCCGTTCTATTATATACCATGATTTTTTGTATGCTGTTTGTCTCCAGGTTGCCGTTTCCTGTTTCTACACCACGGGAAAATCCTATCTGGCAACTCGATCTGTTCTAGACTCTTCTAGAGTGGTTTCACTGATTGCGATCCGTTTTGTCTCTTTCTACACCACGGGAAAATCCTATTTTTGGTTGTTAAATGTCCTGTGGATGGTCTAGAGGATTTTGCTTAAGATACCGGGGTATTTTCTCTTGATTCACCACGGGAAAACTGTGTTTTTTGATTACAAATGCTTCGCTGATGGTCCAGAGGAATATTTAAGTCTATATGAATAGAGTTATCCATCGTTTGAACAGTTCAACCATAGTTATTGCGGATACTGTCCAGACTACGATTGCTAAAAACCAATCAGATGAACGTCTTTTTTTAATGGCGTCATGTATTGAGAAGTAGCAAAACATTGCGTGTAGGAGTAAGAAGATTATCAGTCCTATTGTATAGGAGATTGTTTGCATAGTTAGTCCTGTTCTCGAAAATCCTTAACTGAAAGATACAGTAAAAAGTATACGAGCGAAACCATTAAGGCTGTCCATACGCATTTTAATATATCTAAAACAATTGGACTAGGCTCAGCTATTACAGCAGTGTATGTGGTTAACAAGATTAGTAATACGGCTAGAATGCGTGTGATTATGATTAGGTAACGGTTCATTATTTTGATGGTTGATTTCGGTTGGCGGTATTGCTTTCTCATCCAAACTGTCTATAACCTTTATATAGGCAATTGTTATTAGAGTTCCAAATATTATCTTTACCCAGAATTCATTTTCAACAAGATGTGATTGCACCGTGAATGAAATAGGTATTGCAAGTAATATGTATTTGATTAAACGGTTCATTAGCTGAAGATAAATTTGATGTTGGTATGGGGTAAGTCTTTGGCTGCTATTGCTGTGAAGTGGTCTGCTATAAACTGCTTACATTCAGCTTCAGTACCACTAGTTAAAGCATAGTTTTCATCTTGTGAATAGTCGTAAACTCTACATTCCCAACTATATTTATGCAGTTCAAATTCATTGTTTAGAAATTCAACCCTCCATACAACTTGACGGACAAAAGTTTCATACTTAATCAAGACTACCGCGGTAGTCTTGATTAAGAATACGCACTCGCATTGTTTCAAAAGCCTGCTCCGTTACGGCTGGATTTCTGTTTAGCGTTGTAAACCAATCCATAGTTAATCCGCTGTAGTACAGAACTGGATGCGGCTGGTCAAAGAGTTTCTGGAACTCTTGGTAAGTTATTGGTACGGTAGCTGATCCTATCATTAGTTAGCTAGATCTTTAAATTCGATTGGCGTGTTGTCATAGGTTTCATCAGTCAGCCTGGCCTCTCTGCCATAGCCTGCAAGAATTTCTCTCCAATAAATTAACTTATGCAATTCGTTAGCGAAGAGCCATTCAATTTGTTCGTGATTTAGCTTTGTCATGGTCTGTATTGGTTAACTGGATTATATAGTAAATATAACTATAATATTTGACAATAGCAAACTTTGGGTGAAAATAATGGAATATTTTCACTTATTGAATTGCGCCGATTAGGTCGGCATCTCTTAGGTTGGCACGGCTTAGGTCGGCGCCGATTAGGTTGGCACGGCTTAGGTCGGCACCGCTTAGGTTGGCACCGCTTAGGTTGGCACCGCTTAGGTCGGCACCGCTTAGGTTGGCACGGATTAGGTTGGCACCTCTTAGGTTGGCACCGCATAGGTCGGCACCGTTTAAGTTGGCACCGATTAGGTCGGCACGCCTTAGGTCGGCATCGCGTAGGTCGGCACCGATTAGGTCGGCACACCTTAGGTCGGCATCGCGTAGGTCGGCACCGATTAGGTCGGCACCGCTTAGGTTGGCACGCCTTAGGTTGGCACGCCTTAGGTCGGCACGGCTTAGGTTGGCACCGCTTAGGTCGGCGCGTTTACCTTTACCATTATCATTCAACCACTCTTTATGGTCCGCTAGGATTTGGTTTAGTTGTTCTTGTGTCATGGTCTGTGTTGGTTAACTGGACTATATAGTAAATATAACTAGTTTTTTTGACAATAGCAAACTTTGGGTGAAAATAATGGGATTATTTTATTTTGTAATAAAACGCCCCGCTATAACTCTCAACTTCATACACCTGGCCTTTCCCAGATATAACTATCTTAATGGGAACAAAGGCATCTTCGCTAGATACGCTCGTTATATGATATTCATAACCTATTGCCTTGAACGGTTTCAGATTGCCTTCCAATTTTGTAAGGTTGCTAGGTGGATTTTCGTTTAGCATTTCCACTAATGCTGTTAGGTAGGTTGTTATCATGGTCTGTGTTGGTTAACTGGACTATATAGCAAATATAACCATAATATTTGACAATAGCAAATATTTATGAAAAAAAATGGGATTATTTTTGCCCCTTAGGCCGAGTATGTTCTTCAAGCGCCAGCCCTGCTACCACACCTAATGCTAAAAACATAAAAATTGAGAACTGCTGATTTCCTTGATAATGGGCTAAGAACGGCAATGGCTCATTGACTAAGACAAGGGCTAAGCAGATTAGGGCGTAGGCTCCAAAAAATCCAAATGCGATGTATAGGGCGAAACGTTTCATAGGTTTATGATTCGGTTGGTTCAAATGTAATTAAGATTGCCTCGAAACCGTCTGGCCAATGCTCAGCGATATCTTCTGTGGTTGTTACTTCAAAGGTATCATTGTCAAACCAAGCGTCCTTGTCTTCATTATCCAATACACTTTTAAGAATTAAGTTGGACGCTTGGTCTCTGTTTTCAAGGATTAAAAGACTAACTGCTTTGCCCTCTGGCACCGGTGGCAACTCGGTTAATTTGCCTAAGTGTTGTACTTTCATAATATGTATGTTTAGTTTATTGCTGATTTTAATTACGGCCACGTCGTGAGAAGTGTATCTACGCCTAGCCTTGGTATAGTTTTTTTGTTGTCGTCAGGGTCAAACGTAATTAAGACTGCTTCGAAACCTTCAGGATAACTTTCTAGCAAGTCATCTGAATCTACCTTGCCCTGATTTTCGTAATCAAGCCAATATGTAAAGTCTTGGTAACCCTTTTGATCGGTGAATACTGAACTTCCGTCTTTGTCTTGAATAATGAGTAAATGAGTGAATTCTTCGTCTGGCACAGATGGTAGCTCGGTTAATTTGCCTAAGTGTTGCACTTTCATAATATGTATGTTTTAGTTAGCTACGATTATTCTGATATCTGAAGGAAGTTGTAATTCTCGGCCTGAACCTGGATAACAAATTTCTGGATCTAGAAAAATTTCAATTTCTTCTATGTGGTCCATGTAATCCCAATCTTTGTTGCCAGTGAGTGTGACAAGACCAAAGTCCTCTACTATAAACCCGGTTCCTGCATACTCATATGCCTGGTTTAGTTTATGGTTGTCAGCCGACCTGTTATCTGACGGGATAAACACGTATGTTATATCCTTATCGTTAAGTCCTGCCGTGCCATTGCCTGGCCTATGCAAACGGTATAGGCGTATTTGTTGGTGAACAGGTGGGAGAGCTGAGAGGGTTAGGTATTCTAGATTCATAACGTTCATAATGATTATGTTTAGGTTAAGATCTTAAATCAAAAATTACGCCGTTCTGGTTTTCTTCGTAACATATACTGCCATCGCTGTCATATGCACTCTTTGTCCAGGTGCCAGCCGAATCTGTATACAATAGCTCGTTACCTTGCTCGTTATATTCTATCTGGTATGAATAACCTGATGACATTTCGCAATGAGTGATCAGCTTACCCGTCTTGTCGTATTTGTGTTTAATCCAACTGCCGTCTAGGTTTTGCCTATAGATCGAATTGCCCTGCGCATTGTTAACATTTATTGATACGGGGGTTTCGCTTGTGATACCGAGTTGTTCTAAGAATGTCATGGTCTGGATTGGTTAACTGGACTATATAGTAAATATAACTAGAATATTTGACAATAGCAAATATTTTAGGAAAATAAATGAATTATTTTCTCTTAGTCTCTGTTATACCAAGCTGGGATTTCCTTGTCCTCATTCGTTGTGACATAGTGCATAACCCTATCCATTAGTTCAACGTATGCCTGGTTTCTGTGGTCAGTATATTGCGTGTGATCACCGTATGAGTCAGATGCAATTATGCCGTGTATCTTTTCAGTGATGGCAAACGTATCAGGCACTGATCTTTTAATAAGGTTTAAAAACCCGTTGTAGAATTCGTCTACCTGGCATTTGTAATCATCTTCTTCTGTTTGACCGCTGCCGCAACATATTGGACATTCATTGTTTTCTTCATCTTCGTCATAGCTGGCAAAATATCCATCGCCGCCGCAATGATAACACTGACAGGTTGTTTCTTCATAGATTCTTTCGCATGCGTTACAGTTACCGTTGTTATAGAATTCGTAACTCAGTCGGGTCACGCCCCTAATAAGTTCCCCGTTTAGCGTGGCAGCACTACCGCTGTCGGGAACCAGCGCTGCGTATAACGCGTCGTATTCAGTTTGGTAAGCACCCTGCTCGTTCCAATAAGTTTGGCCAGCGGGAGTTGATTTAAAAGTTTGGGCTGCGGTTAGTCTCTGATATTCCAAAGTTGTCATGGTTAGTCTGATTAAGTTGGACTGATTATATAGTAAATATAACTATAATATTTGACAATAGCAAATATTTTGGGAAAATAAATGAATTATTTTTGGATAGAAAGGCCAGGTATTATGCCTGGGCCGTGGGTATCACCAATTGGTTATTCATAGATTATTGAGATTAGTTTATCTGTAATGTGTTCCCAAGCAGCAGCGCAAGCAGTAGCGGTAGCACCAGCCCTAAGATCAGCCCAGGCAGCAGAAAAGGCAGTATCCCTAACAGATCTAGTATCCCTAGCAGAGTTAGCAGCTCTAGCAGCAGAGATAGCACCAGCCCTAACAGCATCTATAGCTGCATATATAGCAGCATAACTAGCAGCAGCCCATTGTTCTTCTGTTGGTTCTACCCCGCTTAATCGTTGTTTGTGCAAATCTATTACAGCTTGAACTACACTATCTACGCCTTTGCTTAAACAATATGTTTCAAGCAGCCAAACCATAAAGCTAGAATTCTGTATTGGTGTAATGTTTTCAAATTCATCTACTTCATAATCTCTATCTTTTAACCAAACGTAATTTTCAAAAACTACGCTAAAGAGTTGCTGAAAAGTTGCGGCTTTTTGAAGTTTGGTAAACTCTGAAATGCAGGCTTTGCCGTTAAATTTAGCAATCAAATCAGCTTGTACTTCTTGCCAATTTGTAGGGTTTAGGTTATTCATAGATTATCGAGATTAGTTTAGGTCTTAGTCCTTTAACTCTTGCAGCTTAGCATATATAGCCGTAATCTCATTTGAGATATTTTGTGTGCCCTTTTCTGCATCAGCTAATCTCTTTTGCCAATAGGCCAGGTTTATGGCTTCCAGGTTAATTTCGTATTCCTTTATTTCAGAAAGCTCGGCCTTGCGAATTTCGTAACCAGAGATTGCGTAGCCGTAATGGTCACAGTTGTAACCAATGCCTACATAATTTGCGCCCTTTGATTTTAAATGATTAAGTTCAGCGATCAGCATATCAATGCTCATTGGGTAGTAGCCATCTGCATCGCCTTCCATATCGCAGATCTCGATAAACTCAAAATCATCGTCAAGATCGGCAACCTCTACGGTAAATTTTTCCTGTAGCTCAAGATCGAGCTCAGATATTGTCTGGTCATGAACCAGATTTTTCTTGATATAAACTTTAGTTTCCATTATTTTGTGGTTTCGTATTCACGTTCAATTCTGTAAGATAATCCTGTGCAACCCAATAGGTTGGTACCGTCAAGACGAGTGACGTGTAAATATGCTGAGCTACAATCACAGTGCATCATTTCTGATTCAATGATCTGTGCACCGCTAAAGTCAGTGCATCTGAGGGTTGCGTGCGATAAATCTACGCATAATAGCAATGCATTTTGGAAACTGGCAAATGAAAGGTCGGCGCCTCTTAAGTCTGTTCCTAACATTTCCGCCCCTTCAAAATATGCATATTGCAGATCTTGGTTCGTCATATCCAGACCGGACAAATTGATTCCACGAAATACCGCCCGGGCATTAATGTCTATACCGTCTAGGTACAATTTATGTTTAGCTATAATTGCGTTTAGTTCGCGCTGCGTTATATTTTTCATAGGTGTTTTCTGTTATCGTTCAAGTATTACGTAGTCTCCGAAATTTGCATCGAATACATCAAGCAAGTTTTCGTAATCACCAGACATCATTTCGTTGATTATAGGCTCAGACGGAATACCTAGTTGTTTTGCAAAGTTTTTGGCATAGCCCATAAGAACAAATGCATTACCCTCTGGGCCAGTTAGGTCAATAACGATTGGGTCAGTTTTTTCTGTTTTAATACGTATCATATGATTAAGCAGTGTAATGGTTAAGTTCGTAATTGCCTGTTTCCATTCGGTACAGGCTGATGTGTAAATATTTTTTGGCCAGGTTGCCAGTTTGTTTGACGATTAGTTCAAAATGGTAATGGACGGTTTGGCCGTAGTTAACGTGTTCAGTCCAGATCCTGTCGGGAAACACAATTTCGTATCGGCCTGCATCCTCTATTTCAGCGTAGACTGATTCTAGGGCTTGTGCTTGAGAGCGAAAATATGTATTCATGGTCTGGGGCGTTTGGGTTGTACTGATTATATAGTAAATATAACTAGTTTTTTTGACAATAGCAAATTTTTTGTGAAAAAAACTTAAATATTTTAAGATTTCCTGTAAATTTTTGCTTGCTTTTCTAAATACTCGATGGCGTTATTGTAAGCCTCTAAATGCGTATCTTTTGCATTTTTAGCAACCTGCGCTTTAAACTCTTTCATAGTTCCCTTAAAACAACCACAAAAAACCGCATCCATTTCGGGTATGTATAAAGTTTGACGATTAGCCGAGCCTATGCCGTAAACTGCTAAAAAGCTAAAATTGGTACTTACGGCACCGCTTAGGTTGGCACCGCTTAGGTCGGCACCGCTTAGGTCTGCACCGTATAGGTTGGACCAGTATAGGTCGGCACCGCTTAGGTTGGCGTGTCTTAGGTCGGCACCGCTTAGGTCGGCGTGTCTTAGGTTGGCGTGTCTTAGGTTGGCACCGCTTAGGTTGGCGTGTCTTAGGTCGGCGTGTCTTAGGTCGGCGTGTCTTAGGTCGGCACCGCTTAGGTTGGCACCGCTTAGGTCGGCACCGCTTAGGTCGGCACCGCTTAGGTCAGCTCGTTTGCCTTTAAGATTATTTTTCAGCCATTCTTTATGGTCCGATAGGATTTGGTTTAGTTGTTCTTGTGTCATATATGTAATTTATTTTTAGACCTTACGCAGCTTGCACAACAGCTCTTTCACTCCTTATGAATGCACGAATCTCTTCTCTTGCAGTTTTAAGGATTTCCATACGTTCGTTGTACAATCCAAATAATTCCTTACAGATCTTTTTGCTTACACGGTATACTTTTTCATCCCTGCTAAAACCTGCCCTGCCTGTTGAACGGCCTTCAAGTAATCGGCCTTCTTCTGATGCCTGCAATCCTGAACAGTAATAGGTGTAACCCTTGCCTTCGTAATCAAATTGTATACTGCGGATTGAAAAACTAGGTATGCTTACCACAGCGTAACATCCGGCCATTACATTTCGGCTCCCAACCACATGGGTAACATCTTCGGTTAATAACGCCGCTTCAGCCTTTAAATTAAGGGCCAGCTTGGTTTTAATCTCCTTCATATCATTTATGATAGGTAGACTATCCGTAATGTAAATGCGGTTCTTTTGGTATTTGTTAATAACGAAAAATTCGTAGATCTCGTTTGAACTAAGATACGGTGCTGGATTTAAATCGTTAGCCAATTCCCTAAATTCACCGTAGCCGTTATGTAAGTCTGCCATTCGGAGCACAAGCCCTTCGCCCAGACAACTAAATATGAATATCTGTTCAAGGCCACCCTTGTTTTTACGCTTACCGCTGTAATCCCTGCCCGGTTTACCTGATGACTGAATAACTAGGTATTTGCCCGCACAAGCCTCGACAAGCGCAGCGTGGTTTTTGATGTTTTTGATTTCAGTTGGGGTTGTCATGGTCTGGGTTGTTTGGGTTGTACTGATTATATAGTAAATATAACTAGAATATTTGACAATAGCAAACTTTTTGTGAAAATAAACCTAAATATTTTTCAATAAAAAAGGCCAGGTTTTGCGCCTGGCCTACTGGGTATTATACTCTTAACCGTGTTATGCGTGTATCGCCGTCTTATACTCAGCTCTTGTAATCACCTGTAACTGATTCAGGGTTTCGATCTGACGATCTGTCTGTTCCTGGATTTCCGGTGACTCAACACCATACTCAACGGCTAATTTCATAAGGCCTATCTTTTGGCTATGAGTAGAGGATAATAGAGTCTCTAAGAGTCTATTAATTTGCATTTGTTTTTGATCAGTTGACATATATTTTTTGATAAGGGGTTTAATTATGCTTCTTCAGTTTCAGCTTCCAGCTGTTCTAGTAATTCCAGTGACTCATCACTGTCTATCTCACGTAAGATCTCTAGGTATGCTTCTTGGTCCTCACGGTGTAATCCATCGTAGTCCACATCAGCAAAATCATGTTCACCGAATTCTTCCCCACCGTATGGAAGGTAAAAGAATCTGTAAACCTCTTCATCGTTACCAATTAAGGTATATGGAAAATCATCACTGTATGCATAGATGTACCCACTGCTAGGGTTTTCAGCGATGTACCAGTCGGATCCGCCTAGACGATTCTTTTATATGTGGTTCAACAGATTGGTTACGCCGTATAACGGGGTATCTTCTTTAATTGTGATAGCTGCCATTGTTTGGGTTGTTTAGGTTGTGCTGAAAATATTTGGATTATCTTACGCTAATTCTACCGCCATTTTCGGTTATCATTGCAATAACCTCAGCTGCTTTAGTTGTTGTATACAAGCTGTAATCAGAGCTTCCATATAGGTCCTCAGATTGCTTAGCTTGGTAACCTGAACTGATCTTAAACAAGTCTTGATACGGGCTGTCGATCTTTACGGTGTTGGTGTTTTTTCTAACGACCTTAAATTTTTCAGCGATATGGTAAACACCCGTTTGCGGATTGTACCTGGTCATAATTCTGGTTACAGTATCGCCTTTCTTAACGCTGTTAAGGCTAGTACTTGGGTTGTCTTGGATAGCTTTCATATTGTTCATGGTTTTGGTTAACTAGATTATATAGTAAATATAACTATAACAATTGGGAATATCAAATTTTTTGTGAAAAAAACTTAAATATTTTTAGTCTTTTTCGTACCAAGCAGGAAGCGGCTGGTCGTTGTCCTCGTTATTAGCAACGTAATGGGTAACGATGTCCATCATTCTGTCGTACGGCAGACTATACATATCGCAAAACTGGTTTTTTTTCGAATATAGGTTAGACGTTATCACTACTCTTACACCGTCCATTGCTTCCGCTGCGTCAGGTACAGATCTCTCGATTAGGTTTATGAATTGACCGTAAAATTTTGATACCTTACGTGGCCTAACATACGCATTACAGTTACCGTTGTTATAGTATTCGTAATGCAGTCGGCTGATGGCACGTATAAGTTCGCCGTTTAACGAGGCTGCGTTGCCTCTAGCTGGAACCATTTTTTCATATAGCAAATCAAATTCAGTTTGCATAGCACCTTTGTTGTCCCAATAATGTTGGCCGGCAGGTGTTAATTTAAGTTCAACGTTGGTTTTCATGGTCTGTGTTGTTTAGGTTGTATGGATTAGGTTTTTGATTATCTGTATTCTTTAGGAATTGAATCAAGCACCTCTTTCGCGTATCCTTTGATAAGAGCCTTGCCTATTGTTGGGTATTTATATACGCCGTACTCAACTAGATCTTTAAGCTTGGTTTTGCCACAGCTTGCGATGGTTTCTTTGATTTGGTATTCGGTGTGGGCTGCTGTATTTGTCATGGTTTGGGTTGTTTAGGTTGTTTGGGTTGTACTGATTATATAGTAAATATAACTAGAATATTTGACAATAGCAAATTTTTTGTGAAAATATTTCATTTATTTTTTAATAAAAAAAGGCCAGGGTTTGCGCCTGGCCTTACGTAAGAGTCATTGTGTATTTAGCTAAACAGTGGAGCTACAACCTCAACCTCCACCGTTTCGCCGGTTTCTGCAAGTCTTGCAAAAACCGAGTGATACACAACTCCTTTACGATAATCCTTTTCAAATTCACCACTAGCTGCGCTGATCAATTCACCGTTATATTCAACTGTGAAATTGCCATTTTTATATAGGCAGTCAAATTCCTCCTCGCTGTCGGTTATCAATCGACAGCCATCTAGGTCCATCGTTGCTAGTTCTATTTCTGTTAATATCTGGTATTTCATAAAATGTGGGATTCTTTATTTCTTGATCTTTAAGTCTTTAACATCAATGCCTAATTTTTGCGCAATCTCGTCCATTGTTAATACAACGGCCTTGTGATTGCGTTCATCGTATGTTACGCCGTTTTGGGTTTCACGATAGATTATATCGCCATCAGCATCATATTCAGTTTTGGTCCATACGCCGTTTGAATTTACATACCAGTTCTCGTTGCCATCAGCATCATAACCTGTCTTGCTCCAGTAGCCACCTGAATCTTCGTAACGAATTCGCATTCCTCTGTCATTGTATTCCCATGTGTACCAATACCCGGTTGAGGTTTCGTATCGGGTGATTTCACCATTGGCATTATATTCAAACCTATACCATCCGCCATCCTGGTTCTCAGTATAAACCGGTAAGCCGGCATTGGTTTTGATTTCGAACGGAAACTCCGTTATGTTTAATTGTTGAGCGATTGACATTATCATTATCCAGCTATTTTTAATAAGTTTGCAGGTATATTTAATTTTTGGGCAATTTCCGCGTGAGTGAGTACAACCATTTTAGGGCGTAAGTCTAAACGAACACCAGACTGGGCTTCATGGAAAATCATATCGCCATCTTCGTTGAATTCAAATATACCCCAAAACCCGTTTGATGTGTCATATCTAACACAATGATTTTTATCGTTGAACTCCCAGGTCTTCCAACGGCCGTTTGACACTGACTCGCGGATTAGATTGCCGGCCTTGTCATACTCGTGCTCAACCCAAAAACCATCTGAGTTTTCTAACCTGGTTTGTTTGTTGTGTTGGCTATCGAATTCTCTCCTTGCCCACCAACCAGTTTCAGTTTCACGATAGATTTCTTGGCCGGCCCTGTTCTTGATTGAGAACGGGAATGCAGATAGGGGTATATTTAATTGTTGAGCAATAGTCATGGTTAGTCGTTTTTGTATATAGTAAATATAACTAGAATATTTGACAATAGCAAATATTTTGTGAAAAAAACCCGTTTATTTTTAGCCAAAGGCAATCATACCATCTGGGAAATTTTTCCAGAAGGCAGCCAGCTGAGCATCCGACCAGTCATGACACTCACATTCATGCTCACTCATCCATTGACGAGTCTCCTCTAGCGAAAACAGGCAATCCTCGCTATATTCTCCATTGCGGAATATATCGTGCGGTAGTTCATCGGTTGATATGAAAAGGCCGCGGCCAGGAATCCAGCGAACCACATCGTCAGTTACGCACTCTTCGTACAAGTCGTAAAACTCTTCGTCAGTGAGCTCATTTTCCTCCAGCTTGTATAGCTGAGTATCTAACGATTCCTTAATCTTGTACAGTGATTCAGGTGCATGGCCATGGCCCGGTTTTGTTTCATCGGCCAGCATTTCCGCAATCCAAGCTAGTTCAGCTACAATACTGTTTTTTATTTCCGGGGTAAGCTCTTCTCTTGTTGCAGCGTTTATTTTTTTGTAACACCAAGTGTGACATCCCATAGTTTTGTCTGTTTATGATTAGCTGTTTTTGTTTAGATTAGACTTGGTTGCTCCATAAGATACCGGCTGCCTGCCATTCCGGGTTAGGGTGTAGATGGTAGTAGTCAGTATTTAGGTAGATTATCTTATACCCGCTATCGTTAGCATCATCAATCATAATGATGTCCTTTTTAACAAGAGAGGCCAGGGCACCTCTTATACTTTTTATATCTCGGCCAGTTCGGCTTGCGATATCGCGGGCGTCCATATCGGAAAAACCAGGCTCGGCGTATAGGCCTTTAATTAGGCATTCCAGCGAAAGGGTTTCCAGTTCAGTAAGGTTTAATTCGTTGATTGTCATGGCCAGGTTGTTTAGGTTTAGGGGATTAGGAAAAATATTGATTGAATACGTTTTCGGTAACAATAATTTCAAGGTCGCCAAAATGGTAAAGCGCCGGTATGCTAAATCTTTTAATATAGTCTTCTCCTTTATCCCGGTGGTTTGCGTTTCTGTAGTAAACAAAAACAACTGTTTCTGGTGCTTTTTCTTTTAGCTCTTGAGCTTGGTGAAAGGATAATACCTTTGTGTATTTTTTTATATTTGTCATGGTCCAGGTTGTTTAGGTTTAGGGGATTAGTAAACTTCGGTTTTGGCTACTTGGTAGACGTATCCATTTTCCTTTTCAACGATTAGATTTACACGGTTGACTTTGGTTACGGTTCCCTCGTGGTGGTTGGTATAGTAGGTACGGCCATCAAATCCTTCAGTATTGAATCTTACCTTTTGACCAACGGTGAATGTAGGAAGAACAGGAACGGGTTTTCTGATTAGGGTTGCCATTGTTTGGGTTGTTTGGGTTGTACTGATTATATAGTAAATATAACTAGAATATTTGTCAATAGCAAATTTTTGTGAAAATAAATCAGCAAAAAATGAGAGCTAAGAGGCCTATTACGAAAATACAACCAACCCATTTTATGAGTGACGTTAACCACTTTCGACAGAAGACACAATCGTCTGACATCACGTACATACAAATACAGATAGACAGAGTACCTACACACGTTAGGAGCACGAATACAATAAAGATCTCCATAGTTACTAGTTTCGGTTAAACAGAGCTGCTTGGGATTCTTCGATATGGTTCATATAGGGATTACTGTTTATCGTCTAATAATTGGTTTAACAGCAGGGCGTTAGATTTAGCCATATCTAAGGATTTGTGTAAATCCTCACCCAAACTCTCGTTTGGGCTTAATACACCAAGATGCATATCAGTTAGCGTATCGGCCAATTCAGCGGTCAAATGGGTTAGATTTAATACCGCTTTTGTTAGGAGTTCTAAGTGTTGTTCGGTGGTCATGGTTAGTCATTTTTGTATATAGTAAATATAACTAGAATATTTGACAATAGCAAATATTTTGTGAAAATAAATGAAATATTTATATCCAATTAAACGTTAGCCAATATCCTGGAAATTCCTCCTTGAAAAATTCTATATAGAGGGACTCGATCCAGGATTCGACGTCTGCCTGAGTTGCTCCTCCTAAAATCGGAATTTCACCTAACGCAGTTTCTTGCCACACACTATATAGGTCGCCTAATCGGATGATTTCGTAATTATTCCCAATACAGGTAATGGACCTACGCCATACATATTGACTAGGATTTGTGTTAAAATCTAGATGTAAGGTTTTGGTGATAGACATCATTATTTCCGGGTTTATATGATTATCTTAGTTCCTTAGCAAAGGCCCTAATTGTTTTTGCGTCTACTGTAGGGAATTTACCGGTGCCGTAGTTAACCAGATCCTTGATACTGGTTTTTCCACTAGCGGCAAGGGTTTCTTTAATTTGGCGTTCTGTTGGCTGTGCTGTATTCATGGTTAGTCGTTTTTGTATATAGTAAATATAACTAGAATATTTGGGAATAGCAAATTTTTTAGTAATTAATATTGGATAGTGACTGACGGAATTCCAAACATTTTGTCAATTTGTAATTCCAATACAGGCACCTCACTATCTCTGTGGTTATATACGAAAACCTGGCTGTCTGATCTTAATTTACCAGAAGCGACTAATTGAGTTAATTCGGCTTGTAATTCTTCGACTGTCATTTTAGTAGTTGTTTAGGTTGTACTGATTATATAGTAAATATAACTAGAATAATTGGGAATAGCAAATATTTGTGAAAAAATGTGAAAAAATATGTGATATTTTCACCTAAAAAAAGCCATATAGGGTCTCTATATGGCTTGTGTATTATAGCTTCTTGACTGTGCGTTTACCTTTAATATTGCCATTCACCTATACTTAATAGGGATTTAGGCCAGATATCCAGACTTTATGCAGGTATTTATTTTCCTGTGGGTACGCCATTAACGCTAAAAAGACGCCCTTGTTTAAAAACCATTTCTTTGCCGTCTGCAGTAATATGCGTTTTGGAACCGTCAGGGTTATTTATTATTCTTCCACGCTGCTGTTGCTGCTATATACCTTGGGTCTTCTTTAGCCTTACGTAAAATTTCATCGAATTCAGCAGGTGATTTATACGCTGATCCAGTAGGATCCATGTAATCAGGACTACGACGGATTCCAGTTTCAATTATGAACGAGTATTTTTGAACCCAAGCCTGATTGCGATAATGTGGGTTGTCAGTATTTCTGGCTGATGTTACCATAACATTTTTTCCGCCGGCTTTTTTTACTGCATCCAAAATCTTTATAAAGTCTCTGGCAGGAATTGATTCTTCCTGTAACAGTATATCCCAAACCTTGCCATTAGTCTCACAGTGATGGTAAACTCCGCAATCATTTATTACCTCAGTAATTGGTTGAATTGGCTTGTCAATTTGCGATTGAAGTACTTCGAAATCATAATCCGCCTCGTTTAGAAATTGATTAAAATCTTTTAAATGTCTTTTCATTTTTAATGTGTTTTTTTTTATATATCTATGGAAAATATGTGATATTTTCACCCAAAACACCCAAAAAATGGGTCTATTTAGGGCGGTCTAGAGGGCATAAAAGGGTCCTTATAGGGGTAAATACAGGGGCGTATACGGGGCAGTCTAGACCGGGGATCTGGTGCCAATAACAATCGGCTGTGGCGTATAGGAGTGGAGGCCAGGTATTGTGTATTTTGTATACGGCGATACGGCCTATAAAACGGGAGTGATCCGATCACTCCCTTATGGCAGGCAAGAGAGTGTGGGACTCTTCATATTGCCCTGCCCGGTTTATTGGGCTATGGATAGTGATTAAATATGGGCTCTGGATAGGGCTCCAGACCGGGCTAAATATGGGCTCTGGATAGGGCTATTTTAGGGCTATTTTGGGTGTTTTTTGGGCATAAAATGGCCTAAAACTGGCCCTGTTTGGGCATATCGGGCCTAAAACTGCCCTAAACTGGCCCAATTATGGGCTAAAACCGGGTAAATATGGGCCAATTGGGAGGTATCTGCCCTAAAACTGCCCTAAAACCGGGTAAATATGGGCATATCGGGACCGAAACAGTGTAAATATGGGATAAACTGGGCCAATTATGGGCTAAATCAGTCCCAAACTGGGCATATAGGGACCGAAACAGTGTAAATATGGGTCTATTATGGGAGGGATTGGGCATATAGGGTATAAAAGGGCCCAAAACTGGCCCAAAACAGGGCTAAACTGGCCTAAATAGTGTGATATTATGGGCTGGTACCCGGATATGGGCCGAATCGGGAGGGAATTGGGCACAATTGGGCATAAATATGTGTATTTTGGGTGTTTTTGGGCCTAAAACTGGGTAAATATGGGCTATTTTGGGTCTATTTTCAGGTCATGATGACGAAATATGTATTATGTGTTAGTTGGCAGTTTTAAAGTGACTATTATAGGGGCAGGGTCAATAGGGGAAGATGGTATGGCCGTCGGCGGCTCCCGGAATTCTGGAGATTTTTTGGAGTGCTGTATGATTACATTAGCCGTCGGCGGCTCCTAGAATTCTGGAGATTTTTTGGAGTGTCACAATTTTGCATATGTGTTTCGGGGATTACACTCCTTCCCTATATCTGGTTTCTGGATATGTGTCTCTATGCGTATAGTGAAAAAAATTTCGGGCAGATTTTTTGGGGGCTCTGGACCCTGTGTGCAGTTTTTTGTACCCTATCGGTTTATCTCTCGGATTGCCCGTGTTATTAGATTATGGAGTTCGGGTTCTGTTAGGGCATAGGTGGATTCCATTACTATATACCGTCGTAACTCTGTCTTTATCCATTTCTCTAATTTGAGTTGGAGTTCTCCTGGTAGAGTTTGGGTTTCCCGTTCTATTATACCAAGTGCCTGTCCGATTGGCAGGGATAACATTGAGCCTGAATGAAACGCTGAGTTATAGATTTCGGTTATCAGCCGGTCTTTTAGGGATTCCGGTTCTATATCGGGATTAAATTGGCGTTCTATAAATTGTTCAAATGGTTTATAGTTTAACATAGCGTCGGGTTTTATTGCGTAGGGTTTGCCACCATTCACTCACGGTGAATTGGATTATTTCTGTAATTACGTTACACCAAATGCGTGCGTTTTGTAAACGGGTTCTGGGTGGAGGTGTATAAAATTTTATATTGTTATACATCTGTGTTGTATATGATATTGATTAATTGCTGATAGAGTTCCCTGCGGAGGTGTGCTACAGATGCGCCCACGATGGCTGTTTGCTGCCGTAAGATTTCCCGGTGGCTGGCGCGGCTCTGTGAGTATGTTCGGCGGCTGGCTGTCCAGATGGTGGGAGTGGGTGGTGTGAACTTTAGGCGTTCCTCTTCCCAGAGTGCCCGGACTAGAGAATTGCTCATTGCTAGGGCCGCATCCCAATTGTTTGCCCGTGCTGAGTTTGCTGCGATACGTGCCCATTCACGAGCCGCTCCTGTTGTGTGCCGGGCTGAACTCCACGCCTTGCGGATTGCCTCTTCCCATTCGTCCGCTGTGGGTTCGTTGCCGTTTAGGCGGCTCTGGTGTAGAGTGATTGTGTAGTTGATTGCTGGAACGGATTCCCCAAGGTTTTGCATTACATAGAGGGCAAAACTGCTGAGCTGCAGATTGGTCATACCCTCCAGCTCAGCGATTTGACAGTCGTGATTGCGTAGCCAATCGTAATTAATCCAGATTACACCGAACAGTTC
>Ga0209087_1000920_pt1 | contig 17830 bp, 20 predicted proteins | sample S_130805_EF_Meta_FD_187321 | JGI IMG/M metagenome (GOLD analysis project Ga0209087, IMG submission 187321) | Freshwater microbial communities from Lake Simoncouche, Canada to study carbon cycling - S_130805_EF_MetaG (SPAdes) (version 2) | ecosystem: Environmental > Aquatic > Freshwater > Lake ... | reverse complement strand
CCTGGGTGCATCCGGCGGAAGCGGAGGGCCGAGCATGGGGGAGAACGACCAACTGTTTATAGGTTGTCGCGCCCAAGCGGCTGGAGGGATGAACTGCTGAAGGGCTTCAGAGATCCGAAGAGATCTGGGGGGTCACGTCTTGCCAGGAGCCTCAGGGGGAGAACCGGCAGCTCTGGAACTCCCTGAGGGCATCGGGCAAAAGATTGCGGCCAACGCGGAACTTCTCCGGAATGGCTTCGGCCAACGCCTGGAGTGCCTCAGCAAGCTCCTGCTGGGCCCTGGCGTAGGCCTCGGAGCGCGGCTCGCCTTGGCTGCTGCCGAAGGCCATCAGGGATCGGTTGTAGCGGTCGGCCGCAGCCTTGATCGCTTCGCTGTGCGTGCGGCAGTAGACGTAACGCTCCTGAACAGGGGCTGGAACCGGAGGCACCATGGCGACCGGGGGGGGCACCACTTCGGGCCCGCGGCCAGGAAAAGCAACGCTGGAATCGGCCCCGAGCGGAGCGTCCTCGCTCATGACCCGAAGGCAATGGCCATAGGCCTTGCGGGCCTCCTTCACGGTGATGCCCGCTGGGAGATCAGCCATGATCCTGCGGCAGGTCCGTTCAGCCTGCAAGGAGGCGGGGAGGCCGCGACGCGCGCTCGAAGGGATTGAGACGCAGCCCGCCAACAACCCAGACGCGGCTGCCGACAACAGAAAGCCGGTGAATGCACGCGGGCAGAACCAATCAGACCGAGGCATCGGCTTCGACGGGGGATTCAGTTGATGGTGCGGCTGCGGAAGGTGGTGGCACTGGGCTGGGATTGGTTGGTGTAGCTCACGCCATTGGGATCGGTGAGGGTGAGGGCATAGGTGGGGCGTTGGGGATCACTCGTGTTCACCGTGAAACTGGTGACGCCATTGAGCAGGAGCGCATCACTCACCGTGGCGCCCAGGTCACCGTTGCTGGTGATCACGGGCCCGCAGCGGCGCAGGGTGTTGGCGGAGAGGTAGTAGAGGATGCGGTTGCTGTTGCCGGGAACCTCCAGGGACAGCGCCGCGGTTCCCGCTCCACAGCTGGCACTCACACTCGATGAGCTGGTGACGGGGGTTGCCTCCTGGATTTCCCGATCCAGCAGAAACTGCAGGCGGCCCCACTGATCCTGGAGCCGCAGCAGCGCCTCCAGCCGATCCCGTGAGCGCACATAGGAAAGGACGACCGCGATGATGGCCCCGAGGCAGATGAGACCCACGACGGCGCCGAGAAGCAACTCCACCATGGCAAAACCTGTCAGGGGCTCTGATCGAGACACCGAGGCAAATCGGGCGTGGCGGCCTCGCAGGGAGCGGTTCATGGGGTCTGGCAGGTGTTGCCCTGCAGATAACCGATCCGCACCATCGCCAGCAGACCGTCGAGGCGAAGACAGCGCACCGGTCCGCCGTTTCGGTTGGCCACCGCAATCACAAGGGGATCGCTGCTGCTGTTGGCGATGGTGCCGCGGGGCGTGAATGAGAACTGAAGGGCAGTGGGGGTGATGGTGAACTGACCCGGGGCCGGCACGGCTTCCAGGGTGAGCGGCGAATAGCTGAGGCAGCTGGTGGGCAGACGGGTACCCGTCGTCTGAGTCACGGTGGCCATCACCTGGCCGTTGCCCACCAGGCCGGCATTCGGAGCGATGGTGAGGTCACAACGCATCCCGCGCATGGCCGCCCGCTGGACATTGGCGATCCAGCCGCCGAGCGACTGGGCCACGGCATAGGTCTGCTCGTTGCGCCACTGGTCCTCAGCACCTCGAATACTGATGCCGGCGAGCAGCAACACCATCCCGGTCACGATGGCGAGTTCCACCAAGGAGAAGCCTGTCTCGGCCCCGCGCTGCCGATGCCTGCCTCCTGGGCGCCGATCCCTGCCCGATGTCATGGACACCAGGCCGCCGCCGTGGGGGTGAGACTCATCTGGCGCAACAAGCTGCCGTCGGAGCCGGTCCAGGACACGCTGTAACGGCTGGCCGAGGGTGAGGTGGCATCCACCGTAACGGTGCGCGTGATGCCAAGGCTCACCAGTTCGGTGGGCCTGGCCGTGGCGTTGATCAGGGCAACCAATCCCTGCCGTAGGTGCTGCTGGGAACCACGAGCAGGGCATTGTTGCTGCAGAGATCGTTGAATTTCACCAAAGCAGAGGGATTATCTGGAAAGTATTCGGCCTGGCCAGGAGCCGCTCCCACCGTATCGATCTGGCAGGTGCCGCTGTAGCAGGTGAAGCGATCATTCATATTCTGAATGCTGGCCAGGTCTAGCCGAATCGCAAACTCTTCCTCCTGCAACTGGCGGCTGACCTTGCTCTGGCGAGTCGTGACCGAGAACAGGCCAAGACTGCCAGCACTCACCATGGCGAAGATCACGGTGGCGATCATGATCTCCACCAGACTGAATCCGCCCGTGCCTGCAGCCGGCGCCGTCGCAGGGGGAGCAACGCACCGCCAGCCAACGCTAGGGAGCCAGGCAGGGCGAGGGTTCATTGGTTGACCCAGCGGAAGGCGCTGGTGGCCCGCGCCACATAATCAAACAGCAGCGGATTGGCAGTTGGCGTCATGCTCTTACCCGAGAGCAGACCCATGTAGTCCATCACATCCCTGAGGCCAGATCCAGGCACGGTCCAATTCACGTTGCCATTGGAAACAATGGCATTGGTCCAGAGGACCCCCTTGAACGTGGTGTTTCCCGAGAGGTTGGCGATGCCATTGGGAATATAAACAAAAGCATTGATCACATCTGGAGTGCCCTTCCAGGAGTAGGTCTGGGAGCCGCAGGAATTACAGCCAAACACGGCCAGATCAGCAGCACTAGGCGCGTCGCCAGTACACATGTAAGATCCACTAACCAGTCCTACGGTATTGCAGTGATGCAGACCATTGTTGCCATTACCGCCGTCAACGATGACTCCTGAGCTGACAAAATATAGGCGCAGCTTGCGCGTGTTGGTGAGGAAAAAGAGATCAGAGTTAGAGTAGTTTAGCTTGCTGAAATAGCAATGGGTTTCGGTGCTGGTCTGCAAGCAGTTTGAGGGCACTGTGCTGGCATCGGCATTAATCGCCCAGGTGCGACAATGACTAACGGAATCGATGCAATAGGTGAAAGCGCTAGTGTTGGTAGTGTTGGGTGCCGAAAGGACCGCTGGGGCCGGCGTGGTGGTGTTGGCACCTGGATAGATTTTGGCCGGTGGAAAATTGGTGGGGCGCGGATTGATGATGTCGATCGTGACATCCACATTGCCAGTCACCACTGTGCTGCAGGTACCGTTGATATCGGCAAGGCAATACACGGTGCTGATGATCTGGCCGCTATCTGTGTAGAAATCATCGGAGCCCCGGATCGTGAAGGTGCCGGTGGTGCTGCCGGTGCCGCCCAGCAGGCCAAGGCCCATCATCGAGTCGGGAAGACACCCATAGGCAGTGCTGTCACTGGCCGGCCTGGCGTAGTTCACATTGCCGTGGGCACCACCGAAACTGGCGCCACAGCAACGGGGAACCAGCTGGAAGGTGCGCCGCAGGGTGGTTACGGCGCTGGTGCTGCCATCGGAGCGCAGGGCACGGCCCTCCACTTCCAGGGTCACCGTGCCGGCGGGTGCCGCCATCGCCTGGAAAATCGTGAGTTCGGCCTACGGTCGACGGGTCACAGAGACCAGCCGATAGGCGCGAGTGGCCCCCGCGGCAGAGCTGCTGATCGTGCCGTCATTGCGGACGTACACAGAGTTGTAGGTGGTGGGGGCGCTGCTGCCGGCGGGGTAGCCAATGCTGGGGTTGGTGGCCAGGTCAGGACTGTTAGGGGTGTCCGGGCAGCGGCTGTTGTGAACGGTGCCGGCATCCGCGCTGGTCCAGAGAGCCGTTTCCACCGCGGATCCCTTGCTGCGCAGCAAGCCCCTGTTCTCCTTGCGGTTCAGCTCGCTGATGATCCGATTCATACCGATTTCAGCGGCCTCCTGGGCATCGAAGCTGAGCCCGTGGAACACCGCTCCCATGAAGCCCATGCCAGAGCGGTTGACCAAGGCGAGGGTGCCAACACTGATCAGCAGCGCGGCCAGAATCACAAAGGGCAGCAAGAACCCCTCCGAGCCGCCAGGGGGGCCTCCCGCAATCCTGCGGGCCACAAGCCCCTGCCAGGATCGCCATGGCCTGCGGGCGGTTTTCACCGACGCGGGAGCAAAGCCTGCTGGCCCTGCAACAACGCCCCTACCCCGGCCGGAACGCAACGGCAAGGAGGCTCGAGAGGTTTTGGTTGCGAGGGCCATGGCATGGGCTGGGCTGGTTGATCAATCGGGCATCAGAGCCTGGCGCCGAAAGAGCAGTGGATAGGCAGCTGGCAAACCAGAAAGACGGAGGCGATGGGGGCTGATCATGGTTGCCAGGTTGCGGTTGTGTTGCTGATGACTCTCTTGCGGCAGACGTCAATGCAGGGGAAACTTGCTGAAGGCGTGTTGCATCAATGTTGCGAGGCTGATGCGCAACAAATCCAGGCTGGTTGCGCTGAACGTGGATGAACATCTCATTGTGAACCCATGATAGCCAGAACAGCCGCTCCCCTGGCTCACTTTTCGGCGTTCACCGCCGTAGGTGTTGCCCAAAGGGCCTTGTGCCAACTGCCTTCAAGGCATTTCTGACCCGAATTTGACCACCGGAGCCTCGACTGGCATTTGGTTCAGCGAATCAGCGGTGCTCAGACGCCTAGATGCTGATTAACAAGCAGAGGATGCTACGCCGGCAGGCCCATGCTTCACACAACCGCCAGCGGCCCAGCAACAAGCTTGCAATAACCCCAACCAACAACCTCTGTTCTGTTGATGGATAGGACTTTGGGTGTACTAGCACGGCCACTGTTGGTTTCACCATCCAGCCACCAAGGAAGCCGAACCCTCCCGTAAATGCGATATGCTGAAGAGAAGATCAAACTGCTTCACCTGATAGATGAATGGCTAAGCCAACGCAACGATTATCCCATTGCTGATCTAACAAGGTGCCTGAAAAGCGAACGCCTGTGGGAAGGAAAAACTGGCTGGCGGGCCGACCACGCCAATCGCATCGATCGGCGGGATTCCTGATGATCGCGGCAGTGATGGCCGCCGTTGCGATGGTGCTGGGAACGGTCAGCCTGGTGAGCCTCAGCCTGGGCCGCAGCCGCAGCAGCAATCTGATCAGCGGCAGTGGTGATGCCAAGGTCACCGCGGAAGCGGGCATCAATCGAATCATTGCCAGCCTCAATCGCCCTGAAAACCGGGGTCTGCTGGTGTCTGGTCTGGCACTGAACAGCTGGTCCACAGCCACTGATGCGCAAGTGCAGAGCCCCTGTCAGAACACGATTGGGGCACGACCAGGTCCCCAGAGCGATGGCAGGCCGAGCACGACAGCCCGCTCCTATGGGGATGGCCAGTTTCGCGACCTCAGCAGCAACACCGTCAACACAGGAACCCGCCGCTTTGCGCTGCAGGCCATCACCTATGCGACCGGTGCCAATGGCAGCAGCAACCGCAGGGAAATCCAGGTGAGCAACACAGCCGGTAGTGCCACCCTGGCCACGGTGGGGACGGGTTCGATTCGAGCGCTCACCAACCTGGATGACCCTGACGGAACGGGTCCTCTTCAGCCGGGTAGCAATAGCGGTTATCTCACCATCACGGTCGAAGGTCGTGTTTACCGCAGTGATGGCACCTTTTCCAAGGCCGTGGTGAGCCGTGAATTTGCCTTAATGCCGAAGTGTTGCGGTGCCTCGTTTGGCTCCAACGCATCCGGTGGTACAAGCCTCGGGAGCTCCACCTATTCCCAGGGCGCCGACAGCCGTTTTTGCCAGGTTGATTTCGGTGTGATCACCGGGTTAAATGGCGGTAAGCACTGGACTTTTTATGCGAACGATTCCTACACTACGCGTAATAGTGCTGGACAGATCATTCCACTAAGCAACATTATTGGCGATATATCCGGTTTGAGCGGTGCTTCCGCGAACCTCTTCCAGCGCTCCAATTGCAGGGTGATTCCATGTAGCACATCAACCGGCACGGATGCTACTTACTGGGGTTCGCTAAGAACTGCGACTCCAGGTGGCGTCTATGGAACAAGCCAGGATATTGCAGGCACCACAATCTCCGGAATTCCTGTGATTCCAGCCAATATCAGCCTGCCATCGATTAACAGTTATTACTTTACGTTCAGCAGTGCGGTGAGCGCCAAAGCCTATGAAAGCTTCACCAACAATGAATACCTGAGAACCAACCAGAGCACCCAAGCTGTGGAGCGTCGCTTTGCGAATACCACATCAGGGAGAACCAGTTGCCAGAGCGCTAATGGCAATGTGGCCTGCAGCCTGAGCGATAATTATTACTGGTCAAAATTGGCCTCGTGTCAACATACAACCAGCTCGCCACTCACCAATTTAACCGGCTTTCACTGCAAGGGGCCATCCATCAACTTGGCAACAACATCCGGGGGGCAATCGATCGTGATCGACACTAGCGATGGCCCCCTCAGCTTTTATTACACGACGACTTCAGGCTGGGGATACACGAACTCTAACCAGGACATGATCCTGCTCGGCACCGCCGATTCGCTGCAGCATGTCAAGTGCAGCAGCCGCTCTGGTGCATGCGCCTCTCCGGTTTCAGACCTTGTCTTTTCCTCCCTAGGCCAACCAGCTCAGTTCAACATCCTAGGCAACGCTTATAGCTCCTCCTACCCCAACTATCTTCAACATATTTATCTCAATGCCACAACATCAGGCAGCACCGACCCTGGTAAAATCACGGGTGTATTTATCTACTTACCAAGCGGGTTTCTCGAGTTAAATGCTGCCCTGGGTGGTTCCTGTGTGATTAGCAACACCGACTGCTGGAATGTGAATGGTCGCATCTGGGTGCACAATCTCAAAGCCTACGGTGATCTTGTTTTTCGCGTACCTCCATCCTCTGGAAACTATATAACCACAGCCCTGAATGGATCCTCTTTTTCCGTTGTGCCCTGGTCGGGTATCGATTGGGTCGCGCGAAGCGTGACTGGGGTGAGAAACTACTGATGGCAAAGCCAAACATGACACTTAGAACCCGCTTCCTAAGCAGACGAGGCTTCTCACTGCTGGAGCCTTTATTGGCGAGTGTGATTCTTGTCATCGTGACAGCCGGAACAGCAATGATGCTGATGACAGCGAATCGCTTATCAAGCAAAGCTGATGCTGTTGATAATATTGAACAGACCATCGACTCAGATCTGGCAGCCCTTCAACGCTTGAGTCGACGATTGACCTGCTGTTCAGGGAGCTGCCTGGTTCAGATCCCATCAACATACGGCTCAACAAAAGCCTGTGCTGTCAACAATCCGGACGATGACCGTTATTTTTTTCCCCAGCTTGACGATCCTGCAACAGCAAACGTTAATGAGCCAAGTGCCGTTGACAATCTATGTGCAGATAACAACAACGCCACTTTCATGACACCTCTAAAAACGGCGATTGATAGCATCGCTAGCCCAAGCGGCTTAACGCGAACAACCACCATTCAAGCTGATCATACCCTGGAGATTTCCTACAACGTCACCAGCGATCAGCAGGTGCGCCGAGTAGCCCTCATTGTACCTCCCATGGCGTTCTGGTGCCCATGAAAGCCGATCGCCCCCTCCCGTTAAACCATCAAAAACGAAGTCATCCATATTCTAATAAGCGAAGGAAGATCGCAGGCTTTAGCCTTGTGGAGCTGGCAATTGCCATTAGTGCTCTTATTATTTTAACATCAATCTCTCTCAGCTTAAATCAGAACGAAATACGTTCTTCCGATTCGCATGCACTCAGGAACGAGATCGCTGCATGGCTTGGGGAGATTGCCATGGCACCTGAGAATCTGAATACAACCTGTACTGTTACCTTTCAACCCGGTTCGCAGCTCTTACCCGGGGCTGCGATTGCCAGCGTGCAGCCATCAACCTGCGCCACGCAAAGCACCTTGCGTATACCGGGGAATACACGGCTCACACCATTCCAAGTAGGAACAAGTCAAAACAGCTGGGTCTACACAGAACGCGGAGCCATTTCAGCCAGTGGCTCGGCAGGCGCATCCAGCACAAACACCGACATCATCATCAGGGTCAGCGTTGGTGGTCAACCACCGCTTCGCTGTGTTCGATTGAGTGGCATCATGGGATTAATCCGATTCGGAGTGAATTCGGCCAATGGCGATGCCATGGGCAACACCCTCTGCAGCGACTGGAGAAGGACATGAAGCATAGGCGAGTGGCCCAGCGGCAGGTTCCATCGATCGCAAGGGTGAACGCCTTTACGCTGATGGAACTCATGATCAGCACCATCCTGGTTTCCGTTTTGCTGGCTGCAGTCAGTGTGATTATCTCGAGTCACCTAAAGTTAACGGACACGGAAACAAGCATGATTCAGTCCCGACGAGAGAGCGCAAGACTGAACTACATTCTCAATTCAGAAAGCAATGAAGCCTGTGCCCTCCAAGGGGGGAGCGCCCCCACCAGCTGCTCTCAGACCTGCCTGACCACGGCAACCAATGATCTCCGCATGCGCATACCCGTGATCATCAATGGCACGACGGCTGGCACAAGCTTCATTCGCTATTACATGACCGGCTCCGAATTGCGTCGGGATGGTCCTGCGATCAAGCCGGATGGACAGCTGGATGTTGCACAAACAAGCATGGACTCCCTATTAATAGATTCCGTGAGCGCATTCAGTGCCGTCGTAGACAGTGACTGCCATGGGGCGAGGATTAGTTTAAGTCTTTCATTGCCCAATACAGCAACCCCATTCACATCAACTTTTTCATTGAGAACCAACGTGGAAGCTGTTTCCCAATGAAAGCTCCGATTTCTTGAGGATCAATCAAGCGCTTTGTGGCAGGGTTGGAGAGAGCAAGTCTTGCTCAACCCGGACGACGGCAAACGGCAACGCTTCAAGCTCCTTCTGGCTCAACCTTCGGCTCCAGGCCCCCGTCACCGGATCGTTCCAGCGGAAACCAGCCTCACGGGCCTGGTGGCGCTCCGCATAGGAGAGGCGGGCGCGATAGAGCTCGCGGGGCTCTTGGGCGGCTGCCAGCAATGCCTCGAGATGGGCGCAGCGCTGAAAGACATGCACCAGATAATCGCAGTCGGTGAGGGCCCGGTGGGCCGCCCATACAGGCACCCCATGGGCCAGGGCCAGATCCCGCAGGGAGGGGTTGGGGCGCAGCTGGAGTTCCCCAGGCCAACGAATGTCCTCCATCGAGCAAATCCAGGGAAGCTCGAGGGTGGGGAGGGGTCCATGGCCAAACCATTGGCGATCGAAGGCCCCGTTGTGGGCCACCACCGCATCGGCGGACTCCACCAGAGCGGCGAACAAAACCACGGCCGCCTCGGTGGGCTGGGGCAGGCGGGTCACCGCGGCGGGAATACCGTTGATGGCCTCCGCGGGATTGGCCTGACAGGGCAGCAGGAAGGAGAGCTGCTGCAGCACCGCCCGGCTGCCCACATCAAAGAGCACCGCCCCCACCTCGATGCAGACCCCCTGCTGGGGAGAGAGTCCGGTGGTTTCGGTGTCGAGGATCAGGATCCGCTGGGGTGCCGTAGAGGCCGGGCTGCGCGGTATCGGTGCGAGGGAGGGCAGGGCAATGGGCTGAGGGGCCGGCTGTGGCCTGGGCTGAGGGCTCGGCTCGGTCGTCAGGCTGGATCGGGAGGGAAGGGATTCGAGTGCTGCGGACGTGATAGCCGGAGACTCTGAGGCGTGGCGGGCCGGAGTTGGTTGCCGCTCCTCACGAAGGGACCCGCTGGTCTGGAGTTGGCCTACCGCCAGGGAACTGGCGTGTTCTGGATCGGCGCCATGGGGGCTCGTTTGCTGCGGGCCGGATGCCAGCAGTCCAAGTAGGTCGTTCTGCTCCCAGAGCCCGGGCTGTTCCGCCATCTCCATCCAACACCTGGGTCTATGGTCCCAGACCCGGCAAGGGGGAGGGACGGGGATCTGTGCCTTTCGGATGGATCGACCGGCCCCGTCTGAGGGGGTTGCTCTGCCTAGGGTGTCGGCCAAAGCCTGAAGCTCCCGCCATGCCTGCCGCCCTCGCCGCCGGCGATCGTGCCCCCGTGATCGCCCTTTCGGATGCCGAGGGTGTGGAGCGCCGCAGCGATCAGCTCGGCGGAGCGCCCCTGATTCTGTTCTTTTATCCCAAAGACGACACCCCCGGCTGCACCGCCGAAGCCTGCGCGTTCCGCGACAGCTTCGCCGACCTGCAGGCGCTTGGGGCCCAGGTGTGGGGAGTGAGCGGCGATGACGCCGCCAGCCACCGCCGCTTCGCATCGCGCCACGGGCTGCCCTATCCCCTGCTGGTGGACAGGGGCAACGCCCTGCGCAAGGCCTTCGGCGTGCCCAGCGTGCTGGGGCTCCTGCCGGGCCGCGTCACCTACGTGATCGACGGTGGCGGCGTGATCCGCCACGTGTTCAACAACCTTCTGGATGGGGCGGCCCACCGCCGCGAGGCCATCGCCGCCCTGGAACGGATTCGGGCTGAGAGTGCGGCCGGCACTGGTGGCTGAAGCCCTCTGGCGGCAACGGGGCCCGATCTGGTGCCTCGATCCACCCAGCGCTGGGCTGGCTCGCAGAGGCGATGGGCCCGGCCGGATCGAATTCATCGGCGGCAGCTACCTGGCCGCCACGCCCCAGCTCAGCTACCGCCGCTTGCTGGAGGCCTTGGCCTTCCAGGGTTGGAGCGTGCGGGCCTGGAGCTATGTGCCGGGCTTCGACCACCAGAGCCAGGCCAATGAGGCCTGGCGTGCCTTCCGGACCGATCGGGAATCGGCCACGCGGGCAGCGGGGGGCTTTGAGCTGCCGGCGGGGGAACGGGTGCTGCGGCTGGGCCACAGCCTCGGCTGCAAGCTGCACCTGCTGGCCCCGGATGGGGGACGGCGCAGCGGCGGCCTGGTGGCCCTCAGCTTCAACAACTTCTCGGCCGAGCGCTCCGTGCCCCTGCTGGCGGAGGTGGGACAGCAATTCGGCTTCCGCAGTGAATTCAGTCCCTCACCCCAGGAAACACTCCAACTGGTGAGCAGCGGCTACCGCCAGAGCCGCAACCTGCTGGTGCGGTTCCGCCGCGACGACCTCGACCAGAGCCCCCGGCTGCTGGAGGCGCTGCGGCAGCGGCCCGGCGATGCCAGCGAACTGATCGAACTACCCGGCGATCACCTCACCCCGGCCAGCGCCGGCCTCCGCCGCAACCTGCTCGGCGAGTGGGCCGATGATCCCGCCCGCCAGCGGCGCTTCGAGCGGCTAGCGGACACCATCGGGGCCTGGGCACTCCAGGAGCCGCCGACCCCATGAGCACCGGAGAGGCCTGATCGGGCCAGAAACGGTTGGTAAGGGTTCCGTCACAGGACCTTGACGCCTAGAGACCACTTGGCAAGGTGAAGCGGTTTCCAGGGATACCAAATCGTGACCGACAAGCTGATCAACGCCTTCACCACCGCCTGGAAGCGCAGCTTCGATTACTCAGGCCGCTCGGACCGCGGCGACTACTGGTGGTTCGTGCTGGCGAGCTTCCTGGTCCTGCTGGTGCTGAACCTGGTGGGATCCTTCGTGCCCTTCATCGGCGTTCTGGCCAACCTTTACTTGATCGCCCAGCTCGTGCCCCACCTCTCCCTGGCGGTGCGCCGTCTGCGCGATGCCGGCAAGGACTGGCAGTGGATCTTCGTGGGCATCACCGGCATCGGCAGCCTCTGGCTGCTCTACCTGCACACCCTGCCCTCCGCGCCGCTGCTCCGCGCCGGTTGAACCTCGGCGGTTGCGATCCTGTCGATCAGCTACTTGCGCCTGCTGCGGCAATCACAGCTGATGAAGAGAAAGCCCCGGTGTCAACCACCGGGGCTTTTCTTTGGGAATCGGCAGGAGCGGCAAGTCCCTGGCTAGGGCTCACACCCGCAGGGCATCCAGCACTGAGCGATCCTCCAGGGTGGAGGTGTCGCCGCTCACCTCCTGGCCCGCTGCCAGGGCGCGGAGGATGCGCCGCATGATCTTGCCGCTGCGGGTCTTGGGCAGGGCATCGGTAAAGCGGATCTGGTCCGGCCGCGCGATCGGGCCGATCTCGCTGCCCACGTGTTTCTTGAGCTCTGCCACCAGGGCTTCGTCGCCGCTGCGCCCGGCCTCGAGGGTCACGAAGGCCACGATGCCCTCGCCCTTGAGCTCATCGGGCACCCCCACAACAGCGGCCTCGGCCACGGCTGGATGGCTCACCAGGGCGCTCTCGATCTCCATCGTGCCCAGCCGGTGGCCGCTCACGTTGATCACGTCGTCGACACGGCCCATCACCCAGAAGTAGCCGTCGGCATCGCGGCGGGCGCCATCGCCGGCGAAGTAGAGCCAGCTGCCATCGGCGGGGCGGATCTCCTCCCAGTAGCTCTTGAGGAAGCGCTCCGGATCTCCGTGCACCGTGCGAATCATCCCGGGCCAGGGCCGCCGGATCGCCAGGTAGCCCCCCTGATCCGCCCCCTGGGAGATGCCGTCGTGGTCGACGATGTCGGCGCTGATGCCGGGTAGGGGCAGGGTGGCCGAACCGGGCTTGGTGGGGGTGGCACCGGGCAAGGGGCTGATCATCACGCCGCCGGTCTCGGTCTGCCACCAGGTGTCCACCACCGGGCAGCGGTTGTGGCCGATCACGTCGCGATACCACATCCAAGCTTCGGGGTTGATCGGTTCGCCCACGCTGCCGAGGATCCGCAGCGAGCTCATGTCGTACTGATCGGGCACGGCGCGGCCGCTCTTCATGAAGGCACGGATCGCCGTGGGGGCGGTGTAGAAGATCGTGCAGCGGTGCTTCTGGATCACCTCCCAGAAGGCGCCGGGTTTGGAGGGCCGCGGTGCACCCTCGTACATCACCGTGGTGGCGCCATTCGAGAGCGGCCCGTACACGATGTAGCTGTGCCCGGTGATCCAGCCCACATCGGCAGTGCACCAGTGGATGTCGTCGTCACGGATGTCGAAGATCCACTGAAAGGTGAGGTGGGCCCAGAGGTTGTAGCCGGCGGTGGTGTGCACCACCCCCTTGGGCTTGCCGGTGGAGCCGGAGGTGTAGAGCACAAACAGCCGGTCTTCGCTGGCCATCGGCTCGGCCGGGCAGTCGGCGGCCTGGGCTGCCACCAGATCGTGCCACCAGACGTCGCGGCTCGCCTCGTAGCCCACCTCCTGGCCGGTTCGGCGCACCACCAACACGTGCTCCACCGTGGGACAGGCGCCATCGGCGAGGGCCGCATCGACCGCCGGCTTGAGGGCCACGGCCTTGTCCTTGCGGTAACCGCCGTCGGCGGTGATCACCAGCTTCGCCTCACCATCGACCAGGCGGTCGCGCAGGGCCTCGGCCGAGAAGCCGCCGAACACCACCGAGTGGGTGGCCCCGATGCGCGCGCAGGCCAGCATGGCGATCGCCGCCTCCGGCACCATCGGCATGTAGAGGGCCACCAGATCCCCCTTGCCGATCCCCAGGGCCTTGAGCGCATTGGCCGCCTTGCTCACCTCGGCATGGAGCTGGCGGTAGGTGAAGGTGCGGCTGTCGCCGGGCTCTCCCTCCCAGATGAGAGCCGTCTTGTCGGCGCGGGGACCCGCCAGATGGCGATCCAGGCAGTTGTAGGCGAGGTTGGTGGTGCCCCCCTCAAACCAGCGGGCGAAAGGCGGGTTGCTCCAATCGAGCACGGTGTGGAAGGGTTCGAACCAGTGCAGCTCGCTGCGGGCCTGCTCGCCCCAGAAGGCCTCGGGATCGGCCTCGGCGCGCGCCACCAGCTCCCGATAGGCGGCCATCGAACCGATCCTTGCCCGGGCGGCCAGCTCGGCCGGGGGGTCGAAACTGCGTTCCTCATGCAGAACAGATTCGATCGTGGGGGCGGTGTCGCTGCTGGACACCGCCTGGATGGCGGGGGAGGAACCGGGAGCCTGGGACATGGGCTGGCGTCGTCGAAGCCGCTGTGGAGCCATTCAACCCCCGGAACGGGCGGCCGACCAGCGCGGTGCCAGCGGATGGCGGACTCGGATTGCCCTCGGGACGGCAGGCTGGTGGAATCCCTCCGCTTGCAAGCCAAATGCCCGCCTGGCTGGTGATTGCCGCCGTGATGGTTGTGGTGGCCGTTCTGCTGAACCCCGCACGGGAGGATTTCGCCTGGTTCATGGCCTTGCGGCGGCCCCGCTGGCTCACCTTCGAGCGCTTGATCCCGCTGATCTGGTGCGCCATCTACGGATGCTTCTACGCCTCGGCCCTGCTCACCTGGCAGGCGGGGGGCCGCTGGGCACCGATGGTGGGCTACCTGGGCCTGCTGGTGCTGGTGCAGAGCTACACCCTGCTGATCTGCCGCACCCGCCGGCTGCAGAGCGGCACCGCCGTGGGCTTCGCCGGCTGGGTGTGGGGCGTGGCCCTGACCGCCATCGTGGCTCCCCTCTCCGGCCGGGCCGCCCTGCTGCTGGTGCCCTACCTGATCTGGAGCCCGGTGGGCACGTTCGTGACCTGGCGGATGCAGCGGCTGAACCGCCATGAGTCCTCCTGATCCATGGTTGGCATTTGCCCCGAACCTGGTTAATGAGGGTTAGGACCCCTCTGCAGCAGCGATGGCCGAGGAGCAGCCGATCACGCCCCATGCCGGTCCGACCCTGGACTCCGAGGGGCAGCTCACCTATGTCGGGGACGATGGTCGCCGCTACGTGGTGGGGCTTCCTCCCGACACCGATGGGGCAGGGATTGAGCAGGTGATGGGCGACCTCCGCGATGGTCACGACCTGTTGCAGCGGATCAAAGCGCTCTGCCACCAATGGCTTGAAACAGTGGAAAGCCGAGATCTGGACCGGGGGGCGGCCTTGGTGCTCCTGCTCACCACCTTGGAAACGAGCCTGGACGACAGCGACCCCGATCCAGACTGAGACCCCGGAATCCCCGCTGGGATCCGATCAGCGACCCGGCATGCTGGATCGATGGCCCGTCCTGCCGCTTGCCTCTTCGACCTCGATGGTCTGCTGCTCGACACCGAGCCGCTGCACGCCCGGGCCTGGCGGGAGGCGGCCCAGACCTTTGGCAGCCATCTCGATCCGGCCCGGTTGCTGGCCCTGAGGGGCCGCCGGCGCCACGACTGCGCCGATCAGGTGCTCGCCTGGATCCGCTCCGAGGGCCACCGCTGCGATAACCGCGAGGCCCTGCTGGCGGTGCGCCAGCCGATCGCGGAACGACTGCTGGCCCAGGCACCGGCAATTGCCGGTGCGGAACGCCTGGTGAGGAGCTGCCATGGGCTCGGGGTACCCATGGCCCTGGCCACCAGCAGCTCCCGCGCAGCCGTGGCGCAAAAGGCAGCCCCCCATCCCTGGTTGGAGCTGATCACCACCCGCGTGCATGGTGACGATGCCGAGCTCGGCGCCGGTAAACCGGCCCCCGATGTGTTTCTGCTCGCCGCCGCCAGGCTCGGCGTGGACCCCGGCGCCTGCTGGGCCTTCGAGGATTCCCCCGCCGGTGCGATGGCGGCGGCCGCCGCCGGCTGCCGCGTGCATGTGCTGCGCAGTGGCGAGACCCAGGATTCCGAATTCCCAGCAGGGGTGCTGCTACTCGAAAGCCTTGAGCAGGTGGTGCTCTAGATCCCGAAAGGGAAGCAAGGGCTCAGTAAAGGCGGCTGAGCACGAATTCGGGGAGAGCCCGCAGGGCGCTGCGGGGCTCCGAGGGGCTGAGCCAGTCGAGGGTCTGATAGGCCTCGCGAGCAAAGCCCTCGGCCAGGGCGCGGGAACGGGGGATGGCCTCACAGCCGCGCACGAGTTCCAGGGCGTGCTCCAGGTCGCCCTCCTGGCTGAACTCCCGCTCGATCAGGTGCGTCAGGGCAGGACGCTCTTCGATGGCATAGAGGGCTGGGGCCGTGAGGTAGCCGGAGGCGAGGTCACTGGCTGCGGGTTTGCCGAGCTGCTGGTCGCTGCCGGTGAAATCAAGGATGTCGTCCACCACCTGGAAGGCCAGCCCCAGCTGACGGCCGAAGTGGTGCAAAGCCACCAGCCGCTCCTCGCTGAGCCCCGAGAGAACGCCGGCGGCGCGGGCACTATTGGCGATCAGGGATGCAGTCTTGCAGTAGCTCTTTTCGAGATAGGTCTCGAAACTCTGGCCGGTGTCATAGCGGTAGAGACCCTGCCGCACCTCGCCATCGGCCAGGTCCATGATCACGCGGGAGAGCAGCTTCACCACCTCCAGGTCATCGAGGTTGGCGAGGTGCCAGCTGGCCTGGGCAAAGAGGAAATCGCCGGCCAGTACAGCCACCCGGTGGTTGAAGCGGCTGTGAACGGTGGCCACGCCGCGACGGGTCGCGGCCTCATCGACCACGTCATCGTGAACGAGGGAGGCGGTGTGGATCATCTCGGTGATCTCCGCCAGGCGCCGGTGGCGGGGGCTGAGGGCGCCATCGGGAGCGATGGCCCGCGAGATGAGCAGCACGATGCCGGGGCGGAGCCGCTTGCCCCCGGCAGCGAAGAGGTGCTCGGCCGCCGCCTGGAGGATCGGGTGGCCGGCACCGATCATGGCCCGCAGATCCGCAAGCAGGGCATCGAGGTCGGCCTCAACCGGCTGAAGCAGCTCTGCAACGGTCGTCACGGAACCTCCTGTGTGGCATTGATCCTAGGCGGCCCCACTCATCCGACGCGGGCCGGGGACTGCAGGTTGACCCCATGCACAGCTGGGCGCTGCCCTAACCAGGCGGTGGCCGCCGTGGCGAAAGCCTCGGGCGATCCCGTGACGCAATAGGTGGTGCGCTCCGGGGCCGGCAGCACGGGCTCCCGATCGCGCTCCACCTCGGGCGCCTCCCCCAAGCTCCCCAGCAACGGACCGAGGCGATGGGCCGTGGCCACGGCGGGGTCCACCAGCTGCACATCCGGTGGCAGCAAGGCGGTGAGCAGCGGCCGTAACAGGGGGTAGTGGGTGCAACCCAGCACGATCGTGTCGACGCCGGCCTCCAGCAGGGGCGCCAGGTAGGCGCTGGCCGCCTCTCGCAGCTCGGGCACCTCCAGGTTGCCGGCCTCAATCAGGGGCACGAAGGCCGGGCAGCCCACCTCCAGCACGCGGGCCGAGGGGCGGCAGGCGTGGATGGCGCGGCGGTAGGCCCCGCTGGCGGCGGTGGCAGGCGTGGCTAAGACGCCCACCCGCTCGCTCTCGATCACGGCGGCCACGCTGTCGATCAGACCGAGCACCGGCACCCCCGCCTCGGCCACCGCCACATCAAGGGCAAGGGCATTGGAGGTGTTGCAGGCCATCAGCAGCACGTCCACGCCCTGCTGGCGCAGCCAGTGCACCACCTCGGCGGCAATCGCGCGGATTTCCGGGGTGGATCGCTGGCCGTAGGGCACCCGCGCCGTATCGCCCAGGTAGAGGCAGGGGGTGTGGGGGTACAGGGCCTGCACCTGCCGCAGCACGGTGAGGCCCCCCAGGCCGCTGTCGAACAATCCAACAAGGAGACTCAAGATGCTTGCTGCAGGTAGTGGAGGATCGCGCCAGAGACGGCCTGGGCCAGGCGCCTACGGAAGCTTGCATCGCTGAGGCGGGGTGCGTCGATCTCACCAGTGACGAATCCCATTTCGGCCAGCACCGAGGGCATCACCGTGCGGCGGATCACGAAGAAGCGGCCGGGCCGGGCGCCCCGGTCCGGCGTGCCCGGTGAGACGGCCAGCAGGTGGTCCTGCATCAGCTGGGCCAACTGGGTGGAAGCCCCCCCCTCGACATAAAAGGTTTCGATCCCGTTCACATCGGGGCGATCGAGGCTGAGGGCATTGGCATGCAGGCTCACAAACAACTGGGCACCGCTGGCATTGGCCAGGGCCACCCGGGGTGGCAGGTCCACATCCACTTCG
>Ga0209087_1000919_pt1 | contig 17853 bp, 17 predicted proteins | sample S_130805_EF_Meta_FD_187321 | JGI IMG/M metagenome (GOLD analysis project Ga0209087, IMG submission 187321) | Freshwater microbial communities from Lake Simoncouche, Canada to study carbon cycling - S_130805_EF_MetaG (SPAdes) (version 2) | ecosystem: Environmental > Aquatic > Freshwater > Lake ... | reverse complement strand
AGCTTCCCGGAGTATCTCCCCACAAAGTGATATATCTTTTCGGTGTGTTCCCGAATGATGGTGTCCTTGCCTTGGACAATGATAGGAACTGTGTATTGCGTTCCCACTTGTGTGTAAGCCTTTACATCTTTTATCTTGACATCAAAGTCTTTGCGGATCTTCTGGATGTCTTCACGAATCAAGTCCTTTGCTGTGTTCTGTGATAGCACGACAGTTGACACTTGTGCGTTCATCTGCCCTAGCCTGTTCCGGGAAGTATCAAGAACGCTATGGATGGCTAAGTCAAGTCCTTTCATGTCCGACTTCAGCACCTGGTTCTCCTTGCGTATGGCGTAATGGATGTACGCCAGATACATAAAAATTAAAGTGGCAACAATTGAAAGGATGGCCCTGATGTTCATGGCTTTTCTTCCTCTTTCTTAGGACCAAACCAATTGTTAAACACGGGGAGTAATCTGGCAACACCATAAATCACGGCCATGATGTTAAGGACTAATTGTAGAACGGGATTCCAACCCTCCGCAATTCTAATAAGCCAATCGTGAAGAGGCTCGTAGAAAGCCACATAGATTAGCACGGGACTATCCTTCATAAGCTCAATGCAGGACAGCTTAATTTGAAGAATTAGTTCCACATTAGTCTTCATTCTCATCGTATTTTTTAAAGTGATTGCTGGAATAATTGGCAAGCCAATAAATCAGAGTGAAGACAACAGCGAACCACACAATCACAAGAGCCTCCTTGCGTCCTATTGCGCTTGGCAATTCTAATTCTCCTGTTATGAAGGCATAGACGGAGCATTGGAAGATGTTCAAACAAATGAACACCAAGGCTGTGTCGTGTACTTCGCTGTTGAATATCTTCATTAGTTCGTGTAGAACGGAGCCAATGCTTCAGACATCACTTCCCAAGGATTATTCTTGGCGAAGTCATTTCCCATTACATCGCACAAAGCATCATAGCTTAATGGCATATGCTCTGGAAGTTCCACCTCCGTGTTCAATAGAGCCTTGAACTCTTTGCGGAATGCTTTCTCTCCTTCGGCAGTCCATTGGAAGTTTCCTTTATCATCACGGACAATCTTATTTCCCTCCTTGTAGCAATGATCAAGGCGAAGATCTTCTAGAGCCTCATCATAGGCTTCATACAGAGAAGAGAACTTCTTTGTTAAACGAGAAAGGTGTGCGATGGGCATAAGATCAGCCGCATCAGGAGTTTTGGACAGCATCTCGCTGAATGAGCGGAGTGTCAACAGATTTTTGTTTGTAACAGACATAAATATATTTATTTGTTTCGCAAATATAATCAACGGATGGTTTCTATTCTACTCAAAATACTGTCCTGCGTAGAAACAATATGCTTTTGTCCTATAGCCATTAGAAACATCCTCTCCTCTATCTTGTCAAAACGCTCCACAGATTGTCTCCTGAATGTATACACTTCAAATGTGAGCCACGACATGAAGCCTAGCATAATGAAAGCTAAAAACAAATCGTCCTTCTCTATGCCTTTCATTTCCTCGTGTACTTAACGGCCTTTGATGCGACACTCTTCTTACCAACACATCCCCAGGCTTTGCGTGAAAGCGCATTTGCACAAGGAGGGTTGGCACATTTCTTTATGCCCGATGATCTCGCACAATAGTTGTCCCCCTTCGGAGTTCCCGGGGAAATGGAATAGCCCTTCGCCCCGAAGGAACGGGTTTTGCCATTAATCGTTGTCGTGAACTTTTTTTCTGCCATGATTTATAAAGGTGTTTGCCGTAGCGAGCCACGGCTTGGGAAACTTAAAAATGTAAGCAAGGCTTTGGAAGCAATTCGTGGATGCCATGCTGCTATACCGTTTTGTGAGGTATGTCCAATATCCAGCGTCATACTTGTTGCCGAGCAAGCTGTTAAACCTATGCTCCGTGTAGCCGAATATGTTAATGACAACGAACTTGCGCTGTAGCACCATCTGCTCTTCCTGCCACTTCTGTAATGTCTTTGTCACACGGAAGCCGGACACATCGCTCTCGCAGATGTATAGCTTGCCGTTGAAGCTGCGTACAAGTTGGCAATGGTTGTATTGACTCTTTGTAGCCCATCTGATGGCCTGCCAATACAGACGCTGGAGCCATGTCCCCTTCTCATTCCTGACAAGTATGATGCTCCAGTCTTGCATGGCTAATTGAATCTACCTTCTGAATCCGCCCAAAGAATCTTTTGCTCCACTGCATCAGCTATAACGACAGGCACATACAACATCTGCATGAAGTATTCATATTCTGTCATCACGGCATCAGGACTTCCACAAGGTACAATCACGCCATTAGCATCCACGCAGGTGGTGTTGTCGGCAATTAAATTGACAATTTTGGGAGGAATAATTGTAATGGGAACATCCGTTGTTGGCTCAAAGTAGTTCACTTGGCACATTAGATTTACTGTCTCCCCCATAAATGGCAGCGCATTAATTTGTAACGCAGCCATTGTTGCTGTTCTCTTGAACCCGTACACAGGCTCGTTGGAGATTGGTACGATGATTAAATTGTTGCTCATAATATTATGCTGTTGTGCTATCTGTAATCAATCCAAGGTTTGACATAGCCGTAAGAAGTGAAGCAAGTGCCGCTCCAGATACCTTACTTCCACTTACAGTAGGCTTGCCAGATGTATTAGCAGAACCAAAGAATCTAAGATTAGTTGTAGTAGATGTTCCTAAAGTAATGTTTGTTGTACTTCCTGCTGCGCCTCCAGTTCCTATGTTTATTGCTTTAGTAGTAGCACTTGCCGTTGCTCCTGTCGCAAAGTTGTATGTTGATGCTCCTGTGGAGGCCGTGAACATATTGACAGTTTGTGCAGCGGTGGCGGTGTTACCTATGGCAAGCGTTGTGGCTGCCCCTGCAAAATTTACTGTTGTGGCTACAGTGTTAAATACATCTTGAGATGTCCCTGCCCCAACTATAACTGTGCTTGCTGCTAAATTCAAAGCATTCTCCGTTATCCAAACGGTTCTTTTAAAAGCACCTGTAGCACCTAACCCAACCCAAAAGCCAATCATGCCACCATTAAGTCCCGCACTGGAGCCTCCGGTTATCCATGTTTCATAGTTTGCAGAATCAACTCCTATTGCATAATCAACATTGTTAACACCAGTATTTGCCCTTAAAACAAGTTTAGTACCAGCCACCCTTGTATTATTAATGCTTGGAGCAGCCGAACCAGATGTCCCCCAGTTTATATTTCCGCTATTGGTAAAGTTTATGCAAGATGCAGCCGAAGAAATTGATGCTCCATCAAATACCAATCCGCTACTACCAAAATAACCAACTCTGTATAATGCTTGTGATGGATTAGAAGAATAAAAACTTATTTTACCTTCTGCGGATGAGCTTTGTGCTCCAGTAATCCATGTTTCCTTTTCGGTATCATTATAGCCTATTGCTGCATCAACACTACCACTTCCTGTATTTGGCTGTAAAACTATTCTTGTGCCATTGGTTCTTGAATTTGAATTACTTGGAGCAGCCGATACGGAGGTAGAAAATATAAGAGTGGACAAAGCATTTCCTACTCCAGTAGTTGTCGATGCTCCAGAGTTTACTAATAAACCTCCACCCCTAACGGCAAGACCTGCCGAATAGAATGCTCCTAATTTAGTAGTTCCAAAATACATTGAAACTTCGGTACTGGTTGCCCCTGATGTTCCAATATACATTTCTGTACTACTCGCCATGCCAATAGCAAAATCAACATTTGTAAAATAATTACCCGGAGGGGCTAATGCTATTCTAACACCAGCCGTTCTTGCCCCAGCTACAGAAGGAACGGCAGTTCCAGCAGCAGGGAATCCTATGGCATTTGATGTTGTACCGCCAAATGATAAAGTAGATGCAGCATAAGTTGCGTTTCCAATATTTACTTGTGCTTGAAATGTCTTCGCTCCTGTGAATGTCTGAGCGTTCTCAAGGAGGGCTACAGTTCCTGATAAAGCAGGAAGCGTTATTGTAGTTGACCCTGCGGCAGCCGCTGCATTAAATATTGTTGTTCCACTTGTGCTTCCTGCAAGAATAAGCGTTCCAGAATTGAATGTCTTCGCTCCTGTGTTTGTTTGCGTGGAAGCTAATATCATATTCCCTGCTCCTGCTGCTGTCCAAGATAAATTTCCTGAAGCGTCTGTAGAAAGTATCTGCCCGGCTGTTCCAGCTGCTTGAGGCCAATAGTAATTAATATCAACGGCACTTTGAGAGGTGCTTGCTTGAATAATTGTGCGCCCAATGTTGGAGCTATTGCGAAACACAAGCGTTCCTGTTGTGGAGCTACTAACGCCCACAGATACGGAAGAGTTGAACACTGCATCGCCTGTTGCGGACAATGTAGCAACAGAAGGATTAGCAAGAAGCGTTCCTGTCGTGTCAGCGTACACGGCAAAGTTACCCGTTGTAGAAGAACCCGGACCAACAACATTCCCTGCTCCTGCGCTACTCCAAGCAGGAATTCCTCCAACAACAGATAGCACTTGCCCCGTTGTTCCTATTGGAAGTCGTGCCGCTGTCGTGCCACTGCTCGAATATATAATGTCTCCCGTTGCCGTTAGGACATTTGCCAACTTGCCGTTGAAAGTGTCGTATTCCGTCTTGCTTATTAAGCCAGCCGTTACGCTTGATGCTGAGGCAAGAGGAATGTTTAGCGTGTGTGTTGCTGTTGAACTAACAAAGGCAGGGGCTGTTCCTGAAGAGCCGTTGGCGAATGATTGAACCTGTGCCGTTAAACCATTCAGAGCCGTTAAGCCTGTTGTGAATGTCGTTATGATTTGCGCTAAATTGGCATCCTCTGTATGGAAAGTGATGGTTCTACCTCCGCCATTCGTATCTGCATAAACTCTAATTACAAGCCTGTCTGTAAGCGTTAGTGATGTTGAAGGGACAGCAAGAGATGTAGTGTATAAATCTACTGCTGTTCCATTGCTAATAATTTCGGCATTCGCAGAATTGTTGGCAATAGTAGTAAATGTAGTTCCAGTTGAATCACATTTCAATAACTCAACATAAAAAGCAGGGTTTCCATTATTGTTGCTACTTGAAAAATAAAAGCCTATGTCCCACGCTCCAGCAGGAATGTTTAACAAAGATGGGTCGTTTGCATCTGTAACAAACTGAGCCATTAATTGGAACCCTGCTGCGCCTGTTACTTGGAAATTAGTTCCACCTCCATTGATAGGAACTTTACTCATTTGCCTGTAAGAGCCAAATTGAGTTACAGAGCCATTCAAATAGTAACTTAATGAAGACCCTCCTCCGCCAGATGTTGGGAAGTTAGCAAGCGTTCCGTCTCCACGAACATATTGAGAAACTAATCCTGCGCCTGTGACAGCGAATGTTCCAGATGTTGTAATAGTTGGAATGCTAACATTGAAAGCAGATGGCATTGTAAGGCCAACGCTTGTCACCCCTGTATTAGATAGCGTACCAGTAGAGAAAGAAAGTCCTGTACCTATAGATACATTACTAAATCCTCCTGACCCATTGCCATAAAGAATAGAAGTGCCGCTTGTAGCAGGGGCATAATCCGTTCCTGATGTTGCAGCGGATATCGCTGTGCCATTACCTTTTAAAAGTCCTGTTATACTTGTTGTAAGCGTAATGGCTGGAGTGGTGGTAGCATTAGCTACAGTGCCAGCAAAGCCGTTTGCAGACACTACAGAAACCGTAGTGACAGTGCCGCCTCCTGTTATTGTAGCCCAAGACATAACGCCTCCTGTGGTGGCTGTTAAATAGTAGCCAGAAGACGCTCCTGGGTATGCCGTAGGAAGCGTGTATATTTGATTGGCAGGAGAAGCAGCCGCTTGCAAAGCAACATAGCCAGAAGTGCTTCCAAGGAATCGTGCAGAGCCTGCTGAACCAGAAACTTCTCCAAGATATATGTTGTTCTTGAATGTCTGTAGAGCCGTCCAAGAATTAGCATTGCCTGTGTTAAGGCTCACTGTTACGGCTGCACTTCCGTTGAATGTACCAGCCGTTCCGCTAAGTCCTGTCCCAATTGTAAGAGGGAATGTTGTTGTGCCTCCTCCTCCGGCAGGCTGAGACCATGCGCCTGTTGCGTTTAGGAAGTATGTAGCATCGCCAACGGCAGGTCCAGTTACGCCAGGAGCTAATCCCTTTGCTGATGTCGTGAACTGATTCAGCATTGCTGTTGCCTGCGTCACTGTCAAAGCAATTGGTGTGGCAGCACTTCCCGTGTTGTTTCCTATAAAGGAATTCGCAGCGAGGTTGGCCATCTTAGCAAGCGTTACAGCCCCTGCCGTAATTGTAGCAGTTCCACTTGGTGTAGCCGTATCAAGTTCTACATCGCCTGTTAAATCCACCCACTCCAAGCCATCATCAAGAGTGCTATTGGTAATGAGGATTTTTCCATCAAACACGGCAGGAAGTTGAACTTGCTGTCCAATGCTTTGCCTGTATGTAATTAGCCCTCCCTTTGAATTAAGAATGGGAGCAACAGGAACTGCAAGACTAAGGATGCCCGTTCCTGAGTCAAGAACAAAATCCCCGGACAGGCTCACCTCCTGAATAGAACCGGGCGTAGAAGCATCCCATCTTCCAAGAAGATTCCCGGAAGTGATGTTCTGCATCTTGGCAAATGTCACAGCCTCGTTCTCAATTGTTACAACGCCATCACGGGTCATTGTAACATCTCCTGTCAAACTCTTATTCGTAGGAGCGTTTGAGGCATTACCTATCCATATCTCTCCATCATTCAGCAGGAATGTCATCTTGCTGTCAAGCTCACTCTGCAAGTTCGTCACTTGACTAATGGCTATGTTTGGAATGTCAAGAGCGACAAGAGAACGGAAGCCGGGCGTTGCATCAACTCCACTAGCAGGCCCAGCCCAAACAGTGTTTGCTATTTGTGTTTCCAACCCAAGCGTAAGCAACACATCTGTAGTGCCTGCCGTTGCTGTACTAAATATTCCAGGAGCAGATAGGTCAACAGTGTTCACCTGTCCTCCACTCGCAGAAGCCACAGAGGAAATGTTTGTCACACGACCGTAAGCATCCACCTGAACAACAGGGATGGAACTTGAACTTCCATAAGTTCCAGCCGTAGCCCCTGATACAGGGAAGTCTCCAGCAACAATAACACGGAAGGTGGGTTGTCCACTTCCTCCACTTGACGGTCCTGCAAAGAATCTATTCTGAGATTGATTAATAAATGTCCCACTCAAATTAGCTGCTCCCGATGTGAATGGGCCAGCCGTGTATGAGAACACGCTTGATGGAAGAGCGAAAGAAACACTTGAAATTGTCCCGCTTGTCGCTATTACATTATTGACATTCGCATTCAGCGTTTCAAAAGCAGAGAGAATTGTATCCGCTCCTGTAATAGTTCCTGTTGAAGCACTGCCATTAAATCCTGTAAGAGCCTGGCCCGTTACAGAAGTGTTCCTTAGTGTAGGATTTGGATATGTTCCATCAAGATCACCTCCAGCACTTATTCCCGAAATGCTTGTCAGGTATGTGGAGTTGTCATATGTAATTGTTCCTCCGCTTGCCTTTACAAAGCCTGTTCCGTTAAGAGCGTTCTGCTTCCCGTTAATAGCTGCTGTCAGCCCTGCGTTGCTTGTGTAAGCCCCTAAAAGATTTGTAAATGAAATGTCTGAAAGGTTTGCCTTGTTGGCATAGAAAGACTTCTCGGCAGTGGTTAAATGCAAATACGGCTCAACATCCAGCCCTATCAAATCATTGTGAAGGCCCGTGTATGTTTGGGAGTTCGCAAAGGTTGTGGTAATTGGGAAGTACGGAGGAAGAGGGATGTCAAGAAGATTCCCAACATTAATTAGAGCCGTAAGGGCGTTAAGCCGAACAGCCTCCGTAAGGGAGGTGTCATTGGCCGTACTCTTCAAAGACGACATTAAGTTCGCCTTCCCGGAATCACCCGTTGTAGCGGCAAGAGTTATTGCTGCTGCCGCTTTCGCATTATATATTGAGAGGTCATCTAAAAATGTTGCCATGTCTTAACATCCGCAGGAGGAATCAATCTCACTGCATTTGGTTTTTAATTTGTTGTACAAATCAATTGCTGTGGGCCAATCCTGAACTTCCATTGCGGCTAACATTCCAACATAATCAGAATAGAATAGCAGATAATCTCCATCACATATGCCACACATTACTCCCTGAAGGAACTCGTAACGCTTTCTATTTAAGCAATTGGTAACAATATCATCCACCATTACGCCAACACTTGTCTCATACCAATCTGGTAATTGAGCAGCAATGTCAGCAAGGTTAGTGTTGCCATAGTAATCAGCATAATCCTCCCCAATAGGAGAGGCAATCAGAATGAGTTGATAGATGCCCCTTATTACAACATCCTCGTTATTCACCACTTCTGTAGGGAATGTGAGTGTGTATGTATAGGGGTCATCATTCTGCTGTGCCTGACTAACGGGAGTTTGTGTGTCATTCCCATAGACATTCCATATCCTATAGACAGTCCAAAGGTTCACTTGGCTTCTCTTAGGTCTGTATGGATTGGTGGAGTCTGCTTCAGGAGTGTAACCCCCTGGGTTTGTTGTAGCATTATACTCTCCTGTATCATCTGGAACATCAACTGTTGTTTGATTTGTATCAAACTCCAATGTGCCGATTCTGAGAACAAGTTCTCTTGGAATATTAGGATCTGGTGTGACAACAAACACAACAGCCGTTCCAGATGTCTTTACTATCGGAGCGTTTGAAGTGGTGACAAAAAAAGCAGATTTTGTAGGAGAGGTGTATACCACCGGGAAGTTAGCCGTAGTGGCGAAAAACGCTCTTGATGCTCCTGATGTAAGAACAATAGGAACATTTCCTGCCGTATTAACGAAAGCTTTTGCGGCTCCCGATGTTCTAAATACTACCCGAAATGCTCCCTGAATTGCTGCCATTTACTAAGCGTTTTCAGTTGTTCCTGATGATGTAGCTACATTGTTGTACCCAGCTCCTGAAAGTAAAGAAGAAGGCGTTTGTTGGAAAATAGCCAACGCTTGAGTAGTTTCTTGCGTAGTGAACCTATAAAGCGTTTGAGAAGAAAGAGCCGTACTACTTCCAATCTGAGGGGTCACTCTTATCCAAATGTAAGAAGGGAAATCGCTCGTATTTCTAAAATATGTTGTCCCCGCTATTGTTGATGTAGCCACCGTAAACTGATTCATTGTCACGAATGTGAAAGCAATATCCTCAACAGTAGCAGCATTACTCAAAGGCGTTCCCACTGTAGATACACGCTCCAATGCGCTTTGTGCAGGAATATTTCTCCCTGTAAGCCCATTGTTCTGCCTCCAAAAGCCCAAGCCAAAGTTCGGAATGTACATTTGATTTGGAGGCGCAGAAGATGTGTTTGTTGCTATCCTCATATAAATACTCTCATTGTTTGTGATAAGAGAATATGCTGCGGATAGAATATCTCCAGCCGTAGGTGTGTTTACGGCAGCGGCTGTAAGAAATAAAGACAACCCACCTGGATCTATTGATGCAATCTGCCCCACTAGCAAAAAGTTTCCTGTAGTGGAATCTGTATAATATAAATACTGATTCTCGGCAAAATTTGTAAAGTCTGTTCCGCTTCCTACAACTTCAAATGTTCCAGAATCGTATGAAGAGAAATCCCCAGATGTTGCTACAGGAGCAGCGATTTCTTCTGTTGGCGCACCAGCCCCTGAATTTGATTGAGCAAGGGCTGTGTTGTTGGCATTAATGCGATAGTAATTAATTGCCGATGAGGTATAATTAGCCATTTGTGTTGTTTATTTTAATATCCTGCCGTTTGTAAAAATAGCACAGGGTAGTTGGTTGTTGCCACTATCCCATTGTTAAAGAAAGTTTCGTTAGCAAACATCTTGTACAAAGTGTTTGAAGCTAAATTATCCAAAGCCGAATTGCCGTATGGATTCAATAAAGCATAAGCATAATTGGGGAAGAATGCCGATGAAGCAAACACATATTGATAGCCATTTGTTGCTGTCAAACGAGTGTATTCCCAAATTGGTGTTATTGTGTACGGAACATTCACAGGAGATCCCGTTTCTTGTGTCGGATTATTAATCTCCGAAAAAGACTCCATGCTTGATGAAGATGTCAAGTTGTTGCTACTTGGTTGGCTTGTATTCCTATAAGCATTCCAATTCGGCATCCATATCTGTGTGCTATTAGCAATGTCTGTACCGCTTAACGGAACAACAGGAATCCTCATAAGGATTTGCTCAGAAGAACCTATTACAGTGTTTGTCTTTCCGCAATAAGCACCAGGCGTAGCACCAATAGCTACAGGAGAAAAAGCTGTCAATGTAATCTGTGTATCACTATCAACAGAAGCAATTCTGCCAAGCAATATTGGAGAAGCATCAGCCGTGTAATAGAACAAATAATCACCAGCCGTAAAATCTGTTAAGAAAGCCGTTGATGTACCAGCAACCACTGTGCTATTTGTAAGGGCCGATGTTATCTTTCCTGTAGCAAGCGTAACTGGACTGAACACATCTGTCAAAGAATTTGCAGAAGCATTCGTTGTTTTAGCCACAGCAATATTCTCATCTGTAGCCTTTGCGAATACAATACCCGCAGCTACATATGTTCCATAAACTATATTTGCCGGGTTTGGGGCTGGGGCTGACCCACTCCCTCCTGCTGTTACTGCCATAACTTCTTGTATTCGTTAGGTAAAAGTTCTAATTGCAAATCTACAAAATCTTTTTGCTCCATTTCCTCTCTTATTGAGAAAGTTTTACCTTGCCCTCCCTCTATGGCAATGTCATACATACTAATAATGTCCACCCCATCTATTGGGACATTGCTTTTGATTCTGTTTACCACCTCCTCGTAGTTTGTGAGCAAAGGATCTATGGCAATAATATCTTGATAAAGTTCTTCCAAATTGTTCTCATACAAGAACTCATAAAAAGGCTCATCAACAAATATCACCATAGGACCATTATATTCCTGCCAAAGCAAGCTACTCCTGAGCATACAAATTAGCTGCTCTCTTGTTAAAGGCATCATATATTCCATGCCTATGTGAACACCAAGTCTATTTTTCACGAGGTAAAAATAAAAGAAAAAGGGGAACATTGTCCCCCTCATTCTCGTTAAGCAAAATGAAACATTCTTATTGGTAGTTTTGATAGGTGAATGTCAATAGCTGATTAGCCGTCACCTCATCATTCACAGCAGAACTCTGTCTAAAAGTTACTTCTTGGATAAACGCAAGCAATATCTGCGTCTGTTGAGAAGCTGTAGTACATCCTCCCTGGATGTCGAATCCGAGGGAGGCTAAGTACTTTTGATTCAGAGTTTCAATTGTGTCCATTATTCTTTAGTTCCCCTGCGGGCTTTGTGAGTCGTAGTTTTAGCGGCTTCATATCCCTCACGAAGAAATTCAATGGCGTGTTCCTGGAACTCAGGAGAATGAGCGGAATACTTGTAGATATTCACAGCCGCCACTTCCATATTCGGGATGGAGATGTCCTCTGCAAAGGTAATAATTTTCCTTCCGTCATACCTCATCAATTCTTTCTCCGTTACAAGAAGTTTCTTTGAAATCAAGGAATCGTAAATGAGTTCAATCTTGTTCACTTCATCCAAAGCCTTGAACATATCAACCACATCCTTAATTCTACCCTCTTCCACCATCTTGATTAACACGGCACGAGTGGCTTTTGTCTTCCCGGAAAGGTCTGGACGATTTAAGAAGATTCTCTCGTGCATAGAGGCTTTTGTAAGCGTGTACAGAGAAGAATCATCCATATCCTTTATCTTGTTAAGCAAAGCAAGTTTCGCCTCAAAGTTCTGAGTGATGCCGGTGCTTTCTCTTTCAGCATCCACTATCTCAAACTTCCAGTTCTTTCTTGTAAGCCCCGTAAGAGCATCTTGCCTCATTTGTGGGTGAAGTTGCATAACGAAGAACCTCTCACGATCCCCCACTCTATCACCATTGAACACTAACTCTCCACCCTCAGAGAAAATAGGATGGAAGAATGATGGCGTTCCTTGAGCATTATATCCTTCAAGGAATCCGATTTGGTACGGCTGCCTCTCCCAACGGATTGTCCAAGGAGAAGGTATGCCATGCTGTCCGATTTTTTTAACCATCCCACTTGATGTTGGACGATTGTAGTCTTGGCTAGTTCCTCTTTGCTCAAGCACATTGAACCAAAGATTTGGGTTGAGTCTTACTTTTATAATCTCCCCAGGTTCAAGACTGATGAGTTTTGACTCAATTTCAACGGGCCAAGAGTTAATTTCGTGGATGCCACCCCTTTCTGTTGCTACTACCATATATATTGTTTTAAAGTTACAAACGCAAATAAACAAAAAAAGGGCCAACTTTTCAGAAGGCCCCTTTTTGTCACATCATTATTACATGATGGTTCCTCCGAAGTAAAGCTTAGAGGCAAGCATTGTCTGTGCAGCGAAGTACTCGTTGTTGATGATTTGATAGTTCATCGCACCAAAGTGAGCAGGGTCACGCTTAACAATCTGGTTCATCACCGGAGTACCACCTGTAGTTACCGGAGCCTTCAATTGAAGAACACGGAACATAGGAGCAGTAACAGTGTAAGAGGTGTTGGTAAGTTCACGAGGAACAGCAACATCTTCTTTCGGGATGATTACGAAAGCATTAGCCCAATAGCCACTAGTAAGAGAAGAACCATCACCAGTGATATCAGGAGAGTACATAGCCTTGTGCGCCCACTCAGAAGCCTCGTTCAAGTTCACCTTGAATTTACCAAGGATGAAGTGACCAAGGGATTTCTTCAAGCCTGGACGACCAGAGCCATCATTCATTTCGCCAGAGATGTACTGAACAGCACCACCTGTAAGAGGCTGAAGAGCGTTACGCTGAATGCTCTGAACGAAGTTATATCCACCCCAAAGGTCTAGTTCTGTACCAGCACCACGGTTCTGAAGACGGATACCGATGTTCTCAAGGTCGGTCATTTGAATTGCACCAGCAGCGTAGTCATCGGTAAGACCAAAAGCCTGAGCAGCAGATACGAAACCAACAGTTGTTTGATTGCCATTGTAAGTTTCTCCACGACCACGAGTGATGGCAGCAGACTTACGAAGCATAGCAGTCATAAGAGCATCAGCGAAGATACGAGGAGCAAGTACGGTTTGTCCACCTTCAAGTTGGAACATGAACGACTGATTATATGTACTCTGACCAACTTTAGCAGAAGGTGTAGACATATATTGGAAGTTCACGCCATAACGAGACCAGCCACGAACAGAACCATCAGCGAAAGCTGCGTTAGGATCAGAAGTAGCATCTTGTGGAAGAAGAACATCACCAGCAGAAAGATAGTTCTGAAGAATCACATCTGAAGAAGGATATACCCTCATAACAAATGTAGATTGGGCAGTTGTTGGAAGAGTAACGGCACTCACATTCACAACAATAGATGGGTCTTGAGCAATCTGGAAGTTCTGACCCACAGAAGCATATCCATAATAAAGGCTATTATAGCTGATTGAACTAACGGTAACATCGGCATAAACACCAGCAGTAGCACCTCCTGTGAAGGAAACAACTGTCAAGGTGTTCAATACTGAATCCTGCTCTGCGTGAAACACCTGTGTAGTGTTACTTTGAACTCCTACGAAAGCCTTGTTGTCAACGAGGTGAGCCATAAGGCCGTTCTCAATAAGTTGACGATCAGGATAACGATCAAGAAGTGTAGGCCAAAAATCCCTCACGAATGAGGTGCTGTCGGCAAGTCCGGATAGGGTAGCTGCATCTGCAACTGTCCCAGGGGTGGTCGCTGATGCGCCACTGAATGCGGGGGTGCTATTAAGAGCCATTTTTTTACGAGTTTAAAAGATTAAAAATTACTTTGAACGCCTACTATCCTTAAACCTCCAACTGATGGGCCTTTAGCAGCCATCACTTGTTTCGGGTCTATGGGAGCGACATTATTTTGCGGCACTTGATTGTTCAGCGTACGATTCATCGCTTCCACTGCCTCTTTAGGGGCTGCTCTACGAGCTGCTTCCAACATCGCTGGAATCTGACTCTTCAGCATCTCTAATTCAGCCATAGCAGCGGCAGCCTTAACATTCGGCCACACATTGCCATTTGTGTCAAGCGACAACGGCACAGCATCACTATAAACAATATCCCGAATCTTGCTAGCATCCACCTGTGGAAGATTATACCCCGGAATATTCAGGGACATCTCCATAGGCTTCAAATCCTTTAAGCTGCCTTCAACCATTGACTCATACTGTTTCTGGTATCCGTCAATGTCAAAATCAGCCGTTTGGGGATTCCTAGCGGCTTCAAGTTTCCCTCTAACCTCCTGCTGTTGAGCGATGAGATTTTGGCGAATGCCCTCGGCTTGCCAAGCAATTGCATCGTAGTCCTCTTCAGCGAGTCCAAGATTTTCAGGTATATCAAAGTCAATATCGGGATATTGCCTTCTCAAGTGTGATTCAATGTGGCGGTCTGTCTTCGCCCAAGGGTTAGCCTCCTTGAAGGCTTCCTTGATGAGGTCAAGAACACTCTTGTTCTCAAAGTCCTCATTCAACATCTGCAAAATAGCAGGGTTATCTAATAATTCATTCACCTCATCAGGTAAACGATATTGAATGGATGGCTGTTGCGAAGAACTAGCTTGCAACTTCTCTTCCATTTCAGCCAACTTTGCCCTCAGTGATTCTATATCATCTACTTGAGGAGCATCTTCTTGGCTAACTGGTTCAACATATTCTTCCTGTTGCGGCACCTCCTCGCCCTCTTGAGCAGGATTGTCATAATCAGGAATACTAATTGACCTAACCTTGAACGGGTTCTCCGCTGATTGCAGGCTCTCCTGCTGGTTCTCTGGCTGGTAAGCCAGGGACTCCTGCTGGTTCTGCACCTCCGCTTGCACTTCCTGTGTTTCCATACATTTTATCTATTTCTAATTGTATTCTTTGCAAAATTACTTCAGGATTGGCACTATTCATAGGATTTGAAAAAGCAGCCTTCGCATATTCCTGAATTACATTGCCAAATATTTTCAATTGCTCTAATTTTTCCTTCCCTTGTTGAGCCTGTTGGTTAGACATCATCTGCCTTTCGGTGTTTGCTTGGTCAGCCATTTGTTGACCTTGCATCTTCTTGATGTCATTCTTTTTCTGCTGAACAGAAAGGTATCCCCAAGCTTGCTTCATATTGTCTATGATTTGCAAGTAGGCATATTGATCCATTGTAAGACTTCCTGCGGCTAAAGCTTGTTGAGCTTTTGAATAAAGGTCTTGCCATTGTACATCTGTTGGGAGAGGTTCGCAAACAAGATTTGGAATGCGCTCATCAGGATTGCCGGGAGGAATAGCGAATGCTTTGTTGTTTGCCACCCCTGCTTCCCCTGTCTGCATAATGTCATACATCAGGTTCTCCCATAGGCTTGAATAGAGACGGATCTTTGAATCCATCAATCCAGACAATACATTGTCGCTTCCGTTAAGAAGCATCTGCGTTACGGCTTTGCCCACCTCTGGATTAACACCTCCTCCTGTGTCCACCTTTGGAACACCAACAACATCGTGAAGGAGATTTATCTGCTGAAGTAACAAGCCCCATAGCACATTTAGATTACCGCCACCATCATTCCCTATCATGGCTATGGAATCTTTAACGGAAGCATTATGGAAGCCCTTGTAAGCAGAGGATGACACAACGCCTAAGCCACGCTCCATAAGCGTAGTCATAAGGTCTTCTGCTGTTACATCATCCCCTTCCTTCATGGCAAGGTCAGCCAAGGCATCTTGGTCAACTCTTATCATCCAAGGAAGGAACTCCTTCACATAAGTCTTAAACTTCTTAAAAGTATCTTCAATAGCATCAATGTGTGGCTTGGCTCTGTCAATGATGGAAACGCTTTCACCTCTCACCATAGAAGAGTGATGCCATACAAATGACCCGTACACCTTAGAGGCATTCACCTTAAAGGCATCTTCGTTCTTTGTTACGATAGGTTGACGAACTCCAGGCTTAACCCCGTAGTCATAGAGATATCCGCTTCCGCAAATGTACTTACCCCCGAAAAGGTTCTGTACCTTAGCTGTGTAGACATCTCCATCTTTTCCGGGAGTCTTTTTGGAATATCCATTGTAAGCCTTTCCGTTCTTAATGTTGGTGTAGAGTACATCTGTGGAGACATACTCAAAGTCCATGACGAGAACATAGTCTGTGTAGGTGTTAGTGAATGTGGTGAGGTAGTTGTTATTGTTGTTTGTCCACCAATACAACCAGTTGTACAGGATGGAAAACTGCCCACCACGAAGATTGCTTAACTCTTGGTCTGTAAGAAACTCCTGTGCTTCGATGCGTACCTGCTCAACCGGCACAGGGCGTATTCTATAACTCCAAACAATATCACGCCCATCAGGATAAAAGGACATACTATGACCACTATTAAGTGGGTCAAGCCATTCGATTTGTCTTTTTCCATTTACTCTATTTATATAATGGCCTCTTACGGATGTGATGGCATCATCATAGTCAGCCATCCTAGCAAGAGTTTCAAGATTATTCTCGTGTCCAATTTTCTGAAGAGCGAGTTCAAGGTTCATCTCCTCTACGAACTGAGGCATACAATCAAGCATTATTTGGAGTTCCGTAGTGTCCATAGGGACATCATCGGGAGTTAGGCCAAGTTGCTGAAGGTACTGGCCCATCTCTGCGCCCTGTTGCTTCAACATCATAGCTAATTCCATCTTAGCTTTCATATCCTGCCTCTGTCCCATAGCCAAAGCATCAATCATTGATACGGATGGCTTAAACTTTTGCTTATTGAGTTTGCCTACAATACTTTCCAATATTGTAGCCGTAAGTTTCATATTACGGAGATCAGCACCAAGCAATGTTTGGGAGTCGTTTGCTCCTAAGTTGTCAATAGGTTGCACGGTACGCAAGTAGGACTGATTGCCCATTGCGTATTGATAGTTCTCTGCCCAACGCCTCCTTGGAAAGTTTGGACTTTCAATCTGCATCAAATGGAATGACTCCAAGCCTTGTGCAAAGCTTTTGCCAAACTCGTTTGACTTTTTCTTGTCAAAGGGGACGGTGAGATCAGGTGCAAACATTTACCCTGTAGTATTATAAGTACTTCTTTGGTATGGGTTATAAGGGGCTTCGTATTCAGGATAATCCCCTACTCCTTTTTCAAATTCTAATGGCAAACTATTGGTATTAGAGTTGTTTGAGTCTGCCTTTACATTTGTATATCTAAGCCCAGTCATAGCCCCTTGGAATGGAGCCATAGCAAATTGACCAATCTGTTGCCTACGAGCCGTATCAAGGTCTGAAAGGTTTCTTTCAAAATAACGCTTTTTATTTTGCAAAGAAGCTGCCATTTGACCTTGAACGCTTCCCAATTCAGACTGAGCTGCTCTTTGACCTTGCGCTCCACGAATAGCAAGATTCCTCCTTGCGGCCTGTCCTTGCTGATTCAAACGAGAAAGCGTGTTCAGCATATTGCTACTTGAAACACCAGCCCTCTTAGCCTCGCCAAGCATATTTGCTTGCTGTTGATTAATATTCTCAAGTTCTTGGCCATATCCAGCAACTTGACTATTTGCAGCCCTTAGTTGTGCGCCCCCTAATTGGGCTTGCTCATATTGATTTAAGCCTTCAGGCCCCTCAGCTAAAAGTCTTTTACGCTCTTTGCTTTGCTGAATAGCGTTTATTAAACCAGGGGTCGCTCCAAGGGTATTCAGAGCTCCACCTACTAACATCCCTGTAACCGGATCTATCATAGCTTTGTGCGTTTATTGAACTATTGCCGAATTGTTTTTAACTTCAATAAAATTCAGTTTCGTGAATTTCTGAGGGTCAAATGCAAAAATAG
>Ga0209087_1000918_pt1 | contig 17863 bp, 16 predicted proteins | sample S_130805_EF_Meta_FD_187321 | JGI IMG/M metagenome (GOLD analysis project Ga0209087, IMG submission 187321) | Freshwater microbial communities from Lake Simoncouche, Canada to study carbon cycling - S_130805_EF_MetaG (SPAdes) (version 2) | ecosystem: Environmental > Aquatic > Freshwater > Lake ... | reverse complement strand
AATCAATAGTTACTTGGTCATTAGTTTTATCGCGATATTCAATTCCTAAGTCGTAGTACTCAAGATTTATATCAAGGTAAGGCAGGATTAGTGACTCTTTAATGAACTGCCAGATGATTCTGGTCATTTCATCGCCATCTAATTCAACAACGGTGCCCTCTACTTTGATCTTATTCATTATCTTGCTCCGCCCTTATAGATCTTTAACATCGGCTTGTTTGGTTCGAACTGCCTCAGAGGCAGCTTTTAATGAAGCTAACTCGTCTGCAGTTAACTTTGTCTCTACAACTTTATTAATTCCATTCTTACCAATCTGAGCCTCTACGCCTAAATAAACTCCATTAATCCCATACTCTCCATCTACCCAAGCACAAACTGGCATTACCTCATTTGAATCAGTAATGACTGCTTTTGCCATTCGGGCAGCAGCTGCTGATGGTGCGTAGTAAGCAGAACCAGTTTTAAGTAAGGCAACAATCTCAGCTCCACCATTTCTAGTGCGTTCTACTAACTCTGCAATCTCAGTTGCAGATAAAACCTCAGAGAGTGGTTTTCCATTTACGGTGCAACGGCTTGGTACTGGCACCATAGTTTCACCATGTGAACCAAGAGTTAATGTTTTAACCGTAGCGGTTGCTACGCCACATTTTTCAGCAACAAAGTTAGTAAAACGAGCAGTGTCTAACATGCCAGCTTGTCCCATAACTTTGTTGTAAGAAAATTTAGTTGCAATTTGAGCAAGTGCGGTCATTTCATCAAGTGGATTAGAAACCACAATAATTACTGCGTTCGGTGAATGCTTTGCAATGTTCTCAGCAACACCTCGAACAATTCCAGCATTTACGCCAATCAAATCCATCCGGCTCATACCAGGCTTGCGTGGCAGCCCTGCGGTAATTACAACTACATCAGAGTTAGCTGTCTTCTCATACCCACCGCCCTCGGCAGTGGTGGTTGCACCAATAACTTTTGTTTCAAAATTTTCAATTGATCTAGATTGATTAATATCTAACGCTAAGCCTTCAGACTTTCCTTCAACAATATCGGTTAAAACTACTGTTTCGAAAATGTCATATTCGGCAAGACGTAGTGCGGTGGTAGAACCATAAAAACCTGATCCAACAACTGTTACTTTTCCAGATCTACTCATTTAATCCTCTCAAGGCGATGGGCCAATATTACTGATAAGAGCCCGTTCGACTAAATCCGCTACCTACCTAGCGTTAGGAAGTGAGAGCGCCAATCCAAATAGCATGATGCAGATCATGATCGGCAGAATTAATTCGATATTCCGCTTCACTTTAAGTTGCGAATATCTTGCCAGTGAAAAGGTCGCAGTTGCTAAAGAAATAATTACAGAGCCTGTCCGAACAGATCCGCTGATTGCCACAATCAATCCAACCGTAACAATAGCTAGTGAAAACCGGCGGATTTGATCTAAGGTAAAACTCTCTTTCATTACTTAGCCAATTCAATAATATTGTTCAACAACATCGCCCTAGTCATTGGTCCAACTCCACCTGGCATTGGTGCAAAGGCTGATACAGATTGTGCAACCGCTGGGTCAACATCACCTACCAATCCTTGGTCTGTTCTGGTAATCCCAACATCGATAACAGTTGCGCCATACTTAATCATTCCTGGCTTTATGAAATGAGCAGAGCCAATGGCTGCAACCACAATATCGGCCTGCTTCATCAACTCTGATAAATTCGAAGTTGCTGAGTGGGCAAGGGTTACCGTTGCATTGTTTGGTTTTTGCGACAATAAAATTGAAAGTGGTCTTCCCACCGTAGTTCCTCTGCCAACAATTAATACCTTAGTACCCGATAATTTAACTTTATACTCAGTAAGTAATGCAAGGATAGCTTTTGGTGTGCAAGGAATAATTGTGTTTTTCCCTAAAACAAACTTGCCAAGATTTATCGGATTAAGTCCGTCCGCATCTTTATTTGGATCAATTGCAAGAAGTACCTCTTCAGTATTTACCAACTTAGGAAGCGGTAGCTGCACAATAAATCCAGTGCACTCGGGATTTTGATTTAATTCCTTTACCGCTTTTACAACCTCTGCCGTAGTGGCACTCTCGGGCAAATTTACCTTTATTGACTTTATGCCAACCTGAGCACAATCCCGATGCTTTCCATCTACATATGCAATCGAACCTGGATCGCTGCCAACCAATATTGTTCCAAGCGCAGGCTTCTTATCCATTTTTAAAACCTTATTAGTTATTTCACCCTTAATGCGTTCGGCAAATGCTTTGCCATCCATTATTACCGCGCTCATATAGCCAGCCTACCCTCGCCCGGCTTTTTCTTAAACAGTTTAGGCACAAATTGCAAAAGTATAAAAACTATAAAAATTTGTAGAGCAAAAATTGCACCTATTCGAACTGGATTAACCCCCACTGGCGACATATTTGCTGAAAGTAGTGAGCCAGATGAAATGAAAGCAAAAATTACTGGGACTAAAGTTGAAATTAGAAAAAATCTTATTGTTATCTGCTGCTTACTTTTTGCATCAATTTTTTGCTTATTTATTAAATTAATATTTATCCAAGCATAAATTGCAATTATTAAGGTCAAAACAATTAACCACGGATATTTTCCATTTGGAAGTGCTGCTAATACTGGTATTGCTGGTATCTCTCTTAGGTTGAAGATAAAGGGAGTTATATCTGTAGCACCTCCCAGTGAAAATCCAGAACCAAGTCCATAGCTTAGGGAAGTAAATATGATGTTTGGTAAATAAAGCAGTTGCAGTAGCAATAGAAGCAATCCACCTAAAATTCCAGGTTGAATCACAATCGTTAGATTTTTTGCAGTTGAAAAATTAAGGGCAAGTGATATTGAAAGTAATAACCCGCCAAGACCTAACAGAATTGCAAAGAAGTAAAAGGGTATCTTTACTAGATGTTCAGCATTTAAATTAGTTGTGGCAAGAAGTAAGAGGATTAACAAAGTTGGAACCCCACGAAACCAATCAACAGATACTTGAGCGTTTGAAGCAATAACAGCTAACAGTAAGTAAACTAAGAGATAGGAAATTATAAAATACGCTCTGCTTATTTTTTTATTACTTATTGACTCTAATACCCGGCGATATCCAACTCGCATAGTAAGCATCGGAAATATTGCTGCTCCGATTGGCAGATATGAAAGGTAACCAGTTATTTCGTTGCTAGTTATATGAAATGGTGTTAGGTGTGAGCCAAGCCAAAGCCAAACTGCAGCGCGCATTGGATCTGAGGTAGTGCCATAGGTACTGCCAGCGGTCGCCCAAGCAAATAATGCAATAAATGAAAGTGGAAATAGATAAATTAATATTGATCTAATTACTTGTTGCAGCGCTATCCATAACGTACGCGCAACCATTATTTTCCTATCTGCGATTTATCCATTCAATATCTTGCGCATCAAGTTAGCGGTTTCACTTGGTGTTTTACCAACCGCAACACCGACAGCCTCTAATGCTTCTTTTTTAGCAGCAGCTGTTCCGGAAGAGCCAGAGACAATTGCGCCTGCATGGCCCATTGTTTTACCCTCAGGTGCGGTAAACCCCGCAACATAACCAACAACCGGCTTGGTTACATACTCTTTAATAAATTGCGCAGCTCGCTCTTCGGCATCGCCACCAATCTCGCCAATCATCACAATTGCTTTTGTTTCTGGATCATCTTGGAAAGCTCGTAAGCAATCAATGTGAGTAGTACCAATAATTGGATCGCCACCAATTCCAACAGCGGTAGTAAATCCAAAGTCTCTTAGTTCAAACATCATTTGGTATGTAAGAGTTCCGGATTTAGAAACTAAACCAATTTTTCCAGGCCCTGTGATATCTGACGGAATAATTCCGAGGTTAGTTTTACCCGGGCTAATAATTCCAGGGCAGTTTGGCCCAAGAATTTGTGTCTTACCTTTGCTTACTGAGTAGGCATAAAAAGCTGCAACATCATGAACTGGAATTCCTTCAGTAATAACTACAACTAAAGGCATAGCCGCATCAATTGCATCGATAACCGCTGCCTTTGCAAACTTTGGCGGCACAAAAACCACTGACGCATTTGCACCAGTTGCTGCCATTGCTTCATTTACTGAATTAAAAACTGGAATTAATACGCCATCCATATCAACAGTTTGACCACCTTTACCAGGGGTTACGCCACCGACAATTTTTGTGCCAGCCTTAAGCATTCGCTTTGTATGCTTAGTGCCTTCAGAGCCAGTCATGCCCTGCACAATTACCTTGGTATTTTCAGTTACAAAAATTGCCATTAGATCGCTGCCAACTCTGCTGCCTTTGCGGCGGCACCATCCATAGTTTCAAGCTGCTGAATCAACGGGTGATTTGCATCATTTAATATCTTTCTTCCAAGTTCAACATTATTACCATCCAGGCGAACCACAATTGGCTTAGTCGCCTTATCTCCAAGCATTGCAAGTGCTTGCACAATTCCATTTGCTACCGCGTCACAAGCTGTGATTCCACCAAATACATTTACAAATACGCTTCTAACATCAGAATCACCTAAAATAATTGATAATCCATTAGCCATTACCTCAGCTGAAGCTCCACCACCGATATCTAAGAAGTTTGCTGGTTTTACGCCGTATTTTTCACCAGCATATGCAACAACATCTAATGTGCTCATTACTAATCCAGCACCATTACCAATAATTCCTACTTGGCCCTCTAATTTAACGTAATTTAAATCCTTCTCTTTTGCTAATTTTTCTAATGGATTAGTTGCCGCATGGTCTACTAAAACCTCATGCTCTGGGTGCCTAAAACCAGCATTATCATCTAACGTAACCTTGCCATCTAGTGCTACTACTTTCCCATCGACAGTTTTAACTAATGGATTAATCTCCATTAATGTGGCATCTTCCTTAACAAATGCTTGCCATAATTTAATTAAAACTTCCGCAACTTGATCAATAACATCTGCTGGAAATTGTCCACCTTTTGCGATTTCTAGAGCTTTAACTTTATCAATACCAATATTTGGATCTATGCCAACTCTTGCTAATTTTTCTGGAGTTTTATGAGCAACCTCTTCAATTTCCATACCGCCAGCAACGGAGGCCATAACTAAGAAGTTGCGATTAGCTCTATCTAATAAAATTGCTAAGTAGTACTCAGATTCAATAGGTGCTGCTTGAGCAATCATTACTTTGTGAACAATATGACCCTTAATATCCATACCTAAAATTGCTTTTGCTTTTTCTTTGGCATCCTCTGCATTTTCAGCAAGCTTTACGCCGCCTGCTTTTCCTCTGCCACCAACTTTTACTTGGGCTTTAACAACAACCTTGCCACCAATTTTTGCAGCGGCTGCATGTGCTTCTTCTGGAGTGGTTGCAACTGCGCCAGCTAAAACTGGAATTTGATGGGACTCAAATAGATCGCGTGCTTGATACTCAAAAAGATCCACTAATTATCCCCGATCAAATTTTGCTGTGTAAGGTGGTAATAGTAATGAGAAAGTGAGTAAATTTATAATTTCTCAACTGGTGCATAGCGCAGTAGTAGTCGCTTCTCACCAAATGAGCCAAAATTAATGGTTGCCTCTGCCCGATCTCCTTCACCAGTCACAGCAATCACAGTTCCTAATCCAAAAGTGTCATGGGATACCCGTTCACCCACTTCAAGTTGCATAGTGCTACTAACTTTTCCAGTTGCCTTTGCTGGAGCAAATGTTCGCCGAATTGAAGTTTTAATCGAAGGAATTCTTTCTTGTGCTTGGTTCCATTCAATTACCGAATCTGGAATCTCACTTAAGAACCTAGATGGTGCGTTGTAATTTGGTGCTCCCCAGGAAGAGCGATACTCAGCTCTGGTTATAAATAAATTCTCTCTTGCTCTAGTTAAGCCAACGTAGGCAAGCCGGCGTTCTTCTTGTAACTCCTCTGGGTCACCGAGTGTTCTAGAGTGAGGAAATATTCCCTCCTCCATTCCAGTTAAGAAGACAGTTGGGAACTCAAGACCTTTGGCAGTATGTAGTGTCATCATTGTTACAACTCCGCCATGATCCTCACCATCTGGTATTTGATCAGCATCGGCGACAAGTGATACATCCTCTAAAAATCCAACTAATGAAATCTCTTCCCCTTCTTCTACTTCACCCTCTTCATACTCAGTTGCTACTGCAATTAATTCCTCTAGGTTTTCAACTCTTACCTCATCTTGTGGATCTTTGCTCTGACTCAATTCAGTCAATAATCCAGATTGCTCTAGAACTGCTTGAGCAATAACAGAAGGCCGGGTTTTTGCCTCAACCAAAGTTTGAAGTGATTGAATTAATTTAACAAAATCAATTAGTGATACCGAGGAGCGTTGTGCTAACTCGCTATTTTTTTCTACCTCACAAAGTGACTGCCAAAAAGTTAAGTTATTTGCTTGTGAGTAAAGATCAAGTTGATCAAGTGCCCGATCGCCAATTCCCCGCTTAGGTGTATTGATAATTCGTCGCATGGAGACTTCATCATTTGGATTAACAATTACTCGTAGATAGGCTAGAAAATCTTTAATCTCTTTGCGCTCATAAAATCTAACTCCACCAACGACTTTGTATGGAATGCCAACCCGCATAAAAACCTCTTCAAAAACACGAGATTGTGCGTTTGTTCGATAAAAAATAGCGGTATCACCAGGATTAGATTTTCCTAAACCGCGAAGCCGGCCAATCTCTCTCACTACAAAATCTGCCTCATCATGCTCACTCTCAGCAACATGACCAGTAATGATTTCACCTGTACCAGCATCTGACCATAAGTTTTTTTCTTTTCGACCATCATTATTTGAGATCACTGCGTTTGCCGCATTTAAAATATTTTGGGTAGAGCGATAATTTTGCTCTAATAAAATAGTTTTAGCACTTGGATAATCAGCTTCAAACTGCAAGATATTGCGAATATTTGCACCACGAAAAGCATAGATAGATTGATCAGCATCACCAACCACGCAAAGCTCGGCAACCGGAATGCCATCCCGCTCACTTCCGACCAACTCTTTAATTAATACATACTGAGCATGATTTGTGTCTTGATACTCATCTACCAAAATATGCTTAAAGCGAGAGCGATATTTAGCTTTAACCTCTGGCTGCCTTTGTAATACCTCAACTGTTTTGGCAATCAGATCATCAAAATCCATTGAGTTAGCACCAGTTAATCGCTTTTGATAAATTGCAAAAACCTGTGCCACGATTTCTTGGAATTGATCCTTAGCTTGATTTAAATAATCTGCTGGACCCATTAATTCATTTTTTGCTTGTGAGATTAATGATGCAACTGCTCGGGGGGCGTATCGTTTCGCATCTAAATTCATATCCCGCATAACTAGCGTAATTAATCTAAGTGAATCACTTTGGTCATAAATTGTGAATGAGTTCGTGTAGCCGAGTAAAGATGCCTCTCTTCGCAAGATTCGAACACAGGCAGAGTGAAATGTTGATACCCACATCATATTGGCGCGTTCACCAACTAATTCAGCAACTCGTTCCTTCATTTCACCGGCTGCTTTATTTGTGAAGGTAATTGCTAATACTTCATATGGAGAGACATTTCGCTCAGCAAGCAAATAAGCAATCCTTCTAGTCAAAACCCTTGTTTTGCCAGAACCAGCACCAGCCACAACTAGTAAGGGTGTGCCCTCATGTTTAACCGCTGCTAATTGCTGCGGATTTAAACCTTCGGTTAGTGCGGTCATATTGATAAGTCTATCGGTGGGTAAGACAGTGGTAATTGCTGCGGTAATCTTGGCACTGATGGAGCCAATAGAAGATAGCCAGATAGAGCGAGTATTAGTTGTAACTGCTCACCCAGATGATTGTGACTTTGGTGCTGCTGGAACGATTGCGTTGTGGACTGCTAAAGGAATAAAGGTTTCATATTGCATCTGTACTAATGGTGATCAGGGTGGCGAAGATCCAACAGTTCCACGGGAAGAGATGCCAAAGATCCGCCAACGAGAGCAACGTGAAGCTGGCCTTGCAGTTGGTGTTACCGATATAACTTTTCTAAATTACCGTGATGGTTGGTTAGTGCCAACAATTGAACTACGTAAAGATATTGTCAGGCAAATTAGAATTTCAAAACCTGATCGTATGTTGATTCAATCTCCAGATCGAAATTGGGATCGCTTATTTGCATCCCACCCAGATCATATGGCGGCCGGTGAAGCAGCAATTCAAGCGGTTTATCCTGATTCACGAAATGCCTTTGCATTTGAAGATTTATTAAAAGATGAGGGATTGCAACCTTGGCGAGTAAAAGAGGTTTGGGTTATGTCTACCCAAAATCCAGATCACTTTATTGATATTACAACTACCTTTGATAAAAAAATGAAGGCCTTACATTCACATGTAAGCCAAACAGCTCATAATCAAAACCTAGAAAAAATGGTTCGTGAGTGGGGTGAGCGGAATGCTCTAGCTAACAATCTGCCAGCTGGTTCTGTGGCAGAAGTCTTTAAAATTGTAAATACAAATTAACGAACAGTTGCTTTTTCAATTGCTATTTTAGTACGTGGTTTACCGACTGGATTTTTATCTTCAGTTCCATTGTTTACAACCGCTTTAACAATTTCTAGCCCACTTACTACCTCGCCCCAAATTGAGTAGTTCGGACCAAGTGTTGTGTCACTTGCCATAATAAAAAATTGACTACCGTTTTGATCTCTAGCACCAGGGTTTGCCATCGCAACAGATCCCATTGGATAATTTTTCTCAGTTGGGCTTGGTAAGTTTTCATCTTTAAATGTGAATGGTGGACCACCAAATCCAGAAGCGGTTGGATCTCCGCACTGTAGTAACGAAGCGTTATCAGAACTAATCATTCGATGACAAATAGACATGTCATAAAATCCAGAGTTAACCAATCCGGTAATCATCGATGTGGTGATTGGAGCATTTTTACTATTTGCTTTGATAACAATTTTTCCGCAATTAGTGATTAATGTAATTGTCCGGTTTTTTAAGGATTTATTTACTTTAGGAATCGCTACTTTTTTTTCTCGATGCGCAACAGCAGATGTTTCAGTACAGACAACTTTTGCTGATGGTTCAACTGCATTTGCAATTGTTATAAAACTTGCGGTAAAAATAACATAGGTTGCAGCAACTGCAGCTGATTTTGTTATTTTTCTCATGGCCAAAGTTTAATCAAATATTTTGAATTAATGAAATTAAATTGATGATTATTGCCAATTACTATTCAACTTTAAGTGATTTCACAGATTCAAACTAAGGTTGAATTACAACCTCAACGCGTTGGAACTCTTTGAGGTCCGAATAACCACAGGTAGCCATTGAGCGGCGAAGTGCGCCAAATAGATTCATTGATCCATCTGAGGTATTTGAAGGGCCAGTTAAAACTTCATTGAGTGTGCCAACGGTGCCAACTTGAACACGATTACCTCTTGGCAATTCGCCATGGTGTGCCTCTAATCCCCAATGCCAACCTTTACCAGGTGCTTCGGCAGCTTTAGCAAGTGGTGAACCCATCATGATTGCATCCGCACCACATGCAACAGCTTTCGCAATTTCACCGCTAGTACTAACTGAACCATCTGCAATTACATGAACATAACGTCCACCAGATTCATCTAAATAATCACGTCGCGCAGATGCCACTTCAGCAACTGCAGATGCCATTGGAACAGAGATTCCTAATACGGTTTTTGTAGTGTGGGCAGAACCGCCACCAAAACCAACTAATACACCAGCTGCGCCAGATCTCATTAAATGCAGTGCGCCTTGCGCAGTTGCACAGCCACCAACAATCACCGGTACATCTAGCTCATAAATAAACTTCTTTAAATTAAGAGGCGCAGTTTTATCAGAGACATGCTCTGCCGAAACTGTTGTGCCGCGAATTACGAATATATCAACCCCAGCATCTATAACTGCTTTATGAAATTCAGCTGTGCGCTGCGGTGATAATGCGCCAGCAACAGTGACACCAGCTGCTCTGATTTGCGCTAGTCGTTCTTTAATTAAGGTTGGTTGAATCGGTGCAGCGTAAATCTCTTGCATTTTCTTTATTGCTTTATCCTGGGGAAGCTTTGCCATCTCTGATAATTGTTTGTCGGCATCCTCATATCTTGTCCAAATGCCTTCAAGATTTAAAACTCCAAGCCCACCAGCCTTACCAATTGCAATCGCAGTTTCTGGTGAGACAACTGAATCCATCGGGGCAGCTAAAAATGGTAAATCAAATTTATATGCATCAATCTGCCAAGTTATTGAAACCTCTTCTGGGTCACGTGTTCGACGAGATGGAACTATTGCGATCTCATCAAATGAGTATGCCGCGCGGGCTCGCTTGCCAGGGCCTAATTCAATATCGGACATATAACCAATCGTATCTGTTGTAAGTAATCTGTTGAAATCTAGGCTCTTAAATCCCAAGCTTTAACGCCACCAGTGACGCCAGCTGAATTGGGAATTATCTTAACTTTGTAGTCAAAGCTTTTAAGTGCTGATTTACTAATTCTGGCTGAATTACCACCACCGATATATAACTTATCCCAAACAATCATCGGATATAACTCTTGAATTAAACTTTTAACTCGCCTTGACCACAACTGATTACCCATCCGGCGCCTTGAAATCTCACCGATCCAGGCATCAATTGATTTTCCGTAACGAATAGTGGCATGTGAGATTTCAAGATGAGGTGCTAATTTGCCATCATTAAATATCGCACTCCCTAATCCAGTACCAAAAGTGAGCACTGTTTCTAATCCTTTTCCAGTGATTACTGATGCACCGTGAATCTCTGCATCATTTAAAACCAATGTTGGTAGTTTTAATTTTTTATTTAAAGCTGCATGCATATCAAATCCGTGCCAAGCCTTTTTAAGGTGAGGATCAACAGTGCCTCTTGGGCCACGGTAATTTACATAGTGAGGAATGACGATAACTTTTCCATCTCGGATCATGCCTGGTAGTCCGACGGTTACCCGATTGATTCGATGATCAGCAACTGCAAAGTCTTTAATAATTTGAATTAAGCCATTTGGAGATAGTGGATAAGGTGTTTTTAAATATGGAAAATCAATTAAAACTTCCCCACCTTCGTCAAGCACAGAGGCCTTGATCCCAGTGCCGCCACAATCAACAGCAAGCGTTATAACTTTCACCGATTAATATTAGTCGATTTCTAGTTATTTTAGACCAAAGCCTCTATTTAATTTCTTTGCTTAATTAATGCGAATGACCGCCTGCTCCATGTGAATGACCATGTCCGGCAGTATCTTCCTTCTTATCCTCTGGAGTTTCAAAGACTAAAGCCTCAGTAGTAATAAACATTGCTGCAATTGATGCCGCATTTGCTAGTGCTGACCTAGTTACCTTGACTGGATCGATTACACCCTCTTTAACAAGATCGGTGTACTCCTCAGAGTAAGCATTAAAACCTTCATTAGGTTTCATGGTGCGAACCTTAGAGACAACAACGTAGCCTTCATGGCCAGCATTTTCTGCAATCCAACGAAGTGGCTCATCACATGCCTTACGCACTAACCGAACACCAACTGCGCGATCACCTTCAAAACCCAAATCATTATCGAGTGCTGCTGCAGCATGAACTAATGCAGCACCACCACCAACAACGATTCCTTCTTCAACTGCAGCTCTAGTTGCAGAGATTGCATCTTCAAGACGATGCTTCTTCTCTTTTAACTCAACTTCAGTGTGGGCTCCAACTTTGATTACGCAAACACCACCAGCAAGTTTTGCAACTCGCTCCTGTAGTTTTTCGCGATCCCAATCAGAATCAGTGTTTTCAATCTCGCGACGAATCTCAGTCACTCTTGCTGCCACATCATTCTTATTTCCAGCACCATCAACAATTGTGGTGTTATCTTTTGAAATAACAATCCGGCGAGCTTTACCAAGCATTTCGATATCAATTTGCTCAAGCTTTAAGCCCACTTCAGCAGAGATAACCTGACCGCCAGTTAATATTGCAATATCTTGCAACATTGACTTACGTCGATCACCAAAACCTGGTGCTTTAACAGCTGCTGAGGCGAAGGTGCCACGCATACGGTTAACTACTAATGTCGAAAGTGCTTCACCTTCAACATCTTCGGCAATAATTAATAATGGCTTACTTGCTTGGGCAACTTTTTCTAATACCGGCAAAATCTCACTTAATGCTGAGATCTTCTGTCCTGAGATAAGAATGTAAGCATCCTCCAAGATTGTCTCCATGCGATCAGCATCGGTAACAAAGTATGGCGAGATATAACCCTTATCAAATTGCATACCTTCAGTGAATTCAAGCTCTAACCCAGTTGTTGATGACTCTTCAACGGTGATAACACCATCCTTGCCAACCTTATCCATTGCTTCAGCAATTAGATCACCAATTGCTTTATCTTGCGCAGAAATAGTTGCTACATCTGCAATCTGTGATTTACCACTAACTGCAGTTGAGTTTTTGCGAAGTGCTTCGGTAATTGCAGAGACTGCTTGCTCAATTCCATACTTAAGCTCCATTGGTTGAGCACCAGCCGCTAAGTTGCGCAGACCCTCTTTGACCATAGCTTGAGCAAGAACTGTTGCAGTAGTAGTTCCATCACCTGCGACATCGTTGGTTTTTTCAGCAACCTGTTTAACAAGTTGAGCGCCCATGTTTTCAGCTGGATCTGATAACTCAATCTCTTTTGCAATTGTTACACCATCATTAGTAATTAATGGTGCGCCATAGCTTTTAGCGATAACAACGTTACGGCCCTTAGGTCCAAGGGTTACCTTTACGGTGTCAGCTAAAATATTTACGCCGCGCTCCATCGCCCGACGTGCTGCTTCATCAAATTGAAGTGATTTACCCACGATTACTTCTTTGCAATAATTGCTAGTACATCACGGGAAGAGAGTACTAAGTACTCCTCATTGTTGTACTTAACCTCAGTGCCGCCATACTTTGAGTAAAGCACGACATCGCCCTCTTTAATATCTAATGGAATTCGATTTCCGTTTTCAAAACGGCCAGGTCCTACTGCCATCACAGTTCCCTCTTGTGGTTTTTCTTTAGCAGTATCTGGAATTACTAAACCAGATGCAGTCTTTTGCTCTGCCTCATTTGCTTTAACAACAATGCGATCTTCTAGTGGCTTAATTGAAATTGCCATCTTGATATCTCCTTTTTATTTGGTTAATCCCTCTGAAGCGCTCCATATTCTGAATTAGCACACGGAGGCTTAGAGTGCTAAAGCCAACTTTAAAGGGCGCTTAGGCCAAGGGCAAATTAAGGGCTAGCTACCAGATAACTTGAGCGATAGAGGCAGCTGAATCGGCTGATAGGCCCGTCTGAGAGGGCTTTACTCCCTCGTTAATGGCGAGTGAGCCAAGGGCGGCAACCATCGCACCATTGTCGGTGCATAGCCCAGCAGGTGGAATTCGAAGTGCAATATTTGCCACCTCACACCTTTGTTTTGCAAGTTCGCGCAGCCTGCTATTGGCAGCAACACCGCCAGCAATTACTAAATTATCAATTCCACTATCTTTACAAACTGCAATTGATTTAATTAGTAAGACATCAACTACCGCTTCCTGGAAAGAAGCTGCAACATCAGCCTTTAGGTAATTTGGAGTTTGTTGTAAGCATCGAGAGACTGCAGTTTTTAAACCAGAGAATGAAAAATCATAACGGTGCTCTTCTAAATCCGCGCTCTGCGTTAAACCTCTTGGGAAAAGAATTGCATCTTTATTTCCGCTGCTGGCTGCTTTATCAATTACTGGTCCACCTGGAAAACCAAGTCCCATGATGCGAGCAATTTTATCAAAAGCCTCGCCTGCTGCATCATCAATAGTTGCACCTTTAACAATTACATCTGTAGCTAAGTTATTTACCTGCAAAATAGATGAGTGACCACCGCTTACTAATAATGCAATAGTTGGTTGCATCGATGCATCATTATCTAATCGATCAACTGCAATGTGGGCAGACAAGTGATTGATTCCATACAAAGGTTTATCTAACGCCAGTGCTAACCCAGATGCACTGCTCACACCAACTAGAAGAGCGCCAATCAATCCAGGACCTGCTGTAACTGCAATAGCTTCAATATCTTCAAGTGTTACGGATGCATCTTTTAGTGCTTGCTTAATTACCTGTTGCATCGCTTCTAAGTGCGCACGGCTTGCTACCTCGGGGACCACCCCGCCAAACCTGGCATGTTGTTCAACACTTGAAGAAATAACATTTGCTAATAGTTTTCGATCATTAACGATGCCAACTGCGGTCTCATCACATGAGGTTTCAATTCCAAGTACTAGTGCCATTACTTAAGCTCCTTGCGCATTACCACTGCTGTAAGCCCTGGGCCGTAGTAATTCTCCCGCTTTGAAACTTCTACAAAACCATTTAGTTCATAAAGTGGCCGAGCAGCATCATTTCCAAGCCGCATCTCAAGCATGATCGCATCTGCTTTTTTAACTCTTGCCCAATCAATTAACCGCTTTAATAACTCACGCCCCACACCTTTACGGCGATACTTTTCAACCACAGTAATTGTGTGAATATCGGCTACATCTGCCACAAAGAAAATGCCGGCGTATGCAATTAACTCACCCTCTGCCTCCGCAGCCAGGTAGTAGGCATCCTTAGGTGCTTTGGCAAACTCCTCTTTAAATTGCGCATTAGACCATGCAGCTTTGCCATAAACCTCTTTTTCAATTGCTGCAGCAAGTACTAAATCAAGTGTGGTCATTGCCCGAAATTTCACGCCAACCGGTAATGGGTAAGCATCTGGTTTTCTAATATAAATTGGTTGTTCAACTGATTTAGTATTTGGTACAAGATTTGCAAGCAAGACTGGATCTGGAAAGTAATCACCTTCATTAAATATTGGAATTCCTAATTTTTCTAACTCTGTCGCTTGGCTAACTGCTGGGTCTGAAACTCTTTTACCATCTTTATATATTGCCCAAAATCTCTCTTTGCGTCTGGCATCTGTTGAGACAATAAATTCAGATTCATTAATACTTGCCGCCATAGCGTCAAGGGAACAAACTCCGACCCAATCAATATTTAATCCAAGTGCAAAACTTTGAGCAAAAGAAATTCCAACTCGTAGTCCAGTAAATGGTCCTGGCCCCATACCAACTGCAACTAAATCAATATCTTTATTGACTGCTAACGCCTCTTTAACCAACTTTGGTAATACCTCACCATGAGCGAGAGAATCCTCGTGAAACTTGGTAAACAAAACTTTTCCATCTGCAACAAGGGCCACTGATGTACGGCTGGTTGAGGTATCAATTGCCAGAATTGTGCTCATACTTTAAACCCACTCCACCGCTGGCCAATTGGATTAATTTCAACTTCTCTTGCGGTTTCAGTTAAGCCTTGGTTAATTTTAATATCTAAATATTGATCGGTAAGAGTTGTAACAAAGGCTGCTCCCCACTCGATCACAAATACACTGCTTGGTAGGTAACTTTCAAAATCTAAATCTGTAAAACTTTCAAGACCAAAATCAAGTAAGCGATATGCATCTGCATGAATAAAGTTTGGTTTGCCTTTATAAACCCTGCTTATTACAAATGTAGGGGAGGTAACATTTTCAATTCCAAATGCTGATGCAATACCTTGAGTTAACACAGTTTTGCCAGCGCCTAAATCACCAGTTAGTACAACCACATCACTAGGCTTTAGCTGTGTACCTATTTTGGCACCTAGTTGATGCATCTCACTGACTGAGTTAACTTGGAATTTCATAACGCTGCTTAGTTTATATAGTAAAAAGGGCCCCCAATTTCTTGGAGGCCCTTTTAACTTAGTTTTACTTATCTTGAGGAAGTAACGCAGGTGTGTAGTCAGGATCAATAAAGATACTGGCATCACCCTTAAATGCAGCCCTAGCAGTTTTAACTGAAGGTAACTTTCCAGTTTTAGCTGCTGATGCTGCCATTTTAGCTAGCGTCATTAACTGCTCATTTGTGTACATAAAATGAGTAGTTCCAGCTGTAGGAACGGCCGGAGTTATTCCGCCACCAGTTGCCGAGAACTTTGTATAAGTATCTGGAGGTTTATTCCAAATATTTAACAATAAACCAGGCTTTGCCTCTTTGCTAGCAACTTGCTTGCCATATTGATTCTTGAATTTTTGAATATAGCCAGCAGGCGTAATGTTGTCAGCGGTTTGTGAAACTGTAATTGTTGGAACGGTTATTTTTCCAGCGTATTGCGATTGATTGTTAATACATTCGATCGCTTTAGCATCACCCTTAACTCTAGGAGCTGCTGGGTTTAAAGGACTTAGGAAAGATAAGAGTCCATTAGTTGCTGTTTTACCAGAAAGTGCTGCAGCGAAGATATCGCCGTTATCACCTAAGCGCGCAGCATAATCAGTTTTAGTGTTATCAAAAACAACACCGCCACATCTAGTCTCCGCGTCATAATAAGAGACAACACCTAAAGCCAATGCCGTTGCGTAGTTTTCAAGTACTGCAAGAGCAGGGCTAATTGCCACACCAAATGTCGTCTCAAGTGGACCTGCTGGTCCAGAAGAAGCGTCATATGTTTGTGACTGTGTTGGAATTCCAGTTAAAAGGCCAAGTAACAAAATAGCACTTCGCACTGGTACTGCTTTTAGCGAAGCTGGAATATTTGTTGCTGTTGCTGGCCAAGCTGGCGACACTGGATTTGTCGCAATAGCAGTGGCTAAGGCATTAAGAACTGTTAGTGATTTAGTTACATCACCAAGAAACTCTTTATAGCCATCTGGATCATTTGGGAATCGATTGGTGTAGCCAGATCCCTTCATTGTTGGATCAAATAGGACCTTGGTTAGCCAAAAAACATCACCGGCATAATCAAATTGCGCTTGAGCTGTGCCAGCCATGTGCAAATTAACTGCAGCATCAATTACTCCAAATTGCTCAGAGAGTGATTGTGAAATGTGCCCACCTAGTGAATCTCCCCATGAGACTACTTTTTTCACCTTTGGAAATTGTGTTTTCACAGTTTCCAATAGATTTAAATTGGCATCAATTGCCTCAGGCACAGCCCAGCCTTGAGTACGAGGGCTTGCACCGGCCAAAGCAAAGCCTTGACTTAGTAGATCAAGTGCATTTCGTTCCTGATCAGCAACAGTTCTTCCTGGAGCTACATCAGGCATATTTCTAATTTTTGAATAAGCACCATCTGGATTAACACCTGGAATTATCGGCAACAAAACTTGGTTGCGAATTCCATGTGAGTATAAGAAAAGTGTGCCATTGAATTTACTTGGCATTCTTATCTCATAGTTTGCACCTTGGTAGTCAGTACCTACACACTTTTTGTAGGTAATGCTTTTTGAGGAATTGCCAGTTACCACTGTTTCAGTATTAGTGGTACAGACACCTGCCGCTTGGGCTGTGCCTGGAATAAAGACTGCAAATGTCGCTACAAGAGCTGTAATAACTACAGTGATGGAGCCTTTTTTGAGTTTTATATTTTTCATGAGTTTGTTGGTACCCCATTCTTAGGAACTGGCTTTCGCTCGTATGAGGAAGCAGTTGGTGCTGAAGTTGAAGCTGAATCAGTTGTGTAAGTGGTTAACTTTCCACCAAATGGCTTCAGCTCTCCCTTTTCATTCAACTGACCAAACCAATATCCGTTGTAACCAACACGGCTACTGCCTGAAAAGTTAAGTGGGACAAGTCCAGCGCTAGCGAAACCTGCACCCTTACTTTCAACTGCCTTAATTAATCCGGCACGGGTTAAATTCTTACCAGCAGCGCGAAGTGATTGCACAGTTAGCATTGCTGAGTTCATACCTTGTAGTACAACGTTGTCAAATGAAACTCCATTGTTGTACTTGGTATTAATACTCATAAATGCGCTTACATATGAATCAG